>JGI24708J26588_10000087_pt1 | contig 65820 bp, 71 predicted proteins | sample BioPla1DNA2_FD_26588 | JGI IMG/M metagenome (IMG submission 26588) | reverse complement strand
TTTTTTTTACGTAAAATTGTGTTCTACTTTTGGACATCCCTTCATAGATATGAGATAAAAGGAGGGAATAAGATGAATATAAAAAATCATCTACTACAAGTTTGTAGCCCAACAATACAAAATATTCTTAATACTATTTCGTATCAACAATTTGAGAAAATCGAAGAGATTCGTATAAGAGTTAATCAACCTCTTTTTATTAAAAATGCAAAAGAAGAACAGTTTATAACTCCATATGGNAAATGGACTTCATATCCAACGGAAGGTTATATTTGTGTTTTAGAAGATATTTCATTGACATTAGAATTAATGAGTGATTATTCTTTATATGCTTTTGAAGAAGAAATTAAACATGGTTATTTAACTCTTCCAGGTGGACATAGAGTAGGATTAACAGGAAGAGTCATTATAGAAAATGGACAAGTTAAAAATTTAAAATATATAAATGGATTAAATATTCGTATATCTCATGAAAAGATTGGTTGTGCTGATCCTATTATTCCTTATGTAATTAGTGGCAATTCAGTTTATCATACTTTAATTGTATCACCACCAGGATGTGGAAAAACTACTTTATTGAGNGATTTAATACGTCAAATCAGTAATGGTATTCCTAAACAAAGTAAAGGTTATACCGTAGGAGTAGTAGATGAAAGATCAGAAATTGCAGGATGTTATCAAGGGCTTCCACAAAAAAATATAGGATTTCGTACAGATGTTTTAGATGGCTGTCCTAAAGTAGAAGGAATGATGATGTTATTACGTTCTATGGCACCTGAAATTATTGCGGTTGATGAGATTGGAAGTGAAGAGGATATCTATGCTATTGAAAATGTATTAAACGCAGGTTGTAAAATTTTTTGTACAGTTCATGGAAACTCTATAGAAGATTTGAAAACAAAACCAGTGTTATCGGCCTTATTACATAAAAAAATTTTTGAAAGAATTATTTTTTTAAGTCATCGTTGTGGACCAGGAACCTTAGAAAAAATTATGGATGGTACTAATTGGGAAAGGACGATATTATGATAAAAATAATAGGTATNTTACTCATTTTAATATCTTCTGCCTTAATAGGAACTTATTTTTTAAAAAGACATTTATATTATGTGGAAGATTTACAAATGTTATACAAGGGGCTNACTATGTTAGAAAGTGAAATTTATTATTCAAAATCTCCTTTACCCATAGCATTAGAACAAATAGGTATACGTTTAGAAACCAATGTACGATTATTTTTTATAGAAACAACAAAAGAGTTAAAGAAAAAAACGGGAAAAAGTATTTCAGTTATTTGGGAAGATATAATTAAGAAAAATATAGAATATACTTATTTAACTTCAGAAGAAGAAAGACTATTAGTTTCTTTTGGAAAAACTTTAGGGTACTTAGATCGAGAAATGCAAATAAAAAATATTATGCTAATTAAATCTTATTTAGAAGAACAAATTCAACAAGCGATTAATTATAAAAACCAACAAGCAAAATTATATCAACGTTTAGGTATTTTAGGAGGACTTTTAATTTCCATTATTTTATTTTAAACAATAGCATATCAAAATTATTTGTTTTATATCATTTATATATCAAAATAAAGGGAGGAGTTTTATGGATATTCAAATTGTATTTAAGATTGCTGCTGTTGGTATTTTAGTATCTGTATTAAATCAAGTACTTATACGTTCTGGACGAGAAGAGCAAGCGATGATGACAACTTTAGCTGGGTTAGTAGTTGTTTTATTTTGGGTTATTCACTATATTAGTGATTTNTTTCAAACTGTTCAAACGTTATTTCAATTGTAGAAAATACAAAAAGGACGATTATGATGGATATAATACAAATTGTTGTTTTAGGATTAGTAGCTACTATATTAAGTTTAATATTAAAAAAACAAAATCCAGAATTTAGTCTTTATATCAGTATAGTAACAGGCATTTTAATTTTCTTTATGACTTTAAATAAACTTTCGATTGTATTAGATATGATTAAAAAAATTACTCAAGAGATAGAAATAAGTTCTGTTTATATTCAAATTATTTTTAAGATTATAGGCATTTCTTATATTGCAGAATTTGGGTCTCAATTATGTAAAGATGCTGGAGAAAATGCCATTAGTTCTAAAATAGAATTTGCAGGCAAAATCCTTATCATGGTTATATCCGCTCCAATAATAATAACATTAATGGATCTTATTACAAATTTATTAACCTAGAGGTGTAGGTATGAAAAGAAAACCAATAATCTTAATTTTATTGATCTTTATAGTAGGACATACCCTATTAATATATGCAGAAGAAACAAGTAATCTTATAGAAAATCAAATGAAGGATATAAATTTTCAAGAAATGGAAGAACTTCTGTATAATTTAAAACAGCAGTCNTATATAAACTATCTTCAAGATTTAAATTTTAAAGAAATAGTAAAACAAGTTGCTTTCGGTCAAATTTCTATTTCGACACCAGAAGTGATAAATATATTAATTACTATTATCTTTAAGGAATTTTATTATCAAAAGAAATTAATAGGTAAATTTATTATAATCAGTATTGTTTCTGCTATAATGAAAAATTTTACAGAATCCTTTAAAAATAAGGGAGTTGCAGAGATGGGATTTTATACTATTTATCTTGTTTTTATTCTTTTACTTTTTCAATCTTTTGAAGTAGCTGTAATCGTAACAAAAGAAACAACGGAAACATTGATTTTAATTATGCAATCTTTAGTGCCTACGTTAATGAGTTTTATGTTTCTATCAGGCAGTATTTCATCATCATCTATTTTTCATCCTATTATTCTTGTATCTGTTCAAACTATGGGAATATTAATTCAAAATATTTTTATTCCTGGTATTTTTTTCATGACAATATTAGCTCTTATTAATCAACTTTCTAAAAAACAAGTATTAAAACAATGGATTCAATTACTGAAGAAAGGAATTCAATGGGGTTTAAAAGCTGTGGCAGGTATATTTATTACTGTATTAGGGCTGCAGAGTNTAACGCTTCCTATTTTAGATAATTTTATACATAAGACAACGCAACATGCTCTTGGGAGTATTCCAGTAGTGGGAAATGTATTAACAGGTGCTGTTGATACGGTTTTAAATTGTTCTATTTTGATTAAGCAAGCGGTAGGGATAGGAGGAATTATAGTATTAGGTGTTTTTTGTATTACACCTATTTTAAAATTAGTTTCCTTTGTTTTGTTATANAAATTAACAGCAGCTATGATACAACCTTTAGGAGAGCAAAGAATTGTACATTGTATGAATTATGTAGGGGAAAGTTGTCAGTTATTATTAAGTTGTTTATCCATATTAACTATTCTATTTATTGTTAGTATTACAATGATGGTTGGTATGACAAATATAGGAGCTATCATTCGATAAGATATTAAGGTACAGTGAGGAGGGTTATATGATAAGTTTTATTAAAGAATGGGTATTAAATATTAGTTTATTTTTAATTGTAATTTCATTTATAGAACAAATTTTACCAAGATCACATTTCCAGAAATATATAAAATTTTTTATGGGATTCTTGTTAATGATTATTTTAATTANTCCGTTACAAAATTGGCTTACTAGTAAAGATCCTTTAAGTATTCCTATTTTTGATAAAAGTTTAGAAATTGAAAAAAAATCAATTTTACAAAATTCAATTAATTACAAAGAAAAACAACAAAAATGGATTGTAGAAACATATAAAGAAAATTTAAAACAACAAATAGGTCAACTATTTGAAAATAAACAATCTTTTACCATAAGTGATATTCAAATAAAAATAATAGAAGATATAAATAATTCTAAGTTTGGGGAAATTCTTCAAATACAAATGAATATTTTCATAAATACAATACCTAAGAAAAAAAAANTTAATCATATATACATAGAAAAAATTAGGATTTCTCAAAAATCAAAAGAGCCTGATTATACGGTTGTAGATAACGAAGAACTTTTATTGATAAAAGATATAAAAAATACCTTATCAAACTTCTATAATATGTCCGATGATAATATATATATTACTATACAAAAGAAATAGGAGTGTGATGAAATGAACTGGTTTGATGAATTATTTAGAAAAACAGAAAAAGGCAATCATAAAAAACTGACTCATTTAATATTTATATTAGGACTAGGGATTATTTTTATTTACATTTCTAATCATTTTTTTAGTCCTACTGTTTCTCCTATAACGAAAGAAGAACAAACTAAAACATCTACTACTTCTGATATAAAAGATCAATCCCAAGAATCATTTGAGAAACAATTAGAAAAAAGATTAATTGAGAGTTTAGGTAAAATTGAAGGGGTTGGTAAAGTTGATGCAATGATTACTTTAGAATCTAGTAAAGAAATTGTCATTAATAAAGATACACCTTTTACAGAATCAACAACAAGAGAAGAAGATGGGGAAGGAGGGAATAGATATATCTCCAATCGTGATATAGAAGAAAAAACAATTATGAAAAATACAGGTAATGGGATTACAGAGCCTATTGTAATTATGGAAAATGAACCCATTATAAAAGGAATTATTATTATTGCAGAGGGAGGAAATGATCCATACATAAAAAATCAACTTATTAAAGCATCAGAGGTATTATTAGGAATTTCTAGTAATAAAGTTCAAGTGTTTAAAATGAAATAAAAGAGGAGGAAATAGAATGCATGTTTTTAAAAGAAATCAAATTATTGTAACATCGTTAGTTATTATGATAGCTATTGCTGCTTATTTAAATTATGTAGACAGAAAACCTTCAGAAGGGGATTTAGTATTTCAAAACGATGAAAATATGACAATGAGTACATTAGTACCAAATGAAGAAGAAGATTATTATGTTGATATTGATTTAGCGGAAATGGATGAAATAGATTTAGATATAGCAGAAGTAGATACAACCGGTATAGAAGCGGGAGAAAAAGGAGAAAACAATAATATAACAATAANTGAAAATACAACATCAGATGGCGATAAAAAAGAAGAACCTGGTGCAGCAATTTTTGTAAATAGTCATTCGGTAAATACACCTTATTTTATTACAGCAAAAATTGAAAGAGAACAATCCAGAGCTCAACAAAGAGATCTTTTAGCAGAATGTATTAATAATAAAAACTTTCCTAAGGAAGAAAAAGCTCAGGCTTCTCAAGATTTATTAACTCTCCGAAAACGAATTGAACAAGAATCTGCATCAGAAGCAATGATTGAAGCCAAAGGTTTTGAAGAAGTATTTGTACGTATGGGTGATGATACAGTAGATGTAGTAATTCATTCAGAAGGTTTATCAGAAGCAGAAGCAGCTCAAATTTTAGATATTGTAAATCGTCAAACCGGTGTAAGCNTAGATAAAATCTATATTAGTCCTCTAAAAACCAAAAATTAGTTTGCAAAAAGCCGTATATTTGTTATAATTAAAATGTAAAAATATAGGGATACAAAAGTTAAANGATTTATAAAATATACGTTATGATAGTTATAGGAGGTAAATATATGGAGGGCAATAAAGCAGTTACAATACAAGGAACGGAAAAAGTAGGTCAAGTACAGATTGCTGATGAAGTTGTGGCTATTATTGCAGGTTTAGCTGCTATTGAAGTAGAAGGTATCGCAGGAATGGCAGGAAATTTTACAGGAGATTTAGTAGAAATTTTAGGCATAAAGAATTTATCNAAAGGAGTTACTGTTGCAGTCGGTAATGAAGATGTTGCTGTTGATTTAGATATTGTTATACAATTCGGAGTGAAAATTCCAGAAGTAGCCAAAGCAGTTCAACAAAAAGTAAAAAATTCTATTGAGACGATGACTGGTTTAACGGTTACAGAAGTAAATCTTCATATTACAGGGATTCACTTTGAAAAAATGAAACAGAAAAAAGTAGAAAACATAGAAGAAAGATAGGGACAATTATTCATTTAACCCTTAGATATTGTACTTTATATCTAAGGGTTATTNTCGTAAGTATGCATTATAAGAATAAAAATATACTAGTAAATCCTTAGGAGGACAAAAGATGAGCAGACGTTTAGCTCGAGAAGAAGTTTTTAAGCTTGTATTTCAAATAGATTTTGTACAAAATTCAGACGAAAAACGTGAACAAATTGAATTATATTTTTCTCAAAATCCAAAGTTAGAAAAACTAGATACTCGTTTTATTATAGAAGAAGTAGAGGGTATACAATCTTATCAAAAACAAATTGATGCTATTTTGGAACAGTATGCAGAAGGATGGAAAATTTCTCGAATGGGAAAAGTAGATTTAGCTATTTTACGATTGGCTGTGTATGAAATATTTTATGCTTTGGATATCCCAATTAGAGTAAGTATTAATGAAGCAGTAGAATTAGCTAAAAAATTTGGTGAAGAGTCTTCTCCTGCTTTTGTTAATGGCGTATTNGGAAAAATTGTTTCTCAAGAGCAGGTAGATGCAGATGATTAATCAACGTATTTTTACTGTTAGTGAAATTAATCGGTATATAAAAGGTATCTTTGAAGAAGATATTTTATTAAGTGGATTATTAATAAANGGAGAAATTTCCAATTTCAAACCTCATCGTTCAGGACATATTTATTTTACTCTAAAAGATGAAGGAGGAGCTGTATCTTGTGTTATGTTTCGTAGTTATGCACAACATTTGATGTTTGTTCCGGAAAATGGTATGTCTATTATCATTAAAGGCTATGTTTCTTTATATGAAAAATCAGGACAATATCAGGTATATGTTCAAAGTATGGATCCAGCGGGTAAAGGAACATTACAATTAGCTTATGAACAATTAAAAAACAAACTACAACAAAAAGGTTATTTTGATGAGNAGAGGAAAAAGAATATTCCCTTTTATCCCAATACAATAGGAATTATTACATCAGGTACAGGAGCTGCTATTCGTGATATTATTCAAATTGCAAAACGTAGAAATCCATCCATATCTTTGGTGGTATATCCCGTACTCGTACAAGGAAATGAAGCTGCTGCAAGTATTGCAAATGGTATTAGGCAATTTAATCGTTGGGGNCAGGCAGATGTATTGATTATTGGAAGAGGTGGAGGTTCCTTAGAAGATTTATGGGCCTTTAATGAAGAAGTAGTAGCTCATGCTATTTTTGAATCTAAAATTCCGATTATATCAGCTGTTGGACATGAAACTGATTTTACCATTTCGGATTTTGTGGCTGATTTGCGAGCGCCTACTCCCTCAGCAGCAGCAGAATTAGCAGTTCCTTCTAAAATGGAACTGGTAACTCAAATACATGCACAAAAAAAACGTTTAGATACTTTAATGCAGTATAAATTAAATAGTTTGATAGAACAATTATATTCACTTAAAAATCGTTCTTTTTTTCGTCACCCTCTAGAATTGATTCATCCTTATCAGCAATATATGGATCAAATAGAAAGAGCTCTTTATAAAAATATAAATAACTTATTAAAAGATTTTCGTACTCAGTTATTGCAAATGATGGATAAATTGGAGCTTTTATCTCCGTTATCTCATTTACAGCGTGGATATAGTATTATATTAAATAAAGATAATTCGTTAATAACTTCAGTTAATCAAATTAAGAAAGAGGATCTATTATCTCTTAAGATCCACGATGGAACAGCTAATGTTTGTGTAATCAATGTTCATAAGGAGAGTGAGAATGAATGAAAGAACAAGAAAGCATGAGTTTTGAAAAAGCACTAAAAAAATTAGAGGAGATTGTTGAACACTTAGAAAAAGGAGATACTTCTTTAGAAGAGTCATTAAAATATTATCAAGAAGGAGTTATATTAGCAAATTTTTGTACTAAGCAATTAGAGAAAGCAGAAAAACAAGTTTTAGTATTACAAGAAGAAAACAATGGAGAGTTTAAGACAGATTTATTTTTAGAAAAGGAGAGTTCTTATTGAATATAGAATCTATGTTAGCTAACAAAATACAAAAAGTAGACAAGCTGTTAAAGAATTATTTAACCCCTAATTCAGAGTATGAAGAAAAAATTTATGAAGCCATGAAATATAGTATTTTCGCTGGCGGAAAGAGAATTCGTCCTATTTTAATGATAGAAGCATATAATGTGTTAAATAATTATGAAAAAGCTGTCGAACCTTTTGCTGTAGCTATTGAAATGATCCATACATATTCCTTGATTCATGATGACTTACCAGCTATGGATGATGATGATTATCGTCGTGGAAAATTAACAAATCATAAAGTATATGGAGACGGGATTGCAATTTTAGCAGGGGATGCACTATTAAACTTAGCTTTTGAAATCATGATAGAAGGATCTTTACAAAATGATATGAAATTAGGGTTACAGGCTATGAAAATTCTTGGTGAAAGATCTGGAGTTCATGGAATGATTGGTGGACAAGTCATAGATCTTTTATCTGAAAACAGAGAAATATCAATAGAAACAGTAACTTACATACATGAGCATAAAACAGCAGCTTTAATTCATGCAGCAGTAGAAGTAGGTGTTCTTTTAGCAGGAGGAACAAAAGAACAACTAGAAAAAATGAAAAAATTTGGATATTATCTAGGTATGGCTTTTCAAATTCAAGATGATATTTTNGATAAAATTGGTAAACAAGAAATTTTAGGTAAGTCAATAGATAGTGACGAAAAAAACAAAAAGGCAACATACGTGTCTTTTTATGGATTAGAAAAATCAAAAGAACAAGTTATATTGTTATCAAAAAAAGCTTTTGAGTGTTTAAACTATTTTGGAGAATCTGCTGACTTTCTTAAGCAATTAACAAAATATTTGATGGATCGAAATTATTAGGGAGGTGCCAAATGAAAGAATGGAGTTTTTATGGATATAATTATGTACTTAGTGTATCCATTATTTCATGGTTTGTGGCACAATTATTCAAAGTTTTTTTAGTTCTTATTCAAACAAAAAAAATTGATTTTTCTCGATTTATTGGTTCTGGAGGAATGCCTAGTTCTCATTCAGCTTTTGTTAGCGCTATGGCTATATCAGTAGGTAGACAGGAAGGATTTCATTCACCATTATTTGCGGTATGTTCTGTTTTGGGTCTTATTGTTATGTATGATGCTGCAGGAGTTAGAAGAGCAGCAGGAAAACAGGCTACGGTTTTAAATAAAATTATTGATGAGTTTGGTGATTCAAATTTAAAATTAGAAGAACGATTAAAAGAATTATTAGGACATACACCTTTTGAAGTTATTGCAGGAGCTATTTTGGGAATGATTATAGGTTTTGTCTTGTAATATTTAAGATTTTAAGTATCCAATTTATTGATATTGAATTTTTATGATAACTCTGTTATAATATTTTACACAAGACTTTCTCAAAATTGAAGATGCAGTATTCTAGTCAGTCTTTTTAATTCTGAAGACGGGCCTAAAAATCCGTTTAAGGGCATATCGATGAAGTTCCTGGTGTTGGCTGGTGACGCCCAGTTGCGGGCTGATGCTGGGAGTTAAGATTGGAGGGCGATCCACAATGGCATGTGGGCGTTGACCCTTCTTTCGTGGAGACTTATGTATGTGGATATAGTGGATATCTACAACATAAGAATAAACCTGTCATGCGGTTTAATAAGCTGTGGACAGTGTAGCCTGCCTTGCGTAAAAAGGTGGAGGATATTGATTTACACAAATTTTTTTTGGCCAAGAAAAATTTGTGACTGTCAATAAAAACCCTTTTTGCAAAAGAGGCTAGGAATTAAAAATACTGTTGAGGAAAACTCCTAGACTGTTCGATTAGAGATATATATAGGATTACAGTGCGGCTAATCGGTGATCTAGCTCTATTGTTGGCAACACAATAGGAATTTATTTAAAGGGAAACCACTTTTTTGGTGACAAAAAAGTATAGATTCGGGAAAACCTGCTAGACCTTAAGCTGCAAAATTTACTATATATATTATCTTTAATTTTGAGAATTTATTGAAGGAGATTTAGTTTGAATAAAAAATCATCCAATCAGAAAAATAAAATTAAATTTAAAACAACTTACCATAAATCTATTAACTATTCATGGCTAGTGGGAATTACGATAGGAACTTTATTGTTAGCCATTTTATTTGGTTATATATCTTTGATTTTTATGGAAAAATTAAATGTTATTGGTGCTTCTTTGATTTTATTTCTTTTAATTTTTATTGGGGTTTTTTTTGATATTTTAGGAATTGCAGTAACAGCTGCTGATGAGGTTCCCTTTCACTCTATGGCTTCAAATAAAGTATCTGGTGCGAAAGAAAGTATTTTTTTAATTCGTAATGCAGGTATCGTGGCTAATTTTTGTAATGATGTTATTGGAGATATTTCGGGAATTATTTCTGGTACAGCAACAGGAGCAATTATACTAAAAGTAAATCAAATTTATTCTATTAATTCTGTATTATGGAGCATACTTTTAACAGCCATGGTAGCTGGAATAACTGTAGGCGGAAAAGCCTTAGGGAAAGAATTAGCATTAAAAAAAGCAAATGAAATTATATATCAATTAGGTATGATTTTACATATATATTCGCTTTTGAAAAAAGCTATTGTTAAAAAAAGCAATGAAAATAACATATAAAGTGACAATCCTTTTAAATAGAGGGTTGTCACTTTTTTAAAAAAATATGTTAAAACAAAGAAAAATATGGTATGATATANACATGTTTGGATTTTATAAAGAAGGTGAAAATGTGAAAAATCAATTAGAACAAATTCATTCACCGAAAGATCTCAAAACATATAATATAAAACAATTAGAAGCGTTAGCTAAAGAGATACGAAGTTTTTTACTACAGTCCATTAGTCAAACAGGTGGACACTTAGGTTCTAATTTGGGTGTTGTAGAATTAACACTAGCTTTACATTATTGTTTTGACTCTCCTAAGGACAAGCTGATTTGGGATGTAGGTCATCAATCTTATGTTCATAAAATAGTAACAGGTCGAAAAGATTTTTTTTCTACTTTGAGACAAACAGATGGACTGAGTGGCTTTCCTAAAACAGTGGAAAGTAGTCATGATATCTTTAATACAGGTCATAGTTCTACGTCTATTTCAGCTGGTTTAGGTTTAGCTAAAGCAAGAGACTTAGCCAAAAAAGATTTTTCTGTTATTTCTATTATTGGAGATGGATCTTTAACAGGTGGCATGGCATTTGAAGCACTAAATGATGCAGGAAGAGGGAATACAAATTTGATTGTCGTTTTAAATGATAATCAAATGTCTATTTCTCGAAATGTAGGAGGTTTATCTCAACATTTAAGTAAAATAAGAACAGAACCTATATATCTTGAAATAAAAGATGATATGGAACAAATATTAAAAAAGATTCCAGGTATTGGACCAGGTTTAATTCAAACTATGGGAAAAGCTAAAGAAAGTATTAAGTATTTTTTTATTCCAGGTATTTTATTTGAAGAATTAGGTTTTACTTATGTAGGCCCTATTGATGGTCATAACCTAGAATCATTAATTACTGTCTTTAAAAAAGTGAAGAATATGAAAGGTCCTATCTTTGTTCATGTAAAAACAATTAAAGGGAAAGGGTATCATCCAGCAGAAACGAAGCCTTGTAATTATCATGGTGTAAGTCCATTTTCTTTAAAAACTGGGAAACCGATACAAGATTCAAAACAAGAAACTTATTCTGAAGTTTTTGGGAAAACATTAGTACGTTTGGCACATAAGAATAAAAAAATAGTAACCATTACAGCAGCTATGCCAGAAGGAACAGGATTAGGTTTTTTTTCAAAGATGTATCCTCAACGTTTTTTTGATGTAGGTATTGCAGAACAACATGCGGTAACTTTTGCAGCTGGTTTAGCTACAGGAGGATATAAGCCGGTGGTAGCTATTTATTCATCCTTTTTACAAAGAAGTTATGATCAAATTCTTCATGATGTTTGTTTACAAAATCTTCCTGTTNTTTTTGCTATTGATCGTGCTGGCATTGTAGGAGCCGATGGAGAAACACATCAAGGAATATTTGATTTATCTTATTTATCGCATATTCCTAATTTAGCTTTAATGGCACCTAAAAATAAAATAGAATTTATACAAATGTTAGAATATGCTATTTCCTATCAGGGTCCTATAGCTATTCGTTATCCACGAGGAAGTGTTTCTAATATTTGTTCCACCATACAAACTCCTATTNATCATGGAAAAGTTGAATACTTATTAAAAGGAGAAGATATTGGAATTATTGCTATTGGGAAAATGGTTGATACAGCTTGGAATGTAGTAGAAAAATTACATAAAAGAGGATTTCATCCATCTTTAATTAATGCGAGATTTGTATCACCTATAGATGAAAAAGCTATTTTACAAATAGCCAATCAAAATTCTTACTTATTTACTATAGAAGATAATATTATATCTGGTGGCTTTGGTATGAAAGTATTAGAAATTTTAATGAAATATGAAATAAATCACATTTCNTTTCACGCTTTTGGATTTCCTAAAAAATTTATTGAACAAGGAAATTGTGAACAACTTTATCTTAAATATGGTTTGGACTCAGATAGTATAGCAAGGGAAATGATAATGCGATGTAAAAAAAATAGAATTAAAGGTGATGTGAAAAATGGNTAAGCAACCAAAAGAAAGACTTGATATACTTTTGGTAAACAATCATTTAGCGTCTTCTCGAGAACAAGCAAAAGCTTTTATAATGGCTGGACAAGTTTATGTAGAGGATCAAAGAGAAGATAAACCAGGGGCGAAATTTGCTACAGATGTAAATATTATTTTAAAGCAAAATCAAAAACCGTATGCAAGTAGAGGTGGGTATAAATTAGAAAAGGCATTACAATCTTTTCCTATTTCTTTAAATAATAAAGTTGCTTTAGATATAGGAGCTTCAACTGGAGGGTTTACGGATTGTATGCTTCAAAATGGAGCTAAAAAAGTATATGCAATAGATGTAGGATATGGTCAACTAGCTTGGGAATTACGACAAGATTCTAGGGTAATCACCATGGAAAAGACGAATATACGTTATGTACAGCCAGAAGATATACCAGAAAAAGCAGATTTTGCTTCGATTGATGTATCTTTTATTTCTCTGACAAAAGTATTACCAGCTGTAAAGCATCTTTTGAAAGATAATGGTGAAATTGTATCTTTAATTAAACCTCAATTTGAAGCAGGTAGGGAGAAAGTAGGGAAAAAAGGAGTAGTTAAGGATCCTAAAATTCATAAACAAGTAATTTTAAATATTATTAATTTTGTTCATTCACAAGGCTTATTTGTTTATCAATTAGATTATTCNCCTATTAAAGGACCAAAAGGAAATATTGAATATTTATTATATATTGGTTTAACTCCTTTAGTATCAAAATCAGATTTAAATATAGATGACTGTAAAGATCAAGTACAACAGATTGTACAAATGGCTCATGAAAACCTTAAATAAGGAGGAGTGAGATGAAAATTATAGGACTTGTTCCTAATTTAAAAAAGGATATTGATTTACAACATACTCGGTCTTTAATTCAATGGTTAGAACAAAAAAAGATACAAGTAAAAATTCCTCAAACTATAGGTGGTATTTTAGGACGAATAGATTTNGAGTGTTCGATAGAACTTTTATATCAACAAGCTGACTTTTTGGTTGCTTTAGGTGGTGATGGAACTATTTTAAGTACAGCTCGTCAGGCAGCTCCTTTTTCCAAACCTATTCTAGGAGTGAATTTGGGCAAATTAGGTTTTTTAGCAGAAGTAGAAAAAACAGCTTCNTTTACTGCTTTAGAACAAATATTGCAAGGTCATTATACAATTGAAAAACGTATGATGTTGGATGCCATNATCATTTCTCAAAATAAAATTTTATCAGATCCCTTTATTGCTTTAAATGATGCAGTGATTACAAGAGGATCTTTTTCACGAATGGCTGATTTATATATTTATGTTAATAATGAATTTGTAAATCGTTTTTCAGCAGATGGAATTATTATTTCTACACCTACAGGTTCTACAGGATACAATTTATCTGCTGGAGGACCTATTATACATCCTTCAACAGAAGCAATGGTTATTACTCCTATTTGTTCTCACTCTTTATATGCTAGATCTTTTGTTGTTTCCCAACAAGATATTGTTACAATTCATATTGGTGGACAGTATATAGATCAAGAAAATAATAANATAGAAGAAGAGATTCCCCATGAAATGATGTTAACCTTAGATGGACAATTGGGATATAGTTTACAAAGAGAGGATAAAATTGTTATTCAAAAATCATCTTACTATACTCATCTTATTAAAACAACAGAACAAAATTTTTACGATATTGTAAGGAAAAAAATCGTAGGAGGTAGAAAGTGAGAGATAACAATGAAAGCAGAAAGACAATCTAAAATTTTACAGTTAATCAAAAAATACGAAATTGAAACTCAAGAAGAACTTGCAAATCAATTAATTGCTAGTGGATTTCAAGTTACTCAAGCAACTATTTCAAGAGATATTAGAGAGTTGAAACTTACCAAAATTACAACTTCTACAGGTGGACAAAAATACGCTGTATTAAATCCACAGGAACAACATATATCANACAAACTGATTCGTGTATTTAGAGATGCTTTTGTTTCCATGGATCGTGCTCAAAATATTTTGGTTATTAAAACATTAACAGGGATGGCTATGGCAGTGGCTGCTGCCTTAGATGCTATGAATTTCCATGAAATTATTGGTTGTATTGCTGGAGATGATACTATTTTTTGTGCTATTCGAACAGAAGAAGATACTCTTGAAGTCATGAAAAAATTACAACGCTTAACGACTATACGTGTCTTGGATTAAATTCTATTATTAGATGGGAGGAAATGGATGCTAATCCATCTATATATTAAAAATATTGCATTAATTGATGAAATTCATCTTGATCTTCATGAATCTTTTAATATTTTAACAGGTGAAACAGGTGCAGGAAAGTCTATATTAATTGATTCTATTAATTTAGCTCTTGGTGGTCGAGTGAATAGAGAACTTATCCGAAATAAAGAGGAAGAGGCAGTAGTAGAATTGCTTTTTCAAATTCATAATGAGACCACCTTGAAAATACTAGAAAAGTTTGGTTTATCCACAGATGAAGAACAATGCTTATTAGTTTCTAGAACAATTCAAAAAACTGGTAGAAGTTTATCTCGTATTAATGGTAGGTTAGTAACTTTAAGCATGCTAAAAGAGATTACAGCACATTTAATTGATGTACATGGGCAACACGAACATCAATCTTTGCTCAATACGAGTATGCATATAGAATTATTAGATCAATTTTGTCCTAAAGAATTAAAAGAATTAAAACAACAACTTTCTATATTATATCAAAAATATAGTCAATTTAAACATCAACTTAATCGATTTAGTTTTAATGAACAAGAAAAAATAAGACAATTGGATTTATTAGAATTTCAGCTTAACGAAATAAATCAAGCTAATTTAAGAGAAGAAGAAGAAGAAAAATTATTAGTTAAGCGAAAAATTTATTCCAATGCTCAAAAAATATCTACAGGACTTTATCAAGTATATCAATTATTACAAGGTGAAAATCAACAAACTAAATCGGTAATTGAACAATTAGGTGAAGTAATTAGTATTTTGGGGGAATTAAGTACAATAGATCCCTCTCTAAATTCATTGTATCAAAATATAGAAACCATTCATATTCAGTTACAAGAGTATAATCGTGATTTATCAACTTATTTAGTCGAAATAGAAAATGATCCTCATATATTAGATCAAATAGAAAATCGTTTACATATTATTTATAATTTAAAACGGAAATATGGTTCTTCTATTACAGAAATTTTGCGATATAAAAAACAACTTGAATCTGAAATTGAAATCTTACAACATAGTCAAGAGCATAATGAATATATTCGTAAAGAAATGAATAAAATCCAAAAACAAATGGAAGAATTATGTCATAGTATAACAATTATAAGAAAAAAAACAGGACTTCAATTAGAGCAACAGATTGAAAAGCATCTTCAATCTCTTCAATTAAAAGATTCTAAATTTAAAATTTCTATCGAAAATAAGATCAATATTTCATCTAATGGCTGGGATAAAGTGGAGTTTCTAATTTCAACGAATATAGGGGAACCTGTAAAACCTTTGACCAAAATTGCCTCTGGTGGAGAAATGTCTCGTATTATGTTAGCTATAAAAACAGTATTGGCTGATGTAGATGATATTGAAACCCTTATTTTTGATGAAATAGATACGGGAATTAGTGGTCGAACAGCACAAAAAGTAGCAGAAAAATTAATGTTTATTGCAAAACAACATCAAATAATTTGTATTACTCATTTACCTCAAATTGCTGCTATGGCAGATCGGCATTATTTAATTCAAAAAACAACAAAAAATACTCATACAACTACATATATTCATTTATTATCAGATGAACAAATTATACAAGAATTAGCTCGTTTGGTTGGAGGAGCAGTTATTACTTCAACTACTTTAAAAAANGCAAAAGAAATGAAGCAATTAGCGAATCAATTAAAAGTCAATAAAAACTAAGTATATTTTTCCACTTTTTATTATTCCTAAGTATTTGTTTTTTTAAGATAAATTGGCTTGTATAATCCTACTTCAAAAAGGATATTTTAAAGATATAAAAGATAGCTTTGGAGTTAGGAAGTGGGAAAGTATGACATCAAAAATAAAACCTAAAAAAAGGATATTAAAAACTATTGTTTCTTTTTTTCTTCTTGTGATCGTTGTTGCAATTTTTTNAGTTCCTTTATTTTTAGTTCCTGAAGAGTTACGAATGATAGCAGGTATCGATCATAAATTTCAGCTAAATCTTCCAGTACAAGCTAAAATTATACCTGCAAAAGAAGGAGTATTAAAAGTAAATAATAAACCTGTAACAGATAATATTAATATTAGTTTACGTAAACCTTTTATTATGGAATCTTCTGAAACAGGTACACTAGATATGTATCTTCATTTATTTGGAATGATTCCCATTAAAAAAATGACGGTCGACATCATGCCTAATATAAAATTAATTCCTTGTGGAAAAACAGTAGCTGTACGCATTCAGACAGATGGAATTATGGTTTTAGGTACTGGAGTTGTTCATGGTTCAAATGGTGAAATTTATGAACCAAGTAAAGGAATTTTAGAATCTGGAGATCTAATATTAGAGATAAATGAGATTCCAATAAATACAATACAACAATTAATTGAAATGATTAATAACTCTTCTGAAAAGCCTTTAAAAATAAAAATAAAAAGAGAAGAAGAATTGATTGAAACATTGATTCANCCTGTAAAAANTGAAGATCAACGAACATACAAACTTGGAGTTTGGGTTCGAGATAGTACTCAAGGAATTGGTACCGTTACTTATATTAATCCTAATACAATGACATATGGAGCATTAGGACATGGAATTACTGATATTGATACAAAACAATTAATACCTATTCGCACAGGAACAATTATGGAAACGGAAATTACATCTATTCGCAAAGGTAAGAAAGGATTACCAGGAGAATTAAGTGGAACAATTATAGAAACTTCAGACACAATACTTGGTAATGTTGATGCAAATACTCAGCAAGGAATTTTTGGTGTTTTAAATTTAGATCAAGAAGATGTTTTAGATTATTCTTGTTATCCTATTGGTTTACAACATGAAGTAGAAGAGGGACCGGCTATTATACGTACCAACATATCNGGAAGCACTATTGAAGAATTTACAATTGATATTCAAAAAATTATTCGATATCATGATAATATAGGAAAAGGAATGATTATTAAGATTACGGATCCACGGTTATTAAGTCAAACTAATGGTATAATACAAGGAATGAGTGGGAGTCCTATTATCCAAAATGATAAAATTATTGGTGCTGTTACTCATGTATTTGTTCAAGAACCATCGAAAGGATATGGTATATTTATTGAAAATATGCTTAAAAGGGAGAAAGATATGGAAAATACTGGTAAAATTGCAATTAAGTAAGTAAAACGTCTAAAGCAGCCGATATTTCTTATTGATTTTATTAGACTTCAAACGTATAATATACATTGATGTGTAAAAAAGTAATTTTATTACTTTTGAAATAATTTATACAAAAGAATGAGGGGGATTTTGAAGTGAAAAATAATTGTATTCGTATTGTTGTAGCAGATGATAACCAAGATTTTTGTGAAGTTTTGACGGAATATTTAAACAATCAAGAGGACATGAAAGTAGTAGGAATTGCTTCAAATGGCTTAGAAGCTTGTGATTTGATTGTGAATGAACAACCAGATGTAGTCATTTTAGATATTATTATGCCTCATTTAGATGGAATTGGTGTATTAGAAAAAATGAGAGATTTAAATCTTCAAAAACGACCTGTTTCTATTATTTTATCTGCTGTTGGACAAGATAAAATTACAGAAAGAGCNCTTAATTTAGGTGCAGAATATTATATTATTAAACCTTTTGATATGGAAACATTAATGACTCGTATACGCCAATTAAAAGGGAAACATGAAATTATTCGTAGTAGTAGTACCATTCTTCATTCAAATAAGAATTCTTATATACCATCTGCGCGTAGTTTAGAAACAGAAGTTACAAATATTATTCATGAGATTGGTATTCCTGCTCATATTAAAGGCTATCAATATTTACGTGATGCAATTATTATGGCAATTAATGATATGGATATTTTAAATTCGATTACTAAGCANTTGTATCCTTCCATTGCAAAACAATATAATACAACTCCTAGTAGAGTAGAACGCGCTATTCGACATGCAATAGAAGTTGCTTGGAGTAGGGGAAAAGTAGATACTATTGATCGTTTATTTGGATATACAGTAAATAATGGTAAAGGNAAACCTACGAATAGCGAATTTATCGCTTTAATATCAGATCGATTACGATTGGAATTAAATGTAGGATAAGATAGGAATTATAAGGATTTTAAGACATGGATATATTTTACACATAATCGTATATACCAATAAAGAATAATTGGATATCTATAAATAACTTTTTGAATAGCAATAAATAATTTTCTTTATTACAAATAACTTTTTTATTTAGTTAAAATAAAAAAGGTTCTATAAAAAATGTTGACGAGATAAAGTTTGTTTTATTTACTCCAACGTTTATTATAGAACCTTTTTAATTTATTATTTTATAGAACCAGTAAGTGATTAACTAAAAATTCATCGGGAGTAACATAAATAGTTTTATTTTTTTCATAAATAACAAAGCCTGGTTTTGAACCATTTGGTTTTTTTACAAATTTACGAAAGGTATAATCAACAGGTACATTACTTGAATTTTTAGCTTTACTATAATAGGCTGCAATATGTGCGGCTTGTAGAATGGTATTTTCAGGTATTTCACGTTGATTTGTTTTTACAATCACATGAGAACCTGGAATATCTTTCGTGTGAAGCCATAAGTCAGTCATATGAGCTAATTTCATTGTTAATTCATCATTTTGATAGTTGTTTTTTCCAACCCATATTTCAAAACCTTCAGTAGATTTAAAATGCAATGGTTTTCCTTTTGTCTTTCTTTGTTTTTGATTCTTTTTTTTCTTTTTTCGTATATATCCTTGTTCCAGTAGTTCTTGACGAATTTGTAATATATCTCCTTCTTCGGTGGCGGATTGTATAGAATTTAGAATACTTTCTAGATATTGAATTTCTTCTTCTGTTTCTTTTAATTGTTTTGTAGTAGCTGCAAAAGTTCTTTTAGCTTTATTATATTTAGAAAAATATTTTTGAGCATTTTGTGCAGGTGTTAGAGTGGGATCTAATGAAATAGTGATATTCTCTTGATTTTCATCATAATAATTCCTAACGACAATGGAAGAAGAACCAGATACAATTTGATAAATATTAGCAGTTAATAATTCTCCTTTTACTTTCCATTCATTTCTACGTTTAGTATCATGGAGTTTCTGTAATTGTAAATCTTTTTTCTTAAAACACCGTTCAAGATTTGTATGAATGTTTTTCTTTAAATCAGATGTTTTTTGTTGAAGACGGGTTTGTAAATCTTTTTTTAGATAAAAATGTTCGACTACTTCAGATATATTATTTTTATACGAAATTTCATATGGAGTATAATGATATAATGAGAACGAAGCAAATTCAATCATTTGTCCTTTTTCATTTTGAATTAAATTGGGTTGAAAAGTGTTTGCTTTTATTTGTGACATAAGATCAATAAAATGTTTTGTTATTTGATGTTTTTGTTCTTCGTTTAATTGTGAAACTAAAATAGATCCATCTATTTGAGAACGAAAACAGATTTCAGAAGCAACGACAGGACTGATTCCAGAATAAGACTGATAAATGGCTTTTTGAATAGGAACATTTTGTTTTTGTTCAATCTTATTAAAAAATGTTTGTTTAGTAGATTTTAATGGATTCTCTTTATTTTGAGACGGAGGTAAGGTATAATAAGAATTAGGTAGAACTTGGCGAATAGAGCTCATTTCTTTTGTAACATGTTTAATGCTGTCAAGGATTTTGTTATTTTGATCAATAAGAATAATATTACTATGTCTACCCATCATTTCGATAATTAATTCTTTAGAACAAAGATCTCCTAATTCATTAAAGCCTTCTACGATTATTTTAATAATTCTTTCAAAAGAAGGTTGTTGAATATCTGTAATTGTATATCCAATTAAATGTTTGCGTAAAAGCATACAAAACATAGGAGGGTTCATAGGATTTTCTTTGTTTTGTGTAGTTAAATGAATGCGAGGATGATTAGGTTGTGCTGTTAAAAGTAATCGATATTGTTTGCCTTTTTGTCGAAGTAATAAAATTATTTCTTCTGATTCAGGTTGGTATACTTTATCAATTCTTGCATTTAATAATTTATTTTGTAATTCCCATTTTATATTTGATAGAACGATACCATCTAATGCCATAGTTATTCCTCCAATTTTATATTAAACAACATGGACGGATGAAAAACTGACTCAATCCATGATAAGGTTAGTATATCATTTTTTACAAATAGATAAAAGTACTTTTCAATTCGATTGGCAGATATTGACTTACTTTAATGAGTAGGTTATAATACCACAATAGAATTGATCTATTCAGAAAGAGATGATATGATGATTCGAAGTATGACTGGATTTGGTAGGGGCGAATATAATAAAGATCAACGAAAGTTTACTGTTGAAATACGAACCGTAAATCATAGGTATGGTGATATTAATATTAAATTACCTAAAACTATGGTATCTCTTGAAGAAAATATACGTAATTATATAAAAGAGAAAATAACTCGTGGGAAAATAGATATTTATGTTGGATTTGAAAGTTATTCCAAAGAAGATATCGAATTGAAATTAAACACTGCTTTAGCCGATATTTATACCGATAAATTAAATGAAATTAAACAAAGATATAAAATTTCTGATGATATTACACTATCATTGGTTGCTAAATTTCCAGATGTTATTACTGTTGAACATACTGTAGGTAATAAAGAATGGTTGTGGGATCTATTACAACCTGCTTTATATGATGCATTAAATGAATGCATGAGTATGCGAGAAAAAGAAGGAACTTTATTAAAAAATAATATTTTAAACAAACTTGTAATCATACAAGAAACATTAAATAAAATAAAAAAGCAAGCTCCTCTTGTTGTATTAGAATATAGACAAAAATTAGAAAATCGTTTAAAAGAACTTATTCATGATCAAGATATTGATGACAGTCGATTAGCTACAGAAATAGCTTTATTTGCTGATCGTTGTAGTATTGATGAAGAAATTGTAAGATTAGAAAGTCATATTCTTCAAATGAACGATATTTTAAATACTGGAGATATTGTAGGCCGAAAATTAGATTTTTTAGCACAAGAAATGAATCGAGAAGCTAATACAATTGCTTCTAAAGCGAATAATATTTTAATCACAAAAGGTGCTATTGATTTAAAAAATGAAATTGAAAAAATTCGAGAACAAATCCAGAATATCGAGTAAATCAATAAAATATAAAACAAAAAACAAGGAGGCATTAGTATGGAAATTAAATTAATTAATATTGGGTTTGGAAATATTGTATCAGCAAATCGCTTAGTAGCCATTGTAAGCCCCGAGTCAGCACCTATTAAACGTATTATCCAAGAAGCTAGAGATAAAGGTATGTTGATTGATGCTACCTATGGTAGAAGAACAAGAGCAGTTATTATTACAGATAGTGAACATATTATTTTATCAGCCGTGCAACCAGAAACAGTAGCACATCGTTTAAATTTTAAAAATCAAGATACAGATGCAGAAGAAATTGAAGAATAGACAGGTGATTTAGAGTGCAGAATAGTCATAAAGGAATTCTTATTGTTATATCGGGGTTTTCAGGATCAGGAAAAGGAACCGTTATTCATGAACTGATGAAAAATCCTAGATATGCTCTTTCCATTTCTGCTACGACTCGTAAACCACGCGTTGGGGAAGAGGAAGGTGTTCATTATTTTTTTAAAAGTAAACAGGAATTTCAATCGATGATTGAACATAAAGAATTACTAGAGTGGGCAATATTTTGTGATAATTATTATGGAACACCTAGACAATATGTAGAAGAGCAGCTGTTTAATGGAAAAGATGTAATATTAGAAATTGAAGTACAGGGAGCTTTGCAGATAAAGGAAATTTTTCCTGAATGCGTTTTAGTTTTTCTCACTCCTCCTAGTTTTGATATATTAAGACAACGCTTAGAACAACGAAAGACAGAAAATGCTTCTATAATTGAAAAACGTTTATATCGTGCAAAAGAGGAACTGGAATTTATGTATGATTATGATTATATTGTAATTAATGATATTCTTTCCGAAACGATTATAAATGTTAAAAATATTATACAAGCAGAACATTGTAAAACTGCTAGAAATCAAATATTTATAGAAAAATTAAAAGGAGAGTGATATTTGATGCTAAGACCTTCTTACGCTGATTTAATGGATGTTTTAAATAAAAGTAATCAAAAGGAACATCATCCTATGATTAATAGTAGGTATTCAGTTGTTATTGCAGCTGCAAAAAGAGCTAGACAACTAATTGATGGAAGTAAATCACCTATTGCTGATGAAATAAAAAAACCCTTATCTACAGCTATTCAAGAATTATATGAAGGACATGTTCAGGTAATAATTAAAGATAAATAAATCAGGACTATAATAAAACACCCATCTTTTCATAGGGTGTTTTTACCTTATAAAGGATGAATTAATAATGAGTCAAAAACTTTATGCAGAAGTTATTGTAGATATTGCTCATGAAAAAGTAGATCGCATTTTTCATTATTCTATTCCTGAAACTTTCCAATTTTTAATACAGATAGGAATGAGAGTTTTAGTACCTTTTGGACGATCTAATAAAAAAATGGAAGGCTATGTTTTAGGATTTACTTCTCAAAGTAATGTAGAAACCAAAAAAATAAAAAATATTTTACAAGTTGTTGACGATGTCCCAATTTTGAATTCAGAAATGATAGAATTGGTAAAATGGATGAAAGAACAATATCAATGTACGTTAATTGAATGTATTCATTGTATACTTCCTTCTGGAATCCAAGTTAAAAGTCAGTGGGTTATTGTATTGCCTAAAAATATTTCTCTTTTTAAAAGTGAGATTTTACAGCTTCCAACGAAAGCCCAATTAGTTTTAAAATATATTTATGAACAAGGTAATGAAGTTCCATTAAAAGATTTAGAAAATATATTTGGCCCCTCTATTAATAATATCATTTATACTTTACGAAAAAAGAAACTACTTTTTCAAAAATCTATTCCTAAAGTAAAAAATTTAAAGAAAAAAATAAAAGTAGCTTCTTTGATATCTCTTAAAATAGCAAGAAAAGCATATCAAGAATGTAAAGAAAAAAAATATTTTGCCCAAGCAAGAATTTTAGATTTTTTAATTCAAAATAATCAGGCTCCTTTAAGTGAAATTAAACAAGTATTACAAGTTTCTGATTCTTCCTTTCGTTCTTTAGAAAAAAAGGGAGTAATTATGATTGAAGAGGTAGAAGTAAAACGTGTACCTTATTTAGGTGGACCTAAGATAGAAGAACAAAATTTTATTCCTACTCAAGAGCAACAAAATGTGATACAATATATAGAAAAAGAATTGGATAGAGACAAGTCAAAAACAATACTTTTACATGGTGTTACAGGTAGTGGAAAAACAGAAGTATATTTGCAAATTATTGATAAATTGTTGCAACAAGGAAAGCAAGCGATTGTTCTAGTCCCTGAAATTTCATTGACTCCACAGATTACCCAACGTTTTATTCAACGTTTTGGGGAACAAGTAGCTTTTACTCATAGTAAATTATCAATAGGAGAACGATATGATCAATGGAGAAGAGCAAAAGAAGGGGAAGTATCTATTATGGTAGGTCCACGTTCTGCAGTATTTACTCCTTTTTCTTCTTTAGGGCTTATTATTATAGATGAAGAACATGAGACAACATATAAGTCGGAGACAACTCCTAAATACCATGCTAGAGAAATTGCACAAAAGCGTTGTGAAATAAATCATGGAATTGTTTTATTAGGTTCAGCAACTCCAACTATGGAAAGTTATTTTTTAGCAAAAAAAGGATGCTATCAATTATTGACTATGAAAAAAAGAGCTACCATTCATTCGCTTCCAGATGTTCATATCGTAGATATGCGTGAAGAATTAATGGAAGGAAATCGCTCGATGTTTAGTAAAGATTTATATAAGAATATTAAAACAAACTTAGAAAATAAAGAACAAACCATTCTTTTTTTAAATCGTCGAGGACATTCGACTTTTATTTCTTGTAGAAATTGTGGATTTGTCGCAAAATGTTCAAAATGTAATATTGCTTACACTTATCATACTTCTGGATCTTTATTAAAATGTCATTATTGTGGAGAACAAAAGAAAAGTCCTCGTATTTGTCCTCAATGTGGCTCGAGTTATATACGTTTTTTTGGTACAGGAACCCAAAAAGTGGAAGAAGAAACAAAAAAATTATTTCCTAAAGCTCGTATTTTACGTATGGATCTAGATACTACTGCAGGGAAATATGGACATACAAAAATTCTAAGTCAATTTTATAGAGGTGAGGGAGATATTTTAATTGGTACTCAGATGATTGCAAAAGGACATGATTTTCCTAAAGTAACATTAGTAGGTGTTTTAGCTGCAGATACTATGTTGTATATGGAAGATTTTAGGAGTTCGGAAAGAACCTTTCAGCTGTTAACTCAAGTTTCGGGTAGAGCAGGACGAGGAAATCAAAAGGGACGGGTATATATACAAACGTATACACCTGAACATTATAGTATTCAAACAGCAAAAGATCAAAATTATGAAAAATTTTATGAACATGAACTTATATTCAGGCAAGAAATGGAGTACCCTCCCTATAGTTATTTATATTCTATATTATTATCCGGTAAAAAAGAAAAAAAAGTTATTCAAACAGCTTTTCGTTTAGCTGAATTCTTTCATAGTTATGATCCAAAACAAGAATATCAAATTATTGGACCTAGTCCAGCAGTATTATCGAAAATTAATAATGAATATCGTTGGCGCATTATAATTAAACATAAAAATCAAACTTTATTGTCAAAATATGCGTATAATGGTATTAATCAATATTTACAAACCGAAAATATACAAGATGTTCAAATTTATAGAGATTTGAATCCTGTAATAATGTATTAGAATTAGAATAGGAGGAAAATAAATGGCATTACGAAATATTCGTGTGGATGAGGATGTAATTTTAAGAAAACGTTCAAGAGAAGTAGAAAAAATTACTTCCAATATTTTAACATTGGTGGATGATATGATTGAAACTATGCATGAAGCGGATGGAGTAGGATTAGCAGCTCCTCAAGTAGGTATTTTAAAACGTATNATTNTTGTTGATATAGGTGAAGGTCCTATTGCTTTGATTAATCCTGAAATTATTAAGAAAAATGGAGAACAAATAGGTTCTGAAGGATGCTTAAGTGTTCCTGGAACCTATGGAGAAGTAAAACGTCCTCAAACAATTATCGTAGAAGGTTTAAATCTTCAAGGTGAAAAGATTCAAATAAAAGCGGAGGATTTTTTAGCTAGGGCTTTTTGCCATGAGATAGATCATTTAAATGGTATTTTATTTACAGATAAAGTTATTCGATATATGGAAGACTAAGAGAAATAGTATATATAATGAATACTATATTTGTTAAAAAAATTTGTGAATACAAATTTTTAGTAAATAAAGGAGAGAATCAAATGAATGTTATATTTATGGGGACCCCAGAATTTGCAGTGCCTTGTTTGCAAATGTTATTGGATTCACATCATAAAGTAACCGCTGTATTTACTCAACCAGATCGCCCAAAAGGACGAGGTAGACAATTAACTCCTCCACCAGTAAAAATATTAGCTCAACAACATCAGATTCCTATTTTTCAACCAGTAAAAATTAAAGATTCTGATATAGTGAAACAGTTACAAAATTTAAAACCAGATGTAATAGTTGTAGTTGCTTATGGACAAATTTTATCTAAAGAAATTTTAGAAATACCATCTTATGGTTGTATTAATGTTCATGCTTCTTTACTTCCTAAATATCGTGGTGCTGCTCCCATTCAATGGGCTATTATCAATGGAGAAACTTCTACAGGAATTACTACTATGTATATGGATATAGGTTTAGATACAGGAGATATCATTTTTCAAAAAAGTATTCCTATTACCTCAGATGATACAGCAGGTTCTTTACATGATAAACTAGCTAATGTAGGAGCAGAAGTATTGCATAATACTCTGTTACAGGTAGAAGCAGGAACAGCTCCTAGAACAAAACAACAAGAAGAAGAGGCAACATACGCATCTATTTTGAAAAAATCTACTGGTCTTATTAATTGGAATCAATCAGCTTTACAGATTCAAAATTTTATTCGTGGATTGTCTCCTTGGCCCAGTGCCTATACTTATTATAAGAATAATATGATGAAAATTTGGGATGTCAAAATTACAAATAAAATAAATGAAAATAAAAATGTTCCAGGGCAAATTATTAATATTACAGAACAAGAAGTAGAAGTACAAACAGGAAATGGTACATTAATTTTAAAAGAAGTTCAATTACAAGGAAAACGTCGAATGACTATCCAAGAATTTCTAAGGGGTAATACAATAGAAATAAATACTGTTTTAGGCAAGAATAAACATGGATCAACAAAGTAAGAGTTTTATTCATAGTATTTTTTTTATGATGGGTTTTTTCGCTCTTGGAATTGTAATTACTTTAGGGATACATTTTTTTGCATCTATAAAGATGTATGATATTTTATTTTTTATATTTATTTTCTTATTGGTTTTGGGTATAATATCCTTACTTATTATTATTGTATTATATTTAAGGATTTATAATTCTCAAAAAGTTTTTGGCAATCCAACTTGGTTTTTAAAAGGTCTTCGTTTTTTATATCCTTTTATGAATTTTATATGTCGTTTTTTTCAAATACCTCTTATTCCTTTACAACATTTTTGTATACAAATTAATAATAAATGTATTGAAACTACAAAAATAAAGATTTCTAAAAAGGATATTTTAGTATTAACACCTCATTGTATACAAAATAGTTCTTGTTCTATTAAAATAACTCATAATCCTAACCTTTGTAAACATTGTGGAAAGTGTCCTGTAGATGATTTACTTGATATAAAAAATAGATATTCCATATCTTTGGCCATTGTAACAGGAGGAACCTTAGCACGAGTTGCAGTTAAACAATATCAGCCTAAAATGATTATAGCTGTTGCCTGTGAAAGAGATTTAATAAGTGGTATGATGGATATTTCTCAAATTCCTGTTATAGGGATTTTGAATCAAAGACCTTATGGTCCTTGTAGGGATACTTACGTAGATGTAAATAAAATTGAATATTATATTCAAAAATATTCATACTAAAAAAAAGGGGAGATCAAGAATGTATGGTTATTTAGGTATTGATCCTATTTCTATTATTATTTTATTTCCTGCCATGATCCTTTCTTTATATGCACAGGCTAAAGTGAATAGTACATTTCAAAGATATTTAAAAGTACCCAATTCACAAGGATATACAGGTGCAGAAGTTGCAAAACGAATTTTAGATATTGCAGGTGTTAGAGATGTTCGAGTGGAACCTATATCAGGTTCCTTAACGGATCATTATGATCCTAGATCAAAAGTATTACGACTTTCTGAATCTGTTTTTCAAGGACGTTCTGTTGCTGCTTTAGGAGTTGCAGCTCATGAAGCAGGGCATGCTATACAACATCATGAAGGATATATTTTTCTCAATATTCGTAGTGCTATTGTGCCTATTGTTAATATTGGTTCTCGTTTAGCAATGCCTTTAATATTATTAGGTGTATTTTTAGGAGCTATGGCAAGTTCTTTTGGTGCTATTTTTATACAATTAGGAATTTATTTATTTGCAGGTGTTGTTTTGTTTCAACTAGTGACTTTGCCAGTTGAATTTAATGCATCTAGTCGTGCAATCACTTTTTTAGATTCTTATGGTTTTTTAACCAATAGAGAAGTAAAACCAGCGAAAAAAGTTTTAAGTGCTGCTGCCCTTACCTACGTAGCTTCTGCTGCCGTAGCATTAGCGAATTTGCTTCGATTTATTGTATTATTTAGTGGCGGACGACGTAGAGATTAAAAGCGTTACATCGTAACGCTTTTTTAATGAAAATAATTTTTAGAGTTTGTTTTTAAATTTATTAAAACGGTAAATTATACGTTTTGAGGTTATAATAAAAATAAAATTATTGTGAGTATTATGGATAAAAATAAGGAGAAAGTATGAACAAAAACAGTAAAGTAAATCCAAGAAAAATTGCTGTATCTATTTTATGTGAAATTGATGAAGAGGGCAAATATGAAAATCTTATTTTACAAAAAAATCTTTCACAGTATAAAAAATTAACATCTTTAGACAAAGCTTTTATTACAGAATTAGTAAAAGGAGCTTTAGAAAATAAAATTCATATTGATTATATTATTAATCAATATTCCAAAATGAAAACAAACAAAATGAAACCTTGGATCTTAAATGTCCTTAGAATAGGAGTCTATCAAATAAAATTTTTAACCAAAGTTCCTGTATCTGCTGCATGCAATGAATCTGTTAAAATAACAAAACAGCGGGGATATCATTTTTTATCTAGTTTTGTAAATGGAGTTTTACGTAATATTAGTAGAAATATAGATCAAATTAAATATCCTAATGAGAAAACATATCCGATTCAATATTTAAGTATTTTATATTCTTATCCAACTTGGATTATTGAATATTGGTTAGAACAATATCCATATTCCTTTGTAAAAGCTCTATGTGAAGCAGGAAATGAAACTCCTAATGTGACTATTCGTTGTAATAAATTAAAAAGTAACCCTAAAATTCTTCAACAAATATTACAATTAGAAGGAGTTGAAGTAAAAACAGGACATTATATACCTCAAGCGTTACAACTAACAAAAACTTCTTCTATTGTAGATCTTCCTTCTTTTCAAAAAGGATTTTTTCAAGTTCAAGATGAAAGTTCGATGTTAGTTGCTATTATTTTAGATCCTAAACCAGGTGATACAATTATAGATCTTTGTTCAGCACCTGGAGGTAAGGCTACACATTGTGCTGAGAGAATGAACAATCAAGGAATTATTGTTGCTCGAGATATTTATGATTATAAACTTCATATGATACAAGATACTGCAAAACGGCTAGGAATTAATATTATAGAAACCGAGAATAAAGATGCTACGTTACAAGATAAAAATAGTATTGAAAAAGCAGATAAAATTTTAATTGATGCTCCTTGTTCTGGACTTGGTATTATTCGAAAAAAACCAGATATTAAATTTCAAAAAACGAGAAAAGATATTCAAAAGTTAGTAGTTCTTCAGCGAGAAATTTTAAAAAATTCTTGGCAATATGTAAAACCAGGAGGTATTCTTGTTTATAGTACTTGTACTATTACGTCCGAAGAAAATATAGAAAATATATTATGGTTTACCCAACATTATCCTTTTGTATTAGAAGATATCTCAAATTTTTTACCAAGTACATTACAAGATGAAAATACAAAAAAAGGATACTTACAATTATATCCTCATCTTCATCAAACGGATGGATTTTTTATTGCTCGTTTACGTAGAAAGGAGTAAAAAATGAAACAATACCAAGACCTACAATCTATGTCATTAGCGGATATAGAACAAGTAATGCTTCAATTAGGTGAAAAATCTTATCGTGCTAAACAAATTTTTCAATGGCTTCATAAACATTGTATTGATCATATAGACAAAATGAATAATATACCAAAACATACTCGGAAACAATTAATAGAAATAGCACCTTGGTGTAAAATTCAGTTATTAAAAAAATATAAATCACAAAAAGATGATACAATAAAATACTTGTTTACATTATCAGATCATAATATAATAGAATGTGTTTTTATGAAATATAGACATGGAAATACAGTTTGTATTTCTTCTCAAGTAGGATGTCGAATGGGCTGTCATTTTTGTGCTTCTACTTTAGAAGGATTAGTTAGACATTTAACACCTGGTGAAATGCTATCTCAAGTATATGAGATACAAAAAGATGTAGGAGAGAGAATATCGAATATCGTTATTATGGGAAGTGGTGAACCTTTGGATAATATGATGTCGGCTACTACTTTTATAGACACCATTACTTCACCGATAGGGCTTAATATTAGTCAGAGAAATATTACGCTCTCTACTTGTGGATTAGTTCAGCAAATATATCAATTAGCAAAATTACAATATCAAATTACACTGGCTATATCTTTACATGCACCAAATGATGACATTCGAAAACAAATTATGCCTATTGCATATAAATATTCTTTTGAAGAATTAATCAAAGCTTGTACTTATTATATTCAACATACAAAAAGAAGAATTACTTTTGAATATGCTTTAATTGAAGGACTTAATGATCAAGTACGTCATGCAAAAGAACTTAGTCAAAAATTAAAAGAATTATTGTGCCATGTAAATTTAATACCTATTAATGAAATAGAAGAAAGATCGTATGAAAGTACTTCATTATCTCATGCTAAACAATTTCAATCTATTTTGCAAAGAAATGGTATTCCAACTACTATTCGAAGAAAATTAGGAGAAGATATTGAAGCAGCTTGTGGGCAATTACGAAGAGGATATTTGTCTCAACAAGAATAATAAGTGGTCGAGGTGAAAAAAATGAAAGCTACAGGGCTAAGTGATATTGGTAGACAAAGAGATAAAAATGAAGATGCAATATTTATGAGCTTAAAATCTTTGGGTAAATTACCAAATTTATTTATTATAGCCGATGGTATGGGTGGGCATCAAGGTGGGGAATATGCGTCTCAATTTGCTATTCATTACTTTAATGATTTTATTAGAGAAAAGGATTTTTATTTATCTGATCAAACTATATTGGATATTTTAGTCGAAGGTGTTTTATATGCAAATGAAAAATTATATATCACATCGAGAAAAGAAGAAACACTAAGGGGTATGGGTACGACTTTTATTGTTTCTACTATTATCCATAATCATATTTATATTGCCAATGTAGGTGATAGTCGATTATATTTAATGGATAAAGATATAAAAAAAATTACTTGTGATCATTCTTTAGTAGAAGAAATGTGGCGTAAGGGAAATTTATCTAAAGAAGAAATTAAAAATCATCCTAATAAAAATATTATTACTCGAGCTGTTGGGACAGAAAAAACAGTGAAAGTGGATACCTATAAAGTGGATTTGTTACCCTATCAATATATTCTTATGTGCTCGGATGGATTGACTAATATGTTGTCGGATAAAGAGATGGTAGATATTTTATTATCCAATAATAAATTGGGAAAAAAAGCACAGCATCTCATCGATAAAGCTAATGAACAGGGTGGATTTGATAATATATCTGTTATTATAATTGATTGGAAATCAAAGGAGGTGACTGCATCATGATACTACAATCAGGGACTATTTTAGGAAATCGATATGAAATTATAGAAAAAATTGGGGCAGGAGGTATGTCCATTGTTTATAAAGCCCGCTGTAATAAACTACAACGTTATGTTGCTATTAAAATCTTACGGGAAGAATTTATTACGGATGAAGAATTTGTAAAACGTTTTCGAATTGAAGCACAAGCAGCAGCAAGTCTTTCTCATCCTAATATTGTAAATGTATATGATGTAGGTAATGAAAAGGATATATATTATATTGTAATGGAATATATTCAAGGTAAAACTTTAAAACAATGGATTCAAGAAAAAGGTATTTTATCTTCAAAAGAAATATTAAATATAGCAATACCTATAGCAAATGCACTAAATCATGCTCATAAGCATCATATTATACATAGAGATATTAAACCTCAAAATATTTTAGTGACAGATGAAGGTATGGTTAAGGTTACAGATTTTGGTATTGCTAGAGCGACTACGAATTCTACAGTAACAGCTATGGGAAATGCTATAGGATCTGTACATTATTTTTCACCGGAGCAAGCTAGAGGTGGTTATGTAGATGAAAAGAGTGATATTTATTCTTTAGGAATTACCATGTATGAAATGGCAACCAATACTTTACCTTTTCAAGCAGATAGTCCTGTATCTGTAGCATTGCAACATATAAATGAAGATCTACCAAAACCTAGTACGATTAATGAAAATCTTGCTAAGAGTCTAGAGGGAATTATTATAAAAGCAACACAAAAACGTCCCGAACTTCGTTATCAAACAGTAGAAGAACTATTAAAGGATATGAAAAAAGCATTATTAAATCCAGATGAAAATTTTGTTCTTTTACCTGACATTGAAAATTCACCTACAGTTCAAATTTCTGAAGAAGAAATGATAAAAATTAAATCTCATAGTCATACATCTAAGCAAGCAAAAAGTACCTATCGTTTAAAAGAGGATGAAAAATATGATGAAGAAGGCGAATGGATAGAAAAGAAAAAAGAGCGATGGGTTGTTGCTGGAGCCATTTTTACTTCTATGATCATTATTGCCATAATTAGTTTTTTTGGTTGGAACAGCTTAAAAGAATATACCAAACCAAAACATGCAGAAGTTCCTAATCTTATGAATAAGACTTATGAAGAGGCACAAAAAATAGCAGAAGAACGCGGGTTACTTTTGGAAAAGGTAGGAGAACAATATAATGATACTATCGCACTAGGTCATATTGTATCTCAGCAACCAGAAAAAGATGTAATTATAGGCATTGGATCTACTATTGAAGTAGAAATTAGTAAAGGAGAACAGTTATTTGAAGTACCGAATGTTTTAGATCTCGAATATACAGAAGGGGAACAAAAGGTTNAACATGCTAATTTAGTTCCTGAAGTAGAATCCGTTTATAACGAATCTGTTCCTTTAGGTATTATTTTTGACCAACAACCAGCAAGTGGTACAAAATTAAAACGAGAAGAAAAAGTAATACTTTTTGCTAGTTTAGGAAAGGAAGAAAAAATAGTCATTGTTCCTGATGTTAGAAATGAGTCTGAAGCTGAGGCTAAGAAAAAATTAGAGGGAAATAAGCTTACAGTTGGTACCGTTACACCTATTGAAAGTGCAGAAGTAGAAAAAGGGCATATTATAAGTCAAACAGTGTCACCTGGGCAAGAAGTAAAAGAAGGCTATGTAGTAGACTTAGTTGTAAGTACAGGTAAAAAAGAAGAGAAACCTAAAACAGTATCTATTACGATACCCAATATTTTTCCCAATGATCAGGAAGAAGGAACTATTATTGTTATAATGGAAAATCAAGATTTACGTATGAAAATATATGAAAGTAAACATAAAAAAGAGGAAATGCCATTAACTATTCCAATACAAGGAATAGGCCGAGCAAAAATAGAAATATTATTAGATGGAACATTAAAATCTGAAGNAGAGATTCATTTCGATGAGGTGAGTTAATGATATTTAAAGGAACCATTATAAAAGGAATTGGTGGTTTTTATTATGTATTAGTCGAAAATAAAGTATATGAATGTAAAGCAAGAGGAATATTTCGTAAAGATGATATTATACCCGTAATAGGAGATACTGTATCGATTGAAGTTCCATCTCAAGATGATGTAGGTAATATTATTAAAATCTATCCTAGGAAAAATATATTAATTCGTCCTACTGTTTCAAATGTAGATCAAGCTATAATTGTTTTTTCTATTACCCAACCGGATCCTAATTCATATCTTTTAGATCGCTTTTTGTTGCTAGTAGAAGAACAAAAACTACCAGTTTATATTTGTTTTAATAAAATAGATTTAGATCATCAAAATCAAGTGTGCCAATTAAAAAAAATATACAAAAAGGCTGGATATGATGTTCTTTTAACAAGTACTTCTACTCAAGAAGGCATACCTTTAATATTCGATTTATTAAAGGATAAAATTACAGTATTTGCAGGTCCCTCTGGGGTTGGAAAGTCTAGTATTTTAAATAAAATAGAACCTTCCTTACAATTAAAAACAGGAGGAATTAGTGATAAATTAAAANGAGGAAAACATACTACAAGACATGTAGAATTAATACCTTTAAAAACAGGGGGATTCGTTATTGATACACCTGGGTTTACGTCTTTACAATTAGATCATATACAATTAGAAGATGTGTCNTATTATTATCGAGAATTTAGGCCTTATCTTTCATCNTGTAAATTTCCGCATTGTTCTCATATNCATGAGCCACAATGTGGAATAAAAACAGCAGTCCAACAAGGACATATTGCTTTACAAAGATATAAAAATTATATATCCATTTATACTGAAATTCAAAAACAAAGGAGATGGTAATATGATAAAATTAGCTCCCTCTATTTTGGCAGCTGATTTTGCAAGATTAAAAGAAGAAATAGCAATAGTAGAAGAGGCTGGATGTGATTATATACATATTGATGTTATGGATGGTCATTTTGTACCCAATATCACATTAGGACCACCGGTTATCCGATGTATTGCTAAATATGCAAAAAAACCCTTAGATGTACATTTAATGATTACAGAACCAGAAAAATATATTCCTTTATTTGTAGATGCGGGAGCAGACATTATTACTGTTCATGTAGAAACTTGTACTCATTTACATCGTACGATACAACAGATTAAAGATTTAAAGGTAAAGGCAGCCGTTGCATTAAATCCATCAACTCCTCTGAATACTTTAGATTATATTTTAGAGGATATAGATATGGTACTGATTATGAGTGTGAATCCAGGATTTGGAGGCCAAAGTTTTATTCCTTCTTCGCTTTTAAAAATTAAACAACTTCGATATAAAATTGAGTCAAAAGGTCTAAAGACTATGATAGAAGTTGATGGTGGAGTTAATTTAGATACTTTACCTCCTATTCTTGAAGCAGGTGCAAATGTAATTGTAGCTGGTTCTGCAATTTATGGACAAGATCCTATACAATCTGTTCGACAGTTCAAACAAATTTTTAATAAATGAGGTATCAATTTTATGAAAACCTTAATCATTGTAAATGGGATGATTGAAAATTATAAATTTTATTTTCCGTGGATTACAGAATTTGATTATATTATTTGTGCAGATGGTGGAGTAACACATGCAAGGAATTTTGGAATTATACCTAATATCATTATTGGAGATTTAGATTCCGCATCATTAAAGGATATACATTTTTTTAAAAATCAAAATGTTCCTATACAAGTATTTCCCACCCAAAAAGATAAAACAGATACTCAACTAGCTTTAGAATTTGCTATTGAAAAAGGAGCTTCTCATATTACTATTGTTGGGGCATTAGGAACACGTTTTGATCATACATTAGCTAATGTTCATTTATTAGATATCAGTCTTCAAAAAAAGGTTCCTTCTGTGTTAGTTAATGAGTATAATTGTATTTATATGATACAAGATAGTATTCATCTTACTAAAAAATTAGGATCAATAGTGTCTTTGATCCCCTTTACTTCTCAGGTAACTGGAGTTTGTACTGAAGGTTTATTCTATTCCTTAAAAAATGCTACATTATTGTCTGGTAATTCTTATGGGATTAGTAATGAAATGACTGAAAGTGAAGCAAATATTTCTATTGATAAAGGAAAATTACTAGTAATTCAAGTGCATGAATAGTCACAACTAAATACTAGATCGAATATATTGTATTATATATAGATAAATAAAGGGGGAAAGGGTTATGTCTCGAAGAAAAAAAGCAATAGGACTTACCCTTTTTTCAGTGGGAGTAGGAATGCTAATTGTATTAATTATTCCAGGATGGGGATGGTTATTAGTATCATCACTCATTTTACTAATATCCGGTTTTTTCCTTATTAAAAAATAGGAGGTGGGATTAATTGACATTTAAGGTTTTTAAATTGCCTAAGCCAATTGGTACAATTATACGAAAAATATTTGGATTAAATTACGAAAGATAAAAATGCATTATAATTAAAAAACAAAGTTCTTAAGAACTTTGTTTTTTAATTATAATGCACGTGTTACTTTATTCGATTTTAAACATTGAGTACAAACATGAATTCGTTTTGGTGAACCATCAACAATTGCTTTCACTTTTTTGATATTAGGTTTCCATTGTTTATTTGATCTTCTATGAGAGTGGCTCATTTTAATACCAAAGTATACGCCTTTGTCACAAATAGCACATTTAGCCATGGATTACACCTCCTTTTAAATAGGTTTTTCCATTGTACACATAACGTAAATATTTTAACAGAAGTAAGGTAATATTGCAAGAGTATTATATAAATAATTCTTTTTAAATATCAAACATCAAAAAGTATAAAATTAAAGCTTTAAAAACAGTTAAAAAATGATATAATAAAGAACAAGAGTAGATTTTATGAATTGGACATTTTTATTAAAGTATATTATATTTAAGATATAGGAGGGCTTAATATGGCTGGAAAACTAACGAATGAATTAGGAACTGTTCTAATAGAAAACGAAGTTATTTCACGTATTGCTGGTTTAGCAGCTATAGAATGTTATGGCGTAGTAGGTATGGCAGCTAAAAATATGACTGATGGATTAGTTCAGTTATTAAAAAGAGAAAGTTTAACAAAAGGAATTAAAATTTTAATGACAGATGATAATAAAGTATCTCTAGATTTTCATATTATTGTTGAATATGGAGTGAAAATCTCTGCTGTCGCAGATAATTTAATCAGTACTGTCAAATATAAAGTAGAAAAATTTATCGGACTTGAAGTAGAGAAAATTAATATTTTTGTGGAAGGTGTACGTGTAGATAAATAATAAGGAGGTAACACGGTGAATAAGCAACATATAGACAGCAGTCTTTTAAAACGGATGATAATTTCTGGAGCAAAATACTTAGAAAGAAAAAAACAAGAAGTAGATGAATTAAATGTCTTTCCAGTTCCGGATGGTGATACAGGCACTAATATGTCGTTAACAATATTAGCAGCAGCAAAGGAATTACAAAAAATGGATTTTGATCGAGTAGATGAAGTAGCAAAAGCAGCTTCTTCGGGATCATTAAGAGGAGCAAGAGGAAATTCAGGAGTTATTTTATCTCAGCTTTTTCGCGGTTTTGCTAAAGGTTTACAGGGACAAGAAAATATTACTAGCAGTAGTTTAGCCCAAGCTTTTCAATCTGGAGTAGAAACGGCTTATAAAGCTGTTATGAAACCTAAAGAAGGAACCATTTTAACAGTAGCAAAAGAATGTGCAGAAAAAGCGAATGAATTAGTAGAAACAAATACAGATCTAGAAATAGTTTGTAAAAAAGCATTAGAACATGCCTACGATACTTTACAAAAAACACCAGATATGCTTCCAGTCCTTAAAGAAGCAGGTGTCGTGGATGCAGGTGGACAAGGATTATTATATATTTTAGAAGGAGCTTATCATGTTTTAATAGGAAAAGAAGAAGAAATAGAGTTTTTTGTAGAAGAAGAGGATAAGGAAAAACATTCTTTTCGTCATTTAACAGGTATTGATCATGAAGATATTAAATTTGGTTATTGTACCGAATTGATTATTAATAAACCAGACGGGATTTTTGACGAATCTGTTATTGAAGAGTTAAAAACATACCTAACTAAAATAGGTGATTCTATTGTAGTTGTTGGTGATGAAGAATTAATAAAAATTCATGTACATACTAATCATCCGGGTCAAGTATTTGAAAAAGGTCTTACTTTAGGATTTTTAACAAATATGAAAGTAGATAATATGCGTATTCAACATACCAGTAAAGTTATTACAGAGCAAACTAAAATAGCAAAAGAAAAACCAGCTACTAATAAAGCAATTGGATTTATTTCTATTGCAATTGGTCATGGGATAAAAGAAGTTTTTAAAGGTCTAGGTGTGGATTATGTTATTGAAGGTGGACAAACGATGAATCCTAGTACAGAAGATATATTAAATGCCATTGACCAAACTCCTGCTGATACTATTATTATATTACCTAATAATAAAAACATTATTTTAGCGGCAGAACAAGCGGTAGATTTATGTAAAGATAAAAAAATTATTGTAATTCCTACTCGAACAATACCACAAGGTATTTCCGCTATGTTAGGTTATGAACCAGGACGTTCTTTAAAACAAAATATAGAAACGATGGAAGTTAATATTTCCATGGTTAAGACAGGACAAATTACGTATGCTATTCGTAATACTATGATTGAAGGACAAAAAATTAATCAAGGAGATATTTTAGGAATTATAGATGAAGAAATAAAAATAATTACTCAGGATTTACAACAAAATGCAAAACAGCTACTGGATAAGATGATCGATGAAGAAACAGATATTATTACTATTTATTATGGTCAAGATACAACTCAAGAACAAGCAGAAGATTTAGGACATTACATAGAAATACAATATCCTGAATGCGAAGTAGAAATCCATAATGGTGGGCAACCTCTTTATTATTATATATTCTCTGTAGAATAAAGACTAAAGTAAATCTTTAGTCTTTATTCTATTATAATGAATTTTATTTTATAATTATTTCAATATTCAAGATAGAAAGGAGAAATATCTTGATCAGTTTACAAGATTCGGTTACAAGTTTAAAAGGAATAGGAACTCAACGATTAAAACTTTTAGAACAAATACAAATATCTACCCTTGAAGATCTTATATACTATCTACCTAGAAACTATGAAGATTGGTCTCAAGTTACAAAAATCAAAGACATTATTATAGGTGAAAAACAAACTATTGAAGGTATAGTTAGCACAACACCTCAAAATATTCGAAAAGGAAAATTAATAATAACAAAATGTAAAATTGAAGATAGTACAGGATCAATATGGGCTGTATGGTATGGACAACCGTATTTAAAGAATTATTTTAAACCCGGTGAGAGCTATGTTTTCACTGGGAAAATAAATCGATATTATGGATCTATACAATTAATTTCATCAGAATATGAAAAAATAGATATGAATGAAAAAAATAAAAATATAGGTATTTTACCTATATATACTCTTCCACAAAAATTATCTCAAAAATTATTTCGTAGTTGGATTCAACAAAGTTTTGAAAATGTAGGAACTAATCTTCAAGAATTTCTTCCTTTATGGATTCGTCAACAATATGAGTTAGCAGATATAGCGTATTCTATTTATCATATCCATTTTCCAAAAGATAAAGAACATTTTTTAACAGCTCGGAAGCGATTAGTATTTGAAGAATTTTTTTTATTACAAATGGGATTATTACAGATTAAACAAGGAATTGATAAAAAAACGAAAGGAATTCAGTATAAACCTAAAAAAGATGTGGAATACTTTATTAAAAGCCTACCTTATTCTTTGACTAGTGCACAAGAAAAAGTAGTAAAAGAAATTCAAAAGGATATGTTTTTACCTTATACAATGAATCGATTAGTACAAGGTGATGTAGGTTCAGGTAAAACAGTTGTAGCAGCTATAACTTTATTATTAGCTGTAAAAAATGGTTATCAAGGAAGTATGATGGCACCAACGGAGGTATTAGCAAGACAACATTATGAAACGCTTCGAATGTTTTTAGAACCTTTTAATATTAAATGTGGTCTTTTGGTAGGATCTTTAACCAAAAAACAAAAGGAAAATATAAATGAAAAATTGAAAAATCATAGGATTGATGTAGTGATAGGAACACATGCTTTAATTCAAGATTCTATTTCATTTGCTAATCTTGGTTTAGTAATTACTGATGAACAACATCGTTTTGGAGTAAGGCAAAGAATGACATTAACTCAAAAAGGAAAATCACCAGATGTTCTTGTGATGACTGCTACCCCTATTCCTAGGACATTAGCTCTTATTTTATATGGTGATTTAGATATTTCTATTATTGATGAATTACCACCTGGGAGACAACAAATTAAAACGTATGCTGTACCTTCTTCGTATCGAAATAGAATTTATCATTTTATAAAAGAAGAAATTAATAAAGGAAGACAAATTTATATGATCTGTCCTATGGTAGAAGAATCGGAAACATTAGAATTACAATCTGTAATTGAATATACTAGTCATTTACAAAATGAAATTTTTACTAATTATAAAATTGCTTATTTACATGGTAAAATGAAAGCAAAAGAAAAGCATGATATTATGGAACAGTTTTCTCAAGGTATAATTCAAATTCTAGTTTCTACAACTGTCATAGAAGTAGGAGTCAATGTTCCTAATGCAACGATTATGGTTATTGAAAATGCAGAGCGTTTTGGTCTATCTCAATTGCATCAATTACGTGGTCGTGTAGGACGAGGTAAATATCAATCTTATTGTATTTTAATTTCAGATGCTAAAAATAAAATAGCTTTAGAGCGAATGAAAGTAATGACAGAAACTACAGACGGTTTTAAAATTTCAGAAATGGATTTGAAATTAAGAGGACCTGGTGATTTCTTTGGGACAAAACAACATGGATTGCCAGATTTAAAAATTGCAAATATTTATGAAGATATGGCTGTTTTAAAACAAGCTCAAGAAGCAGTTTTAACCTTACTACAAAAAGATCCTTTTTTACAACATGAAGAGCATTATTTTTTAAATCAAAAAATTAATGCTTTATTTCAAAATACAGATGAAGTTTTAGCATTATAATTGCAATATTTCCCATTCATAAAACTATTTTATTTGTGCATAATACTAATGCAACACATATTTATAATAGTTATATTTTAAAGGAGGTTTTTTCAAATGGCAAGTAATAGACGTAAAGCAGTTCCAGAGGCTCGAGCAGCTTTAGATCAATTTAAGTATGAAGTCGCTAATGAACTTGGTGTTCCTTTGAAACAAGGATACAATGGTGATTTAACCTCCGCTCAAAATGGTTCTGTGGGTGGATATATGGTTAAAAAAATGATCGAAGCACAACAAAGACAAATGGCTGATAAACATCCTATGCAATAAGTCTTTAAAGCAAATAAAGTAGGGAATATATTATTCCCTACTTTATTTTTATACATAATAAAATATACCTAATCTAGATTAGGTATATTTTATAGGGAGAGGAGAAATGAAAAGAAGAGTATTATGGGGGATTCGATTATAGTATAGCCACAAAAATTGATTGATATACGTAGGATGATAAAATATAAATAAAAATTTAAAAAACAATTTTCTTTTTATATTACTTATTACAAAATAAGAAAATTATGATATACTGACATAGAGGTGATATTGTATGAGAGTCATTGCTGGTTCCGCTAAAGGACATCGTTTACAAGTCCCTGTAGGGCTTAATACTCGTCCTACGGCAGCTCGAATTAAGGAATCTATTTTTAATATGATTGCACTTGACCTTCCTGGATGTCAATTTTTGGATTTGTTTAGTGGTTCAGGAAGTATGGGTATTGAAGCAATTAGCAGAGGGGCAGATCATGCTATTTTTGTCGAAAATAATCCGATGGCTATACAATCTATTCAAAGAAATTTACAACATACCAAATTTCAAAAATATGCAACGGTATATCAAAATGATGTTATAGAAACTTTATACGTATTAGCAAGACAAAAACAAAAGTTTGATATTATATTTATGGATCCACCTTATAACAATCATAATATAGTATTAATTTTAAATACAATTAAAGAATATGATTTATTAAATCCGGATGGTTATATTATTGTAGAACATGAAGTAAATTATTCTATTGAAGATATATCAACATTTAAACTATGGAAAGAAAAAAAATATAAGACAACAACAATGACCTTTTTAATATTACAGGAGGCTAAAAGATGAAAATAGGTGTTTATCCAGGAAGTTTTGACCCTACTACGAATGGACATATTGATGTGATTACTCGCTCTTCTCATATTGTAGATAAGTTAATCGTTGGAGTTTTACATAATACTCAAAAACAGCCTTTGTTTTCAGTGCAAGAACGTATTGAAATGTTAAAAGCCACTACATCACACTTACCAAATGTACAAGTAGAAACTTTTTCTGGATTATTAATTGATTTTGTTAAAAAACATAATGCTATTTTAATTATTCGTGGTTTGAGAGCGATTACTGATTTTGAATATGAATTACAAATGGCACAAACTAATTATAGTTTAGATCCTACTATTGAAACTATTTTCTTAGCAACAAATGTTCAGTATTCTTTTTTGAGCTCTAGTATGGTAAAAGAATTAGCAGAGTTTGGAGGTCATTTTGAACATTTTGTTCCTCCTATTGTTGCTGAATATTTAGTAGAAAAATTTAAAAAAGATTAAAAGGATTAAAGGGAGGGGTAAATAATGGATAATGTATTAGAACTTTTAGATATACTTGAAGATCTTTTAGATGATAGTAGTACTATGCCCTTTACAAACAAAGTTATGATTGACAAAGAAGAATTTATTGATATTATTACAGATATTCGTTTAAAGTTACCTAATGAATTAAAACAGTCCAAGTGGGTAATGGAAGAACGAACACAAATTTTAATTAATGCACAAAAAGAAGCAGAAAATCATTTAAAAGAAGCAGAGACTAAATTAAATGAATTGGTTAATGAACATGAAATTACAAAAAAAGCTTACGAACAAGCTGAAGAAATTACAGAAACAGCGAAAGAACATTCAAGGGAAATGCGTCTTGGTGCGAGAGAATATGCAGATGAGATATTAGCTAATGTAGAAGATGCACTGGTTTCTTTAATGGAGCAAGTGAATCAACAATTCTCATCTTTTGAACAATATATGCAACAAACTATTGCCATTATACATCAAAACCGTCAAGAATTACGGGGAGATAATAAATAATAATAGAGCAATCCAAGTATTACTAATATAATACATAATACTACAAATTGAAAAGTAGAATGTATAAAAATTGGATACCCAACATTTTCTTGCTGTAAAATAGTAGATGGAACGGAAAAAGTAGAGTTAAGAATGTTTTTTCGTATTAAGGGAAATAAAAGAAAAGTGTATATAATGGCTAATACAGATTGAATAAGTTTACTTATTATGTAAATAGATGTTTTTAATGAAGTCCCTTGTAAAATACTAGCGGTTTGTGCATGAACAGAAAAACCACTCCATGCAATACATCCATTGATACAAATTAATTTTTGTAATATGGGTGCAGAAGTTGTACTGATGATTTGAATTCCATTAGTGATTTCGAGAATTGAAAATAAAAATGCTGTTTTTAGTTCTTTATGTAAAGGAATCCACTTATCAATTAAAGTAAAAAAAGAATTAAATATACTAGATATAGGCCCATGTTTTAAAAGTTCTATAATAACTGAAAATAAAATAATAAATCCACCAATTTGTAATAAGAGTTCCATAGCATAAGTTACACTTTTTTTTAGTGTTTCTCCTAAAGATGGAAATCCAGTCTTTGTCTTATTGTTTTTAGTTGTTATAATTTTTTTTGCTTGATCTGAATTTTTATAGAAGCGAAAAATTAGACCAGTAGAAAAAGCTGATAAATACTGAATAATTAATAAATAAAATCCAATAGATGGCTGTTTTAACATTCCTACAGAGACAACTCCTAATATAAAAAGAGGGCCTGATTGATTGCATACGCTTAATAAGCGTTGTCCTTCAATAGAAGTTAAATCTCCTTTTTTAACTAAATTAGCAGTAATAGTAGCTCCCATAGGATATCCTGACATCATACCCATAATCAATGCAAAGGCACCAACACCAGGGATTTTAAAAAGTGGTTTCATAATAGGTTCAAATAAATAACCAATCCATTGTACCAGTCCAAAGTCAATCATAAATTGAGTTCCAATAAAAAATGGGAAAAGAGAAGGAAGTACTGTATTAAACCATAATAATAGTCCTTTTTGAGCAGCACTTATTACTATTTTTGCGTAAAGTAAAATATTTATTACAAATATAAGGATGAATATTTGTAAGACTCGATTTTTAAAATTTTGTTTATTCAAGAACATATAATGATGTTCCTTTCTTTTTTATTCTTTATATATTATATATTTTAGAATAAGAAGGATATGCATTATTCTTGAATAATAATTGGAATAGTATAATCATAACCTTTGATACGATAGGATGAATTAGGGTATCCTAAAGTATAAATATCAGTGGCTAAAATTTCTTGTTTTAACATCTTTTTTTGTAAAGGATTAGCTTGTTGCATAAATTTTTTTGTGTTCGAAATAATGGGTAAAGAACAGTGAGATTTTAACAGGGAGAGAGCTTGTTGACTTTCTTTGCGAAAACCTAAAATACGTATATATTGTGGTCCTCCTTGTTGCTTATATTTTAGTATATCAGAGGTTTTTATTTGTAAAATAATATGAAGTAATTCTCGACAAATACGTGTTTGGGTATATCTTTTGGTAGCCATATTTTCTATGATTTCAGAAATTGTGAAGTATTTACTTCCTGTTGTCATAATACGATTTTCTAATCCTTCAGAAATTTCCATAAACGATCTAAGATCTGTTGCAGATAAAGTTCTAAGTATATATTGTAATATAGAAGAAAAAGTATCATAAATAATAGGGGCTTTTTTGTTTTCTATTTCTTCTTTTATGAGTTGATATGCAAAAGAAGGCATTGTTTGCTTCAATATAGAAAAATGATTTTTTAAAATTTTTTCTCGGATAGCTGTAGCAGAAGAGATAGGTCCTTTTGTATATGTAGAATGATAAGAATTAGCTATGCGAGAAAAAGTATAGGGTATTATAGTACTATTTAATTTTAATAAAGCTTTTAAATATTCGATGCCTAAAATATTATTAGGAGAAGATAGAATATCATTAATACACGATTGAGTTTTTATTCCTGTCATTTTAATATAATATTGGATAGCATTAGATCGTGCTTTGGGGAAATTAAGCCCTTGGTCTAAATTTTTTTTTAATTCTCTTTTAAATAGGAATGGTTCTTTATATAAAATTTCTGCTATTTTTTTTAAAGTATTTAAATTTCCATCTTCACTTCCAAAACAAAGAGAATTTACAATACCCGTTTGTTGTAATATCTGTATTGCTCCCCAGGCAAATGTTTCAGCACTAGCAGTAGCATAAATAACTGGTAATTCAAGAACGAGGTCTACTCCTGCTTGTAAAGCCATTTTTGTACGAGTCCATTTATTAATACATGCTGGTTCTCCTCGTTGAACAAAATTTCCGCTCATAACAGCAACAATATAATCTGCTTTAGTTAGTTGTTTTGTTTTTTGTAAATGATAAAGGTGTCCATTGTGAAAAGGATTATATTCGACAATAATACCGGTTATTTTCATAATTTTATCCTCACATTTCATTTTTTATAATATTAAACAGGAATGAAATTATTTTTTTATAATAACAAAAAAATAATCATAGAAAATTTAAGTTATATATCATTATCCTATGTAGCAAATTTTATGTCAATATAAAATACAAAACAGAAAAATGAGTAATTTTGAAGAAAGACTATTGTATACAATAAGCAATTTGTTTATAATAAGAGAGAACATACTTTGAAAGGGGTTATAATTGTGAATTTTTTACAATCTATTAAAGAAAGAGCAAAGAAAGAAATTAAAACTATTGTTTTACCAGAATCATTAGAACGCAGAACATTAGAAGCTGCAGAACAAATTTTAAAAGAAAAAATAGCCAATGTTATTTTAATTGGAAACAAAGATAATATTTTAAAAGCAGGAAAAGGTCTTCAATTAGAGGGTGTTTCTATTATTGATCCAACAACTTATGAAGCACTTGATGATTTTATAACTACATTAGTTGAATTAAGAAAACATAAAGGAATGACTGTTGAAAAAGCAAAAGAACTTTTAGAGGATCCTTTATACTTTGGTGTTATGATGGTAAAAAAAGCAAAAGCAGATGGAATGGTTGCAGGAGCAGTAAATTCTACAGCTAATGTTTTACGTCCTTCATTACAAATTCTAAAAACAGCTCCTGGAACTAAATTAGTTTCAGCATTCTTTATTATGGATGTTCCAGAATGTGAATATGGTGCAAATGGTACTTTTATTTTTGCTGATGCTGGTTTAGTACCTAATCCAAATGCAGAAGAATTAGCAGCTATTTCTATTAGTTCTGCAAAATCTTTTGAACAATTAGTAGAAGAAGAGCCTATTGTTGGAATGTTATCTTTTTCAACTAAAGGAAGTGCATCACATTCAGATGTAGATAAAGTTATTGAAGCTACTAAGCAAGCAAAAGAATTAGCACCTCAATTAAAATTAGATGGAGAATTCCAACTAGATGCAGCTATTGTTCCTAGTGTTGGACAAGCTAAAGCACCTAATAGTGAAATTGCTGGTCATGCTAATGTTTTAGTTTTCCCTGATTTAGACGCAGGTAATATAGGTTATAAATTAACTCAAAGATTAGCAAAAGCAGATGCTTATGGTCCTATCACACAAGGAATTGCTAAGCCTGTTAATGATTTATCTAGAGGATGTAGTGCAGAAGATATTGTGGGTGTTGTAGCGATTACAGCTGTTCAAGCACAATTATCCAAATAAATAATTAGTTATTATATAATAAATTGTAAGAAAAAATAAGGAGAGATAGAAATGAAAGTTCTTGTTATTAATTGTGGAAGTTCTTCATTAAAGTATCAATTAATTGATATGACAAATGAGGTAGCTCTAGCAAAAGGTCTTTGTGAACGAATTGGAATTGAAGGGTCTAGAATAAAACATACTCCTCAAGATAAAGAGACTATTATTAAAGATATTCCTATGAAAAATCATACAGTTGCTGTACAACTAGTAATTGATGCTTTAACTAATGAGGAACATGGAGTTATTAAAAACATGGATGAAATTGCAGCTGTAGGGCATCGAGTTGTACATGGTGGTGAATCTTTTAGTAGTTCTGTTCTTATTACTGATGAAGTTAAACAAGCGATTGAAGATTGTATAGAATTAGCTCCTTTACATAATCCAGCTAATTTAATTGGAATTAATGCATGTGAAGAGTTAATGCCCAATACACCGATGGTTGCTGTATTTGATACGGCTTTTCATCAAACGATGCCTGTAAAATCTTATTTATATGCTATTCCTTATGAAATGTATAAAAAATATAAAGTTCGAAAATATGGATTTCATGGAACATCTCATAAATATGTAGCTTATCGTACAGCAGAAATTCTAGGAAAACCTGTTGAAGAATTAAAAACTATTGTTTGTCATTTGGGTAACGGTGCTAGTATTTGTGCTGTTAAGAATGGAAAATCTATGGATACTAGTATGGGTTTCACACCGTTAGAAGGTTTAGTAATGGGAACAAGAAGTGGAGATATTGATCCTGCTGTTATTTCCTACTTATCAGAAAAGGAAAAGTTAAATATTGAAGAAATTATGGATATTTTAAATAAAAAATCTGGTATACTAGGATTATCACAAGTATCTAGTGACTTTAGAGATGTTGAAAGTGCTATGAAACAAGGAAATACTGAGGCTCAAGCAGCTATGGATGTTTTTGAATATCGAGTAGCAAAATACATTGGTGCTTATGCGGCTTCTATGAATGGTGTTGATGCTATTGTTTTTACAGCTGGACTTGGTGAAAACAATGGAGAAGCTAGAAAAAATATTTGTTCTTATTTAGGATACTTAGGTGTTGAAGTAGATGATGAAAAAAATGATTGTCACGGAATTGAACGCGATTTTTCTAAGGACGGTGCAAAGGTTCGTTCGTTAGTAGTACCTACCAATGAAGAATTAATGATTGCAAGAGAAACAAAAGAATTATTGAAAAAATAATTGGTTGACAAACTATAATCTCGTATGTATAATAACTAAAGTAGACCTTCAGGAGTGATTTATATGGTAATTGATATTACAGATATTCTTTATAAAGAAGGAGCATCCATGGAAATTGATTTATTGATTCCTATGGAACAAATTCGTTTATTAGATAAAAGGATACATGTAAGTGAACCAATAAAAATAAAAGGTACTTTGATAAATGAAAATATATCTAGGCTATATTTTGAAGGTCAAGCAATAATAACTATACAGGCACCCTGTGATAGGTGTCTTAGACTTACAAACAAGCAAATTAAAATTCCTATGAAAAAATTCTTTACTCAACAATTGATAGTTGAAAAAGAGAATGATGAAGAAATATATCCGATAAAAGAGCATACTATAGATTTATTACCTCCAATTATGGATGAGGTATTGCTACATACTCCTATGAAAATAGTATGTAGTGAAAAATGTAAAGGGCTTTGTACACATTGTGGAAGTAATTTAAATATTACTCAATGTAATTGTAGTGAAAATGAAATCGATCCACGATTTGAAAGCTTAAAATCTCTTTTTTCGAAAGATAAGGAGGTGTAAAAATGGCAGTACCTAAGCGTAAAACTTCAAAAGCAAAAAGAAATCAACGAAGAGCAAATTGGAAACTAACAACTCCTAATTTATCCAAATGTAGCAAATGTGGAGAACTAATGATGCCTCATCGAGTTTGTAAATCTTGTGGCACTTATAATAAAAGAGTTGTGGTAGATGTAGATTAATAATGAATAAAAGGCAGCTATTAGCTGTCTTTTATTACGTTATGAAAATATTTTTCTGCTTTTCCTATCTTCATATTGAAACTTTTAGCAAATTCTAGTATATTATAGATATCCAATAAAATATACACTTATTACAAATTATATAAGAAATGAAACTATATTTTATAATAATTTTATAGTATTAGATGGATATATTTAAAACAATGTACACGTTTATATATTCAAATATGTATTGAAAACGATACATATTTTCTATTTAAAGATAGGATGATATGAATGAATAAAAAAATAATTATTGCAGTAGACGGAATGGGTGGAGATTATGCACCAACAGAAATTGTAAAAGGTTGTGTACAAGCATTACAAGATTTCCCTCTCAAATTATTAATAGTAGGTCACCCTGAAGTTTTAAAAAAAGAGCTTTCTAAATATACTTTTAATGAAGAGCAATTAAAAGTAATTCCAGCATACGAAACAATTACAAATGAAGATTCGCCAGTTGCTGCTATTCGATCTAAAAAAGATTCTTCTATGGTTATAGGACTACGATTATTAAAAGAAAAAAAAGTAGACGCTTTTATATCTGCTGGAAATACAGGTGCTTTGTTAGCTGGTGGTACTTTTTTAGTAGGAAGAATTCCTAAAGTACAAAGACCTGCGTTAGCTCCTCTTATTCCACATAAAAATGGTTTTTCTTTATTAATTGATTGTGGTGCAAATGTTGATGCTAAACCTTCTTATTTGGCACAATTTGCTTATATGGGTTCTATTTATATGGAAAATATATTAAATATACCTAATCCTAAAATAGGTCTTGTAAACATAGGTGTAGAAAAAGAAAAGGGAAATGAAGTGACAAAGGCAGCGTATCAATTATTAGAAGATTCACCCCTTAATTTTATTGGTAATGTTGAAGCAAGAGATATTTCATATGGTGTAGCAGATGTTATTGTTTGTGATGCTTTTATAGGAAATATTATTCTTAAATATACAGAAGGCTTTGGACAATCTTTATTTGATATATTAAAAGAAGAACTGCTAAAAACTCCACTTTCTAAAATAGGAGCATTTATGTTAAAATCTTCTTTTAAGAATATTAAAAAACGCTTTGATTATACTGAATATGGAGGAGCACCTTTATTAGGCCTTCAAGGGTTAGTAGTTAAAGCACATGGAAGTTCTAATCATAAAGCAATTTATAGTGCTATTAAACAATGTATACGTTTTACAGAGCAAGATATTGTAAGTAAGATCCAAAATTCAATTATTGAATAAAGTTCATATTGACGATTTAAAATGTATATACTATTATCAAAATATCAATTTTATAATTCAATCAATTATACAATGTAATTTTAAAACATAAGTATGAAAGGAGATTTTTAAATGGAATTTGAAACAATACGTCAAATTATTGCTGAACAACTAAATGTTCCTGAATCTGATATCACAGAAGAGACATCTTTTGAAGATGACTTAGGTGCAGATTCGTTAGATATTTTTCAAATTATTATGGCTTTAGAAGAAGAATTTGATTTGGAAATATCTAATGAAGATGCTGAACAAATATCAACTGTATCAGATGTAGTAGAATATATTAAAAATGCAAATGCTTAAAATAAAAGTCCTGTTTAACGGGACTTTTATTTTAAGCATTTCATAGTCTAGGAGGTTCTTATGAAAAGAACAGTAAACAATAGAGAAATCAAATCTTTTGAAAAAAAAATTAATTATTTTTTTAATAATAAAAGTTTATTAAAACAAGCCTTAACTCATCGTTCCTTTGTTAATGAAAAGAAAAATTATACGATAGGGCATAATGAACGTTTAGAATTTTTAGGAGATGCGGTGTTAGAATTAATTGTTAGTGATTATTTATATAAAGAATATACAAATCTAAAAGAAGGAGAATTAACAAAATTAAGAGCTAGTATTGTGTGTGAACTTTCATTAGCAGAAGCTGCTCGTAGAATTAATATAGGCACTTACTTATATTTGGGAAAGGGAGAAGAATTAACCGGTGGTAGAGAGAGAGATTCTATTTTATGTGATGTTTTTGAAGCTATTATAGGTGCTATATATATAGATAGTAATATAGATAATGCAAGAACGTATGTTTATGATCATTTACTTTGTCATATAACTAAAACTCATCATTCTTTTATTGATTATAAAACATCTTTACAAGAACAAATTCAAAAATATAGTACAATCCCTATAGAATATGAAGTGCTAGAAGAAATAGGTCCTGATCACAATAAGCGTTTTGTTGTACAAGTTTCTCATAAAAATAAAGTGTTAGGTTTAGGAATGGGACGAAGTAAAAAAGAAGCGGAACAAAAAGCAGCATGGAAAGCTATGAAAAACATTTAAATATGGAAGTGAATCCTTATGTATTTAAAAAAATTAGAAATTCAAGGATTTAAGTCATTTGCAGACAAATTAACCTTTGAATTTAATAATGGAATTACTGCAGTAGTAGGTCCTAATGGTAGTGGGAAAAGTAATGTAGCAGATGCGGTTCGTTGGGTTTTAGGAGAACAAAGTATCAAAACTTTACGAGGTTCTAAAATGGAAGATGTTATTTTTGCTGGCACTCAAAATCGTAAACCATTAGGCTTTGCCCAAGTTTCTCTTGTTATTGATAATAGTGCAAATTTATTACCCATTGAATTTGAAGAAGTAACCGTTACACGAAGGGTATATCGTTCTGGAGAAAGTGAATATTTTATTAATCGATCATCTTGTCGTTTACGAGATATCCATGAATTATTTATGGACACTGGTATTGGTAAAGAAGGGTATTCTATTATAGGTCAGGGACAAATTGATAAAATTCTTAGTACAAAACCAGATGATCGTAGACAACTTTTCGAAGAAGCTGTAGGAATTGTAAAGTATAAAACTAGAAAACAACAAGCGGAAAAAAAATTAGAAGAAGAAAAAAATAATTTATTACGTGTAACAGATATTTTATATGAAATAGAAAAGCAGCTACTTCCTTTAAAAGAACAAGCTCAAAAAGCAAAGAAATATTTAGACAAACGTGAACAATTAAAAACTATTGAAGCCAATATTTTTTTAAAAGAAGCTTTAACAATTTCAAAACAAAATGAAAAATTATTAATGGATTTGCAAACGGTAGAAAATCAAATTGAACAATTATCTCAGAATCAAAGTATACTGAAAAAAAATCAAGCAGATCAGATCAAAGATACTGAAATTCTAGAAAAAAAATTACATTTCTGTAGGGAAGAGATTAAAAAAATACAATCTTTACTGGAAGAGAATATTTTACAAGAAAAAATTCAAGAGCAAAAAAAAGAATACCTATATCAAGAAATCAAACGATTAGATAGAGAAGAAAAACAAATTAATTCTAAATTAATGTCAAAAAATAATGAGCAAAAACAGTATAAAAGTCAATATCAAGGTTTACAACTTCAATTTAAAAGCAAAGAAGAAATATTAAAAATAAATGAAAAAAAACAAAAACAAATGCTTGCTACTATGTCTAGTAATGCAGAACAAGTAGAACAATTAAAAGCGGATATGATAGAAAATTTAAATCAACGTTCTGAAATTAAAAGTAAAATAGAACGATTAGAAACAATTTATGAACATATTCAACAAAGACATGAATATGTAGATAAAACAAAAAAATCATTACTGTATCAAATACATCTTAAAAATACTCAAAAAGATACTTTTGAAAATAAGCTAGATTCCTTAAGAGCAACTATTCAAGAACTAACAATAACAAAAAGTTCTTTAGAACATGAAAAAAAGAACGAACTATCTCAATTACAACAATATCAAAATCAATATCATAGATTACAAGAAGAATTTCATAAACTACAATCTCGTCAGAAATTATTAGAAGAGATGACAAAAGATTATGAGGGATTTTATCGAAGTGTAAAAAGCATTTTATCTTTAAAAAAGCAAAAACCTAATGAATGGTGTGATATTCATGGTGTTGTTGCTGATTTAATTCATGTACCAAAAGGATATGAAATTGCATATGAGATTGCTTTAGGAAGTAATGTTCAAAATATTATTACGGAAACAGAAAATATTGCTCAAATAGCTATAGAATATTTGAAAAAACATCAACTAGGTCGAGCTACCTTTTTACCATTAAACTCTATAAACGGAAGAAAAATAGGATCTGAAAAATCTAAAATTCTTCAATATCAGGGCGTGTTAGGTATTGCCTCAGATCTTATTACTTATAATCCTATATATGATTCTATTATGACGTATTTATTAGGTCGAATTATCATTGTAGAAAACTTACAATATGGAATCATTCTTGCTAAAAAGTTAAGATACCGATATCGTATTGTAACGTTAGAAGGAGAGGTGTTAAATCCTGGTGGCTCTTTAACAGGTGGAAGTATATCTAATAAAAATACAAATGTTTTTTCTCGTGCTCGTCAACTTAAAGATACTACCGAAAGAGTAATACTGTTAGAAAAGCAAGTACAACAAACACATCAAAAAATTTCTGATATAGAAGTAAGATTAAAAGAAAAAGATAATATATTAGAAGAATTAATTCAACAACAACAAGAAAATATGGTAGAAAAGATCGAATTATCAGGACAAATTGATCATATTCAAAATCAAATTGAAACTTTAAAAGAAGAAAAAAACAATATTCTTAATGAAGAACTTCAATTAAAAGAGCAGTCACAAGAAGCACAAGAGATGATACATAAAGAACAAAAACGACAAGCAGAAAATGAGCAGTGTTTACAAGATATTGAAACAAAGATTCAACAACAAGAAAGTACTTTGCAAATAGATCGTTCTTCTCAAGAAAAACTTGCTAAGGTAATAAATCAACTTCATATTGATATTTCTATTTTATGTGAAAATCAAAAAAATATAATGAATTATTTAGAACGATTAAAAGCAGAATTAAAACAATTAAAAGATGAAAAAGAACAATGTTTACAGAATAAAGAAAATAAAATAAAAGAAAAACAATATAAAGAGCAATTTATTCAAGAGCTTTTAAATAAAAGAATAAAAATACAAACGCAATTAAAAGATGAAGAAAAAAAAGAACAAGAATGGGAAATTCAAAAAAAAGATATAGAAAGTCAACGACAAAAACTACAAAAATTAATAGAAGAACAAGTAGAAGAACATACGGTTTTACAAAAAGAATTATTTCATTTAGAACATCATATATCTAAATTAGAGATACAAAAAACGACTTTATATGATAGAATGTGGAATGAATATGAATTGACTTATTCCTCAGCTCAAAAATATAAAAAAGAAAATATTAGTTTATCATCACTAAAAGAAAAAGCTCAAGCATTAAAACAGTTTATTAAATCTTTAGGACCTGTTAATGTTCATGCTGTTGAAGAATTTACTACTTTGCAAGAACGATATAATTTTTTAATTAAACAAAAACAAGATATTATAGATGCAGAAAAAAGTTTAGATCAGATTATTGATAATTTAACAAAAGCAATGGAAGAACAATTCGCTCAAGAATTTAAAAAAATTTCTTTTTATTTCAATCAAGTTTTTAAAGAACTTTTTGGTGGAGGTACAGCTTATGTTGAACTTATAGATTCAAATAATATATTAGAATCAGGAATTCAAATTATTGCACAACCTCCAGGAAAGAAGCTACAAAATATGATGTTATTATCTGGTGGCGAAAGAGCCTTAACAGCTATTGCTCTATTATTTGCTATTTTAAAAATTAGACCTTCGCCTTTTTGTATTTTAGATGAGATAGAAGCCGCTTTAGATGACTCTAACGTGGATCGATATGCTCGATATTTGAAAGAATTTACAAATGATACTCAATTTATTGTTATTACTCATCGTAAGGGTACAATGGAAGTAGCAGATACTTTATATGGAATTACAATGCAAGAACAAGGTGTTTCTACTTTAGTGTCTGTCAAATTAACTGAAGCAACTAATTAATTCATAGTAACTAATAAAACAATATTTAATTACGACTCTGGATTATTTAGTAAAACTATATTTAAAAATGATGTTAGAATATAAATAAAGGAGAATTTATGTATGAACTTTTTTAAAAAACTATTTAAAAAAGAACCTAAAAAAAGCATGGAAGGAAAAGAAGAAGTTTTAAAAAATGATGTAGAAGTTAATAATGATCTAGAAAATAATACAGATTATAATGATTTTTCTAGTTTAGATAAATCATTATTTAACAATGAAGAAGTAATTTCTAAAAAAGAAACATCAGAAATGAAACTTGAAGAATCTTTTGTTGAAATACAATCAGAAAGTAAAAAAACAGAAGAAAAACAATCTATAGAAAAAATAACAACAGAAAAAGAAAATGAGGAGCTAGAAGAACCCAAAAAGAAAGGTTTCTTTTCTACTTTAGTAAAAGGGTTGACCAAAACCAGAGAAAATATTCTAGGTGGTGTTGATCAAGTTTTAAAATCCTTTCAAAAAATTGATGAAGAATTATTTGAAGAACTGGAAGAAGCTCTTATAGTAGCAGATATTGGAGTATCAACTACTATGAAAATTATAGAAATATTACGTGAAGAAGTAAAAAAACAAAAAATTACGGAAGCAGAAGATTTAAAACAAATACTTGCTAAAATTATCGCTAATATGTTAGAAGACAAAGATACTGGAACACTTAATTTAGACGATACTCCATTAATAATTTTAGTGATTGGAGTAAATGGTGTTGGTAAAACAACAACTATTGGTAAATTGGCATATCAAATTAAAAATAATAATAAAAAAGTATTATTAGCAGCAGCTGATACTTTTCGTGCAGCGGCTATCGATCAATTAAAAATATGGGGAGATCGAACAGGTGTAGATGTTATCCATCATCAAGAAGGATCAGATCCTGGTGCTGTTATTTATGATGCAATTCAAGCTGCAAAGTCTAGAAAAACAGATGTATTAATTTGTGATACAGCAGGTCGATTGCATAATAAAAAGAATCTTATGGAAGAACTTAAAAAGCTATTTCGAATTATCAATCGTGAATATCCTGAAGCTAGAAAAGAAGTATTGTTAGTATTAGATAGTACAACAGGACAAAATGCTTTACAACAAGCTAAATTATTTCAGGAAGTAGCGGATATTACAGGTATTATTTTAACAAAATTAGATGGTACAGCTAAAGGAGGTATTGTATTATCTATTAAGTCTGAATTAGATATTCCAGTTCGATATATTGGGGTAGGAGAAGGTATAGATGATTTACAACCTTTTAATCCAACACAATTTTCACAAGCACTTTTCCAACATTTTAATAATCAATAAAATTAGTCTTGACAAAAAGATATTTTTCCTTTAAAATCTATCTGTAAAGGGAAAATACTTTACGGTGATACTATGAATAAATTGTTAGAAATTACTTTGTTATATGATTTTTATGGAGAACTTTTGACTCCTCATCAACAAAATATTTATGAGTTATACTATCAAAATGATTTATCATTGGGAGAAATTTCTAAAAATCTTAAAATTAGTCGTCAAGGTGTTTATGACACATTAAAACGTTGTGAAAAATCGCTTTATGAATATGAAGAACGGTTACAATTATTACAACGATTTAGAACACAAAAAAAATTAGCAGAAAAAATTTTAATTAGTACAGAAAAAATTAAAAAACATCTTATAAAAGAGGACCATTTCACTAATGAATATTTATTAGAAATTCAAAATATAGAAAAAATCATTAATCAAATTTTAGAACAATAGCTAGGAGGCTGATTCATGGCTTTTGAAAGTTTATCAGATAAGCTGCAAGGCGTATTTAAACAATTAAAGAGTAAAGGAAAATTAACTGAAAAAGATGTCAAAACAGCTTTACGTGAAGTCAGATTAGCTCTTTTAGAAGCAGATGTTAATTTTAAAGTAGTTAAAACTTTTATTAAAAATATTGAATTACGAGCTGTTGGACAGGAGGTTATGGAAAGTCTCTCTCCTGGACAACAAGTAATAAAAATTGTAAATGAAGAATTAATTAATCTGATGGGAAGTACTAATAGTAAATTAACATTTACATCTACTCCTCCTACTGTTTATATGATGGTAGGGCTTCAAGGAGCTGGTAAAACAACAACTACAGCAAAACTAGGTGGCCTCCTTAAAAAACAAGGTAAGCGTCCTCTGCTTGTTGCTTGTGATGTTTATCGACCTGCTGCTATTAAACAACTTCAAATTGTAGGAGAACAATTAGGATTACCTGTATTTTCTATGGGAGATGCTCATCAACCTGTAGATATTGCTAAGGCTGCTATTTCTCATGGAATTTCTAATAACAATGATGTTATTTTAATTGATACAGCCGGTCGTTTGCATATTGATGAAGCTATGATGAATGAACTACAAGATATTAAAAAAGCTGTAAAACCTCAAGAAATATTATTAATTGTAGATGCGATGACAGGACAGGATGCTGTAAACGTAGCTGAACATTTTAATAATTTATTAGAAATTGATGGCGTTATATTAACAAAATTAGATGGAGATTCAAGAGGTGGAGCTGCTTTATCAGTACGTTCTGTTACTCAAAAACCAATTAAATTTGTAGGTATGGGTGAAAAATTAACTGATTTACAACCTTTTCATCCTGATCGTATGGCTTCACGTATTTTAGGTATGGGTGATATTTTAACACTTATTGAAAAGGCACAAGATAATATAGATGAAAAAAAAGCTGCTGAATTAGAACAAAAAATACGTACTGCTGAATTTTCTTTTGAAGATTTTCTGGATCAAATGCAGCAAGTAAAAAAAATGGGACCTTTAAACCAATTAATTGGTATGATTCCTGGTATCAATCAACAAATGGCAGATATTGAAATTGATGAAAAAGAAATTGCAAGAGTAGAAGCTATTATATTATCGATGACTCCAGACGAAAGAAGAAATCCAGTACTTTTAAATAGTTCCAGAAAACGTCGCATTGCTGAAGGATGCGGATTAAATATACAAGAAGTAAATAAATTAGTTAAGCAATTTGAACAAACTCGTAAGATGATGAAACAGTTTTCTGGTATGATGAAAGGAAAAAGAGGGAAAGCTAAATTCCCTTTTTTCTAAATAATAGTATCTAAACAAAGGAGGTGAACATGTAATGGCAGTGAAAATTAGATTAAAAAGAATGGGAGCTAAAAAATCCCCTTTTTATAGAATTATTGTAGCTGATTCTCGATCTCCTAGAAATGGGAAATTTATAGAAGAACTTGGATATTATAATCCTACTAAAGATCCAATTGAATTAAAGGTGAATGAAGAGTTAGCAAAAAAATGGATTCAAAATGGAGCTCAACCCTCTGATACCGTAAGAGCACTACTTAAAAAAGCAGGCGTGTTACAGTAATGTAAGACACAAAAGGTTAGGAGGTGTGGCTATTGAAAGATTTAGTAGAAACGATCGCAAAAGCCTTAGTAGACCATCCTGAAGAAGTTCATGTCAATGAAATCGAAGGAGAACGTTCTATTATTTTGGAGCTAAAAGTAGCTTCAGATGATATGGGAAAAGTAATTGGTAAACAAGGTCGAATTGCAAAAGCGATTCGTACGGTAGTTAAAGCAGCCGCAACTAAAGAAAATAAGCGAGTAGTAGTAGAAATTTTACAATAAAGGTTAGGATATCCTAACCTTTTTCTGAATAAAAAAGGTGAGAAATAAGGAGTAAAAGTCAATGGAAAAATATATAGAAATTGGAAATGTTGTGAATACTCATGGTATTCGAGGAGTTATAAAAATTATTCCTACCACTGATGATCCTACTCGATATGAAAAATTAAATTCTGTCTTCCTTCGTCATAACGAAGATCGAAAAGAATATACTATTGAACAAATACAATATCATAAGCAATGTATCCTTTTAAAATTAAAAGAAATTTCATCTATGAATGAAGCAGAAATACTTAAAGGAGCGATCATAGAAATTCCTAGATCAAAAGCACTTCCTTTAGAAGAAAATCAGTATTATATTGGAGATTTATATGGTTTACAAGTATTTACTGTAGAAAATGTATATTTAGGAGAAATTGTTGATATTATCTTTACTGGTAGTAATGATGTTTACGTAGTACAAGATCCTCAAAAACCTTCTAACAAACCTCTTTTGCTCCCTGCTATTCATCAATGTATTAAGAAAGTTGATATTAACAATCAAAAAATAGTCGTTTCTTTACTAGAAGGGCTGGAAGAATTGTGAAATTCTATATTTTAACATTATTTCCTGAGATGATTCAAAGCACTCTTAGTTATAGTATTTTAGGGAAAGCTCAGGAAAAAAATATTATTCAAATAGAATGTATTAATATCCGTGATTTTTCTAAAAATAAACATGGACAAGTAGATGACTACCCATATGGCGGAGGCCCTGGAATGGTGATGCAAGCGCCTCCTATTTTTGATGCTTATAATAGTATTGTAAGTAACATTCAAAAAAAACCAAGNGTTCTTTATATGAGCCCCCAAGGGAAAACTTTTAATCAAGAAATGGCTTTTTCTTTTTCAAAAGAAAAAGAATTAATTTTTTTATGTGGTCATTACGAAGGTGTTGATGAACGGATAATTGATACTATTGTCACAGATGAAGTCTCCATTGGAGATTTTGTATTAACAGGTGGAGAATTAGCTGCAATATGTATCATTGATTCTATTGCTCGATTGATTCCTGGAGTTCTTGGAAAAGAAGCTTCTTTTCAACAAGAATCTTTTACTGATTCTTTATTAGAATATCCACAATATACGCGTCCATCTATTTTTCTTGATCAACCGGTTCCAGAAATATTACTTTCTGGTCATCATGAAAAAATTGAGAATTGGCGTCGTCAACAATCCTTACTTCGTACTATGAAACGACGACCTGATTTATTAGAAAAAGCAAACTTGAGTAAACAAGATTGGGATTGGATAAAATCGATAAAAGAAAGTTAAAAATATTTTTATAGTACTTTTATAATAAAAAGATAAGCTCCTTATAAATATATTACGATTAGGTTTTATGAAAAAATTTTAAAATATTAATAAAAAGATTGCTTTCTTGAAAAAAGTATGATAAACTTTATTACTGTGAGTACGGCGGTCCTCTGATACTACTAAGTAATCAAGAACGTCTAAGATGGAAGGAGGGTAACTCATGAACGAAATTATTCAAAAAATAGAGCAAGAACAATTACGACAAGATATCGCTGATTTTAATGTAGGTGATACTGTTCGAGTATATGCAAAAGTACGAGAAGGAAACCGAGAAAGATTACAAATGTTTGAAGGTGTTGTTCTAAAAAAACAAAATGGCGGTGTTCGTGAAACTTTTACTGTAAGAAGAATTTCTTATGGTGTAGGTGTAGAAAGAACTTGGCCAGTTCATTCTCCAAATATTGATCGAATCGAAGTTGTGAGAAAAGGAAAAGTAAGAAGAGCAAAATTAAACTATATACGTAAACGTGTAGGTAAAGCTGCAAAAGTAAAAGAAGTACTATAATAAAAGGGACTGAAAAAGTCCCTTTTTGTGTACATAGAAAGTAGGTATATCAATGACTAGATTATTAGAAGATACTAGTGAACCTTCTTTTATTTCACCCATTGCTACGTTAATATGGGAAGTTTTTATTGCATTTATAATATCATATTTAATTATTACCTTTATTATTCAAAATACAAAAATAGATGGTTACTCTATGGAACCTACTTTACGTCATAAAGATGCTATCATCATCAATAAATTTATTTATTATTTTAAAAATCCTCAATATGGAGATATTATCGTTTTTCCATATCAAAAAGATCCTAGTAAAAAATATATTAAAAGAATTATTGGTTTACCTGGAGAAGTTATTGATATAAAAGAAGGTGCAATTTATATTAATGGACATCCTCTACAAGAACCATATATTACAAAATCATGGAAGACAAAAGGAAATATTACTTATCCCTTTACAATTCCTAAAAATCATTATTTTGTTCTAGGAGATAATCGTGATCATAGTTCGGATAGTCGATTTTACGATGTAGGAACTATAGAAAAGTCTAAAATTTTCGGTAAAGCATGGATACGTATATGGCCTTTAAAAAGCATAAGAAAGTTATAAAGAAAGTGGGTAAAAGAAATGAATATACAGTGGTATCCTGGGCATATGACCAAAACAAAACGCATAATTATTGAAAATTTAAAACTAGTAGATATAATTATTGAATTAATTGATGCACGTATTCCAATGAGTAGTAAAAATCCTGATTTAGATCAACTAGCAAATAATAAACCGCGTATTATTGTGATGAATAAAAGTGATCTTGCAGATGAAAAAAGAAATAATGAATGGAAACAATATTTTGAACAACAAGGATACGGAGTAATTTTAGTTAATTCTATTACTGGTAAAGGAATTGGAGAAGTAGTAGAACAAGCTAGAAATATGCTTCAACATAAAATCGAAAAAGATCGTCAAAGAGGTCGTCTCTTTCGTCCTATTCGAGCTATGGTGGTTGGAATTCCTAATGTAGGAAAATCTACATTCATTAATAAGTTAGTTGGAAAAACAATAGCTAAAACAGGAGATCGTCCTGGAATAACACGTGGAAAACAATGGATTAAAATCAAAAAAGATTTTGAGTTATTAGATACTCCAGGTATTTTATGGCCTAAATTTGAAGATCTTGATGTTGGGCTTAAATTAGCTTTTACAGGAGCAATAAAGGATGATATTTTAGATATTGAACAACTAGCCTTAGAATTTATTAGTTTTTTTAAAATAGCTTATCCTAAAGCTTTATCACAACGATATTCTATAAATGAGAATCAACTATCTTCTAAACCTTTAGATATTTTCTTATATATAGGAAGAAATCGTGGTTTCTTACAAAGTGGTAATGAAATAGATACTCTGCGTACAGCACAGGTACTTTTTGATGAATTTCGTGGAGGGCGATTAGGTCGTTTTACTTTAGAGATTCCTTCTAATACTAAATAAAACGCAATTTAAATGCAGCTTAGCTGCATTTTTTCTATTGAAGAAAATAGATCGTTCTTCCGATATATATTATAAAGGAGAATGAAATGATGACGAAACAAAAAACGATAGCTATGATTGAAGAAGAATTAAAGAATACAACTTTGGATAATTTACCCAAGGTATTATATTATTTAGAAAAAGACTCTAGAAAAGGAGTTAAACGATTAGTACAACAATATAAAAAACAATTAGAACAACAAAAAAAAGAACAACAACGATTAAAAGCACTTTGGAAATATGAAGAAAAATATTATTTAAAAAATCAATTCCTTATAGCGGGTATTGATGAAGCTGGAAGAGGTCCATTAGCTGGACCAGTAGTAGCTGCTGCTGTGATTTTACCACCTAAAATTCATATCCCTCAATTAAATGATTCTAAAAAAATTTCTACTAGTATTCGTGAAAATTTATATAAAAAAATACAATCAGTGGCCATTGATATAGGGGTAGGTATTGTTGATCCAGAAACTATTGATCAAATTAATATTTTGCAAGCTACAAAACAAGCGATGCAAGAAGCTGTTTTAAATTTAAAAACTAAACCAGAGATTTTGTTAATTGATGCTCTTATACTTCCTAGTTTACCTATTCAACAAGAAAAAATTATTAAAGGTGATCAAAAAAGTGCTTCTATTGCTGCGTCTAGTATTATTGCAAAAGTAACACGAGATCATCTTATGGAACGATGGGATCAATTATATCCTGTATATGGTTTTGCTAATCATAAGGGCTATGGCACAAAAGAACATTTAGATGCTATTAAAGTACATGGTTTATCTCCTATTCATCGTAGAAGTTTTCATATTTCAAGAACATTTTGATAGGAAGGAGAACATATATGCGTATTGATCCAGATTCATGTATTGTATCTTTTATGGAATACAATACTTCTACTACTGAATCACATGAACCATTACCCTTTTATCATAAAGGTGATATTATACAAGGAACCGTTTTAGAGATATTAGAAAATGAAATATTACTTCAATTGAATAGTGGACAAAAAATGAAGGCATATATTGATAATCTTTTAAATGCACAGATTGGAGAAAAATTATATTTTCAAATATGTTCTTTAGCTAATAATCAAATTGTTTTAAAACCATTGCAACAAGAATCTTCAAATACAACAAAATATAATTTTATATTACAAGTTCTTGAAAGAGCTAATATAGTATCTAGTCAGAAAAATATACAGATCGTAGAGACTTTATTAGATTACCAATTACCTATTGATCGAAATCATATTCAAAAAGCTTTATTTTATACACATATAACAGAACAACCTAAAATAGAACATTTTCTTTTTTTTATAAAAAATAATATTCCTTTTACAAAAGAAAATATTGTTGGATTTCAAAATTACATTATTACAAAAATACCATTAGGAAATGAATTAGAAACACTTTTTCAAAAAATAACTCAAAATACGGATTTATCTTTAAAAGAAAATTTAAGATTTGAATGGATACAATATCAACAACAACAAAGACAAAATATCATTTCAATATTTGAAAAATATATACAGCAGTATAATTTATCCGAAAAAATAGGTTCCGAAAAAATTACTCTTGAAAACGTATCCTTGTCTACTCTCATTAGTAAATGTCAGTTGCTTAAAGATACACCTATAATAAAACTATTACAAAAAGATGAAAATCTTATGTTATTTTATGAATTACTAAAGGAAACAAAAGAAAATTCAAAATTAGTAAGGGATTTCCTGAGAACCCCCAAAAAAGAATATAATTTAGAGTGGTACAATCATCCCCCTATAAAACCCAAAGATCTTATACAACCTAATAAATTACAGAACTATTATCAAGAATTATATCAAAAAATTTCTATATTAGAAAAGGGTTTTTTAAAAATAGAAAATCAAGGATTAGGATCTCTAGAACCTAATTTAGAAAATATAAAAACAGAACTTCAACATTTTAGACAGGGGATTGAATTTTTAAACACATTTAATCATTATGAACATTATTTTCTGATTCCGTTACAGTTTATAAATGACATATCTACAGGAGAACTATATTTGTTTAGAAATAAAAAGAAAGAAAAGGGAAAAAAACAAATAGTTACAGCCTTATTATCTCTTGACCTAAAAACTTTAGGCTCTATAGATATTTTTATTCAAAAAAATATAGATCAAGTATACTGTGAATTTAAAATTAAAAATAAAGATATAGAACCTTTATTAAAAGAAAAAATGAATATATTACAACAAGCATTGTATCATAAAGGTTATATCTTACAAGGCAAAGTATCTATTGTTAATAAAGATTCATCATCCGTAATAGAATTAATAAATAAACAAAATATACAGGAAAAATCCATAGAAAATAATAATCCATATTCTTTTGATAAAAAGGTGTGATATAATGAAAAAGGTCATTAAAAAAGTTGCTGCTTTAAAGTATAATCCTAAAGATACAGCACCAAAAATTATTGCAAAAGGAAAAGGTGTCCTAGCCGATCATATTCTTGAAAAAGGTGCTACGCATAGTATTCCTACCTATGAAGATTCCTGTTTAGTAGAAACCTTATTACAATTAGATATTGGACAAGAAATTCCTCCTGAATTATATGAAATTATAGCAGAAATCTTGATTTTTATTCAAGATTTAGATACAATTAAAGGAAATAGGATGATAGGATGAATATAATGAAAAATTATAGACTTATTGGCCAGTGTGGTGAAGAAATAGCAGCTTCTTATTTGCAATCATTAGGTTATATTATACTTTCAAAAAATTTCAGATGTAAATTAGGAGAAATTGATTTAATTGCACGTGATCAAGAATATCTTGTATTTATAGAAGTAAAGTATAGACGTTCTTTAAATTATGGATATCCTAGGGAAGCTGTAAATAAGATCAAACAAAAAACTATTTCTAAAGTAGCACTTTATTATTTAAAACAACATTATTTATATAATACTAGTTGTCGTTTTGATGTAGTAGAAATTATTGAATATAATAATGAGAAAAAAATAAATCTTATTAAAAATGCCTTTATGTTATAATTTTTATTGTATTTATTTAGGGAAGGAAGAGGAGTTTGAATATACCTATTCAAAATGATAATTATATATTACATAAAAAAAATAATTTATATTATTTATCTTTTCCCGCTTTCGATCATACCAAAATGGTTTATCATGGATTTAGTACCCGACATGGTGGTGTAAGTCAAGGTATTTTTACATCATTAAATTTAGGTTTTTATTCTGGTGATTGTATAAATAATGTATATGATAATTATAAAAAGTTTTGTTCTGTTTTAAATGTTAATGAACAAAATTTAGTTTTTTCAGATCAAATTCATAAAACACATATTTATTGTGCTACTAAAAAAGATTGTGGAAAGGGTTATATGAAAAAAAGCGATATAAAAGGTATTGATGGTTTAATTACGAATGAGCCTGAAGTGCCTTTAGTTACCTTGTATGCGGACTGTGTTCCGTTGTTCTTTTTAGATCCTATGCAAAAAGTTGTGGGTTTAGCTCATGCAGGTTGGAGAGGTACAGTAAATAGGATAGCAAGTAAAATGGTACAAACATTTCAATCCGTATATCATTCAAATCCTGAAGATCTTTTAGTAGGCATTGGTCCTTCTATTGGTCCTTGTTGTTTTGAAGTAGATCAACCAGTTGCTCAAATTTTTCAACAACAAATTACAGGTGATAACTGGATACAATCATGGGAAAATGGAAAATATAATATTGATTTATGGAAAACAAACCAACAAATTCTGCTAGAAGCAGGTATTGAAAAAACACATATTTCTATTATGAAGCTATGTACTCAATGTTATAAAGATCATTTTTTTT
>JGI24708J26588_10000085_pt1 | contig 66612 bp, 47 predicted proteins | sample BioPla1DNA2_FD_26588 | JGI IMG/M metagenome (IMG submission 26588) | reverse complement strand
GACGGCAACGCTATGTTCTACAGCGAAGTCTACGAAGCCTGGTGCTACCTGACCATTGAAGAAGGTGAATTCAATGCCGAAATCGCTAAGGCTAACATTGTAGCAACCGAGACTTCATACATTACCTTGACCGAAACCTGCGACGTGAATATGTCCGGTCTGGTGGATATCAATGATGCCCAGCTGGTCTACGACATTTACAACGGCAAGTATCAGGATTTCACATCAGTTGAGATGCAGAAGTTCNTGAATGCCGACACAAACGGNGATAAGACGGTCAACGTTACCGATGCTGCCGCAGTTGTTGCGGCCATCAAGTAAGTTTTACCAGCTTTCCCCTCCTCTTACGGGAGGGGGAGGCTCACATTTGTAATAACTATGTCGAACATTACCGCTGTTGCCTAATGTTGCCTTAACTTTGGGCAACAGCTGTGATGTTCGAAGAAATAGGACATAGGGAGTGTAATTATGAAACGTTTTTTAAGCTTGATACTATGTCTGTTTCTGGCATTATGTCTATTGTCAGAAACTGCACTGGCCGCTGATAGCAGTCGAAGCTACGAGTTTGTGCTGACCGCTGACGGTAGCGATGAAATGTCGCCTACTCCGGGACAGGTTATTACAGTAACGCTCGCTCTAAACCGAACAGACAGTGATCAGCCGGCGGATATGTATGCTGCACAGGCGGAGTTATATTATGACGATGCCTTTTACGAACTGGTAGAAGGCAGCATCACAACCTACACCGGTGTGGAGTGGACGCATATGACGCGGAGGACCGGTGGCGGCGTAATATATCTGAACTTTCTTTCTCTAACTGGCGGCGAAAAATGGGACAGCAAGGTGCAGATGGGCTCCTTTCAGCTGCGTGTCATAGCCGAAAACGGTGCCTCAAAGATCACTAGTCAGAATTGTCTCGTATCTCTTCCGGACGGCTCCGGCCAATACTCATCTGTGAGCAACGATGTTCAGACTGTCGTCAGCACAGACTGTACCGTTACTTTTGAATGCGGCGGCGGCAGCGAAGTACCTGACCAGATCGTGCAATATGGCGAAAAAATCATTGAACCCGAAGAACCTGTAAGAGAAGATTATACTTTCAGTGGCTGGTATGCTGATTTGGACAAAACAGATCTCTGGGACTTCACTAGTGACACAGTGCAGGGTAATATGACTCTATATGCCGGCTGGCTGAGTGAAGGTAGTCCCTCGGCATCAGCCGTGCAGAATACCGTGGAGAACACCACGTCGAATAATGCATCAAACCAAGATGACTCTGGTTCCCTTAAATGGTTAATACTGCCAGGCATACTATTGGGTTTGTTGCTGATTCTATTTTTTATACGAGGAAAGAAAAAAGTTACCTTTGATAGTTGCGGTGGTACAGCCGTTGAACCCATATATGTAAAAAGAAATTCACTGATGAATCAGCCAATGCCCCCTACAAAGGCTGACGCAACCTTTGTGGGCTGGTATACAGAGGCACAGTCTGGTACAGCGTGGGATTTTGATCAGAACAGAGTAAATAACAACATGACCCTGTATGCTCGTTGGCAATAAGAAATTGGTTTAGGCGAGAATTATGCGCAAATATGATGGCCTGCTTAGCTTAGTCAGCGTTGTGCTGATAATCTCAATATCAGTAGGTTTGGGATCTGCCCTGGCAGGAGCAGGTTTCTCAGAGCCGGATAATCCTCTGGGGACAAAAGCTGATCCTCTTGTGCCGGAGGCATTGGATAAAGGCGGCAATTTCGCAGGAAGCGACGAGGGAGAGCAGGAGGAAACGGTTCCACCCGAAGAAACGGAACTTGAAGAAACGGAACCTGAAGAAACGGAGCCTGAAAAGACCGAGCCTGAAGAGTCAAGGCGCGAAGAAACAGAGCCACAACCAACTACGAAACCTGAAGAAGCAGAGCAGAGGGATAGTCCGGATTCTGTTGATCCTACAAATGAGTCTACGGATCCGGAGCAAGAGCCTAGTGATGATGCGGAAGGTTCTGAATCTGCAGATAATTCCGCCCCTGTAGATCAGACAGATGATTCTATGATAGATCCGGAGCGAGGGCCCGGCGGTGATGCGGAAGGTTCTGTATCTGTAGATAATTCCGCCCCTGTAGATCAGACAGATGATTCTATTGCAGATCCGGAGCAGGGGCCCGGTGACAATGTGGGAGGAACAAAGGCAGATCAAGACAACAGTGGGCACGGTGATTCCGATGAAGATGGTGAAGGACTTGCCGGAGATGATGGGGAAGGTGATGGAGAAGAGGGGGATGTGCCGGGAGAGGATGACGATGATGCCTTGAAGATTGTCACTGATCTGCGATCCCAACAGGTGACGCGAATAGAGCTTCCGGACGGCATTTTCAAGTTTTATGCATATCCTTCCAAGGATGATGATGCGTTCAGTATCAAGGTTGTGATGAACAATTCTACAACTCCTGCCAACGGTCGGGTTCTTACCGGCACGGATGATATCAATTATGAGGCTAGCCTCATGTTGAATGAGACCAATATTTTTACACTGTACTTAAAGGAAGATGAAAAAAATATTTCCTATGTCCGTTATTATATCCGCTATGAAAGAGAAAAGGCGGATGAGGATAACCCTGAAGTGGGTGACAATCCGCCGTCGATAATTACCAATCTGGATGATTTTACCGGTTTAATGGAAACTCAGGGCTTCTTGTTGTGGGTCAGCGCCCGAACCAATCCGGATGGCAAGCCAATCTATTCCAACCACATTGAAGTCTGGCTCAACGGAGAACTGATTCCCAAACATAGCGGCGACAGTAGACCTGAATATGAGTTGTACTTTGAACCGCCTAATGTAGGTGACTATGCGACATATACTGTAAAAGTTAGAGCGTGGGACGGTAAGGGCAACTCCACGATGAAAGTGTACACCATCAATTATCATACGGTCAGTGAAGGTGACTATTTAGGTGAGGTAGAAATTGTTTTGGATGCGACGACTGTCGGTCTGGGTATTGTTGATGAGACTACTTATGAAATTTTTCAAGGAGACACTGTTGCAGATGTGGTAATAAAATTCCTGGATGAGTACGGTTATGATGCAACTTATGACGGATCTGCAAATGTGGGTTTTTATCTACGGAAAATTGAGCGCGGAGATCTGTGCAGAGGTGCAAAAGTGCCGGAGAAACTGTGGAAAGCGATCCTCCGCGATGGGATAACTCTCACCCAAGGTCCCCATCGTGACATACTTGGCGAACACGATTACACCATAGGTTCCGGCTGGATGTATTCCATAAACGGTAGTGTTTACCCGGGAAGAGGTATGTCAAATTATCGACTCAGTAATGGTATGACTATCAATATTCGTTTCACCTTGGCATATGGTAAAGACATCGGCGGTTATGATGCTACCGGTAGTGGATATGGCAGCCTCTCCAGCTATTGTGGTGTCTGGATCAATGATGGATATACACCACTGGAGCATGACTTTGAGGAAACAGATCGTGTTGAAGCGACAGAAACGGAAGACGGCTATATAGAATATACCTGTTCCAAGTGCAGGGAAACCAAGCGCGAGGTGATCCCCATGACCGGTGAGCCGACAGTGCCGGAAGAAACAGTTCCGGAAGAAACAATGCCGGAAGAAACAGTGCCGGAAGAGACAGAACCGGAAGAAGGTAATTCTCCCACCACACACCACACCGATTTACAGAAAAGTGTTTTTCTGGCTTATCTGCAAGTGAGCTTTCTGTGGCATAGATCCAATTGTGCTTTTTAAGAGATAAAGATGAGGATTAATTTGTGCAAACCTATAACAAGATTTCTGGTGCTGGCACTATGCCTGACAATATTGTTTGTTCCCGCGCGAGCGGCTCAGAACAGTGACCTTGATCAGTTGGTACATCAGACAAGTTCCGGACTTAGTGCTTTAGGTGGCAGGAGCGGCACGCTCTTGAGCATGGGCGAAGATTTTCCTGCAGGGACTTCTGTCTGCGACTGGGCTGCAATAGCGCTCGCCCTCAGTGGAAGTCAGGAGGATTTTGCCCAATATCTGCAGCATCTGCAAGAGTATGTAGAAATGTACTACAACAAAGAAGACGGTCTTGATCGTATAAAATCTACACCCTACCATCGCATTGCCTTGACAGTACTGGCACTGGGCGGTGATCCACAAAACTTTGGAACAAAGTCCGATGGTATGGCTATCGATCTGATTGCTGACGGCACATACGGTTTTGCGGGAACTTCTATCGGTAACCAGGGACTTAACGGCTGGATCTACGCCTTGCTTGTACTGGACGCTAGTGGCGCAGAGATTCCGGAAAATTCAAAATTCAGCCGTGAGGATATGATCCAGGCGATTATAGGTGCACAAGAAATAGATGGCGGCTTCGGTTTGGTGGCAGGAAAATCCGATGTAGATATCACTGCAATGGCACTTCAAGCGTTGGCGCCATATGCCCCGGAATATCCTGGAGTAATTGATGAGAGTCTTGCTTATCTCTCCGATTCAATGAATGAAAATTGCCTGTACACTGCTTACGGAGATGAGAATGCGGAAAGCTCCGCACAAGTGATTTTAGCCTTATGTGCATTGGGGATTGATCCTGATACAGACAGCCGTTTCCGCCGGGGCAGTAACACTATACTGACCGGACTGGAGCAATTTCACCGGGAGGATGGTACCTACGGACATACCAAAGAAGATACGGAAGATAATTACCTGGCGACTGCCCAAGTATTGCTGGCATTGACAGCACTGCAAAAGTTCCGGAGTGGCCGGGGTTGGATCTTTGATTTTGCAGATTATTCCGGTCCTAATCAGAAGTCACAGTATGGTGGTATTTATTACGCTGTTATTGGACTAGCGGCTGTATTGATTATTTGTATCGCAATTGCAAGAAAGAGGAAAAAGTATGGCAAGAATAACTGATGAAATTTTAGCCGAGATTAACAAGGTCATTTTGGGTAAAGAGCAGCAGATCCGTAAGGTTCTGGTGGCTATCCTCGCCCGGGGCCATGTCTTACTGGAGGATGTCCCGGGTACGGGCAAGACGACACTGGCCAACGCTTTTGCCAAGACACTCGGTCTACAGAATAAGCGCGTGCAGTTTACATCAGATACATTGCCCTCCGATATTATCGGCTTTTCTGTTTTTGATAAGGCTAGTGGTGAGCTGAAATACCAGAGCGGTGCCATTATAACCAACCTACTCCTGGCGGACGAAATTAACAGAACCTCCAGTAAGACCCAATCTGCGCTGCTGGAAGCTATGGAAGAACATCAAGTTACGGTGGACGGTCAGACTCATATCTTGCCGAGACCTTTTGTGGTTCTGGCAACTCAGAATCCGGTGGGCAGTGCGGGTACTCAGATGTTGCCTACAGCTCAGTTGGATCGCTTTCTCATCAAGTTGTCTCTTGGTTATCCCGATCGGGCCAGCCAGGTCATGCTGATGCGTGACCGTCATCTGGATAATCCTCTGGATCACTGTCGCACGGTCACAAATGCTGAGGAACTGGAAAAAATGATCAGAGAAGCCACAGCTGTTTATATTGCCGACAGCATTTACAATTACGTATCTGAACTGGCGGAGGCATCAAGAATTAATCCCTATGTTGTGCTGGGCATCAGCCCGCGTGGCGCACTGGCGGTTTGCCGGGCGGCAAAAGCAAATGCCTATCTGGATGGGCGGGATTATGTGACTCCCGAAGATATAGTATCTATTTTTACGGATGTATGTGCCCACCGCATAGTATTGAGTTCCAAGGCAAGGCTCCACGAGCACACACCGGAACTGATTACTGAAAACTTGCTCCAAACTGTTGTCAAGCCGGATCATCGGGAGTTTAGGGTGAAATAAAAAATGAAGCGAAACAGAGCCAGCGCGATTGTGCAATATATCCTGATGCTTACTTTGCTTATCGTATTGTGTCTGGCAGTCGGTAATCGATGGCTTTGGGGATTGACGGCATTTATTCTGTTAATTCCTCCCGTGTCCCTGTGCATAAATTTTTATGTGCGAAAGAAAATCAATGGCGAAATTCAAATATCGACAACTGCTGCTAAACACAACGCTTGCCTGGGATCGATTTTGCTTGAAAACACAGCCTGGTTTCCGGCAACAAAACTATTCTGTCGTCTGGGAATTATCAATGATCTGACCCATGAGCAAAACACTCTGGAACTGGCTACTGCCCTTAGTCCGAGAAAGAATAGCAGACATGATTTTTCCCTAGAGAGTGCCTATTGCGGTAGAGTATATATATATGTACAGTCCGTTTTAATTATGGACTACTTTGGTCTTTTTGCTTTGGACGTGCCGCTAAAAGCCGCTGCCAGAATCACAATTTTACCAAATCTTTTTGCCTGTGATGTGGTGTCTTCTCCCGTGTCTGCGGTTTCGGAAGACAGTACTATTTCTAGGAAAGGTGACGACCGCACAGAGGTGTTTCAACTGCGAGAGTATCAAAGTGGCGACGATATTCGCCAGATTCACTGGAAATTGTCTTCCAAGCTGGATAAATTGATTTTAAGAGAACCCAGCCAGAGTGTCAGTCGGTCTATACTGGTGTTCTGGGATAAAAGGCATGAATGTCCCCCGGAAAACATGGATGCAATGGCTGAAGTATCGGCATCTGTCTGTCAATCTCTTTGCGACAAAGGCACAAACTTTGACTTGTGCTGGACAGAAAAAGACGATCTGGAGCTATTGCGAATTCGTAATAGCGAAGTTCTTTTACAGGCGATCCCTGCTTTGGTAACCCAGGCCGGAGATGCTGATTGTCCAGAGCCTAATCTGGATGGATATGGACTGGTAATATACATTACTTCTCAGATTCCGGATAGTGAGGCGATAAAGGGGATAGCTTATTTAGTTTGTACGGACGAAGAATATGAAGATGGAAGCAGTGTTGTATTCTCTTCTACAAACTATAGCGAAAGACTGGAAAGATTGGAGATTTAATCCATGGACAGGGATAGCGGCAGTCTTAGTATTGCAATGCGCCCGGTTCAGGGCGATTCACAAATTCATAGCGCCTATAATGGAATTCCGGTGAGTTTAGTTTTACTTCTTGGCCTGGCAATATCCTGCTGCAGCTGGTTCCCGTCAATTTCTATACAGTGGTGGAAACTTTTCCTAGGTATGCTTGTATTCTCGGTTGCTTTGTGGCTATTGCAGCTGACGGGAAAAGGCAGATTAGTCTGTATTAGCATGTTACTTCTTATAATACTTGTCTGTGCTGTGTTCCACAGACAGGTTATGGGGGGCATGGGATGCCTTGGAAATGATCTGAGGGACCAATTAACTAGAATGACAGGACGCATATACCTGGACTTTGCGATTTCGAAAGATGCATCAGCCCTATGGGGCATTGCGCCGGTTCTTGCGCTCAGTGTGCTGCTACTACATTTGAGCATACAGACCGGGAAAATACTCTTTTTTCTTCCTATTATGCTTCCTGTCTATGCTGCCGTATTGACAGGCTTTTTCCCCGTAGAAACTGGTTCGATTCTGATTGGTGCCGGAAGTGTATTGCTGGTGATGAAAAAGTCTGACGCTAGAACGGGTGGACAGGGATATGGGGGTATTCCAACCTGGTTTCTCATAATTCTTTTTTGTGGAACGATTGCTGCCGGCACGGGATTTTTCTTCGGGAATACGGAAGCAAAAAAAGAAAAATGGGAGAGTTTACTTCATGATATCCTCTACAATCAGGATACCAATTCTATGCCGGAAGGTGATTTGCAGAATCTGCCACAGTGGCGTAAGAGCGATGCTCAGGCACTGAAAATTACCATGTCTGAGCCGCAAAAATTATATCTGCGCGGGAAGATATACGAGACTTATTCAGGAACAGCCTGGCTGTCACTGAGTGCGGAAAAGCGGGCGGAATATGAAAGTCTGTTTTACTGGCTTCATCAAACAGACTTCTTTGGGCAAAGCCAGATTGGTACAGCCTCCGCATTTATTACTCAGGCTCCGGCGGAAGAGTTAACAATAGAAAATTTGTCGGCTTGCAGTGCCCACGGTTATTATCCCTATGCTTTGTATGGTAACGGCATGCTGGATTCCGGATTGATTGGTGATGCTATGCTTCCTGAAGCGGATACCCTGAGATACTATCCGGGCAGTGTCCCGGAATGGCATACCGTACAGCAGTCCCTTGCTTCAGCACAAGCCAGAAACAATGTCGCTCAGTATTTGATATTGGAGAAAGCGTATAGAGAGTATATAACTGAGATGGATTTGCAGCTGACGAACGAAAGCTGGTCCGTTTTGGATCGTCATTTGGGAGAAGATAAAGGGCCAATGACTCTCTCCCAGATCCGAGAATTTATTAGAATATATCTTGACGGCGCGCTGGTATATGACGAAAAAGTAAAAACTCTTAATGGCAGCGCAGATTTCCTGCAATATACTTTAGAAAGAAGCGGCAGCGGATATAGCGTTCACTATGCGACGGTTGCTACGCTGATGCTCCGATATTTTGGTGTGCCTGCCAGATATGTGGAAGGTTATTACCTTCCTGCAGCTGAAGCGACCTCGTATCTGTCTGAACAAGAAATTATTCTGACTGAGGAGCATGCCCATGCCTGGGCAGAATATTATCTGCCGGGCGTTGGATTTGTTCCCTTTGAGGTAACTCCCGGATATATAGATGATGAAGAGCTGGAATTGGCTAGCAACTTGCCCCAAAGCGGGCTGACATATACCGGAGACCATCTGAAATATGCGCAGGTAGAACAACCGGAGTTGATTAAAGAACCGGAGCAGGATCGCTTCTCTTTCTCGATCAAGAAAGTCTATTTAATATATTTACTGCTTATTCTGCTGCTTGTTTTTGTGCTTATCATCCTTGTGAAACGCAAACAACTTCAGAAAGCGCTTGCAGCAATCAATGCGGCTTCACATCGTGATGCCATCGCCATGCGATTTGGTTATGCGGTTAAGCTACTGAGTAGCTGTACAGCTATAGAGGTAGGCGGCAGACAGAAGGCAGAGGAATTGAACCAAGAGGCACTGTTTAGCAATCATGAAATGACATACCGGCAGCGCAGAGAGATGGATGCGTATGCTGTCTGTGTCTTACAAGAATGCAAGCAGAAATGGACAATCTTAGACAAATTGCGCTATCGGTTGTGGGATTGTCTTTACTAATAGAAAGGTAATAACGAAAGTGAGAAGGAATAAAATGAAGAAAAAACTGGCGCTGATACTCAGTCTGGCTCTGTTGTTTTTTATGCTGGTACCGGCAGTGCCGGCAGCTGCTGAGACGCAAAGCGGTTTTGTGTTGACAGCAGCGAATGCCAACTCAATTATTATTGAGCCGGTATACATTCCCTATACATCCGGTCAGTCTGTAAAGGAGGCATTACTGGCATCAGATCATAGTTTTGTTGGTCTGGAACAGGGTTTCATTTACGAGGTGGATGGGATAACTGCTAACTTTATCCGTTTTTATGATGAAGGAGGCTATGATCTGGATGTGTCTGCGGAAGATATTTCCGCCTTATGTATCGGTGTTTCCTCTCAATATTCTGAGGAACTGCTGGAGCTGATCTTGAGGATGGCAGAGTATCGCAATATGGGCAATGTGCAGCATTACCCTGCAGCGCAGGATGCCTATAATTTAGGTCTGGCTGCGATCCGGAACGGAGATGGCGCAACATCTCAAGCTGTACTGGAGCAGCTTAACCAAGCTATCAGCGATTATGAAGCTATTTTCCAAGGCGATAAGTATACACTTACTATTTCTGCCATGCAGGGGAGCACAATCCTGACAGCTCCTGTTGTCAAATTAACAGATATCTACGGTAATGAAACTGTAGTAACCGGTACGAGCATGCAGGTTATTGCCGGTGAATATAATTTTTCCGTTTCCGACGGTAGCTATAACCGCACTGAGGGAACAGTAACAGTTGCCGAAAACACATCTCTGACAACGGTTCTTCCTGACGGGGAATGGTTTGGGGCGACCAAAATCTTGGACGGAGATAAGGAAGCTTATCCTTATGTTCAGAATATAGAAACACATACGGCTGTCTATCAGATACCTGATATTGCACGTAAAGTAGGTGACTTATATCTGAATATAGAACAGGGGGCTGTGCCAAATGTTGATACGACGAAACTTAGAACAATTTATACAGGTCTAAATGGTATTGATTATTCCGATACCGCCAGAAGTTGGGAAAGCACCGAAACGGCATTAACCCATCTCGTTAAGCAAGGTATGGAGGGAGCTAACTTTCGGCTGGAGGCTCAATACTTTGATGATAATGCTCATACTCAAATCCAAAGCTATGATATGCTCATCGAAAGAATTCCTACTCTGGCATCGCTTGTTGTAACCGGTGACGGTACTATCCTACCGGTGGCATACGATCCTGTGACTTACAGCTATGAAATTACCACCGTTTCTGACAGCTTGGATATCGAGGCAGAGCCTTTTGGAGCGGATTATACCGTTACAGGGGAGGGAATTGTTACTTCAAGCGGAAGCCATACGGTGACCGTATCTGCTAATGGCAAGAGTAGCAGCTATACATTGAATATCACTAAAAAAGATTCTGTTCCGGTAACACTGACAACTCCTGAAGATGTCAGCGTCCAAGTTGAAAATAGTGCGGGCAGTGTGATTGTGCCGATCAGCGGTATATATCATCTGATTCCCGGGGAAAGTTATACTTATCGAGCGACTAAGAACATACATTACCATACGGCTTCTACCTTTACTGCTTTGGATGGTTTGAATGTAAATGTCGCAGCCCCTATAACTATAGACTGGCTAGATGATCTGGCACTGTATGACAGCGGTAGCATCCAAAATCGTATACAGTATCCATGTGACAGCGACTTCACCTCAGCTGATCACGGCTATGTGTATGAGGTTTCCGATCACAATACTACGGTCTACATACAGGCAAGCTCAAATTATGCAATGACGGCAAATTATTTGACGCAGTCTACCTACGCGGGAACGCATGGGGTTCAACGCTCTGTCTCTATAACGAGGCAAGTCAACCCTAACGGTAGTGCTCAAATCCTGACGAGGGCCGTTGATAGAAGTGGTTACAGTAATGCAGTTATTCTGCGAATTTCCGATACCTCTGGTGACATTCAATACTATCAGGATTATACGCTGACTCTGGCAAGAAAACTTCATCTAACGGACATGGCAATAACAGGAGTGGAAGGTGAACTGCCACTCTTGGATAGCGCGGGAGATATTTGCAATTTTGACCGGGATATTACAAATTATCGGATTGATGTCAACCGCGACGAAACGGTGCTGTATTTTACCGGTACTTTTCCTAATGTATTGGATATGACCGATTGCTGCGGCGGGTATTATGCCCTTGTGAACGGCACTAGGTACGATACCCTTGAGAATATTGAAATTTCTCTCAATACTGAGCTGGATACAGAAACACTTACGGTGCAGATCTGCCATGCGGAAGATATTGCTGTTCCCACTCAATATAGCTTTGCAATCAAGAAAACAGATCCTGTGGCAATTACCTTTCAGACCACTCCTGATGATGCGATCGTTTACTTGACTAATGATCTGAACGGCAAACATGTCCTGGGCAATGGGGGTGTTTATCTCTTAACTCCCGGAGGCAGTTATTCTTATACGATTACTTGTGCAGGCTATCGTGGTATTAGCGGCAGCTATACAGTGCCCGCTGCGGATGCAATCGAAACATTTGTGCTGACAGAAGCGGCACCCAATACAAGTTTGCAGCAACTGTCCTCTTACTGGCCCCATTTGCGCCGAAACAATGAAAATAACGGTGTAATCGATTCACCAACGCCGATTCAGGACGATGAAGCGGTATTATACTGGGCAACTAAAATCGGCGATGGTTATGATAAGAATGCCTGTGGCTGTCCTATTTTAGTAGATGGCTATCTCTATACTTATTCTGGATCTACTATCTATAAAGTAGACACCGTGACCGGTGCTATTGTTAAAACAGGCACAATGGATTGTAGCTCCAGCTTTGCCATCAATCCGCCTACTTATGCGGACGGCATGCTGTTTATTGGTCTGGCGGGCGGAACTGTTCAGGCTTTCAATGCAGCGACGCTGGAATCGCTCTGGATCTACCGTGATCCGTTGGGTGGGCAGCCTAACTGTTCCATCGTTTATCATGACGGGTATGTCTATACCGGTTTCTGGATTGGCGAGACGAGTCAGGCAAACTATGTTTGTCTTAGCGCTACGGATGAAGATCCTAACAATGTAAAAGAAGAAAAATTAGCTACTTGGCGCTATAGCAGCCCCGGCGGCTTCTACTGGGCAGGCGCCTATGTGTGTGACGATTATCTCTTGATCGGTACAGATGACGGTGCTTCCGGCTATACATCAGGCAAGGCGCGCTTGCTGAGTTTTAACCCGAGGACCGGCGAGCTGCTGGACGAATGGAAGATGGGAGTACCCGGCGATATTCGTAGTTCAATAACTGCTTATAACGGCAAATATTATTTCACAAATAAGGGTGGCTATTTCTTTGAAGCCAGCATCAGCGGCTCCGGGGAGATTGAAAATATTAGAACTCTGAAACTGTATAATTATTCGAGCGACAGCTCAGCTCCCGCCATGAGTACCTGTACACCGACCATTTATAATGGCAGAGCTTATGTGGGAGCTTCCGGAACCAGTCAATTCGGCGCCTATAGCGGACATAATATAACTGTCATTGATATACCCAACTGGGAGATTGCCTATACTGTACGAACTCAGGGCTATCCTCAGACCAGTGGTGTGCTGACTACAGCATATCATGCAGAGACCGGCAATGTATATGTGTATTTTTTCGACAACTATACACCGGGGAAGCTTAGAGTATTGCAAGACAAGCCCGGACAGACCAGCGCCAGTCTTATAAGTGTTGAAACTTATATGGATAAAGGCACCGTGAAGACCTATGAAACCGCCTATGCGCTCTTTACGCCTAATGGTGATCAAGCTCAGTACGCCCTTTGCAGTCCCATTATGGACGAATGTGGAACGATCTATTTTAAGAACGATTCGGCCTATCTGATGGCAGTGGGCAGCACGATCGAAAATCTAGAGATCACACAAGAGCCTGAGAAGATGACTTATCAAGAAGGAGAGGTGTTTAATAGCACCGGAATGCAAGTGATCGCTCATTACAGCAACGGCACCAGTCAGGATGTAACTGAATATATTACTTGGTCTGAAGAGCCGCTGACCACAGCTGATTCGGATTTTGTTATTACTTTCCCTTATGTGATGTATCAGAATCAGAATGGTACTGCGGGCGTTGACTACCCGGAGCCCATGGTTGTACTGACATTGATGATCGGAAAAGATATTGTGTACGGTGATTTAAATGGCGACGGGAGTGTGAATGTGCAAGATGTACTCTTAGCTTTACGCTACATTAATGGCTTGACCCAGTTTTCTGCAGACCAAATCTTGGCGGCAGATGTTTCCGGGGATGGCGTAGTTAATACGGTGGATATTACTCTGATGCTGGAATATATCAACGGTACAATCACTGTTTTTCCTGTGCAATCAGAGGAATAACTATTCTGAAAGAAATGGCAAGGGAGATCAACTCTTTTTGGAGCTGATCTCCTAACTGACAGAAGACATTATATATGTTTAAGAAAATATTTTGCTGTATTTTAATTGTGTGTCTGCTTTGCGGTTGCTCCGGAAGACCTGATGTAAATGTTCCTGATACCAACGGGGATGGCAAGCTGACCTGTACATTAGAGATTCGTTGCGATACCCTTTTGGAGCATTTGGATGAAATGAGTACAGGTAAAGCGGCTCTTGTCCCCGCTGACGGTCAGCTTTTGTCAGAAACTATTGTAGAATTTGCTGCCGGTGATTCCGTATTTGATGTGTTCCGAAGGGTGCTTCGGGAGGAAAAAATCCATTTTGAATATGTAGACGCTCGGGTCTATGGTTCCGTATATATTGAAGGAATCGGAAATCTCTATGAATTTGATTGCGGTCCCCAGTCCGGCTGGATGTTCAGTGTCAATGGCATTTATCCCTCTTTGGGCTGTTCTGTATATAAACTGGCTGATGAAGATGCTATCGTTTTTAACTATACCTGTGATTTAGGTGATGATTTAGGGGCGGGTTATGAAGAATGAGTCATTTTCCGGATTTCATCCAGCAGTGAATCTGGCATTTTTTGCTGCGGTCTTGGGAATGACGATGTTCATTATGCAGCCTATCTATCTGAGCATTTCCTTATTTAGTAGCTGCGCATATTTATTATATCTGCGTGGAGGTCGGGGAATGCTGCGTCAGATTGGGTATCTGCTGCCCATTTTACTGCTGGTAGCTATTATTAATCCCCTGTTTAATCATGAGGGTATGACGATCCTGTGGTATCTGCCCAATGATAATCCGGTGACATTGGAAGCAATTATTTACGGACTTGCTGCCTCTGTGATGATGGCCGCATCTATTATTTGGTTCAATTGCTGCAATGAAGTATTTACCTCGGACAAAATTATTTATCTCTTTGGGCGAGTGATTCCGGCCATGTCCCTGCTAATCTCCATGACACTGCGATTTGTTCCGCGGTTTAAGAATTTTCTGCAAAGCGTTATAAGGACTCAGAGGGCTATGCGCCAACCGGAAAATGTCAAGGAGAAGCTGCAGCAAGCGCTCTCTGCTTTTTCTGCTACTGTCAGCTGGGCTATGGAACAATCAATTATTTCAGCGGATTCTATGAAGAGTAGGGGTTACGGCATTGCTGGACGCACAGCCTATTCTATCTATCGCTTTGAAAAACGGGATGGGATTATAACGGTGATTTTGGCAATACTGTGTCTGGGAGCGCTGGTTCCCTACTTTACAGGCTCGATGAGATGGGATTATTATCCTGCGCTTACCGGTAATCTGGTAGAACCTGTGCAGATCTTTGCCTATCTATGTTACAGCGGAGTTTGTCTAATACCGCTAATCATAAACCTGATGGAGGATCATAAATGGAACTCTTTACGATCCAAAATCTAACCTTTACATATCCGGAACAGGTAAAGCCTGCCCTGCGGAATATATCTATGGAACTGAAACAGGGAGATTTTGCTGTTTTGGCCGGGCCCTCCGCCTGTGGCAAGTCTACTCTACTGAGACAACTAAAAACTGTTCTTGCTCCCCATGGTAGAAAAGAAGGTACGATTCTTTTCAATGGCATTCCTCTGGATGAGGTCAATACTCGCACACAAGTCGCTAAAATAGGTTTTGTTCTACAGGATCCTGACAGTCAGATCGTGACTGATAAGGTCTGGCACGAACTAGCCTTTGGTCTGGAAAGCCTGGGGGAGGACAATAAAACTATCCGAGGTCGTGTTGCGGAAATGGCAAGTTTTTTTGGTATTCAAAACTGGTTTCACATGGAAGTGGCCCAGCTTTCCGGAGGTCAAAAGCAACTTTTGAACCTGGCATCTATTATGGTGCTACAGCCGGATATCCTCATCCTGGATGAACCTACCAGTCAACTTGATCCCATTGCCGCCACTGACTTTTTGCAAATTCTGGGCCGTATCAATCGGGAGCTGAGTATAACCATCCTGATCTGCGAACATCGTCTGGAGGACGTAATACCTATGGCTAATCGCTTGCTGATATTGGATCAAGGTGAACTGATTGCTGATAAGGATCCTGCCGGGACATTTGAAATACTCAGAGCCAGAAACCATTCCATGCTCCATTCCATGCCTACTCCTATGCGGATTTGGGGTAGCCTGAATTGGAATACTCCTTGTCCCTTGACAGTAAGTGAAGGCAGGAGTCAACTAACAGAATGGGCGAAAGAAAATAAACTGACATCTGTTCCCGAGCAGGGTGTAAAAATACCCACTGTGGAGCCCTGTATTATACTGGATGAAATCTGGTTCCGTTATGAAAAAGAAACTCCTGATATTCTAAAGGGTGTTTCCGTAAAGGCGTATCCCGGAGAGCTACTGTGCATTTTAGGTGGTAACGGCACCGGAAAAAGCACCGCTCTTGCTGTCTTAAGCGGTGTACGCAAACCCTATCGGGGGAAAATGATTTGTAGAGCAAAAAGGGTTTCTTTGCTTCCGCAAAATCCACAAATGTTATTAGTCAAGAAGAATGTCCGTGAGGAGTTAATGGCTGCATTTCCCGGGAAAAAGTTGCAGGATGTGGCGGATCAAATCGGTGAAATGGTTTCTCTGTGCCGTTTAGAAGGTCTTTTAGATCGACACCCCTATGATCTTTCCGGCGGTGAGCAGCAGCGCACAGCATTGGCCAAGGTCCTGCTTCAGAAGCCAGATGTTCTGCTATTAGATGAGCCTACAAAAGGTGTAGATAACGATTTTAAGCTTATTTTTGCTCGGATTCTAAAAGAGCTGACCACCCAGGGTGTTTGCATTATTATGGTCAGCCATGATGTGGAATTTTGTGCTTCTTATGCTGACCGCTGTGGCCTGTTCTTTGACGGAAGCATTGTGAGTATTGATGCTCCTCAACCTTTTTTTGCCGGCAAGAGCTTCTATACTACTGCTGCAAATCGTATGGCCAGGCATCTGCTGCCTAATGCGGTGACAGCGGAGGATGTGATCCTGAGCTGTGGCGGCGAGACGTTTTCAATTGAGTTGCCCCAACGTCCGGAGAAAATAGATATTACACCCCCTGAAGAACACAAACCCCGAAAGTTGCCTTTGTGGAGAAAAATTCTGGGTATTTTTTCCGGCTGTGCCGCTTTAGGCTTGTTGCTTTATACCGCCGTCATGCTGGATTTAAGTCAACTTTATAAGGAAAGTGGCTTAATAAAAAGTAAGATTTGGGTCTATGTCCTGATGTTTGCTCTATTGGCTGTTTTTGCTGCCAGCATTAGCCGTCAGGCACCCGTTAGGGAGCAAAAATTGATGCAAGGAAAGCTCAGCAAACGAACAAAAGTAGCTATCCTGTTATCACTGCTGGCAATTCCATTGACGATCGCGATTGGTTTGACGATTGATGGTGGACGAAGCTATATGATGATATCTTTTGCCATTCTCCTGGAGTCAATGTTTCCTTTCTTCCTAATCTTCGAGGGCAGAAAGCCCCAAGCGAGGGAGCTGGTTATTTTGTCTGTTATGAGTGCACTGGCGATTGGTGGACGTGCTGTATTTTTCGCTCTGCCTAGCTTTAAGCCTGTTGCAGCAATGGTTATTTTGACGGGGGTGGCTTTTGGTGGTGAGGCCGGCTTTATGGTAGGGTCTATGACCATGCTCTGTTCTAATATTCTTTTTGGGCAGGGTCCCTGGACTCCTTGGCAAATGTTTGCTATGGGTCTTATTGGCTTACTGGCAGGCATTCTCTTCCGTAAGGGCTTGTTATACAGGGATCGATTCAGTTTAAGTGTATTTGGAGGTCTAGCTGTTTTTGTGATCTACGGTGGTATTATGAATCCTGCTTCTGTGCTGATGTATCAACCAAATCCTAACTGGCAGATGATACTGTCAGCCTATATTACCGGCGTTCCTGTAGATGTGATCCACGCACTTGCAACGGTACTTTTTCTGTGGTTTTTATCGGAGACGATGCTGGAGAAGCTGGATCGGGTAAAAGTAAAATACGGTCTGATCGAAAAATAGAAATGATTTTAACTGTTTTTCTGGCACAGTGTCATTGTTTTAACTACTATTGATAAGATGAAGCAGGAACGGTACTTAAAACATATATATAATTTCATATATGTATATGGTTACCGGACAGCAGCACAGAATCGGCCGGCAGAATATAGTAAAACTAACCGGCCGCAAATACAACAGGATCAATAGGGAAAGGCGAATCAAATGTATTGGTTGATCTCAACTATTGCCGAAACGGCAGTCGAAATCGCTTTTGCACACGACTTGGGGCTTGAAATTGCGGACTTTGCCGTATCCACTATTTTGGAGACGGATCTTACGGACAAGATCGCACATTATCGACAGATACTGGCCAAGCTGGGCCGACCTTCGGTCTTACATGCGGCTTATATGGAACTATCTCCGGCAGCCGTTGATCCGGCACTGCTTAGATTGACCCGGGAGAGATATCTGCAGGCATGTCGGATCGCAGGCGAGCTGGGAATTTCCAGGATAGTCTGTCATACGGGCTATATGTCGCAGATTTATTATAGGAATTGGATGATTGAGCGCTCCATTTTATTCTGGCGTGAATTCTTGCCGCAATTGCCGGAGGGGGTAGAGATCCTATTGGAGAATGTGCTGGAAGAAGATCCTTTTTTACAAGTGGAGATCTGTCAGGGAGTCAATCATCCTCGCTTTCGGGCCTGTTTGGATCTTGGTCATGCCAATTCCGTTGTTTCCGAATATGCGCTACAGGAATGGATTTCCGCACTGGCGCCTTGGCTGTCGCATATTCATTTGCATGACAATGACGGTACGGATGATTTGCATCTGGATCTGGGCCGGGGCACGATTGATCTAGTCTCGGTTCTGGATCATTTGTTTGCACTCTGCCCGGAGATTTCTCTCACTTTAGAAGTGCCCAATCCCGCAGTTTCGATCAACTGGCTGAAGGAGAAGGGATTTTTCTAGCTGTAAAGTTTGCGCAGATCTTTCTGCCGGATGATATGATGAGATCAATAGAACAAGCCGAGATCAGTAATATAAGCCGACTATTTCTAAATGAGATGCGGCAGGCTGGTAAAAACGAGGGAAAACATGAATAAAGAGCAAATTCTGCAGGATTGGTTGGAGAAGATCAAACCCCTTAATCAAGAGATGATGCAAGCGGCTAAAGACTATCAGGTCAGCCTGGCTAAGCCTCCGGGCAGTCTGGGCAAGCTGGAAGCTATGTCGATCCAAATGGCCGGCATTACAGGCCGGATTCATAATGAAATTAACCGTAAAGTGATCTTGGTCTTTGCCGCCGATAACGGTGTGCAGACCGAGGGGGTTTCGATCACGCCCCGCAATGTTACTATGTTGCAGGCTGTCAATATGACGCATTATAAAACAGGCATGGGGGCGCTGGCTAAGCATTTCGGTCAGAGAGTTCATGTGGTTGATATGGGCATCTATGATCCTTATGATTGTGCGGCAATCCAAAATAGCTCTCTGGGCCACGGTACCGCCAATATTGCGCGTGAAGCCGCTATGACAAGGGAGCAGGCGCTAACAGCCGTCTTGACAGGCATTGAGACTGTTCAAAATTTGGTAAATGACGGTTGCCAGGTTGTAGGGGTTGGTGAAGTCGGTATTGCCAATACCACTACTTCAGCCGCCGTCTATTGTACTTTGAGCGGAGTTCCCGCCGCAGAGGTCGTGGGTCGCGGCGCCGGTCTGTCGGACGATGGTTTCAAGAGAAAAATTGCCATCGTCGACGGAGCCGTCAGCAATTTGCAGCCGGATCCCCGGGATGTAGTCGATGTGCTGGCTAAGGTCGGCGGTTTCGATATCTGCGGTATGGTCGGAGCCTTTATCGGTGCGGCTGCAGCCGGCATACCGGTGGTTATAGACGGCTTTATCTCAGCGGTTGCAGCGCTGGCCGCTGTGCGCCTGGCACCAGGAGTTAAGGACTATCTTTTCCCTTCGCATCAGTCTACAGAGAGAGGCTATCTGCTGGCGATGCAGGAGTTGGGTCTAGAGCCTTGGCTGAATCTGCATATGCGCTTAGGTGAGGGCAGCGGTTGTACGATTGCGATCGAAATTCTAGCGGCTGCCTGTGCGGTGACTAATCAGATGGCGACGATGGCCGAGGGTCTGATTGATGAAAGCTATCTGGATGAATATGAAGGTAAGCAGATCTTTGACTCTTAGCCGGCAGTGCAGATATGTTAATTGCCGACATAAATTACTAGCCAGCGTCCGGCGGCGCTAGAGAAAGATTGTCTTTGTTTTAGGGAGTACAGGAAAACTATAGCGGCGTCCGATGACACAAGGGAGAAAATATTTACTATGATCTTGATTTTGGGAGCTAGACTTACAGGCAAAAGCCGATGGGCGGAACAAAGAGCCAGACAATCGTCACGGAAGCGACACTATATAGCCACTATGCAGCCCAGCGGATCTGAGGGGGAGGAGATAATTCGGCGGCACCGAGCTCAGCGCGCGGCAGACGGTTATATCACGCACGAAGTGTATGGCAGTTTAGCGGAACTGAGCTTTGACTCGACAGATCTGGTTCTGGTAGAAGATGTCTCAAATCTTCTGGCAAATCTGCTGTTTACAGAGAAGCTGGCTCCGGAGGCTGCGTTAGAGCAGGCTGTCAGAGAACTGATGCAACTGGCTGACAATGGTGCCGAAGTGATACTTGTCAGCCTTTGCTGCGGACTTCACGAAGGCGATAATGATGAAACCAGGCAGTATATTTCAGCCTTGAATTCCTTGAATGCCAGGCTGTTTGATCTGGTGGACGAGGTGGTGGAGCTCAGAGACGGCAAAGCCCATTGGCTTAAAGGATAGTATATGAATCTGAATCCTTTTCTGATTGCGTTTTCAACCTATAGTATTTTACCGATGCCTCAGGCTGACTGGACCAGGCAGAATATACGCTCTGCCATCGCTTATATGCCTCTTGTCGGCTGTGTCAGCGGCCTATTGCTCTGGGGCTGGCACAGATTATGTCTGCTTTATATACCATATTCGCTCTTATTTGCGATCGTGGCTACTTTGATCCCGATTCTGGTCTCGGGCGGCATTCATCTGGATGGCCTGATGGATACCAGCGATGCCTTGGCCTCGCGACAAAGCACTGAGCGCAAATTAGAGATTATGAAAGATCCCCAGGCCGGATCTTTTGCCCTGATCTCATTGCTATTTCTTCTGCTTCTGGAACTGGGTTTGTGGCAGGTGCTGGCCGGTAGCTCCGGCCAAGTTTTGATCGTGGTCGGTTGCGGTCAGATTTTGGCTCGCTCACTGGCTGTTTTAGCAGCCGGAATCCTGCCGCAGGCCAGAAAGGCAGGAATGATGTACGATATGACCGCCCATCTGTCGAAACGGCGTCTGACTACAGCCATGCTGGTGCTTTCGCTCCTACTTTCCGTCCTGATGATAGTCGTTTCCACAATTCAAGGCTTGGCCGCTGTAACTATCAGCTGGCTGGCCTGCCTTATTTATGGACGGTTGGCTCAGAAGCATTTCGGGGGTGTGACCGGAGATACATCGGGCTTTGCAGTAGAAATAATTTACGGTTCGCTTCTGCTGGCGGTTGCTGTAGCGGAAATAGTGCTGAGGCAGATTTGAGATGAGAGAAATCAAGCAAGAAAATAAGAGCTTTGATCTATTATTGATTCGGCATGGTCTGACGGCCTGGAATGCCGAGAAGAGATATATTGGAAAAACCGATTTGCCGCTGACGGAGGCAGGCATTGCCCAACTCCGGACTAAATGGCCACAGCCCCCTTGCTGCCAATATCTTTATAGCAGCCCAACCCTGCGCTGCCTACAGACGGCAGAAGTGATTTTCCCCGGTCGGGCGGTGAATGTTGTGCCTGGTTTCAGAGAACTTGCTTTCGGCTATTTTGAAGGTAAGACTGCTGCGGAAATGATGGGTGATCCCCTCTACGAGGCATGGCTGGAATCGGGTGGCCAGGGCCAGATTCCCGGCGGCGAATCCATGTCAGCTTTTGTCGAACGCTGTACCGGGTCGTTCCGCAGAATGATCATAGAGTTAGAGCAGAATCGAAAGAGAGATGAGGGTTGCGGATCTGATGGCTATTTAGCGGCACTGATTGTACATGGGGGCACAATCATGGCTTTGATGTCCGCCTTAGGATATCCACCCCGCTCATTTTTTGACACTATGCTCAAATGTGGCGGTTCCCTGGCTTGTCGCTGGGATGGCAAACAGCTCCGCGAGATAGAACCCAAGTGACATGCTGATCTATTCGACACTGGCAATTATTATAGGTTTTCTGCTTGATCTGATCATTGGTGACCCACAGGGTTGGCCGCATCTGGTACGATTGCTGGGTGCCTTGATTTCTGTTTTGGAAAAAGCTTTATACAATTCAAGCCGCAAGCGGCAAGCCGGTACCGTACTGGTGGTGACAGTTCTTTTTGTGTCTGCAGCAGTTTCAGTGGCAATGCTGGCGGCAGCCTGGCTGTTGTCCCCTTGGCTCTATCTTGCCGTGGCATCACTTCTGTGCTGGCAGATCTTGGCCGCTCGCAGTCTGGCCGAGGAGAGCAAACTGGTTTATAATGCCTTGCAAAATCAGGACTTGCCTGCCGCTCGTCAGAAGCTGGCGATGATTGTGGGTCGGGACACGACTGACCTTGAAGTGCCGGATGTAGTCAGGGCTACCGTGGAGACAATTGCCGAAAATACCGCTGACGGTATAATAGCCCCTTTATTCTATTTCATGTTGGGCGGGATTCCGGCAGCCATTATCTACAAAGCGATCAATACCATGGACTCAATGCTCGGCTATCAAAATGACAGATACCGGGAATTTGGTCGTCGGGCGGCTTTGTTGGATGACGTTGCCAACTATCTGCCGGCGCGTCTCTCTGCCTTGATTATGCTATTGGCAAGTGCGATAAGCGGTTTTTCCGTATCCGGCGCCTGGAAGATTTGGCGTCGTGACCGGCGTAAACATAAGAGTCCGAACGCGGGACAGACTGAAGCTGTTATGGCTGGTGCCCTGGGTATAGTCTTGGGTGGGGCCTCCAGATACGGAGGAGTCATGGTTGAGAAGCCGGCTTTGGGCGATCCTGTGCGGGCAGTTGAAATTGAGGATATTAAGCGAGCTCAGACGATCAAGTGGTGGACAACCGCCTTGATGCTGATCTTGATTTTAATCTGTCGGACTTTTCTAATCCTATTACTGGCAAGTAGAATTTGAATACGGCATCCAGAGGTGGTGATTTTAAGATGGTTTTCCCTAAATATCAACATGGCGGCGACATTTACGGCATACAAGGCATTGACCTTGACTTTTCGATCAATCTCCATCCGGCAGGCATGCCTGCACAAATCAAAGAGGCGATCATTGCCAATGTCGATTGCTATGATGTTTACCCTGATCCTTATTGTCGTGAGCTGGCAACTCGTGTTGCCGAACTCCGGCAGCTCAATCCATCCTGGTTCTGCTTTGGCAATGGTGCGGCTGATCTTATTTTCCGTCTGTTCTTTGCCCTGCGGCCGCGGCGATTATTGACTCTGGCACCCACATTTTCAGAATATGAGGAAGCGGCGGCTCAGGTGGGCAGTGAGATAGTGAGATTTTATCTTAAGCCTGAGGATGACTTCAGACTTGGATCCGAAATTTTGGCGCAGATCACTGCCGGGACCGATTTGGTTTTCCTCTGCAATCCCAACAATCCGAACGGGCTTTTGACTGAACCTGAGCTGATGCTGGAGCTGGTCCGTCATTGTGCGGCTCAAGGAGCAGTGCTGGCAGTGGACGAGTGCTTTATGCCTTTCACATCAGGGCGCTCACTACAGGATCAAATAGCTGAATTTGACAATTTGATTATTTTTCGGGCTTTTACCAAGATCTTCGCCATGGCCGGACTGCGTCTCGGCTATGTCATGTGCTCTAATTTAGAGTTAATCAATCGATTACGTCTAATCACTCAGCCCTGGGCAGTTTCCACCGTAGCGCAGATTGCAGCTCTGGCGGCACTGCAAATTCCGGATTGGATTGCAGACACTGTGGCTTTGGTGGCTGCCGAACGAAGCAGAGTAGCCGCAGCATTGGCCGGATTGGGATTAAACGTTTTCCCCAGTGATGCCAACTATCTCCTGTTCAGTTCCGAAACACCTCTGTTTGAGCCTTTATTGTCCAGAGGGATTCTAATCCGCTCCTGCGCTAATTATTATGGCCTGGATGAGAATTATTATCGGATTGGTTTGAAGAGCAAAAATAAGAATATATATCTCTTAGACCAGTTGGCAGACATCTTACAATCAAACAGATGAAATTTTACTTGATAAGATTAAAATGCTTGACTAGAATTTACAAGATATGCTGAAAACAAAAGCAAAGCAAAGTGAACACAAAGAAATTACCATCCCGGAGGAAAAAGGTCTTGGCAGCTGGTTAGTCAGATTGCTGAAGGGGGTCCTGATTGGGATCGGGGCTATTTTGCCCGGACTCTCCGGCGGGGTTTTGGCGGTAATTTTCGGTGTCTATGACTATTTGATGGTTTTCCTTAGCAATCTGACCAAGGATTTCCTCAAGCGGCTGAAATATTTTTTGCCCATCGGTATCGGCGGAATTGTCGGACTGCTGGTCTTTTCAGTAGCGGTGGCATATGCCTTCAGTTCTTATGAACCAATCTTTGTCTGTCTCTTCCTGGGTTTTGTAGTAGGCACGCTTCCGACAATTTTCCGCAAAGCCGGCGCAGAAGGCAGAGGCGTAAAGGAAATGGTGAGTCTGGTTTTAGCTCTTGGCGTTATCGTCGCACTTATGCTGCTGGGTGGTAGTTATCTGCCTCAGATCGCCCCCAGCTTCCCGGTCTGGATCGGAGGTGGTTTTCTAATCGGTTTGGGCGTGATAGTTCCAGGCTTATCAACCTCGAATTTTCTGATGTATCTTGGGCTGTACGATAAGATGGCTCAGGGTGTCAAAGATCTGGAACCTATGGTGGTTATTCCTATCATAATTGGTGTGGGTTTGACTGTAATTATGTTGGCCAAAGCGGCTGCTTGGATGTTTAAGACACATTATTCAATTGTCTATCATATTCTCTTCGGGCTGGTGCTAGGTTCTTGTGTCGGAATTGTGCCGACCATTGTTTGGCCGGCATTGCAAGCGGCAGGACTGGACCGGATGGGTTTATCTTTACCGGTTGCAATCGCTTTTTGCATCTTGGCATTTTTTCTGGGTACACTACTGTCTTTCCTCTTCAGTTTTTTGGAGAAAAAATACGAAACATAATTGAAATTTGAAACCCCTGTTTGCAAGAATAATTACCTGAAAAGCTGCGAAACTTGATTTTAATATCTGAATTCGGCTATAATCCTATAGTCATATTTTTGATTCAGCTGCAACAAAAAGTAGGAAAAGTTCACATCAATGCCACAATCTATCTGTACTTTAGTCTTGTAGTAACTTGATACACAGTCTGAATCGAGGTAAAATAATAGTTAATTCTATGAGATTATTGCCGGTCAGCTGAGGATTATATGGATAGCAGCGGTCCGGCAAAATTGAAAAGAGAAAAAATTTATGAAGAAGAAAGACATTAGTCTCTCCGATATTACTTCCTCGCCCGTACGCTCTACCGGCATGAGGAAACCAAAGCGCAAGACCTTGCGCTTGCTTCAGCGTTACCGCAATAATGCTCCTGTCGGCCTGGGNAGGCGAATTTTGTTTTTAGGTTTGCCCACGATAGCGGCNATTCTGGTTGTAGCCGTGCTAGTCGTCCAGATTCAGGTTGCCAGAGGGCAGCAGACCGATGTCAGTTTTGAGCGCCCGGAAAGAAGTTCCTTGGAAGTAGACGTTCTACCGGAGCAAAATTCAGGACGTGATCTAAACCCGGGTGAGCTTATCCAGCTTGAACAGGAAACAAAGGCAGCTCCTGCGTCTGAAGCAGCTCCTATTTCTGCAATAGAAATAAGTGAGGAAGTAGCTGAAAGATATGAGTTTCCGACTGAGCCTGAAGTAATAGAGACAACCTCGCAGCCGACTTCAAAACCGAAAAAAGTCTATGCCAATGCAGTTTTGAATTTCCGTGCTTCTCCTGGTACCAATGGAGCTGTTTTGGGACAGCTGATGTATGGAGAGGCAGTGACCGAGCTGGCAAAAAATGAGGGCTGGTCTTATGTCAAGACTTACCAGGGTGTTGAGGGTTATGTCAAATCGCAGTATTTGCAAGATAGTAAGCCGGAACCCAGGGTCAAGGCGACTGAGCCTGCACCTACCAAAGCCAAGACGACTAAGACTACAGCCGCGGAAACAACCGCTAAGGCTACGGAACCCACATCTGATCCGAATACTATCACTACTGAACCGCCCCCTGAGTCTTTAATTCGTTATGTCAATGTAGATATGGCGAATATCCGCACAGAGCCCAATGCTGATTCAGAGCGGGTGGGCTTCGCTCAGCGCGGCACTGTAATTAGCTTGATCGAAGTGGATGGCGACTGGGCTAAGATCAAGACTGACTCCGGCTTGACCGGCTATATGATGACCAATCTGTTCCAGAAACAAAAAATTGCTAAGACCGAAAACAGTATTAATATGGGCAAAGATAACTGGGTTACGGTCAGCTACGGATACTTGCGTGCGGAACCGTCAACTGAATCCGAAGCTGTCGGTGATGTCCGGCTTAACGATAAAGTGTACCAGATTTCTACCGATGGTATTTGGTCTAAAGTCGAGCTTGCTAATGGTGATACGGGCTATCTGCGTAACGACCTCTTGACTACAGTTAAGCCGGAAGCTCCGCCACAGGAGGCTGAGCCGCCGACTGCACCCGCTGCGACGGAATATCGGGATACCAATGTCAGCGTCTATGTTACGGTCTCTTATGCCAATCTGCGTGAGAAAGATAGTACAGACAGTTCAGTTGTGGGCTATGCTGTTCTGGACGAAAAGCTGACACAGCTCTCCACCAATGGCAGCTGGTCTAAGATTAAGAATAGCGATGGCCGGGTAGCATATATCAGCAATGGTATTATCTCAACCACAGCACCCGGTTCAGAAGAGACATCGACCGAACAGCCGAAAGAAGAGGAAGCCTTTAAAGATATAAATAAGAAAGCCTGGGTGGGTGTTCATACTGCCAATGTCAGACAAGAACCTAATACTGTTTCCTCGATCGTGACTAAGCTAGGTTATGCCGAAAGCTTTACTAGGATCAGTAGTAATGGTACGTGGTCATATATTGAAACTGAAGACGGCAAGAAAGGCTATCTGATGAATTCTCTGATTTCAACTAAAGAGATCCAGAAGCCGGAAGTTGCAGATGATCCAGAGCCGGAAGAACCCGAAACGGATTCCAAAGCTGCCCAGAGACGTCAGGTTGTGGATAAAGCCATGAGCGCTTTAGGGGTTAGATATGTGTTTGGCGGTGCGAGCATGAGCGGTTTTGACTGTTCCGGTCTAGCTATGTGGGCTTATGCCTCAATTGGTGTTAAGCTGCCTCATAGTTCTAATAGCCAGGGCAAGTCATATGTGAAATCCATACCGTTTTCGCACAGCGATTATTCCAATCTGCGTTTAGGAGACTTGCTCTTCTTTGGTCCATCTAGCTCAAGATATAGCCACGTAGGCATATATGTCGGCAATGGTAAGATGATCCACGCACCTAGACCCGGGACAGTGGTCAGAATAGAAGGCTTTGCCAACCGCGGGTCAAGACCACTGCAGAAAGTCGGGCGAATTATCAACTGACAGGTTTTCCCGGCAAATAAATTTGGACTGCGGATCCGAGGGCAATCTGTTAGAATACCTTCGGATTCGTTTTATCTGAACAGATACATCTAATGTATACTAGGAATGGGTATGAAAAACACTAATGAGCCAAAAAGTTCCGGAGTCAGAAGACCCAGGATTAATCAGAACCTGACAGATCAGGGGGCAATAGAATATTCGCGCCCGCAGCGTGCCGGTTCAGGCAGCTCTCGGGAGAATTTGAGGACAGAGCCTGCTGCGGCTGGTATACATAAACAGATGAAGTCTAAATCCCATAATTCTGGCAATGGCACGAATAAGATTATACAGGAAAAAACGGTGAGACCGCCCAGTATTCCGGTACCGCCTACAACTATTAGGCGGACTCGGTCAGCAATATCTGCGGGAGATCGTGCGGCAGTTCCCCCGGCGGGAAATGGTGTCCGTAAAGTAAATCAGCAGATGCGGACAAAGGCAACGGCTACCGATAGTGGACAGTCTGCTAAGAGCCCGCTTTTCATGGCGCCGCCCGGACGGACGACTGCCACCAGACGGAGTAGTTCTCGCGCTCAAGCTGCATCAGCCAAGACGACTGCTTCAAATGCAAGGAATCAGGATAAGTCAGCCGGAGCCCCGAACAAAAAGAAATTTAATTCTACATTGCTGATAACTTTGCTGGCTATTGTAATTTTGGTGCCGCTCATTTATTTTGCCGGCAAAGCGGTAGGCATTTTCTCGGGAGTGAACACAGGTAATGATCAGGAAACCGGTTCCGATACTTTTGCGTCTTCGGTAACAGTTGATCCTACGCTGGTCGACACATCTACGGAAGAATTCCAATTAGCACTGAGTATGACAGAGAAAGAAATTGTTTATCCGGGAGTTTTCTTAGGAGACGTCGACTTGGCTAATCTGTCTCGTGAAGAGTTGCAGGCCAAGCTTAAGCAGCTTAGTGAGGACTGGTCGCAGAACAACTCAGTTGTTCTTACGCTGGGAGAAGAAAATAAATATGTTAAATACAGTGAACTAGGCATAACACTCGCAGAAAACGATTTGTTCACTGAGATTTGGTCCTACGGCAGAAAGGCTACTGATGAGAACCCGGATCTGCAGGTTCTGGCACGCTATGAAGAGATTCTGGATCTGGAGAAAAATCCGGTTGTAGTTGAGCTTAAATATCAATATAGCGAAACACAAATTGCAGCCAATCTGAAGACACTGTTGGCAGATATAATTCAAAGCCCGGTATCGGCAAAAGCCACGTCTTTTGATGAATCCAGCTTGAAATTCAAGATAACTCCGGAGGTAGTCGGCAGATCGGTCGACTTTAAAGCTGCTGCGGGGGCAATCATTGAGCATCTGGATAACAGAGAAGCCGGCAATCGTGTTGAAATAGAAACGAAAGTGGCATATCCGGAAATTACGGCAGTCGATCTGAGCAAGAAAGTTCATCTGCTTTCCGAGGCATCAACAAAAATTTATTCCCAACATCAGGGTCGAATGAGCAATTTGCGCGTTGTTGCCGAGAGAATTTCCGGTCATGTTATGCAGCCGGGAGAAGTTTTTTCCTATATGTCCGCCGTAGGTCCGATTACTATCGAAAACGGTTTTGAAAACGCTTCCATTTTGCTTCGGGGTGAATATGTTGATGGTATCGGTGGTGGCCTTTGTCAACCTAGTACGACTTTGTTTCAGGCTGCGGCTACAGCCGGTCTGACTATTATGGAACGAAGAAATCATGGTCTGGTCGGTGATTATTTTGAACCCGGTATGGATGCCATGGTTTCTACAGCCCAGGATCTTAAAATCAGAAATGATTCCAAGCAGCCGGTGGCCATAATCATGACAGTTACGAACAAAAAAGTTTCGGTGCGTATCTATGGTAATACCAAGCCCAAGAATGTTACCATCAAATTATCCGCTGAACAGATTGGCAAGGTGGTTCCTCCGGGTGCTCCTGTATATATTGAAGACGAAACTTTGAGCCCGGGTACGACTGTGAGAGTCAATAAGGCGAGAAATGGCACCGGCTGGCAAACTTATCTGGATTTTTATCAGGATGGTAAATTTGTCAGGAAAGAGAAACTTTGGCGCAGTCGTTATAAGCCCAGGCCTGAGACCTTCAGGGTAGCGAAAGGATTTATTCCTGCCGGTTTCCCGGGTGCTACCGAGCCGGAAGAGACTACGATAGAGACTACGGTAGAACCAACACCTACTGTAATAGAAGCGCCTACAGAAGCGCCCGCTCCGGCACCTACAGCAGCACCTACAGCAGCACCGACAGAAGCGCCTGCGCCGACGACGGAGGGTGGCTAAGTCTCATAACTCCAGAGTTTCCGGTCAGCGGTGCAAAAGCGTTTGCAGAATGCGAGACAGAATCCATGCCCTCAACAATTCCGGTCAGCGGTGTAGAGGCGATTGCCTAAAAATCTCCGGGTTAATCACATAGATTTTACTGTTATTCTGGTTAGGAAATGAGGCGGACAGCGGATAGAGTAGCGCTACCAATTCTTCATCAATGCTGATGTCCGGATGATTGCGCGCCTCATCGTCAATCAGAACCGCATCAATCCCGCTTTGTTCCAGGTACTCCTGATAGGCAGCTGCTGTTGACAAGACCGCCAGTTGTTCCAGTTCATGGAGACGAGCTTCCGTATCATGTCCGGCCGACCAGGCATAATAGGGATGACCGTACCAGGCTCTGCGACCGGTCAGAAAGAATTGGTGATAAGCTGCAGGGGCAGTAAGGAACACGGCATCAGGGGCGGTATTCTGCTCAATCCAGTCCGTCAGTTCACTCCGGAGCGGTATCGAAAGCCTGATCTGACTGAGATTGTGGAAGACCAGGCACTCATATATGCCTGATATTGTTAGAACAAAAATTAGAAGCCAGGTGGCAATTACCAGCAAGATCTTGCTGACACGCTGTTTTGTCAGAGCAGGTAAATGGAGTAAAAAGCCGGATATAGGGATGCTCCAGAGAATGATTGTGATCATGATCAGCTTATGGTTCACTGTGACATCGGGCGTGAGAGAGAAGAGAAAAGCGAATACCAGGGGGCATGAGCTGAGGATGATCCAGAAGCGCAGCCGTTTTAGCATTAAAAATACGATGATTATTAGCGGCAGCAGAATTCCTGTCAGCTCTAGCAGATAATGCAAAATGCCCGGCAGGCTTCGGTTTTCGCTGATAAAACCGGGTTGAAAAATCTGACCGGGCCAGGCGGGGCTGTTGCTAAAAATTTGATTCTGCAACAGGGCAGATACTGTACCTATCACGGCACCAATCAGCAAATAGAGCCGATTATCTGAGATCATAGCCAGGCAAAACAGCAACATCAAAGCAGATAGGAATACTGAACCATGCCAATAAGGCAGCAGGATGAGAAACAATATCAGTATCAACTGTTGTCCGTTTTGTTTGGGAGCTGCGGTCAGCCAATAATCCCTTTTCAACCATCCGGTCAGCCAAGACTTAAGTGCTGAGCTGTTTTCAGTTCGGAAGGAACGGATATTGTCGCTCTGCAAGAGCAGAATAATCATCAACACTGCCAAGGCGGTGGGAAGATGTCTCTGATTGGCATAGACATTGATCGACCAAAGTCCCCAATCTTCTTTTGGTGTATCACCTATAAAATGACTGTGACGGAGCAGTTTTTCCCAGACTGGTATTTGGTCCTGCAAGGAATCCCTGATGCTGCCGGCCAGAAAAGAGAAAAAGGCCAGGGAACTACGAAATATTGCCAGGAAAGGGGCAAGCAGTATTGTACCCCGTCTTCCGGTCAAGCGCCAGGCCAGCAGACCCAAGAGGATGAGGAAGCTGACCAGGCCGAACCAGGTCAATAGATTTAAAGCGAGGTGGATTGGCAAGCCTCCGGAGACCAACATTCCAGCCAGGTGGAAAAAGAAAAAATGATAATTTATGCCGTCAGCGGCAAAATGCGGATAATCCGGTGGAATATTTGCTCCCTGAGCGAAAGCTGAAGTGAGAGCAGTGTGCGGGGATAGGTCTGAAAAAACCGAGGCGCCTGCCCGGAGATAACCATCGGCTTCATGAAAGGAAGTATGCAACAACCAATATGAAAAGATGGCAGCTGCCAGTGCCAAAATCAGCAAGTATAGGGTAGGTGCGGCAGCAAGACTATCTAGCAGACTGTTCCCTGCAGCAAGATGAGAACGACTTACTATCGGCTTCGAGTTGTAATCAATTTTTTCCTTTTTACTGTTCCGGATATTCTGCCGTATTTGAACTGTTAAATAGCAGACGCTTAACCCCAAGGTAAGCCAACCGGCGATTCTCTCCGGCCCCAGGGGAAACAATCTGTCTGTGCCCAAGAATCTGAACAGCCAAGTTAGCCAGAAACTCAGCGTGGAAAGCAAGATCAGCCCCAGCCAGCTTCCCGTCAGGACAACAAAAATAATAATTCCTCCGGGTGCTATTTGACGCTTTTTATTGATGACAGGCCTGTTTAGCCGGGTGTCAACAAATATTGTCCCGGCAGCGGAAAAACAGACCAGGAGAACAATGCCAAACATTAATCTGCGACCACAATACTGCCACTGCAGTGCTGTGGCTCTGCAGGGCGGATCATATTGACCGCTTCAGAGATGATATAACGTGGTCTGGCCTTGATTTCAGTAAAAATTTTACTAATGTAAATACCGATCAGGCCGAGGCTGATCAGGGTCGAGCTCCCAATTAGAAGCTGGAGCAAAATAACCGTCGTAAAACCGGAAGCTGCCCGGCCTAAAAAATAATTGACCAGTGTTTGGATGCCGAGAATAAAGAAAATTATAAATAAAATCAGACCGATAAAAGAAATCAGATATAGTGGTTTTGCTGAAAAACCGGTCATCGCATCCAGTGACAATCTGATTAAATCACGGATCCTCCACTTGCTTTTGCCGCTTGTTCGCTCAGCTACCTCAAAACTGAAACTAGTACGCTTGAAGCCCAGCCACAGAGAGAGGGCCCGGAAGAAAGTGTTTTGCTCGGGCAAGGTGCGCCAGGCATCGACAACACGGCGATCTAACAGCTTGAAATCCGAGGCATTGGTCAGATCATAACCGGACAGTCTGCGGAAGCTGCCATAGAAAATCCCGGCATTGAGCTTAGACCAGAGGGATTCCTTGCCCCTCTTAGCTTTTTTGCCCTCAACCACCTCATAGCCCTGATTCCATAAGGCGAGCATTTCAGGTATATATGAGGGCGGGTGCTGCAAATCGCCGTCCATCAGGATAATCGCATCTCCGCCGGCCAGATCCAGACCGGCACAAATAGCAGCTTCCTTGCCAAAGTTACGGGAAAAATGGAAAACACGTATTCTTTGATCGGCAGCAGCAGCTGTAGTCAGCTGCTGCCAGCTACCATCAGTTGAGCCATCGTCAATAGCTATGATCTCCCAACTGCTGCCTGTCCCTTCCAGAATCGGTATGCACACGTCAAGAGTCTGCGGAATCTGCGTTTCTTCATTGTAGAAAGGAATTATCAAGGACAGTTGCACACTAAACCTCCGACAGTGCAAAGATGAATCTATTCTAACACAGCCTAATTGTAAAAACATTGGCGCCGTACTAGAATGAGACTATTAGATATTATATATCTGCTGATAGTTCTATATCGATTAAAAATTTTAGACAGCGCTAGCGCTGCAAAGGAGCAAACGGATGTCTTTATTACAGAAAAAATCTCTCTCGGACCTGAAAGTTCAAGGAAAAAAAGTGATTATGCGGGTGGACTTCAATGTCCCGCTCGACAAGAAGACCGGTGCGATTACTGATGATACCCGCATTAAGGCAGCTCTGCCCTCTATTCAATATTTGTTGGAACAAGATGCCAAGCTGATCCTGGTATCACATCTGGGCCGCCCGAAAGGATTTGATCCGGCCCAGTCCATGGCTCCGGCGGCCAAACGCTTAGGAGAGCTCCTGGGGCAGGAAGTAATTCTAGCGGCAGATGTCATTGGCGAAGATGCCAAGGGCAAGGCGGCGCTACTAAAAGAAGGCGAAATCCTGATGTTGGAAAATGTCAGATATCATAAGGAAGAGACTGCCAATGATCGCAGCTTTGCTAAAGAGCTGGCTTCTTTGGCAGAAGTTTATGTCAATGATGCTTTTGGCACCTCGCATCGTGCCCATGCCTCGACATACGGCCTGGCCAAGTTTTTGCCATCTGCAGCCGGTTTTTTAGTCCAGAAGGAACTAGATGTTATGGTTGCTGCTCTGGCGGCACCCGAACGTCCATTCACAGCCATTATCGGCGGAGCAAAAGTATCGGACAAAATAGGAGTGCTGGAAAATTTGTTGGACAAGGTAGATAATCTGCTGATTGGTGGCGCGATGGCGTATACTTTTTATGCTGCCCAAGGCTGGGAAACAGGCAATTCTCTTATCGAAGCCGATAAACAGGAAGTGGCTCTCGGCATTTTGGAGAAGGCGAAAGCCAAGGGTGTAAATCTGCTTCTGCCGCAAGACAATATTGTAGCCGATAAATTTGCCCCCGATGCCGCCCATAAAGTTGCGTCCGCTGATCAGATCGACCCCGATTGGATGGGTATGGATATCGGGCCGGAAACAATTGCTGCATTCTCTTCTGTAATTAAAGATTCTAAGACCGTCGTTTGGAACGGTCCTATGGGCGTCTTCGAATTCCCGGCCTTTGCCGAAGGAACCAGAAAAATCGCTGCTGCTGTCGCTGAATCGGGTGCAACTTCCATTATCGGCGGCGGCGACTCAGCCTCAGCTCTGGAGCAATTGGGCTATGCTGAGAAAGTAACACATATTTCCACCGGAGGCGGTGCCTCGCTTGAATTGCTGGAAGGTAAAGTTCTGCCCGGACTGGCGGTGCTCTCGAATCGCAACAGCAGACATTTATTGGCAGCCGGCAATTGGAAGATGAATAAAGGTACGCCTGCGGAATGTCAGAAGCTGATCGAACAATTACTACCCTTAGTTACGGAAGCTAAGGCGGAAGTGGTACTTGGTGTTCCTTACACTGCTTTGTCTACAGCACTGGATCTGGTGTCAGGAACAGCTGTAACGATCGCAGCTCAGAACGGATATGCAGTTGACAGCGGTGCCTATACCGGTGAAATTTCCATGAAGATGCTGGCGGATATGAATGTCTCCTATGTGATCGTCGGCCATTCCGAGCGGCGTGAATATTTCCAAGAAAGCAATGCTGAGATCAATGCTAAAGTCAAGGCTGCTCTGGATTGGGGTGTGTTCCCGATTATTTGTGTCGGCGAATCATTGGCCCAGCGCGAAAAAAATGAAACTTTCGATTTTATCAGGACTCAAATCCGCGAGTGTTTTGCAGGCATTGAAGCGAAAGACTTTTTCCGCCTGGTGGTAGCCTATGAGCCGATTTGGGCTATCGGTACCGGCCGCACAGCGACTGATGAACAGGCGCAGGAAGTCTGTGCTTTCATCCGGCAGGAATTGGCAGATCTATATGATGCGAAGGCGGCAGACGAGATCCGGATTCTCTACGGCGGATCGGTCAATGCAGCAAATGCAGCCGGCCTTTTTGCTCAGGCTGATGTCGATGGCGGTCTGGTGGGCGGTGCTTCGCTCAAAGCTGAAGATTTCTCGCTGATTGCCGCTGTTGAATAGAAGCTGAAACGACAAAAAAGCTAATATTTTCCGGCTGTGACTGCAAGAACTATGGTCAGAGCTGAGTTTTGGATGAGAGGAAATAATATAAGCAGATGAAGATTATTCCGGTTAGGCGTCCGGTAGTGCTGACAATACTCGATGGCTGGGGCCAATCAGACATTATAGACGGCAATGCTGTCAGAGCAGCCAGAACGCCAAATCTTAACCGCTTGGCCCGTGAATGGCCCACAACTATGATCAGAACTTCCGGTGAGGATGTGGGCTTGCCGGCGGGGCAAATGGGTAATTCAGAGGTTGGACATACTAATCTGGGTGCCGGCAGGATTGTTTATCAGGATCTGTCTCGAATCAGTCAGGATATGGAGTCAGGTAATTATCTGCAAAATACCGCCTTTCTGCAGGCAATCCGCAATGTTAAAGAACATAACAGCGCTCTGCATTTAATGGGCTTATTGTCTGATGGCGGGGTTCATAGCCATCTTAAGCATTTATTCGGGCTGTTGGATTTAGCTGCCAGCCATGGGCTGGAACAGGTATATGTTCATGCTTTTTATGATGGACGAGATGTTTCTCCTACCTCGGGCTTGGATTATACTCGTAAGCTGTTGCGGAAGATGCAGGAATTGGGTACAGGTCGCCTGGCCTCACTGTGTGGCCGTTATTATGCTATGGATAGAGATTTGCGCTGGGAACGCGTACAAAAGGCCTATCAGACTCTGGTTGCAGGCACAGGTCTGACAACTACCGATCCTCTGGCCTATATCGCCGAATCGTATGCACAAAATATAACGGATGAGTTTTTGCTGCCTGTTAGTGTGGTTACTGACGGCGGTTCTCCGGCTTTGATCAAGGCCCATGACAGTGTGATCTTTTTTAACTTCCGGCCGGATCGTGCTCGGGAGCTGACGCGCAGCTTTATGCAACCGGATTTTGCAGGCTTCCCGCTGCCACAAGGGAATTTCCCGCTCTGTTTTGTGACTATGACAGATTATGATGATACATTCAGAACCTACCCCGGTCTGCTCATTGCCTATGATCAGGAGCAGATTGAAGATACTTTAGGTCAATATTTGTCGCAACTGGGATTGAAGCAGCTCAGAATCGCCGAAACCGAAAAATACGCCCATGTGACTTTTTTCTTCAATGCAGGACGTGAAGGAGAGCTACCGGGTGAGGACCATATTTTGATACCCTCGCCTAAAGTGGCAACATATGATTTACAACCTGAGATGAGTGCACCTGAAGTGACCGCGGAAGTTCTGAGACGATTAGATACCGGTATTTATGATGTGATCATACTCAATTATGCCAATTGCGATATGGTGGGGCATACCGGTGTTTTCCCGGCAGCAGTGCAAGCTGTGGAAACGGTTGACATTGCAGTTGGTCAAGTTGTGGACAAAGTACTGGATCAGGATGGGATTGTCCTGATTACGGCTGATCACGGCAATGCCGAGCAGATGATTGATCCGATCAATGGCGGAGCTTTCACTGCTCACACCAGCAATCCGGTTCTGATGATCGGAGCTGGTATCAGAGAGGGCACGCTCAAAGAGGGAAGGCTCTGTGATATAGCACCGACGATCTTGGATTTGATGGGAATATCAATCCCGGGGAAAATGACAGGGGGATCCCTGCTAGTTCGTCCAACTAATTAAATATTTATGATATACTATATGGTGGCGCGGGACTTAGTTTTCACAGTTCGTTACGCAATAAAACTTAGGCAATAAAAACCTAATATAGTAAAGGAGCATTTCATGGCAAAAGAAAAGAAAATAGTGACCATGGACGGCAACACGGCTGCAGCTTACGCTTCGTATGCTTTCACCGAGGTTGCAGGAATCTATCCAATCACACCTTCTTCAAACATGGCAGACATGGTTGATCAATGGTCTGTACAGGGGATGAAGAATATCTTCGGTCAGACCGTAAATGTGATTGAGATGCAGTCTGAGGCAGGAGCCGCTGGCGTAGTCCACGGTTCATTGGCAACGGGAGCTTTGACCACGACTTATACGGCTTCACAGGGACTACTTCTGATGATTCCCAATATGTATAAGATCTCAGGTGAATTGCTGCCGGGGGTTTTCCACGTTTCGGCACGTGCAGTTGCTGCACATGCGCTGTCAATCTTTGGTGACCATTCAGACGTTATGGCATGCCGTCAGACAGGATTTGCGCTGATCGCCTCAGCCGGCGTACAGCAAGCGATGGATGTTGGTTCTATTGCTCACTTAGCGGCAATTAAGAGCAGAGTTCCTTTCCTGCATTTCTTTGATGGTTTCCGTACCTCTCATGAGGTCCAGAAGATTGAAGCTTTGGATTATGATGATCTGGCTAAACTGGTTGACCAGGAAGCACTGAGTGCTTTCCGTGAAAGAGGCCTGACGCCGAACAAGCCCCAATTGCGCGGAACTGCACAGAATCCGGACATTTTCTTCCAAGCCCGTGAAGCGGCTAATCCTTACTACGACAAAGTTGCCGATATCGTCGAAGAGTATATGGATGAGATCACTAAATTGACGGGCCGCTATTACAAACCGTTTGTTTACCACGGTGCTGAGGATGCTGAGAAAGTTATCATCTGTATGGGTTCAGTTTATGAAACGGTCTGTGAGACGGTTGATTATCTCAATGCCAGAGGACATAAAGTCGGTGCAGTGCATGTTCACCTCTATCGTCCCTTCTCAGGCAAGCGACTCCTCGCTGCAGTGCCCGAGAGCTGCAAGAAGATTGCAGTACTGGACCGCACTAAGGAGCCCGGCGCAGAAGGTGAGCCCCTGTATCTTGATGTTAAAGAAGTATTCTGCAACAGCGGTCGCTCTCCGCTTATCATCGGCGGACGTTACGGTCTGGGTTCTAAGGACACCACACCGGATCAAATTCTGGCAGTGTTTAAACATCTGGACGAAGATAATCCTTGGCATAGCTTTACAATCGGTATCGTTGATGATGTTACAAATCTGTCTTTGCCGATTGAAGAATCTATTGATGTTTCCAGAGAAGGCACGATTTCTGCCCGTTTCTGGGGCTTAGGTTCGGATGGTACTGTCGGAGCCAATAAAAACTCCATCAAGATCATTGGTGACAACACAGATATGTATGCCCAGGCCTATTTCAGCTATGACTCGAAAAAGTCCGGTGGTGTAACCATTTCCGACCTGCGTTTTGGTCATAATCAGATCAAGGCACCTTATCTTGTTAACAGCGCTGACTTTATTGCTTGCCATAATCAGGCCTATGTTGACAAATATGATATGCTCACTCCGCTTAAGAAAGGCGGCACCTTCCTGCTCAATACTTTATGGAAGGATGAAGAATTAGATGAGCATTTGCCTAGCGCCATGAAGCGCTTTATCGCTCAAAATGATATTGATTTCTACACGATTGATGCTGTAACCCTAGCTAATGAAATCGGACTGGGTGCCCGCATCAATACCATCATGCAGTCTGCATTCTTCAAACTGGCCAAGGTTATCCCTCTGGATGATGCAGTTAAATATATGAAAGAATCTATCGTCAAGTCTTATGGCAGACGCGGTGAAGAAGTCGTTCAGATGAACTACAAGGCTGTTGATTTAGGCATTGAGAACCTCAAGAAAATAGATGTTCCTGCCGAATGGGCCCATGCACCTGAAGACGAGCCGATCAAACGTGATGTTCCTGATTTCATCAAGAATGTAGCGGATGTAATGAATGCTCAGAAGGGTGATACGCTGCCGGTTTCTGCTTTCAAGGATGCTGCCGACGGTACCTTCCCGCAAGGAACCAGTAAATATGAAAAGCGCGGTATAGCCGTTACAGTGCCGGTCTGGAATCCTGAGACCTGTATACAGTGCAACCAATGCTCTTATGTTTGCCCGCATGCGGCGATTCGTCCTTTCCTGCTGACAGAAGAAGAAGCAAAGAATGCACCGGAAGGTTTCGAGACACTGGACGGTATGAAGCCATATGATAACTATCAATTCCGTATGCAGCTGTCAGTACTAGACTGCACCGGCTGCGGTTCTTGTGCTCAAGTCTGCCCCACCAAGGTTAAATCGCTAACCATGGAGCCTATTGGGGATCATTTTGCTGAAGGTGATAATTGGGACTATGCTCTTTCACTGCCTAGGAAGGCAAATCCGATGAACAAGACCTCGGTCAAGGGTTCACAATTTGAGGAGCCATTGTTTGAGTTCTCCGGTGCTTGTGCCGGATGCGGTGAAACACCATATGTCAAACTGGTAACACAGCTGGTCGGAGATCGGATGCAGATTTCCAATGCTACCGGATGTTCCTCGATCTATGGCGGCTCCGCTCCCTCTATGCCCTATACGCCGAATTCCGAAGGCTATGGTCCGGCTTGGGCTAACAGCTTGTTTGAAGACAATGCCGAACATGGTCTGGGAATGCATCTGGGTGTGAAGCAGATCAGAGCTCGTGTCACTGCCAAGATTAAAGAATTAGCTGATATGAATATCACAGCTCTGACCGAACCGGTGAATAACTGGCTGGAATCTAAAGATGACGCGGATAAGACACGTCAGGTATCGGATGAGCTGGTGGCAGCTCTTGAAGCATATAAGGGTGATGCAGATGCTCTGGTAGCGGACATTCTGGCACTCAAAGATTATCTGGTCCTGAGATCTACTTGGATTATCGGTGGTGACGGTTGGGCCTATGACATTGGCTATGGCGGACTGGATCATGTTCTGGCCTCCGGCGAAAATGTCAATGTTCTGGTACTTGACACTGAGGTTTACTCCAATACCGGCGGTCAGGCTTCTAAATCAACCAATCTTGGTGCAGTTGCTCAGTTTGCCGCCGGCGGCAAAATAACGAAGAAGAAAGATCTGGGCGCAATGGCCATGACATATGGCTACGTCTATGTGGCACAGATTGCAATGGGAGCCAGTCAGCTACAGACTTTGAGAGCTATCCGTGAGGCTGAAGCCTATGACGGTCCGTCTCTGATTATTGCCTATGCCCCCTGTATCAACCACGGTATCAGAGGTGGCATGACACTGGTTCAGCAGCGTGAAAAAGATGCAGTTGAGACCGGCTATTGGCATCTCTATCGCTTCAATCCCGACCTGAAGAAGGAAGGTAAGAATCCCTTTATACTGGATTCCAAGGAGCCGAAGCGTCCTTATACCGAATTTTTGGAGAAAGAGGTACGTTATACCTCGCTGCTTAGGACTTACTCAGAGGACAAAGTCAAGGAGATCTTTGAGAATAGCCGCAAGACTGCTGAGGAGCGTTATCAGTACTATCTCCGAATGGCGGCTGAATAAGCGGCTGGCACTTAGTTGCTGTGGCGGGTAAATTGAACGCCCGGAGCTAAGGGAGAAATATGTTATAATGAGAGCCCGTTCTCGACACGAGAGCGGGCTCTTAATCTTAACCCGAGGCCTGACATGAAGATTACAGGACAAGATAAATATTTGCTATCAGACACCCTGGTTCCGGATATATTCATACAGGAATATATGCCTAAACTGGGACATGCTGCCACTAAATGTTATCTTTTGCTTCTGTCGGCCTTTCAGAACGGGAAAAGAGAGATCGACAGGAAAGATCTTAGCTTACGTTTATCTCATACCCCGAAAGAGATTGATTTGGCCCTAGTTGAGTTGGTCGAAGCAGAATTAATCATATTGGAGCAAAATGGGATTAAATTGTCGGACTTAAAAGCGATAGAAATCAAAACTCTGCTTGAGAATCAGCAGAGCTCTCAGGTGTCAATATTGTCACCTGAAATAATCTCTGAACGCGAACAGGTTGTGACTGCCATCAATAATGAATATTTCCAGGGTCTCATGACACATGCTTGGTACAATATGATTGATAATTGGTTTCTGAAATATCAATTTGAACCGGCTGTAGTTCAGGCTCTATTTGCTGAAGCTACCGCTTCAGATAAATGGGGCCGATTAAATAGACCATTTCTAAATGCTATTGCCGACAGATGGGCCAAGCATAAAATCAGAACATTTTCCGAGCTCAGTGATTTTTATGAAGAAAATGAGAAATTCCTGGCCATTTACAGACATGTCTGCAAAGAGTTGAGGATTCCGAGCAATGCACCGAGTATGAGATTAGTCGAAAGCTGGGTTTATGAGCTCGGCTTTGATCTGGAAGTCATCAGTCTCGCTCTTGAGAATAGTGCAGGCAGCAGCAATCCTCTGAATTATGCTGATGCGACTTTAAAGCGCTGGCATGACAAAAATTTACAATCTGCTGCAGATGTAAAGAGGGAACAAAAGGAATGGCAAGGCAGTAGAAAACAGAGCAGACGCAGTTCGATGAAAGCTAGCAATCGAGGGAATTATGCCGGTTCAGATTCGTTTGTCGATTATAATACTGCCTTCGGGCTCAAGTATCCCAAAATTAAGGATGAGACCGATGAAATTGCGAATGATGATGAACAGTAAGGGGATTTGCGATGAGTGAGCTCAGCCGCGAACTAAATCTGGAGATTGAGAATATATATTCACAGCGACGAAACCTGGCTCAAGCCCAAGCAGAACAGAGACGTCTGCTCACAATTGCTCAATATCCTGGGATTGAGGAACTGGAAGATGTGGTCAATCAGAAAGGATTGATTTACTTGCAGTCCTCTTTGGGCGAGGATGAGACTGTCAGACAGCAGGCGGATCGCGATCTGGACAAGGCAGAGCAGAGATTAAAAGATTATCTGCTTGAGAAAGGAATTCCTTTGGACTATGCTGAGCCGGTCTGGCATTGTTCGAAATGTCAGGACACAGGATTAGTTGAAGGCTGCTACTGTACTTGCTATGAAGAACTAAGGCAAGCACTGCTATCTCAGATGCTACCGTCTGCTCTATTGCCTGGAGTAAGTTTTGACCAGACCGATCCCGCAGTTTATCCGGAAGAAATTATTAAGAATGGGCAGAAGTCAAGGCCTAGGGAACATATGAAGATAATGCTGGATATTGCTCGTACTTACAGTCAGCATTTTTCCCTATTGGAAAACAAAAACCTGTTTTTTTCCGGACAGGAAGGAAGTGGCAAAACCTGGTTGATCAGTTGTATTGCAAGTGCAGTAATGGCTCAGGGTTATTCGGTCTTTGTGCTGTCAGCCTCTGTCTTCTTTGATTTCCTCCAGGAATGGAATCAGCAAAAAATCAGTTTCCGTCCTGATCCGGATCGCTATAAGGAGCTTCAGATCCTGACAGAGGCTCTGTGGAATTGCGATTTACTGATACTGGATGATTTAGGCTCTGAGATTCAGAAGGATCTCAGTTATTCTGATTTACTCCTGTTGCTGGATCAGAGACAACAAGATGGGCGGCATACGATCATTACCAGCAATCTGAATGCTGTTGATCTGCAGAAGATTTATGATAAGAGAGTTGCCAGTCGTATTAGTGGCAATTTCCTATGTTATAAAATGCCTGAAGTCGACTTACGCCTTATTCGCAGCCAACAGTAGGAAAATGACTGTTTTGCATTATGACATGTAGACATGACGTCTTAAACTATTATTTCTATTAATATTATTAAATGAGGTTTTAGTGAATATTCGATGTGGACTGGACTTGGTAGAAATAAGTCGGATTGAGTCAGCAATTAGCAAGGGCTCCGACCGTTTTTTAGAGAGAATTTTTACTGCGAGTGAATTAGATGAATCTAGGCACAGAACCCAATCTCTAGCCGGATATTATGCGGCGAAAGAAGCAGTAGCTAAAGCTTTGGGTACCGGTCTGCTGGTCAAAGGTATTCGCTTCACTGATATAGAGATCTTAAAAGATCAGTTGGGCGCCCCAATGGTTAAACTGTCAGCCGCAGCTAAGGCAAGGTATGATGAATTAGGCGGAAAGTCTCTGGCAGTCAGTATTACACATGAGAAAGCTTATGCCGCAGCAGTTTGCTATATGGTCTGTGATAGTTTGAGGCAAATAGATGACCGATAATACAGAACCAAATAAGATTGATGATCAGCCCCGCAAGATTAAGATCATTCCTAAGGATCTGCCGGGACCTTCACAGATTTCACCTCCTGAAGGCCCCAGTTCTGAAGATGTACGTGGACTGTATGTTACCAAGAAGAGAAGCAAATTTCCCTCCTGGTTAATAGCTGTTTTGATTGCTTTAGTTTTGATTGCGGGCATCTTCTGGATTCTGCCCCGCCTCTTCAAAAGCAAAGAGCAGGTGGAGATGCCTGTTCAGACGGTGGCAGAAATTCCTCGCGTGCAGGAAAATCTCGTGGTCGTTACTGCAAATAGCAGCTGGCTTTATAAAGAGCCTCGTCGTGGAGCGATGCGAGTAGCAGAAGTGCTTTTTAATGAGGGACTGGAATTACTTGATGCCTCGGATGAAAGATATCTTTTGGTTAACACAAGTAATGGCCTACAAGGCTATATTTTAAGAACTGATGTTTCAGCGGATGCTTCCGGGCTTGATCCCAAACAGGCTCTCCTGAAAGTTATTATCATAACCTCGTCCAAAAATATTATGAGTCACACTCAAGGGGGTACGGTAATCGCTCAGGCTCCTCTGGGTAGTGTGCTCTATGCTGATTATCAGGATTCTCAGGTACTCCGGATCAGATTGCCCCAAGGTGTAGATGGCTGGATTAGCAAGCATGATGTGTTCATCATGGATCCTGAGCAAAATTTGCCGGAACCGGATGATTTACAAGCTGATCTGGTCAGTACTGCCCTGACTTTTAACCGTTCGACCTGGGTACCAAATGGCATTACAACATCAGGTATAGATATGGCCGGTGTGCTGTATCTAGCCTGTAGCATCAGCGGTGTGGAAGTTCAGCGCGACCCGGCGTCCATTGCGGCACTTGGTGAGAAGATCGATCTGCCGATTAACCAAGAAACAAATAGCTTTGACCTCAGATATGCTCAAAGCGGAGATATTTTGATTCTCAATGCACCGGGCCAGCAAGGGGCAGAAATTGATTTCGCTCTGATTTTACCTGATGAGCAAGTACTATTGCATCGTATCGGATCCAGTACAATATCGACATATTCATTGACTAATCTAAATCCTGGTTTGGCAGGGAGCATTAAAGAGATCAGACGACTGCCCAATCAAAAAGGGACTGTCTCGACACCAAATAGTGCCGGCGACAGTCCCTAAAAGTTCAAGAGTATTAATTTAAGCGCGTTGAACCGCACCACTCTTCAGACATCTGGTGCAGACGCTCATTGTTTTCGGAGTTCCGTCGACGATTACCTTTACCCGCTTGACATTAGCTCTTTGTTTGACTTTGGCCCGACGAGAAATCTGGGAACGGGTAATACGGATTTTTCTGCCGAAAAACACACTTTTATCGCATACTTCACATTTTGCCATATTCGCACCTCCTGTCTTACTTGCGCAGTTATTTAAGAACAATTCTACAAACGCGCAAAGAAAATATTAGCATACAAAACGCACCTGCGCAAGGGGCAAGTTATACCGCAATGGTTGGCTTAGTCTCTTTCTTGACCATGGGCTTGGACTTGGGATTGTCCTGATGACTTCCCTCTGCGCCTAACAAGCCTCTTCTGATGGCAGTAGTAGGACATACAGCTAAGCATTCATCGCAATGAGTACACAATGTCTGGTCGATAACTGCCAAATTGTCTTCCATTGAGATGGCATTGACAGGACAGACCTTGAGGCAGAGACCACAGCTAATACAGGCGATACTGCAGTCCTTTCTAATTCTGGCAGCTGGCCAGTGATTGCTGCAGGTGACAATTGTTGCGGATTCGTGCTTGGGAATCAGGTGAATCAAATTCTTAGGACAAACATCAACGCATTTACCGCAAGCTACACAATTCTCATGGTTAATTCTGGCGACTCCCTCTTCAATATATATGGCGTTGAAATCACAGACCAAAATGCAATCGCCCATGCCCAGACAACCATAAGTGCAGCTATTGGGGCCGGAGAACAGTCCGGCAGCTGCTGTACAATTTGTACTGCCCGAATATTTGAAACGCGTTCTTGTGTATTTATCGGAACCTTGACAGTAGACATGAGCAACCTGGGGCACGAAGATACCGGGCTCAACACCCAAGAAATTTGCGATGGCAGCTACCGTTTCTTCACCACCGGCTGTGCAGCGATTGGTCTCGGTTACTTCGCCTTCGACCAGAGCTTCGGCATAGGCCATACAACTGGCGAAACCACAGCCGCCACAATTGACTCCCGGCAAAAGTTCGTTAAGGTTTGCGGCTCGCTCGTCCACCGGAACGGCAAAGACTTTGAAGACAATCAGAATGATTGCCCCCAAGACAAATGCGATGCCTGCTCCGATCAATGTCGGTGCCAGGATGCCTTCCGTTACTGTCAGCTGAACAAAATACATATTCATCACCCTAATTATCTACCGAAAATATTCTCTAATACACCCTTGAAGCCATTGAAAGACACTGAAACAATTGCAGCCGCAACCAGAGCCGCCGGCACACCTTCAAAGAAAGCGGGTATATTGGCCTGAGCCATCTTTTTACGGACACCTACAAATAAAAACATTGCCAGCATATAGCTGACACCGGCTCCGAAACCGTTGACCAGAGATTCAAAGAAGGTGTAAGACTCCTGAATATTGACCAGCATGATGCCCAGGATGGCACAGTTGGTGGTAATAAGAGGCAAATAGATCCCCATGCCCTTGTAGAGGGGGGGAAACACCTTTTTGATAATTGCTTCCAAAATCTGAACCGCTGAGGCAATAACGAGTATGAACACAACTGTCTGCAGGTATTCCAGATTGTTCGGCACCAACAGGTATTGAAAGATCGGCTGTGTGATTGCTGAGGAAACAACCATGACAAAAATTACAGCGAAGCTCATGCCCATTGAATTTTTTAAGTCGGTAGTAAGCCCCAGAAAAGAGCAGACACCGAGAAATTGCGAGAGAACAATATTGTTCAGCAGGATGACGGTGAATAATATCTTAGCAATATCAATCATCTTTTATTCCTCTTTCTTTTCCTTGACTAGGGGGAAAGCTCCGTCCAGCTGTCCTGCCGCGATTAAGGTATCTCTGGTTTCCGCTTCCAAAAGCGCCTGGTGGTGGTCATAGATACTGCCTGGATAGTGTTCATGATCCATTAATTCAGCCGGCTGGCGAGCATAGAAACGGGCATTCAGTTTATTCGAGATGGCAATCATTAGTCCGTAGATAGCGAAACCACCGGGAGGCAGGGCGAAGATCAGAATCGGTTGCAATACATTATCTCCGCCTATAAAAGGTATCGCAATATTGAAGAAACTGCCTGAGCCAAGGATTTCTCTGACTGAGCCAATCAGAAACAAAGCAGCAGTAAAGCCTACGCCCATACCCAGGCCATCAATGATACTGATCAGAACTGGCTTCTTATTGGCGAAAGCCTCGGCTCGACCCAGAATAATACAATTTACAGTGATCAAGGGAATAAAGATACCGAGAGACTTATTCAAATCAGGCAAATAGGCCTGTAGAAACAGCTGTAAAATCGTGACCAAGCTGGCAATAATCGTGATATAGCTGGGAATTCTTACTCTATCAGGAATTATATTTCTCAGCAGGGAAATTACAAGATTTGACATTACTAAGACAAAAGTTGCTGCCAGACCCATGCCTACTCCATCCCAGGCTGATGTTGTTACGGCCAGAGCGGGACAGGTACCTAACAACAAGACTAACAAAGGGTTTTCTTTGATAATGCCTTTAGTGAATTCATATGAAAGTGAACTTTTCTTGTCAGCCATACTTTTTCTCCTTAATTCAACAGCAGGAAGGCACCGGCAGCCTGATTCAGAGCATCGACAATGCCATTGGTGCTGCGTGTCGAACCGGTTATGCCATCAATGACTGTATCTGTTGAGCCTTTATCAGCAGATAATTTTTGACTGGCATTAAAAGCGGTAAATTGACTATAGAATTCCGGCTTGGCGGCATTTTGCCCGTAACCGGCCGTCTCGCCTGAAACTTCAAATCTTGCCCCCACGATCTGACCGTCGTTATCATATCCTACAGTGGCCGGTATCAGTCCGCCATAGCCCATCGCTTCGGCAGTAATTACAAAACCGAGCCGGTTGCCGGAGCCGTCCAGCGCTTCGACAATTTTGGTTACTCCTGGATATTCTGTTATGATCTGATCCAGTCCTATATCCGTGAACTCTTCGGCATCAGGAAAGAACTCACGCTGTACTGAGAGGACAGCTTCAGCTTCCTGTTTATCTCGTGCTTCTTGGGTCAGATTGGAAGTCAAGGCTAAGGCCACAATACAGACTGCGGCGATGACAGTAAGTATAATAACAGGCATAGGCCCACGATCAATGAGAGGTGTTTTTGATTTAGGCTGCTTATTTTCCACTTTTGCTACCTCCGATGGGGATCGGTTTTGTCCATTCATTGATATGGGGGGTCAGAATATTCATGATCAGGATGGCATAAGAGACACCTTCCGGCATACCGCTGTACATGCGCATCAGAAAGGTCAGTAGGGCACAGCCTAAGCCGAATATAACTTTGCCTCGGGCTGTGATCGGCGATGTCACATAGTCGGTAGCCATAAAGAAAGCACCGAATATCAGACCGCCGGAGAGCAGATGCAATAGCGGGTCGCCGCCGGCTGCCCAGCAGAGAAGTACTGTGGGAACTATCATGGAAAGCGGTATCCAAAGATCAATCACACTGCGGATCAGGAGCCAGATAACTCCAATCAGCAAGGCCAGGATGGATACTTCACCTATAGTTCCGGCATGAGTACCCAGAAAAAGTGTTTTGTAATCAGGAATGCTGCCATCAACCATATTGCGTGCCACCGCTAAGGGAGTGGCCTGTGTGACGAGATCTGTCTCGGCAACGGATGCCAGCTGTGCAGCTTGATTAGCTATCTCTGTACCGGTTTTAGCGAAGCGGGCAAGAACAACTGAATTAGACATCTGAGTTCCAAATGATACTGCCAGAAATATTCTACCTGTGATAGCCGGATTGGCGAAGTTGTCGCCCAGCCCGCCAAAAAGCATTTTTGCGGCTCCGATCGCCACTGCGGCACCTAGGCCCACCATCCAAAGCGGCAGGCCGGCCGGCAAGCAATAAGCGAGAATAATCCCTGTGACTACAGCGGATAAGTCATTGACAGTCTGTTTTCTTTTCAGGACCAGATTGCTTAGTGCTTCGGTTATTACGGCAACAGCGACGCTGACGGCGACAACCGCCAAGCTCCTGGGACCGAAGATTAGGACTGCGGCTACTAAGGCGGGCATTAGAGAGATAATGACATCCAACATGATGCCCTTAGTTGTTCTGGGATCACGGATATGGGGTGAAGCTGAAACGCGTAACATATCAGTCTGTCCTACCTTTCTTCTGTACCGAGAGCAAGAGATCTTTGCCTATAATAATATTCTGAACCAGATGGCGTTTGGATGGGCAGACATAGGCGCAACAGCCGCATTCAATACAACACAGGGCATCATCACGGTCCAGGGTGGCAAGATCCAATCTGCGGGCTGCACTGTCAAGCTCATGAGGCAAGAGTTGAGAGGGGCAGGCACGCACACAGGCACCGCACTGAATACAGGCGGTTTCAGACGGCAATACCGCATCTTTTTCGTTCAAAACAAGGATAGTATTATTGTGTTTCAGGATAGGGCGGTCTATTTCATCGATTGCTTTTCCCATCATGGGACCGCCCATGATAATTTTACCCGGCGGAGACTTGGTTCCGCCTCCGGCCACAATCACATCATCAATATGGGCACCAATAGGTACATCGTAGATTCCGGCGTGATTGAGGGCGCTGCCGTCCAATGTGATAATTCTGCGGACAAAGGGCATGCCGGTAGCCAAATAAGTTGCAATGAAACGGACAGTCTGAACATTTTGTACGACTACGCCGGCGTCAAAGGGTAAGCCTCCTTTAGGAACTACTCGACCCGTCAGCTTTCTGATCTGGACTGTTTCCGCACCATGAGGATAGCGGGTAGGTAAGGTACGAACCTTAATCTTAATGTCAGGATATCGATCTTGGAGTTTTAAGACAGCTTTTTCCAGAGTGCTTACCGCATCGAGTTTGTTGTCTTCGATGGCAATGATAACATCCTTGACTTCCAGCCAATAGGCAGCGATTTGGCAGCCCTGGATGATTTCTTCCGGATATTGCAACATGATACGATGATCCGAGGTAATATAGGGCTCGCATTCTGCACCGTTGACCATCAGAAGATCAACCTTTTTGTCAGGCGGTGGATTTAATTTTACAAAGGTCGGAAAAGCTGCTCCACCCATACCCACCAGACCGGAAGCACGAATAGCTGCCAGAAAATCGTCTTTATTGTTAACCTGAGGCGGCTTAACTTCAGGGGAGACGGTATATTGATGATCATTCTTGATTGTGACATAGTGCGCGGTTTCGCCGTCACTGAGGATCTCTATTCTGACTCTTTCTACCAGGCCGGAGACACTGGAGTGTACGGGTACGCTCCAGCCACCGATCGGTTCTCCGATCTGTTGTCCGACCAGAACGGTATCTCCTTTGGCAACCAGCGGATCGCAACCCGGGCCAACTTGCATGTCTAAGGGAATGGTAATTGTATCAAAGGCATCTAATTTCTGGATGGCCATATTGCGCGTGTTCTTATTATCCGGCGGATGAACACCCTGCTTAGCTCTGCGAATAAACAACATCCTGTTCTCCTCATCGTGCTCAAATTAATAATTAATATATCAAACAGAATATCTTAACTAACCTAATATATCACTTACATATGGTTATCTCAAGCTTAGTATTCTAAATTGTGGAAGCAAAATGTCCTTTTTTATATTAATTCTCATGCGGAATTATGCAGTATATAATATTTGAAAAGCCGGGCGTTGGTTTCTCGGCCTGTTAGCTGTATGGATATACAGCGCCTTCGGCAAACTGTTTTTAGTGGAAGACCGGTTCGGGAATAATGATGATGCCGTCGTCCATGATCTGACGATTATCTACATAAATGCTGGGCCTGTGGGATACCAGGTCATAGTGACCATTGGCTTCAAGTTCGCCGCCGAGGGCCAGATTGCGGCCGAAGCCGACATGGAAAGTGCCGTAAGCTGATTCATCTTCGATGTAACTGCAGCCGCGGCATTTGGCCAGAGAGTTGAGGCCGATACCGAACTCGGAGGCCACGAATAGACCGGGATCGTCGTAAGATTCGATAAAGGCTCGGAGTCTATCGCCACAAGGGTTGGATTCGATATCGGTAATGCGACCGCCTTCTATAGTCAAACGGACATTTTGGTCGCATTTGCCTAGATAGCCAAGGGAACCATCGACAACCATAATGCCTTCGGTCGCATCTTCAACAATAGGTACATAGACTTCAAAGCTGGCAGAGGAGAAGCCTTTGCCGTCTTTGACCACGCCATTGAAAAAGCCCGGCTTGCGTCCTTTTTTGCTGAAGGTCAGATCTGTACCGGCGGGGGTTTCGACATGGATGGTTGTGGAGTGTTCAATATATTTCATGATGATTTCTGACATCAGACGACTTTTTTTGGTGTCCATATACAGAAAATCGAATTCCAGCAGGGACATATTATTGCTGGTAGAAAGGGGCAGGGAAAGAAATTTCTTTCCCCGCCCGATAGCTTTTTTAGCTGCCAAAGTGGTGACCAGTGAGTATTCGGTCGCGGCGATAATCGCGCTATACCCGTCGAAAGCATCTTCATTTTTATCAAAGTAGATGCCGACATTCTTTCCCACATCCTCAACGATCATCAGATTGACTTTCAAAGAACGTTTTTGCGCAGAATGACTGAGCGCCAGCGCTTCTCTCATGTAGTTATTGCTGGTTACAATGAGCAGGCTCTCCCAGGGTTTTAATCTGACCCAGTGGCGAACCACAATATTTGCACCGCGTGTCAGCTTACTGTCGTCCATATCATTACTTGAGAATAATCATGTAGATGATCTGGAAGATCAACAATATGATCGCAGGGATGTACTGGTTCTTAATGACACCAAAGCGGTCTTTCATGTCCAGCATGGCTACAGGAACGATATTAAAGTTAGCAGCCATCGGTGTGCAGAGAGTGCCGCAGTAACCGGCTGTGAGTGCAACCATACCGATTACGACCGGGTCGGCACCGTGTGCCAGCACGAAAGGATGGCCGATGCCGACAGTCATGACGGTGATAGCGGCAAAGGCGTTGCCCATGATCATCGTAAAGAGTGCCATACCGATGGCGAAGACAATAATTCCTACGTTTACATTGCCTTCGGGAACGACTTTTCCTACCAGCTCTGCGATTACTTCACCGACACCGGATTTGGTAAATACCGCTCCCAGACTGGCAAGCAGCATGGGCAGCATGCTGAGCGGGCCGACTACAGATAGCAGTCTGGCTGAGTCATCCAAGAATACTTTTGGTTTATTATCGCGTGAATAGATCATTAGCAGCACGATAGATAAAATTATGCCGAAGCCGATTCCGACCAGGGCGCCCAGCTTGGTCAGCAGAGCGAACAGGATGGCACTGACACCGATGGTCAGAGCAGGAATGAAAATCTTCATCCCGATTTTGTCGAAATTGGCTTTTTCTTCTTCCGGTGTAGGGGCATTGCTTTTGCCCATTTTGACCTGCTTGAAGATAGCGGGGATGGTCATAATAATGACCAGAATGCCGCTTGCGATCGGAGGCAGCCAGCGTCCCAGAGCTAATACTATGCCCAGGGCACACCAGAATACTGCGGTGCCAATGCGGGCCGGGTTGCTCTTATCGAGCAGATTCTTAATGCCGTTGTAGATGGTAATCAAACCCATAACGATCAGGATGACTTCGAGCAGTTTTGCTCCCAGTGTCACATCAGGATCGGTAAAGAAGGCAAGTGTGAAAATAGAATTTACCTTGAACAACATGATTAATCCTCCTTCGCTACTTTATTACCGTAGTACTTTCTGACCATTCGCTTGTCTTTCAGGAAGTAATAGGTAATGCCTACGAGCACGGCAAAGATTGCGATCGGAATCTCAACCACGGCCAGATCGATCAGATCGACTTCATAGCCCAGATCCTTTAGTGTTGATTGCACGAGCAATGCGCCGCCGCCGCCAACAAACAGTACCTGGCAGAAGAACCAGGCAATATTTTCCATACCTGAGGCCATGCCTTTGACAGTTTCTACATGATCCTCATGTGGCTCATTGCCGGAAGCTTCGATAGCACCGACCGCCATCGGCATGATGATGGGGCGGACAAAGCCGGCCACACCGCCGAAGCTGACATTAAATGCCGCGAAAATACCGCGCATTATGCCATAGGCACCGATCACGGCACCTGCGGAAGCACGCTTGACTTTCCTGATCAAATTGGCAGCGGCTTCTTTGAGACCATTGCGCTCCAAAGTTCCGGTTACCAGCATAATCAGGATGAAGATGGCCATTGAGCGATTGTTGACAAAACTTGTGCCCAGTGTTTCCAGCAAACCCTCAACACCTAGCCCACCGACTGCTGCGGATACAATAGCTGCTGCCACAACAATCAGAATCGAGTCGAGTTTTAGGGCAAAGCCAACAACTACCACTAAAACTCCCAATAATTTAACTAACTCCATAAATTGTCTCCTTTTTTGAAGTTGTTGTTGCAGGCTTTAGACCTGCAAGGCGAATAGAAGCCAAAAGGCTAAACCAGCATAGGCCTTTGGCGAATGAAACTAACTGATTGTTTCTCCTCTGTAACCTCCTTCTTAACTTCATATATATGCTCTGATTCTAGCATCATATCAATAGTGGCTAAATTATGCGCCACATGGGTACGGGCACACAGATTGAGATATTCATCCTGTGCCGTTTCATCTGCGACCTCAGCCGTGTAAGAGACCGTGACAATCCAGGGGAAGCGTATTGAGGGATAGCGATGTGTGGGGTCATAGGCAAAGGGAATCCAGTAATTGATCATATTGCGATAGTAGTTAGCCGCGAACATCTTAGGCATGAATTGTGTGGCATATTTTGCAAAGCGATCCATCAGTTCCAGATTCAAGGCCGTCATCTCTTTATCGGCGTCAATCCGATCGGCAATGGCTTCTTCCATTTTTTTATTGACGGTGAAATTAGAAGCATATTCAGGATCGGTGGTATGCCAGAAATATCCGTACAAAAGTGAGCGCGGCAGCCAGAAACCTTTGAACGCAGGATAGACATAACCTGCAAATTGCTGCACCCATTCATGGGTGGGTACGCCGTGGTTATCTGCCAGGATGTCAGGCAGTTGCGCATACCAGAGTTTCCTCAGCCCCAGAGCTTCCGTATGGATTGTTTCGGTGTTGAAATGCTCATAGTAAAATTCTTTGCCGATTGCATTGAAGCGGGCGACATGAAAAGACCAATAGGGATTATCCTTTTGCAGCTCATAGTGAATTTCCGCACCATCGGGATTCTCCATGGGGACGATCACCAGATTCAACCGTTCTGACAGATCCCGGTATTTGGGATCAGTTAGAAGAGTCTTGATCAGAAGGAAAGCACCGTTTGTGGCTGAGACTTCGTTAGCATGGTGCCTGGCATTGATATAAAAAGAGGGCAGATGAGTCAGGCGTTTTACTCTGGAAGTGTAGCCTTTTCTCGGTGCTGTTAGCTCTATGGCATGTAGGGTTCGTCCCAGATAAGATTTGGCAATAGGATACACTTCTATGCCTTCCACACTCTGCAAATCGTCGATAATGCGGCTGTATTTTTCGTAACCGATTAATTCTGACTCAGAGATATCAATCTCGTTGATATCTTTTCTCGGTCTGGCTTTTGCAGTTCCCGGTGTCAGTGGTATGGAATACTTACCGGAAGTTCCGGCCAGAACCAATTCCTCAATCTCGGGCAGAGAAGAAGTAAAAGCCAGGAAAGAGTTTGCAGCCAAAGAGGCCATACTCTCAAGTAGTTCCGGTCTGGGGCAGTCAATATCCAACGTCACTTGCCAGCCGCGATTTTTCCAGGTCACCGACTGCATCGAGACTGTGACCTGTTCGCGTGGCAGGACAGTAAAGTCAGTTTGCTGGGCAGAAACGGAGGGATTGATCGCTAACTGATCGAAGAGCTGTACTTTCAAGAAAGGCTTGCCGGTGCACTTTTTGATTCTGGGCAAGATTAACCCCGGTGCGTCAAGTGCTCCTGAACCTAAAGTCAAACCGAGATGTTTGAAAAAGTCAGTACCTGCAAAGTAGATATCTTCGTGCAGGGCATCGAGTGAGGACAAGAGATCTTGCCTGATACCCATTTGTTCATTGGGTTCGCTGACCCGAATATCTAAATCCAGCAGGCTGAAAAAGGGCTGTTTATCGATTGAGATATCGTCACCGTATTTGCTTTGGACAAAGGCAAGACAGTCTTCAAGGATCTCCTGCTGGTAGATATCCCAGATTCTCTCCAAGTCGGTCGGAATGGCAACTTGGTATCTCACTTCGCCATTGATGATGGCGGTCAATGAACCGGTGGCAGGATGTACTTTGCCTAGAAGAGGGAAGCGATCCAGATAAGGCCGTTCGCTGAATTCGGCCCGGTATTGATTGCAGTAGATTTCGTTGCCCTCATTGTCATAGGCCTGTACCAGATAACTCAGTTCTTCGTCGCCCTCATAGAGCGCAAGTTCAACTTTGTCGCGGCTAAAGCCCGTTTTCTGTTCAATCAGATCGTCGATGGGATAGAGTTCTTGGAGATATCTGATCGGCAGATCATTCCAGCGATCGGCACCGCCTTCGGTAGACATGGTGTATTTGGGGGTGGAGGCACTCTCGTCGATCCAACTTTCCTCACCGGGCGGTAAGAAGGAATTAAATGAAATCTTTAGTTGATCGATGGCCAAATCAGCCAGCTCAGGCAAAACAAAATCCATGATCCAAGAAATTCCTTGCTTATAGGCATTGACGATTTGGACTGAGCCCTCAGCATTAGCAGCGGCTATTTTCTCCTGTACCGTGGCAGTGAGGGCTTGACGCGATTCGAGATCCTCACTCAGAACACCTTGTATTTCTACTTGATCACCCGGCCTGAGCAGAGGAAGGACATTTTGCTCCAATTCGGCCAGAAAAACATCATTTTCCCAGGGAATATCATAGGTTTTTTCATAGATCAGGACGGCCTTTTTGTAATTTTCTACAGAGGCGTCCGGGAAGGCCTGTCTGATCTTTTCCAGTTTTTCTTCGTCCTGCTCTGAAACAAGAGCTTCGATTTTCTGAGCCTGGCGATCCGACAGATATTGCAGAGCGGCCAACTGCCCGTCCAAGTTCCTGAGTGCAAAACTGTCAGTCAGAGACATCAGATGCTCTGACCAGGTCAGTCCGGGTTGCAGCTGAGGAAAGTTTTCCAGAAAATGGGCACTGCGCTCAATTAATTCAGAGCCGGAACCGCTAACCTCGATAATCTGAGCGCCGTCTTCTTCCAGCAGGCGAAGGCCAAAACCCGGTTGCTCCGTAAAGACAATACGATTACCCTTATATCCCGGTGCGGCAATGATAGAGCCTTCGTAGGCCGTGGTTTCCATGCCCAGTCTGAAGGCGAAATTGCATGCAGCGGCTACGGTCTCGATTGCGGAATCGGGTGAGAGGATAATTTTGAGATTGATTGCATCCGGCAATAAATCCAAATTATTATCCGGCAGGAGAGAACCGGTACAAAAGATAGATTCCAAGCCCTTTTTCTTTCTCCAATCATAGGGTGGAACCTGCTGTGCTGCCTGTGTGGCATTGATATAATCAGCAGGCTGTTCCGGGCTGGAATATTTTGCTGTTGACCACTGTTCCCAGAGCCGGTCAACATTGGCCTCAGCAACGATGCTGACTACGGGGAATGTGGCATTAATTGTTTCAAAGCCCAAGCCCAAGGCCAAGTCTACAGCTTTTTTACAGGTTGGGAAATCGAGAGAAGTAGAGATTTTAATCATTGTGTCCATAGCAGTCTCCTTAGATTAGATACTTAGGTTATTGCTAAGCTGTGTACATAACTGACTGTGAATAACTAACTGTGAATAATTATAGGTCTAGTAAAATATTCAGTCAAACACAGTCAAACAAAAGAAAGTGACTGCAGGTTTTCCTGCAGTCACTCTCAGTAAGCTTAAAGCAAGCTAATTAGACTACCGAGGTCTCGAAGCAGAGCTCGCCACGCTCGAAGCGGCCCAGATCGAGATTGGTGATATCGATAGAAAGCGGTTCGCCCAGGATCATCTCAGTTAGGAGTATGCCTGTAGCCGGCGCGAGCATAAAGCCGTGTCCACTGTATCCGCAAGCCAGCCAGAAACCTTCGACATTATCAACTTTGCCGTAGATAGGCTGTGCGTCTTCGGTCATATTGTACAGACCGGCCCATTGACGGACCAGATTGAGCTTGCGCAGCGGCGGCAGCAGTGTGGTACAAGTATTGATCATCTCGTGCAGGAACTGCCAGGAAGAGGTCTGTCTTAGATCTCTTGGCTCTTCCGGGTTGCTGCGGCCCATGATAAATGAGCCGTGAGGCGTCTGCTGGATGTAAATGTTGAGTGAGAAGGCCATATACATGGGATCCTGGATCAACTCAACAGGTTCGGTGACAAGAATCTGGTGTCTTTCTGAATAGAGCGGCAGATCGACACCGGCCATCTTGCCGACTTCCTGAGCCCAGCCGCCGGCAGCATTAATGACAAGAGGAGTAGAGATATAGCCGCCTGTTGTTTCGACGCCGACTATTTTATCATTCTTAACATCAATGCCGGTGACTTTGGTTTTCTTGAGAATTTTGACTCCCAGTCTTTCGGCTGCTTTAGCAAAAGCTTCAGTTGTATTGAAAGGGTTAAGATGTCCGTCTTTCTGACAGAAAGTAGCTCCAACAATTTGAGTTTCGTCCATATGGGGCACAATCTCTTTGGCTTCTTGCGGTGTCAGATGCTTGGAGGGGATGCCCAGCGAATTCTGCAAAGCAATGTTTTTCTTGAACTGTTCGTTTTCTTTCTCGTTGCCGGCAACAATCAGATAACCGCCTTGGTCAAATTCGACATCTCGGTCATATTCAAGGATTTCATTTGCATTCTCAAAGAATTCAACGGACATTTTGGCCAGAAGACAGTTTTGCTCAGCTCCCCACTGCATTCTGATACCGGCACCGCAACGGCCTGTAGCGCCGGAGCAGACAGTTTTCTTTTCCAGAATAACGATATCTTTAACACCTTTTTTGGCGAGGTTCCAGGCAATTGCTACACCGGAAATACCTCCGCCGATGATGACGACATTAGCAGTTTTTGGATTAGACATCTTCTTTACCTCCTATGAGCTGTTCTAGCTGAATCGGTTTGGTCGGAGGTCTGAAAGCACCTAATTCGATATCTTCGAATTTCTTGCCGGTTTTACGAGAGATTTCCTGCATGATCAAATGACGGCAGGTTCTACCCTGACAAGGACCCATACCGGTTCTGATCAGACGCTTGAGTTCATCAAAGTCATCATAACCTTGATCAATCATCTTTCTTACTTCACCGACAGTGATATTTTCACAGCGGCAAATAATAGTGGTATCGGGCAGATTCTCTTCGTCATTTGGATCAGCTGTCGGCATAGCAACCTCAGCTTCCTGTTTTAGTTGCAAGAAACGGACTTCATTAACCTTGTCTTTCGGTACTTCTACGGTCACTACCGGAGTATTTTCATACTTTTTATTAGGTACTACCCTCAATACTTTTCCGTCGGTGACAAATTCTCCGGCACGGTCCATCATTTTGACTACATCACCCTTTTGGGGCAGTGGTACAAACTCGTAAGGGATGCCAACTGAAGCCACTGTATCTGAATAAGATTCATTGATGATGAAAATAGCCAAACCGGGACAAATTGCGGCGCAAAGGCCACAGCCGGTGCAAGTGTCATAGTCCATTCTGGGCAGATCATTGATATCATCCATCGGTAAGATCGATCCGAACGGACAGATTTCCGTGCAGGGATTACACGGGATTTCTTGGAAACATTCAATAATAGCGTACGGTCCTGATGCGCGACGTTCTTCTGTCGGAAGTGCGTTCGAGACCAGCTCCTTATCAGCAACGCCTGTTTTTAGATACATGTCTCGACCTCCTTATTTATCTAACATTACCTGGGCCATGCCTTGGTTGATATGATCACCGACAGGGCCAGAGCGCAACGATTTCAGCTGTTCTTTGCAGTCCAGAATATCCGCTTCCAGACTATCTGACTTAAAGCCCAGTGAAGAGGCTGCAGCCAGACCGGCGAGCCTGCCTTCGACCATTGCACTGCTGGCTTCTTCAATACCGGTCAAGTCGCCAGCGATATATACTTCATCTACAGTTGTCTTTAGATGGTGGTCGCGAACGGGCACATGACCGCCCAGCTGCGGAACATAGCGCATCTCACAGCCGGCTTGCCACAAGAGTTCTGCAAGAGGAGAAAGACCTACTGAGATACAGATGACATCGACATCAAGCTCTTGCTCTGTTCCTGGCAATGGCTGCCATTTCTCGTCCAGCGCAACAATTGTAGCTCCTTCAACGGCTTCTTTACCATAAGCACGTGTGACGGTGTGGCTGGTGATAATCGGCACGCCTGCACGTCTGATTTTGCTGGCATGGACCAGATAGCCACCGATTGTCGGTGCAGCATCGATGATGGCAGCTACTTCAACACCTGCCTGCAATAGCTGGTAACTGACGATCAGGCCTATATTGCCCGCGCCTACCATCAATACCCGCTGACCGGGGCGTACACCATTAACATTCATCAGGGTCTGAACAGCACCTGCACCATAAATTCCGGGCAGGTCATTGTTGACAAAGGTCAAGAATTTTTCAGAAGCTCCGGTTGCAACAATTATGCGTTTCGGCTTGATTTTCACAAATTCTTTGCCTTTTTCAACTGTCAGAACGCCGTCTTCATAGAGACCGAGTGCTGTGGCGTCAGTCCAGATCTCTACGAGATCACTCATTCCTTGCAGTTTTTCTTCCAGAATTGTGGCAATCTTAACGCCGCGGACAGAAGCATACTGTTTCTCAGATCCAAAGAATTTATGGGTCTGTTTTACCAGTTGACCGCCTAGATGTCCATCGCGCTCCAACAGGAGAACCGAGGCACCGTTGGTTGCTGCTGCGTCAGCAGCCATCAATCCGGCCGGACCTCCGCCGACAATAGCAATATCTACTTCTCTCATAACAGATCCCCCCGGTTATTCTGGGTCTCTACGACCATGCCTTCTTCCAGCGGTACTACGCATACCCTGATGTTAGGCTCACCATTGACGATCATCAAACAGGAGCCGCAGTTTCCAATAGCGCAGTAGAAACCGCGCGGTCTGCCTGAAACATGATGATGTCCCATGACCTTGACACCTGCCGCATGCAATGCGGAAGCAATTGTGTCACCTTCATAGCCTTGAAGCTCTTTGCCGTCAAAGGTGAAGGTTACCAGCTTGCCTTTTTCGAATGTCAGAATAGGATGTTCCTCAATTCTAAGCATCTTTACCTCCTAAGTACTTTATTGCTCTTCCATTGAAATATAATTAACATCGTCTGTAAAGACGAAGTTTTCCTTAATTACACGAGCACTGACCCAGCGATAGAGGTGCATTGCTGTACCTGTCTTATCATTGGTGCCTGATAGACGAGTGCCGCCGAAGGGTTGCTGCCCCACAGTTGACCCGGTCGGCTTATCATTAATATAGAAATTACCGGCGGCATGGCTCAACTTCTTTTCAAGATCTTGTATCACGTCCCGAGATCTGGCGAAGATGGAACCGGTCAGCCCATATGGAGTGTCCTCATCGCAATAATTCACTGCAGTTTCCAATTCTTCATCCTCATAAACATAGATTGTCAACACCGGACCGAATATTTCCTCAACCATAGTCTTAAAGCGGGGCGTTTTCGCTTCAATAACAGTGGGATAGATAAAGTACCCCTTGCTGTCATCGTAATGACCGATTAGAACTTCCGCATCATCCGACTCATTGGCATAGTCAATATATAATTTTATTTTATTGAAGGCTACTTGGTCAATTACTGCACCCATGAAATTAGTGAAATCACATATGTCTCCCACTTTAAGCTCCGCTGTTTTATCCAGAAGCATCTTTTTGATGTCCGGCCAGAGCGATCTGGGCACATAAGCACGGGTAGCAGCAGAGCATTTCTGCCCCTGATACTCAAAGGCACCGCGAATCATCGCTGCGACCACCTTTGACACCTCAGCGGTATTGTGGACGAAGATGAAACCTTTACCGCCTGTTTCACCTACGATGCGGGGAAACTGACGATAGTTATCAAGATTAAGAGCGATATCTTTCCAAAGCGAGCCGAAAGTCTTATTTGAGCCTGTGAAATGCAATCCGCCGAAATTAGGATGGGGTAAGGCGATACGACTGACATCAGCTCCGCGAGCAGGAACGAAATTAATGACCCCGGGCGGCAAACCGGCTTCTAAGAGTGCCTGATAAAAATACCAAGCGGACAGCAAAGCTGTCTGTGCGGGTTTCCAGATGACCACATTGCCCATAATGGCAGGAGCGCAGGCCAGATTGACACCCATTGCCAGGAAATTGAATGGGCTTAGAGCCAGGACAAAACCATCCAATGCCCTATATTCCATGCGGTTGAAAGAGCCCTCCGTTTCCAGCGGCTGATTACTGTAAATTGTATGCATGCCGGATAAGTAAAAATTAAGAAAATCGCAAGACTCGCAGGTGTCGATCTCAGCCTGGAAGCAGGTTTTACTCTGACCTAACATTGTAGCGGCATTAAGTCTGTCACGCCACTTATTCCTTATCAGATGGGTGGCTTTAAGGAAAATGGCAGCCCTGTGCTCCCAAGGCATTTCCGCCCAACTTTCTTTGGCGGCCATAGCTGACTCGATAGCCATATTAATACCTTTATCGTCAGCAAATACTGCTTCAGCCAAAACATGCTGATGGTCATGGGGCATAACTACTTGGTATTTTTCAGAAGAATAATAGGGCTTACCATCAATATAAGCCGGTATATCAATTACTGTATTCGCTTGTCGTTCCAGTTCTGCTTTCAGTGAAGCTCTTTCAGATGAACCTGGTGCATAATGGCGTATGGGCTCATTTATTGCAACCGGAATTTTGAATAAACCATTACTCATAATATAAAAGTCTCTCTTTCCCAATCACTTATATTGCCGGTAAATCATTACCGACAAATTGATGGCAAAATTTGCCGTAAGCATTATAATACACTAAATTCCTTGCTCTTCAGTAAGGCAATTTTCAGATTCGCTATTTTGCCTGTTATTGTTCCAGTTCACTACTCTACTTTGGAGGACAAGCATAGTATATGTTTCTATAATTCCTACAAACTGAAGCATCTGATCGTGTAGTGCACTGATATTAGCAGTACTTTTTGCCTTAACTCTTAATAGTATACAGTGTTTACCGGTTACTCTGTAAACATTTAGGATGATCCAATCCTGATCTTCATGCTTAAGCTTAAGCAATTCTTCGATCATTTCATTGAAGTCTTTGGTATAAACAGTGGCCAGAATAAAAGCATCAATAGCATAGCCTAACTTTTCCCAATTAATCTCGGTAGTATAGTTCTTGATGATTCCTTTTTCAGTCAGTTTAGCGACTCTCTGATGTATTGCCGGCCGCGAAAAGTTCAATCTCTTGGCAATTTCTTCATGTGTGATCCTGCCATTTTGTAGCAGCAAATCAATTATTTTGCGGTCAACCTCATCGATCATGTTCCGACTCTCCAAACTACCCGGTAGCGGAAGGGGCAAGTATTATTAGTCTGCAATCATTATGTCTCTAATTACTGACGAAGACCTTGTATATTATAGCAGATATCCCCGGTGTATTTACTAAAAGAAAGTAAATTTTACAAAAACAGGATCTGATCAAAAAATGTCGGTGTAAATCTCTGGCAAAGCCGGAGCACGCGGTCTAGCTAAATTTGACAAGTCAATGCAGCGGTGGTAAATTATCTAGGCATATAGGCAGACTTCGCTCGTGTGGCGGAATTGGCAGACGCACCGGACTTAAAATCCGTCGGATTAAACCCCGTGCCGGTTCGAGTCCGGCCACGAGCACCATAATTAGCATTTTATATCGCGGAGTAGAGCAGCTGGTAGCTTGTCGGGCTCATAACCCGAAGGACGGGGGTTCGAATCCCCCCTCCGCAACCAACTTAGAACGCAGTTATTGATACAATTTCCCGTATTGGTAGCTGCTTTCTTTTGTTTTGAATCTATTTTTGGTGTTCATGAAACAATCAAAGAAATTTAAACTTTTAGATAGACTCCTATTTGAATTTCAGTGTGCCTTTGTGTTTGCGTCATTGGATGGTGCAGAAAAGTAAGAATTTTAATTGGTTACATGGTAATATGGAATGAGCACAAGACCTCAAAGTATCAAAAATATACGAAGTTAACATAGAACTTACGTAAAGAACTTGCGTAAAAAACGGGAACCGACAAGAATAAACATACGGTAAAAGGCGCAATTTTTTTGGATATGAGTTTATGAAATACAGCTTAAGTTTGTCGATTTTGTACTATCTCTGCGGCTTTTTTTATATGGGTTTCGGCACATATGCATTAGAGACCAATGCCAAAAGCCGTGTCAACCAACTGTTTATACTTATAACGGCTTCAACAGCAACTTGGGCCTTTGCATATTCCATTTCAATTTCGGCATCTACGGCGGAAGCAAGTATATTTTGGGGATGTCTTTCCGTTTTCGGTTGGGGAGTTTTTTACAGCATTATGCTCCATTTTGTGCTTATTCTCACAAAAGCCAAAATTTCATTCAAGAAGCAAAATATGCTCGCTATAATTTATTTGCCCGCGGTTATAAATATACTTCTGTTTGCGCCCTTCGGATATCTTGCGGAGAAGCAATTCCAAATGGTGGAAACCGATTTCGGCTGGATAAATGTACTTCCCGTCAATATGGGCAACATTTGGTTTATCACATATTACTCTATATTTACGCTTGTGATTCTAATATTACTTATTCGCTGGTGGAGAAGAATTGAGCCTCAGGATCCTCAAAAACGGCAAGCAACATATTTCTTAATATCCATACTATTTCCCCTTGTCTTGGGAGTAGCCACAGAAACTATACCTGACATCCTTGGGAAAGGCTCTTTTGTCGAATTAACCGTTGTATTTCTGATGGCTCCCGTGACAACGCTATTCTCAACATTGAAAAAATCGGGCCTGCTTCTCGAAAAACCTGTGGACATATCCTTGCCCTTGAAAAGCGACCAACTCGCAGACGCAGACCGCTTGCGCATGTTTCGAACGGTTGCCTCCATATTTACTGCTGGCAGTGCAGTCTCATTTTTCATAGGATATTTTGCCATGAAAAGGACGGCGGAAAATGAGATTCTCCTGGCCGCGACTTTATTGTCGCTTGGAATATTTATAAGATTTATACCCCGCATAACGAGAAATCATAATACTCAGAATACCATGTTTCTGGTAGCAGGCGCACTTAGTTTGCTCTATCTTATGAAAAGGAACGCCGAAACGGGAGCGGTTACGATATGGTCCATATACATATTGTTCTTTATGTTTACCGTCATCCTCGACAGTAAAATCCACCTCATTATCTATGCCGGATTGGTGGTAATAATTCAAATTATTTTCTCGATAATCCAGCCGGCTGTTTCTGTCGTTATCGACATAAATGAATACATGACAAGGATTGCTCTTGTTATGCTTACTTATTTTGCCGTAAGGCGATTGGCAGGCGAATATACTTTAAAGCTGGAGGCACATAAAAAGCTTATAAAAGAACAACAAGTACTTGAAGCCATTTCAACCAATTTTATTACAATCAGCAGCGAAAACGCTAAAGAAAAAGTTGATGAGATGTTGAAAATGTCCGCTGAGGTTCTTGAATTTGATTATGCATATTTAATCGGATTCAGCGAGGATTATGATGAAACAAATGTTTTCAGCACATACACGAAAGATTTTGAGAGCGCTTCACTTCCCTATCACCCGGGCATGAAAGTTAAAATGAACGACTTACCTATGGCCAAATTTCTGCTTGCCAAAGGTACACCAATAATGTGTGAAGACATCATAAACAAATCTTTAAATGAATGTGGTGAGACAAGAAATTTCCTTATCTCAAGAGGGATAAACTCCTTTTTTGCATTTCCGCTGCAAATCGAAGGGCGACAAATAGAAGGAATGCTTATCTTTGAATACTATGACCGGAGCAATCAGAACCTAAGCGAAAATCGATTGCACTTTTTAAAACTGGTTGTGAACATGCTGGGAGATGCAAGGAGAAAGACCTTGTACGAAGAAATGCTATATGATGTAGCTTATTTCGATGAGACCACAAAATTAGCGAACAGAAGCATGTTAATAAAAACGCTTGAGAAAAGCATACAGGACAGAAAAGAATTAGGGAAAATTGCAATTTTAAACATTGAACTCGCGAACATGAGGATGATTAAGGATACCTTCGGACACGGTATGGTCGATCAGGTAATGTTGAAATCAGCGACAATGCTTAAAAATCTGTTGGAGGCCTCTTGTACTATCTCAAGGACAAATGATGGCGAGTTTGCCGTTATTTTGCCCAATGTAGAAAGTACCGAGCAGATAGAAGGCTGTGCAAACAGATTGCTTGCCGCTTTTTCCCATCCTATATCGACCGATCTGGAGATAGAAGCATTATTTGTTGTCCCCCGCATAGGCATCTCCGTGTATCCGGATGACGGAAAAGATATAAGGACTGTTTTGAAGAACGCCGATTTAGCAGGGTATGAAGCGGTAAGAAACAATGAGGATATTGTTTTCTATGCAGAGCGACTGGAAAACCATATTGCGGAAAACACCTTGTTCACGAACAAGCTTTTTAAGTCCTTGGAAAACAAAGAATTCTTTTTGGAATTTCAACCTCAGATCAGCTGTGATACGGGGAAAACAGTCGGGATTGAAGCTTTGCTCAGATGGACCGTTAACGGCAACAGAAGAGTTCCTCCGGACAGATTTGTTACCATACTTGAGCAGACGGGATTAATTTATGATGTTGGTCTCTGGGTCTTGGAGCAGACGCTTCTGGAACATAATAAACTTATTAGCAAAGGATTTCCGCCTCTGCACGTTTCTGTAAATTTATCGGTTGTACAATTCGAAGGAAAAGATTTTATTTCTGATATTACCAAAATTATAGAGGGCAGTGGTGTGGATCCGAAATATATAGAGCTGGAGATTACGGAGAGTCTGTTCTCTAAGGATCCTGAAGATGTACTTAAGAAATTGTACGAATTGAAAGAGTTGGGAGTAAGTATAGCCATAGATGATTTCGGCAGCGGTTATTCATCATTAAACCGATTGAAACTAGTACCTTTTGACAGATTGAAAATAGATAAAGAAATCATTGATTACATTGAGTTGGAAGGGAAAGGGGCTTCTTTAACGGAAAATATTATTTCATTAGCTCGGATTTTCAGGGCTAGTGTTACTGCTGAAGGTGTGGAAACAAAGGGGCAAGCGGATTTCCTGAAAAGCATAAATTGCGATGAAATACAGGGATATTATTATTCAAGACCTTTATCGTCGGAAGCGCTGGAAGAATTCCTTAAAAAGGAATGATATTGGCGTCTTGGCTAATTGCTCTTTAAGATTGTTTATGTGCATATTTTGTATTAACTACTCAATCCTCAGCCAAGCAAGAAAGCAGTTATTGATACTAATAGCCGCTGTCCTTTATTTCCTTTATTTTCGAGTGTGTTGTATATTTATATCGTAGAATATGCAGTTATTTAAATAAAGAAAAATTTTCTCAACATTGAGCATGCCATCGCCAATATGAGAAAAAACGGCAGATTTGTTAAAAGCCGAAATAGCAGAATAAACTTGCAAAAAGCAGAAATTTAGAGTTTTGCTTTGGAGATTAAAAAACATGAAATATGCTTTTATTCTATCAATAACTTTTTATGTTTGCAGTTGTTTTTATGCGATTTTCGGTTCGTATCTAATAGTTAATAATGAGAATAACAAAGCCAATAGATTGTTTGTGCTCCTTACAAGTTCAATGGCAATTTGGTCGTTTGCGTATTCTATTGCAAATTCAGTACCTACAGCGGAAGAAAATGCTTTTTGGAGATGTATGTCCGTTTTCGGCTGGGGGGTTTTTTACAGTATTTTACTCCATTTTATACTCGTTCTAACAAACACTGAAGAGCGATTAAATAAGCGATTGATGTTAGTTGTACTCTATCTGCCCGCTGTGATAAATATAATTTTGTATGCGCCCTTTGGATATCTTGCAGAGAAACAATATAAAGTAGTGCAGACTGACTTCGGTTGGATAGACAAGCTTCCCATGGATATGGGGAAACTTTGGATTAACCTATACCCTATCATATTTGTGATTCCAAGCATTATATTACTGATTCGCTGGCGGAGAGAACTTGAACCTCATAGCCTTATGAAGCGACAGGCAACAATTTTTTTAATAACCGTATTATTTCCCTTTTTTGTGGGAGGCCTAACAGATATTTTACCTGATATTCTTGGTATAGAAGCATTTCCGAAAGTGGCGGCTATATTTATTACCCTTCCCGTGACCATGCTGTTTTTGGCATCGAAAAGATACGGGGTGTTTCTGGAAAAGAGGAAGGAAGTGATAATATATCGGGAAACTGAAGAGGTGGCGGACAGCAGTCGATTACGTTTGTTTGAAACGGCAGCAGCCATATTTACAATTGGTGCCTTAGGATCCTTTTTTGCAGGATATTTTATTGCGGGAGGAGATTTAGCACATGA
>JGI24708J26588_10000084_pt1 | contig 66764 bp, 61 predicted proteins | sample BioPla1DNA2_FD_26588 | JGI IMG/M metagenome (IMG submission 26588) | reverse complement strand
ATAAGGTGGTTTAATAAATGGATATTAACTTTGAACTTTATAAAATTTTTTATTATGTAGCCGATAGCCTAAGCTTTTCTAAAGCTGCATCAAAGCTTTATATTTCTCAATCAGCTGTTAGCCAAGCTATTAAAACTTTGGAAAGTAAATTAAATATTAAATTATTTTTTAGAAACACAAAACAAGTAAAGTTAACAAATGATGGTGAAATATTATTTAGACATATAGAACAAGCTTATAATCTTATTAAAAATGGTGAAAGAATTATAGATGAAATCAACTCACTTGAAAAAGGAGAAATCCGTATTGGTGCCAGTGACACCATATGTAAGTATTATCTGCTTAATTATTTTAAAGAATTCCATAAACTATATCCAAATGTAAAAATTCATGTTACTAATGGAACTTCTCCTAAGTGTGTAGAACTACTTAAACAAGGTAGTGTTGATTTCATTATATCAAATATTCCAAATAGATATACAGATTCTTCTATGAAAATAAAGGAAATAAAACCTATTCAAGATGTTTTTATAGCAGGCAATCAGTTTAAAGAAATAAAAAATAGGGAAATATCTTTAAAGGATTTAGAAAAATATCCTTTTCTTATGCTAGAAAAACAAACATCTACAAGAGAATTTTTTGATAATATGTTATTAGAAAATAATACAGATATAACTCCAGAAATTGAATTAGGCAGTACGGATCTTTTAGTTGAAATGACAAAAATCGGCCTTGGTATTACTTTTGTTTGGAAAAAATGTATCGAAGAACAATTAAAATCAAAAGAAGTATTTATAGTAAATATAAAAGAAAAAATTCCTGAAAGATATTTAGGGATTGTAACTCATAAGCAAATTCCTCTTTCTATTGGTGCAAAAAAGTTTATTGAGCTACTTCACTAATTGTTATAACAAAAAGTAAAAATCTATATTTTAATTTGATTGACTTAGGCTTCTTTTTCTTATATACTTTGAATATCAAAATATTTGTATGTCAAATAAAAGGAGTGGTGTAATGAAGCTTCCTTCACTTAAAATAGGAGATCTTATTGCTGATATTCCTATAATTCAAGGCGGCATGGGAATTGGGGTATCAAGATCAAAATTAGCTTCTGCAGTTGCTAATGAAGGCGGAATTGGCGTTATTTCAGGAGTTCAAATTGGTTTTAATGAGTCTGATTTTGAAACAAATAATAAAGAAGCTAATATAAGGGGCCTTAAAAAAGAAATAAAAAAAGCAAGAGAATTATGTCCTAAGGGTATTATTGGAGTAAATATCTTAACAGCAATGAATAATTATAAAGAATTGGTATTGACTGCTGTTAAAGAAAAAATTGATCTTATAATATGTGGAGCAGGATTACCTATTGACTTACCCGAATTAGTTAAAAACTCCGCTTCAAAAATCATTCCTATAGTATCCTCTGCTAAGGCTGCATCGGTAATAATTAAAATGTGGGATAAAAAATACCAATATCTTCCCGATGCTCTTATTGTCGAAGGTCCTAAAGCTGGTGGACATTTAGGTTTTTCTTTAGAAATCCTTAATAGTAAACCCCTTCCTAGTTTAATAGATATTTTAAAAGAAGTATTATTAGCAATTAAACCTTTTGAAGAAAAATATAATAAAAAAATACCAATCATTGCAGCAGGAGGCATTTTTGATGGAAAAGATATAGCAAAATGCATTAAAGAAGGTGCATCCGGAGTACAAATGGCAACACGATTTGTTACAACTCATGAATGTGATGCTCATACTAATTTTAAAACTGCATATCTTAATGCTACAAAAGACAATATCCAAATAATAAAAAGCCCGGTTGGAATGCCTGGCCGTGCCCTTAGAAATGAATTAATAATATCTTTAGAAGAAGCTAATCAAAAAGTTGTCAGATGTTATAATTGTTTAAAACCCTGCAATCCTGCCACCACTCCATATTGTATTTCGCAAGCATTGATTAAAGCAGTTAATGGTGATACTGATAAAGGATTAATCTTTGCAGGTACTAATACGTATAAATTAAATAAAATTGTTTCTGTTAAAGAATTAATAAAAGAACTAGTCCAAGAAGCAGAAACAGCCCTTGCGTGTATTTAAATATTATATTAACAAAAAAAATCTACTAACTAATATTAACTACAACAGATAATATTAGTTAGTAGAAATCCCTTTCATACTTCATCTTTATCTAATTCTTTAAGATACTCTACTAGTAAGTCATCTAATACTTGACTTACTATCATTACGTCGTTGCTAGAAATGCTTTCCTCTCCCAAAATAATTAAGTCATTTAAGTGTTCCCTAGTCTGCTCAATTCTTGCCTTTAGTGTCTCTAGCCTTCTACTATATGACATTTAAATTCCCCACTTTTAAATTCTTATAGTATAACTAAATAAGCCTAATGTTATTCCTAGCAAGCACAAGATAAGCAATAACCCATATGTAGTTTTAAAATTTAAAAATTTATAGAAATTTTTAATAAGACTTCTATTTAATAATAACTCCTAAATAAAAATAGTGCAATAGTTAATAATTACTAATTATTACTTTATCCCTATATCTTTTCTATAATGCATGTTTTCAAAGCTAATCATTTCAACTCCCTCGTAAGCCGTACGAATTGCTTCATCAAGGTTTTGTGCAATCCCTGTAACTCCAAGCACTCTTCCTCCGTTAGTAACAATATTATCTCCTTCTTTTGCTGTCCCCGCATGGAATACAATTATATTATTATCTTTAAATTTATCTAATCCATAGATTNGATATCCCTTTTTATATGAAAGTGGATATCCCCCTGAAGCTAATACTACACACACTGCCGCATTATCTTCCCATTCTACCTTTAACTCATGAAGTCTTTTATCAACACAGGCTTCAAGTACTTCTAAAAGATCTCCCTTTAATCTTGGAAGCACAACTTGAGCTTCAGGATCTCCAAATCTAGCATTATATTCTAATACTTTAACTCCCTCATCTGTAAGCATAAGGCCAAAAAATAATATACCCGTAAAAGGTCTTCCTTCTTTTTTCATGGCATCTAAAGTAGCTTTATAGACTTTTTCCATACAATACTCATGAATTTCGGGAGTATAAATCCTACTTGGAGAAAAAGTTCCCATGCCTCCTGTATTTAAACCTTCATCATTGTCTAAGGCTCTTTTATGGTCTTGGGCACTAACCATGGGTACGATAGTATCCCCATCACAAAAAGATAATACTGAAACTTCTTGTCCAACTAAGAATTCTTCAATGACTACTCTATTTCCTGCTTCACCAAACTTTTTCTCTTCCATGATTTCATAAATAGCTTCTTTTGCTTCTTCATATGTATTACAAATTAAAACACCCTTACCTAAAGCAAGGCCATCAGCTTTAACTACTATAGGAAAAGATTGTGTCTTTAGATATTCTATGGCATCCTCTGAATTATCAAATACTTCATAATTGGCTGTTGGGATATTGTATTTTTTCATAAGGTTCTTTGAAAAAGACTTACTGCCTTCAATAATAGCTGCATTTTTTCTAGGACCAAAAATCTTAAGTCCTCTTTCTTGGAAAACATCAACAATACCAAGCATTAAAGGGTCATCCATACCGACAATTGTAAAATCAATTGCCTTATCTTGAGCAAAATCTGCTAAAGCTTCTATATCTGTAGCTTTTATATCAACACACTCAGCTAATTCGGCTATTCCTGCATTACCAGGAGCACAAAAAATTTTATTTATTTTTTTACTTTGAGCTAGCTTCCAAACTATTGTATGCTCTCTTCCGCCTCCGCCAACTACTAATACTTTCATAGCTTTACCTCCATTTACTTAATCACTAAGTATTATCACTTTATTATCCTTTACTATTAATTTATCTTCACAAAACAATCGAATTGCTTTAGGATATATTTCCCATTCTGCTTCTTCCATAACCCTTTTTTGAAGGGTTTGAGGAGTATCTTCAGCTTTTACATTAACTGCTTTTTGTAAAATAATTGGACCAGTATCTGTTCCTTCATCTACAAAATGAACTGTTGCCCCTGTTATTTTAACTCCCCTATCAAGTGCAGCTTGATGAACTTTAAGTCCATAATATCCATCTCCACAAAAAGAAGGAATTAAAGACGGATGAATATTCATAATTCTATTTTCAAAATGCTTCACAAATTTTTTATCTAATACTAATAAATATCCTGCTAATACTATAAGTTCTACTTTTCTTTCTTCAAAATGATTGATTAAGCTGTCGGTAAATTCCTCTTTTGTATTAAAATCCTTTGGAGAGATACAAACTCCTTCTATCTGATGATTTTGAGCCCTTTTTAAGGCATATGCATCTGCTTTATTACTTACAACCGTTGCAATTTCACCATTCTTAATTTTGCCATTTTCTATGGCATCTATTATTGCTTGAAGATTTGTTCCTCCTCCAGAAACCAAAACCCCTATTTTGTACATATCTCCACCCCTGTCTCACTTTCAACAACTTCTCCTATAAGATAAGCTTTTTCTCCAATACTTGAAAGTATAGAAAGGGCTTTTTCTTTTTCACTTTCATCAATAATTATAACCATTCCTATTCCCATATTAAAAGTATTATACATGCTCATTCTGCTGACATTGCCAAGTTCTTCAGTTAATTTAAAGATGGGAAGTATCTCCCAAGTTCCTTCATAAACTTTTGCTCCAAGTCCCTTTGGAAATGCTCTAGGGATATTTTCAATAAAGCCTCCACCTGTAATATGACTAATCCCTTTTATATCAACAGCTTCTTTTAATTTATTAATAGTATTTACATATATCTTAGTAGGTTTTAATAGTTCTTCACCTAAAGTACAACCTAAAAGTTCTATATATTCATTAACATTATCTTTGTTGGGATTAAATATTTTCCTGATAAGAGAATATCCATTGCTATGAATTCCACTTGAAGCTAAACCAATTAAAATATCACCTTTTTTAATTCTGCTTCCATCAATAATTTTTTCTTTATCAACTATACCTACACAAAAGCCTGCCAGATCATATTCATCTTCAGGATAAAAGCCTGGCATTTCTGCAGTTTCTCCTCCTATTAATGCTGCTCCTGCTTGTTTACAACCTTCTGCAACTCCCTTAACAATTTCAGCAATTTTCTTAGGTATATTTTTGCCACACGCAATATAATCTAAGAAAAACAGGGGTTCTGCTCCAGAACATGCAACATCATTAGCACACATTGCAACACAATCTATGCCTATAGTATCATGTTTGTCAGTAACAAAAGCTATCTTAAGCTTAGTACCAACGCCATCTGTACCAGAAACTAAAACAGGCTCCTTCATTTTATTTTTTGCAATAGAAAATAAGCCTCCAAAACCACCAATATCCGTTAATACTTCAGGCCTGTAAGTACTCTTTACATAGTCCTTCATTAAGCGAACTGCTTCATAACCTGCTTCTACATCAACACCAGCACTTTTATAATCCATACTCATTTTTCTTCCTCCTTATCAACTTTTATAGGATAATTTCCGTCAAAACAAGCAGTACAAAAACCACATTTAGCTCCAATAGGTGTTTTCTTAAGACCTTCAATGGATAAAAAGGCAAGGCTGTCAGCACCTATTAACTTGGCTATTTCTTCTATGGAATAATGATTTGCAATTAGATTTTTCCTGTGTGGAGTATCAATTCCAAAATAACATGGGTAATACACAGGTGGAGAACTTATTCTAATATGAACTTCTTTGGCTCCTGCATCTTTTAGCATTTTAACAATTCTCTTACTAGTTGTTCCCCTTACTATAGAATCATCTATCATAATAATTCTTTTACCTTCAACTTGACTTTTAAAAGGATTTAATTTTAATCTTACGGCTTGCTCTCTCATTTCTTGACTAGGTTGTATGAAAGTTCTTCCGATATATCTGTTTTTCATTAGCCCATCCCCATAGGGAATTCCACTTTCTCTTGCATAACCTATCGCAGCAGTAAGCCCAGAATCTGGTACCCCTATAACCAAATCTGCATCTACAGGTTGTTCTTTTGCAAGGATTTTACCAGCTTCTAATCTCGCCTCATATACATAGGCTCCGTCAATAATACTATCTGGTCTTGCAAAATAAACAAACTCAAAAATACACATTTTAGATTCTTTAGGTGCTTCAGTTTGTATGGATTTCATACCTTCTTCATTAGCAATTACAATTTCCCCAGGCTTTACATCTCTAATAAATTTTGCACCTACTGTTTCAAGAGCTGCTGTTTCAGAAGAAAAGATATAGGAATCATCTTTCTTTCCAATGCATAAAGGTCTCATACCTAATGGATCCCTAGCTGCAATTAATTTGTGAGGAGTCATAATTAAAAGAGAATAAGAGCCCTTAATTTGTTTCATTACCTCAACCAATGACTCTTCTATACTGTGATGTTTAATTCTTTCACTTGAAAGAAGAGCTGCAATAACCTCTGCATCACTATAAGATTGAAATAAAAATCCCCTTTCTTCCAAATCATTTCTTATTTTATTTGCATTTATCAAACTTCCATTATGAGCAAGTGCCATATGTCCCTTAGTATATTTTAGCACTAAAGGTTGGGCATTTTCTCTTTGACTTTCTCCAGATATAGTAGCTCTTACATGTCCAATTGACATTTTGCCATGTAAATGGCTAAGAATCACATCATCAAATACTTCCGATACCATTCCCATTTCTTTGTGATAAATAATAGTTCCGTTATCGTTAATAGCAATTCCTGCACTTTCTTGTCCCCGATGTTGTAATGCATATAATCCGAAATAAGTCATTTCTGCTGTATTCCAGTTATTACTGTTATAGATACCAAAGACACCACATTCATCATGAAACTTATCATCTACAAATTCCTGATGCATAATATAGCTCCTTTCAAAAAAATGAGTAGCTAGATTTCTTAATAAGATTTTTTACCTTATGCTCAAATTATCCATGATGTCTATTTTTTGTAAAAATAATTAAAAACAGATTCCATATGCATGAAATCTGTCCAAATTTATTCCTTTGAAATATTGTTGCCATCGAACATTTCTTTTAGACACTTCCACCCATAGTCAGGAAATTTACGGTTTCCTGGTAGAGACACTCAAACCATATTATTGAGTATATATGAGTATTAATTTGATATCTATATTTGTACCATAGCTAATAATTGCTGTCAATATCAATCGCGAATTTTATCTTAAATTATTGTAAAAACGTTCGGATTTATTTTTTCATTTTTGATAAATATTCCTCTCCACCTATTTTTTCTAGCTCCTCAGCTTTTTCTTCAACCATATTTTTTAGACTTTCTTTATATTCTTCTACTTTTTTTCCAACTTCCAAATCAAAAGAGCCAATAATTTGAGCAGCCAATATTCCTGCATTCTTTGCACCATTTATGGCAACAGTTGCTACAGGAATTCCTGGAGGCATTTGTACAATTGAATATAAAGAATCAACACCACTTAATGTAGAAGTCTTAACTGGAACACCTATAACTGGAACAGTAGTAATAGAAGCAACCATACCTGGAAGATGTGCTGCTCCTCCTGCTCCTGCAATTATTACTTTTAAGCCTTTTTCTTTTGCAGTTTTTGCATATTCATATAATCTTTGAGGTGTCCTGTGAGCAGATACAATAGTAAGCTCATATTTAATATTAAATTCATCTAAAATTCTAGCTGCTTCAATCATAACTGGAAGATCAGAATCACTTCCCATAATTATTCCAACTTCAATCATGCTTCCAATCCTTTCTACTTATAGTTTGACGGATATACTTTTACGAACTCTGCTGCTTTATCGGCTTTTTCTATTGCTTCTTCCAAAGTTTCTGCAACAGCTGTTATATGTCCCATTTTTCTTTTTGGGCTAGTTTTTTCCTTTCCGTAAATATGCAAAGAAACTCCATCTATACTTAATGCTTCCTTTACTCCACAAACTTCAGCTATACCTATTCCTTCTTCTTCTCCTAAGATGTTTCTCATAACGGTTGGATGAATAAGAGCAGTATCTCCTAAAGGAATACCAGTAATTGCTCGTATATGTTGTTCAAATTGAGAAGTCACACAACCTTCAATAGAATAATGTCCTGAATTATGAGGCCTTGGAGCAACTTCATTAACTAATAACTTTTTATCTTCTGTTACAAACATTTCAACACAAAACATGCCTACCCCTTCAAAGACTTTCATAACCCTATTAGCCAAAGTCATACCCCGATTGGTTAGGGTTTTTGTTATTTGTGCAGGAACCATAGTCTTTATTAATATATTATCTTTGTGTATATTTTCACCTACAGGATAAACTGCAATTTCGCCATCTATTCCCCTACAAGCCAAAACGGATATTTCTTTTGTGAAGTGAATATATTCCTCTGCCATTAATTCTTCTTTTTCTCCGCCAAGACTTTCAAAAGCAAATTGAATATCCTCAGGGCTATTAACAACCATATTTCCTTTTCCGTCATATCCCCCTGTGCAGCTTTTTAGTATAAAGGGATAACCAAATCTTTCACCTGCTTCTTTCATGTCATTTATATTTGAAACATAAATAAAATCAGGAACTGGTATTCTCTTTTTCTTTAATAATTCCTTTTGTTTATATTTATTTTGAATAATTTCAAGACTCTTAGGAGTAGGATATATTGTATGTCCCTTTTCTTCTAAATCCTTTAATACTTGAACTCCAATATGCTCAAATTCATATGTTATAACGTCTACTCTGTCAGCCAGTTTCCTAATAGCAACCTCATCATCAAAAGCTGCTACAATATGCTCATCTGCTAAACTATGAGCAGGACAATTAAAAGTTGGATCAAGAATAACTGCATAAAAGCCCATTTTCTTAGCTTCAAGCAACATCATCTTTCCTAATTGTCCACCACCAATAATTCCAATAGTTTGATTTAATAATACAAATGTCATATTTCCACCTCTATATATTAAAATGAATATTTAGTACCTATTTTATAATATTAAACAATTATTATTCAAATACAAGCTTAAAAGCTTCAACAGTGTAATCAATTCTCTTAGTGCCAGAAGAAATTCCTATTATTTTTCCTGTCACATCATATTCAAGTTCTTTAAAAATTTTAATGTCATCTGCTCTAATTCCATAAATATGACTTTCTTTTTGGCCATCTTCTAATACATATGTTACAATCTTGTCCTTGTTTTCCTCAATCACAGACGATAATTTATCTATTGTATCTATAGGCAAAAATGCTCCAATTTTCATTTGTTCTATATAATAATCTTCATTCAAACAGATGATATCCAACTCTCCTACAGCAGAATAAGTTGCAAGTTTTTGAATACTTATATTAGTAGCTTCATTAGGTTCTTCTGTGTTAATAGGATAAAAATCAACTCTAACTGTTCTTCCTATATCTTCTTCCTTAACTATTTTTTCAGAAAACTTCTTTTCCCAATCCTCTTTTTTCTGATAATCTACAAATTCCCCACCCTGTAAAGAAAAAGTCATTAAAGGGATGTTTTTATCTGCTTCTAGAATACTTTGAAAGATATTGATTGAAAAAACTAAAATCACAATCCCAAAAATAATATGCCATTTATAATAGTATATAATGTGTTCAATTTTTTCTTTAAATGTCATGTCTTTAAAAGCTGCCAAAACTCATCACTCCATGTCAAATTTTAATGTACTTTACCATTATAACAAATTTTTTATAAATAATTAAGATTATTGTATTATTTTAGCCATTATTATTTATATCATTTTTTATTTAAATATTCACTAATTATTTTATTTTAAGATTACTGTTTGACATAGAAAATCAATATCTAACGATAAAAAAGAATAATATCTTGTCCAATTAATTTCAGAAAAAAATATGAAAAATCACATGTCCTTTTTGGCATGTGACTTTTTTAATTTTAATCTAATTTTAAATGGTAAATAAGCAATGCTAAATCCAACTAAAGCCACTAACTCTAAAGAAAATATATACCAAGGCCAAGGGCCTAAAAAATCCATAATACTAGGAACCTTAGGCTTCTTGCAAATAAAAAGATAATTCCCTCCCGTCAAAATATTGACTATAGCAACAAAAAACATATACACATTACTTATTAACATACTTTTTAATATAGAAAATGCCCTAGGCTGATATCCATTAACAAAAGTCATAAACATAATTGCCATGACAACAAGTCCATGACTGATAAAAAAATGATAAAATATAAAATGATGTGAATTATAGCCATTAAGTTCTGGTGTAATTATTGCTGACAAAACTCCGCAAATCGTCCAAAAATATAAAAACTCATATAAGAAATAAGACTTACTCAATAATAAGATAATAGATAATATAACCGCAGCTTCACATAGATGTAGAGGTAAGCCCTCTGAAAAAGACCATAAATTATTAACATAAAGCCATATATAATAAATTATTTTTACAAAAATTAAAATAAGTGCAAAGCTATATCTAAAATAAAGGTTAACTTTTTCTTTTTTTAATTTATTATTAAATAAATAAATCATGATACAGCAAAAAAATATTACCGAAATAGCATTAATATGGGCAGTTGAAAAAATTTCGAAAGGCTCTCCTGTATAGTTTTCTCCAAAAAATTTTTCCATTTAATATTCTACTCCTAAAAAAGCTTTGTATTTTTAAATTATTATATGCTAATAATTATTTTTATAGACATGGTATTCTAAGCATTTTTTTGCAAATAAATTAAGGATTACCAATAGGCAATCCTTAATAAAAATTATTATTTTATTTTTCGACTTCCAGGCTTTATTAAAGCCATCTTTCCTTCTTTACAAATTGGACATTCTTCTGCTTCATAAGACACTACATCTACAGTTAAAGCTGCTCTAAGTTTTGTCCCAAAATCAACTTTTCCATTGCTCCTATCTACTAAAACAGCTACTCCTGCCAATTCTCCACCTTGTTCTTTAACTATATCTATAACTTCCATGACAGAACCTCCAGTTGTAATAACATCTTCTGCTACAAGTACTCTAGTTCCTTTTGGAATAGTAAAGCCCCTTCTTAAGGTCATTTTTCCATCTTCTCTTTCTGCAAATAAGTTTTTACATTTTAATTGTCTTGCTAATTCATAGGCTATAATAATTCCACCCATAGCAGGCCCTACAACCATATCTATATTGTCATCTTTAAATTCTTCTGCTAAACCTTTTGCAATTTCTTCAGCATAATTTGGATATTGTAAAATTTTTGCACACTGCATATATTGATTACTGTGTCTTCCTGAAGTTAATTGAAAATGACCTTCAAGTAAAACTTCTGTTTCTTTAAAAATTTCTATAACTCGGTCTTTACTTAACATCTATAATCCTCCATCATTATATATTATTCTTTATAAAAGCATATTAAATAATAGCTCGAATTTCATCTAAAGACTTTATACCATAAAGTTTCATGTATTCTTTAATACCTTCTAGTACATCTATGCTTGCCCTTGGATTTCTAAAATTAGCAGTGCCTACAGCTACTGCCTTAGCCCCAGCTAATAAAAATTCTATAGCATCTTCTCCTGTTGCTATACCTCCCATCCCAATTATGGGTACAGATACTGCCTTAGCTACTTGATAAACCATTCTAAGAGCAACGGGCTTTATGGCTGGCCCAGAAAAGCCACCTACAACATTAGCAAGAATAGGTTTTCTTTTATGGATATCTATTGCCATTCCAAGCAAAGTATTAATAAGTGATATGGCATCTGCTCCCCCTTCTACTACTGCCCTTGCTATTTCTGTAATGTCCGTTACATTTGGACTTAATTTAACTATAAGGGGTTGTTTTGCGTAACGTTTTACTTCTTTGGTAACTTTATGTGCCATTTTTACATCAGTTCCAAAGGTTACTCCACCTTCTTTTACATTAGGACAAGAAATATTAAGCTCAATTAAATCAATATCTGCACTAGATAATCTTTCTACTACCTCGCAATATTCTGGTATAGACTTACCAGCAACATTTACTATAATTTTTGTGTCATATTGGCGAAGAAAAGGAATATCATTTTTTATAAATTCTTCTACACCAGGATTTTGCAAACCTACGCTATTTAACATACCACCATAGGTTTCTGCAATTCTTGGAGCAGGATTTCCTTTCCATGGAATACTGGACACTCCTTTTACTGTCACTGCTCCTAATTGATTAAGATCTATAAATTCTCCATATTCCCTACCAGAGCCAAAAGTCCCAGAAGCTGTGGTGATGGGATTTTTTAATTCTACTCCTGCAATATCAACTTTAAGATTAAGATTTTCTTTATTCATCCCATACCACCTCATCACTCCAAAATACTGGACCGTCTTTGCAGACCTTTTTATGCTGCCAGTCCTGTTCATCTTTTTCTTTAACTTTACATACACAGCCTACACAAGCCCCTATACCACATGCCATTCTTTCTTCTAAGGATACTTGCATAGGAATATTATTATTTTTTGCCCATCCTGCAACAGCTTTTAACATTGGTTTAGGGCCACAACTGTATATAATATCCCCAACTGCATTATTGTTTTTTAGAAGTTCTAAAACATTTCCCTTAAAGCCTTCCAAGCCGTCATCTGTAGCTATGTGAACCCTTGCTCCAATTTTTTCGAATTCTTCTATTAGCATAGCTTGACTTCTAAAGCCTAAATATACATCTACTTCACCTTTTAAATGCTTGACAAGCTCTACTAATGGAGGAGTTCCTAAGCCTCCTCCTACAATTATATTTTTTCTTTTTGTCTCATCAATCATAAAGCCATTACCTAAAGGCCCTAATACTTCTATACTTTCTCCTCTTTTGATATTACCAAATTCCTCTGTCCCTTTTCCAACTACTCCATAAACAAGAACTATTCTGCCTTTTTCTTTATCTATTTCACAAATACTTATAGGTCTTGGTAAAAGCCTTGACTCTGCCTTGCAATATAAGTTTACAAATTGGCCTGCCTTTGCTTTTTGGGCAATATCTTTTATATCTAAAGTCATACTGTATATGTTTGGCGATATTAATTTATTGTCAACTACAAGAGCATTTTTAATTTCCTTCATGACTTCCTCCTAAGTTATATACATCAATATCTTTAAAATCAATCTTAGAATCCATAACCATAAGCAGAGCCTTAACAGTATCTAAAGAAGTAAACAAATCAACAGAAGCTTCAATGGCTGCTCTTCTTATTCTAAATCCATCTCTTTTAGAATCATTACCTTTAGTTGGCGTATTAATAACTATATCAATCATACCGCTTCTTATAATATCTAATATATTAGGAACTCCTTCACTAATCTTTTTAACTTCAGAAACTGGAATATTTTCTTTTTCTAATAATTTTGCTGTTCCTTCTGTTGCTACAAAGCGGTATCCGTATTCTACAAAAGCCTTCGCTATAGGTAAAAATTCTTTTTGGTCATAGGGTTTAATAGTTGCAAGAATGGTACCATTTCCTTTAGGAATTTTCCCACCTGCTGCTAAAAAGCCCTTATATAAAGCTTCATTAAGAGTTCTGCCAACTCCTAGAACTTCTCCTGTAGAACGCATTTCTGGACCTAAGCTCACCTCTACCCTTGGAAGCTTTTCTGTTGAAAATATAGGAACTTTAACTGCTATTAATTCTGCTTCCTTATAAATATCTGTACCATAACCCAAGTCTCTTAAATTTTCTCCTAACATTACCCTTGTTGCAATATCAATAACTGGCACTCCTGTTACCTTACTAATATATGGCACTGTACGGCTTGAACGAGGATTAACTTCTATTATATATAATTCATTTTCAAATTCAATAAACTGAATATTTACCATCCCTATAACATTTAAAGCAAGGGAAACTCTTTTGGTATAATCTAATATTTTTTCTTTTATCTCTTGTGATACATTTTGACTTGGATAGATAGTAATACTGTCACCTGAATGTACTCCAGCCCTTTCTAGATGCTCCATGATACCAGGTATTAATATATCCTTACCATCACAAATTGCATCAACTTCAATTTCTCGTCCAATTAAGTATCTATCAATTAATACGGGATTTTTTGAATCTCTTTCAAAAGCCTCTCCTAAATACTGTTTTAATTCTTCCTCATGATAGGTTATTTCCATCCCTTGCCCCCCCAAAACATATGAAGGACGAACCAGTACAGGATAACCTAAATTTTCAGCTTCTTTTAAACCTTCTTCAAGGCTCCATACTGCCTTACCTTTTGGTCTTTTAATGCCTAGTTCTTCTAATAGAGCATCAAATTTTTCTCTATCTTCTGCTGCGTCAATTTGTTCAGGTTTTGTTCCATAAATGGGTATATTCATTTCTCTAAAAAATTTTGCTAGTTTAATTGCAGTTTGTCCTCCAAATTGAAGAACAACACCGTCAGGTTTTTCTTTTTCTACTATATTTAAAACATCTTCTTCTGTTAAAGGTTCAAAATATAATTTATCCGATATATTAAAGTCTGTACTTACTGTTTCAGGATTATTGTTTACAATAATTGTTTCTAATCCTGCTTTCTTTAAGGATAGTACACTGTGAACAGAACAATAGTCAAATTCAATTCCTTGTCCAATTCTAATAGGTCCAGAACCAATTACCATTACTTTTTTCTTATTGGATACTTCCACTTCATCATATTCATCATAAGTTGAATAATAATAGGGTGATTCTGCATTAAACTCACCTGCACAGGTATCTACCATTTTATAAACAGGATTAATACCCCATTCTTCCCTTAACTTATAGATTAACTGAGGACTAACCCCCATAAAATCTGCAATACCTTTATCTGAAAAACCTTTTTTCTTAAGCATATAAAGATAATCTCTAGTTAAATCTTCAATCCTCATTTGCTTTAAGTTTTCTTCTTGCTCAACAATCCACTTGATTTTTTCCACAAAAAAGGGATCTATCCCAGTAATTTTACACACTTTTTCCACACGATAGCTTCTTCTTATCATTTCTGCTAAATCAAAAATTCTTTCATCATCAGGAACTTGAACCCTTTGCTTTAATTCATCTAAATTTCTTTTTGAAGATGATTTTTTATTTAAAGAATACTGACCTATTTCCAAGGAACGAATTCCTTTTAAAAGGGCAGCTTCAAAATTATTTCCTATAGCCATTACTTCCCCTGTTGCCATCATTTTAGTTCCAAGAGAACGTTTAGCACCATGGAATTTATCAAAAGGCCACTTTGGTATTTTTATAACAACATAGTCCAGGGTAGGTTCAGAACAAGCATAAGTCTTGCCTGTTACAGTATTTTTAATCTCATCTAATCTATATCCTAAAGCAATTTTTGTTGCTACCTTTGCAATTGGATAACCTGTAGCTTTTGAAGCAAGGGCAGAAGAACGGCTAACTCTAGGATTAATTTCTATAACTGCATATTCAAAGCTTTCGGGATTAAGGGCAAATTGTACATTACAGCCACCCTTAATTCCAACTGCATCAATAATATCTAGGGCCGCATCCCTTAACATTTTATTTTCTTTATCTGATAATGTTTGACTTGGAGCAACTACTATACTATCACCTGTATGTACTCCTACAGGATCGATATTTTCCATATTACATACAACGATACTATTACCATCTTCATCTCTAATAACTTCATACTCTATTTCTTTCCAGCCTTTAATACTTCTTTCAAGAAGTACTTGGCCTACTCGGCTTAAATGTAAGCCATGACCTAATATTTCTTTTAATTCCTCTAAATTATTGGCTATTCCCCCTCCTGTACCCCCCAAGGTATAAGCAGGACGAACAATTAAAGGGTATCCTATTTTATCAGCAAATTTTATCCCGTCTTCTATATTGGTGACAATTTCACTTTCAACTAAGGGTTGACCAATTCTTTCCATTAAGTTCTTAAAACCTTCTCTGTCTTCCCCTTCTTTTATAGATTCTATAGAGGTTCCAATAATTTTAACCCCATATTTATCAAGGATTCCTTTATCATAAAGTTCTACAGCCAGGTTTAATCCTGTCTGACCTCCCATCCCTGCCAACAAGCTGTCTGGCCTTTCTTTTTGGATAATCCTTTCAATGACTTCAGTAGTTAAAGGCTCTATATAAATACTATCTGCAATTTCTTTGTCTGTCATAATAGTTGCAGGATTACTATTAATCAGTACAACTTCCACTCCTTCTTCTCTTAAAGCCTGACAAGCTTGAGTTCCGGAGTAATCAAATTCTGCCGCCTGGCCTATTACAATAGGACCGGAACCGATTACCATTACTTTTTTTATGCTTTTATCCCTTGGCATACTGCTTCTCCTTCCATTGCATTGATAAACCAGTTATAAATATTGCCTATATCTCTATATCCGGGATAGAATTGAATCCCTACAAGCGGCAATTCTTTATGGACAAAACCTTCAATTGTATTATCATTTATATTTACATGAGTCTTTATTGCATTTTCTGGCAACTCTACTATGTCGTAAGAATGATTTTGAGCAGTTATAAGTACTTTATTAGTATTTAAATCTTTTACAGGATGATTTGCTCCTCTGTGTCCATGTTTTGATTTTTTTATAGTACCACCAAGACTTTTAGCTAAAAGTTGACAACCTAAATCAATAGCTAATATAGGTTTTTTACCAACTAACTGTTTGATATTTTCAACTGCCCACGGAACATCTAAAGGACTACCAGGTCCGTTAGATAAAAGAATTCCCTCGGGATTTGTTTTTAAAAGCTCTTCTGGAGTTGTGGTTGCTGGGAAAACAGTCATAAAACAATTTCTTTCCTTTAAAAAATTGATAATACTTTGTTTTATTCCATAATCTATAATTGCAATATGATGTCCTGTACCTTCTATTTCATATTTTTCCTTTGTTGTTACTTCAGCAACTGCATTTATATTATGATAGCTGTTTATTTTTTGCTCAATTTGGCTTTTTGTAAGCTCTCTTACAGTAATAATCCCTCTCATACTGCCGTGATTTCTTAAACTTCTTGTTAGTGCCCTTGTATCTATGCCTTCTATTCCAATAACCTTGTTTTGTTTTAAGAATCCATCCAATTCCATTTCACAACGCCAGTTATTAGGAAAGTCTGCCTTTTCTCTAACAATAAGACCTCTTACTTTTACATTTTGGGATTCCATGTCTTCTAAATTGATACCGTAATTACCTATAAGAGGATAAGTCATGGTTACAATTTGTCCATAGTAAGAAGGATCTGTCAATACTTCTTGATATCCTGTCATTTCTGTATTAAATACAACTTCTCCGATAGTTTCCTTTATATATCCAAAGGCAGTTCCATTAAATATTGTTCCATCCTCCAATATCAATGTTGCTTTCATGCTAATGCCCCCTGCAAATCTTTTTTCATATCTAATACTGCTTGCTTTGAAGCAAGAGCAAATTCTTTTTCAGTAAAATCTTTTTTATATTTTTCTAACTTATAAGCTCCAATAATCCCTCTGGATGAATTTACGATTGCTCCTAATCCATTTTTGTCAAAACAAACTGCCAAGTCTTTTGCTGTTCCACCCTGAGCTCCATAACCAGGTACTAAGAAAAATGTATGAGGCATAAGTTCTCTAAGTCTTTTAGCTTGTTCTGGGTGAGTAGCACCAACAACTGCTCCTACATGACTGTAGCCTCTTTTTCCCATTACTTCTTCTCCCCAGTTAGAAACCAGTTTACCAACTCTTTCGTATAATTTTTCCTTTCCAACTTCTAAATCTTGAATTTCTCCACTATTAGGATTAGAAGTTTTAACTAAAATAAATAAACCTTTATCATAATCTTTACAATGTTTTATATATGGCTCTATTGAATCATAGCCTAAATAAGGATTAAGGGTAATACTATCTTCATGATAAACTTCAAAGCTTTCATCTTCTACTTTAACCCTTCCTATATGACCATCAGCATACGCCTGTGCAGTTGAAGCAATATCACTTCTTTTAACATCCCCAATTATTATAAGTCCCTTTTCTTTAGCATATTTAATTGTATCAATATAAGCTTGTATTCCTTCAGGTCCAAATTGCTCGTACATAGCTACTTGAGGTTTAACAGCAGGCACAAAGTCATATATCTCATCAATAATTGTTTTATTAAATTTTAGAAAAGCCTCTGCTACTGCCTTAGGAGTTTTCCCCCACTTTTCATAAGCTTCTTCTTTTATAAAAGTTGGTATCATATCTAACCTTGGATCCAAACCTACTACTGTAGGATTTTCTTTAGTTTCTATTTGATTTATTAATCTGTCAATCACTCTTATCCTTCCCTTCTAATCCATTAACTCTCCATTATCAACAACTATTTTGCCAGCTACAATTGTATATTTAACTTTCCCTTTAACTTTGTGACCATTAAAAGGAGTGTTTTTACTCTTGGAAACAAAAGAATTTGCATCAATTAGGTATTCTTCATTAGGATCAACTATGGTTATGTCTGCAACCTTTCCAACTTCTAATGAACCTTTATCTATTCCTAAAAGTTTTGCAGGATTTGTACTCATTTTTTCTATTAATTCTAATGGACTTATTATATCTTCTTCCACTAAATGAGTGATTCCTAAGGCTAAAGCTGTCTCTAAACCTACAATTCCAAAGGCAGCCTTATCATATTCACAATTTTTTTCATCTATATGGTGGGGTGCATGGTCTGTTGCAATGATTTCAATAATATTATCTTTTAGGGCCTTTTTAATACTTTCTACATCTTTTTTAGCCCTAAGAGGTGGATTCATTTTGGTATTAGCATCATATCCTTCCACTGCTTCATCTGTTAGAGAAAAATGATGTGGACAAACTTCAGCAGTAACTTTTTCTCCCCGCAATTTTGCTTCTCTAATTAACTGAACACTACCCTCTGTACTAATATGGCAAATGTGTAGCTTTACCCCTGTACTACGAGCTAAAATAATATCTCTTGCTACAATCACTTCTTCTGAATCAGCACTTATGCCTTTCATCCCTATTCTTTGAGCCATTTCTCCTGCATTCATAACACCGCCTCCAACAAGACTCATATCTTCACAGTGAGAAAAAACTGGGAGATTAAACATACTTGCATATTTCATAGCTTTCTTAAGAAGACCTGCATTTTCAACGGATTTTCCGTCTTCGCTTATGGCGCATATACCAGCTTGTGCCATCAAGCCAATGTTTGAAAGTTCTTCTCCCTTTTGCCCTTTAGTAATACTGCCAATAGGAAGCACATTTACCACTGCTTCTCTTTCTGCTTTCATTTTTATATATTCTACTAGAATTTCGTTATCAACTACTGGATTTGTATTGGGCATACAGCATATAGTAGTAAATCCTCCTTTAGCTGCCGCCATACTTCCTGTTTTTATTGTTTCTTTATATTCATAACCAGGTTCTCTTAAATGAACATGAACATCTATAAAACCTGGGCTAACCCAAAGACCTTGGGCATCTATTACTTTGTCTGCCTTTTCCTCTATCTTATCTTCAATTGCTATTATAATTCCATCCTCAACCAGTATATCTTTTTTCCCATCTATCTTGGATAAAGGATTCAGAAGCCGACCATTTTGTATTAGTAACCTCATCTTTCTTTCTCCTTTCAATCAATAAATCTATAATTGCCATTCTAACTGCAACTCCGTTTTTTACCTGTTCATTAATAAGAGATTGTTCTCCATCAATAATATCTGTACTTAATTCAACCCCTCTGTTAACAGGTCCAGGATGTAAGAGTATCGCATCTTCTTTTGCATATTTCATTAAATCTTTATTAACTCCAAAAATTTGACTATATTCTCTAAGGTCAGGAAAGAGCCCTCCTTTTTGTCTTTCCAATTGAATACGTAATCCCATTACTACATCTGCATCTTTTAGAGCTTCTTTTAGATCTGTTGTTACCTTTGCCCCAAGACATTCGATGTTTTTATCAATTAAAGTAGCTGGACCACACACTACTACTTCAGCTCCTAATTTCTTAAGCCCAAAAATATTACTTCTTGCTACCCGACTATGAGCTATATCTCCAATGATTGCTACTTTTAAATCTTTAAAATTCTTTTTCTTTTCATATATAGTAAAGAGATCTAATAAGGCTTGGGTAGGGTGTTCATTTATTCCATCCCCTGCATTTATTACAGAAGCATTTACATTTCTAGCTAATAGGTTAGCTGTCCCTGTCATACTATGACGGATAACCATTATATCAAAACCCATTTGGTCTAAGGTAACTCCTGTATCTACTAAACTTTCACCTTTATTAACACTACTAGTTGCAACACCTAAATCAGTAACTCTGGCTCCTGTATATTTTCCTGCCATAGTAAAAGACATTTTTGTTCTTGTACTATTTTCATAAAAAAGTGTTACCATATTATAATTTTCAAGAGTATTTTCTCTTAACTTTTTATTATTAATCCTTAACTTCATCTTTTCTGCCGTATGGATAATTGACAGAATTTCGAAAGGACTTAAATTCTTAATTCCTAATAAATCCTTATTTTCTAACATAATTCATTTCCTCCTTTTTATTATTCCATTAAAAAAAGCAATAAAGAGAATAATTTATTCTCCTTATTGCTTTATTGGAAATATCTAAAAATGAAAATATGAAGCCAGGTAGAAAATCTAAAACAAAAGCTACTTCTACCCCGCTTTTTTCATAATTAACAAACTTATTAACTACTTTTTTTACATAATAAAAAAACGCACCGATGTCTCGCATCTTCACTCTTCCTTTCCGGCCTCACAGGACCAATTTAAAGGTCAATATGCGTTCAAGAAAATTTCTAATTTATTGTCCTATTAATTGTCTCCATAATGATATCACGGCAAGTTTGCTTTGTCAATGAAGATAAGGAAATTAGCATATGTTTTTATTTTTAGACTTTTTAGATATTTGTTTGCTTATTAACTATAGCTCTTTATAATATATTATAAATTATACTTTTCATCGTTTATATTTTCAATTTGTAGATTGGATTTTAATGATATTGTGTTCAATAATTCCAGATCATCTTCAAAGAGCAAACAAAAATTATACCACTCCTCAAAGGTATGTGTAGTATAAATTCTATCATAATCCCTTGAAGTTTGATTAAAAGTATATTTACAATCTAAATGTAAATAATGATCTGCTAAACTATATACTATTCTTTTTATGTCAGAATAATATATAGTATCCATACCATAAGCAAGGCTTCCCATATCTCCTGGCCCATCAAAGTACTCATACCAAATAATAATTTTATCATCTGATAACAATAGCTTTATTTTACTCTTCCAACTGAAATTATTTGTATAATATGACTGCATTTCTTCTGGTTCTGATTCTCTTTCAATCCTTAAAATTTTGTAAAGAATACTTTTAATAATTGCTACTATAAGACGTAATAAGAGCCATAACAAAGCAACTACACCAAATGATGCTATAAAAATAATTATATTTATTATAACTAAAGAAATAATACTTTCGTCACTATCATTGATTAGCATATTTTTACTTATAAAATATGTAGCTACAAGAGCTAATACAATCATTAAAATAGTAGATATAAAAGCTCTTATACTTGCTTTTTTACTTTCTTTAGATTGTTTTACTTTTTTCTTTAACAATTTAGGGTTATAATAATAAAACTTTGCCATATCTACCCCCCTATTATAAGCTTAACTACAAAAATTTAAATCTAGTAATTATTAATTTAATGAATATCTTTCATGTTCAATTATCTCGCAACTTTTACCGGTCTTTTCAACTAATGTATTAACAAAAGAATTGTTTTCACAAAATATTAATGGGAAATGATACCAGCCTTTTCCTTCAATAATATTTTTGTCTGTTTCTTCTTTATAATTACAATAAATATGTAATACATCATCAATAGTAGTCCGTACTATCCTTTCAACATCAGTATATTTAATTTCGAGCTCTATACTATTTATCAAATAAGTGTTATTACCACCATTGTTATTGTTGTATTTATCATAATTATAAATTATGCTTGTATCAGTTAAAAATGTTTTTATATTTTCCCTTCTGCCGACATCACAATTAAAATATCTAAAATTTTCCCTATCTCTTTTTGCTAAATTTTTTTTATAAACAAATTGAGAAATAAACTTAATTACAAAGCCAAAAAAGAGTGCTCTAAAAAAAACTGTAACTAAATATAATGCCATATAAATCATAATATTATTACCATATTGTTCAAAAAGAAAATCTGAACTCTCATCCGCAAATAAAATTAAGGCTATTCCTACTCCAATAAGTAATGTTACAATTGCTGGAAAAATAATAGCTAATAGAGTTAGCATTTTCTTAGCACTTTTATATTTATCTTTTAAATAATTATCTCTAATTGCATATTTATTTATTTTGAATTCTTTAATCATCTTTTCCACCGCTTTCATATATTTTTCTATATAATAATATCTTATACTTTAATAATAAAATAATCAAATTAATTTAAATAGTAGAAAAAAAACAATACAGAAATAATTTCTGTATTGTTTTTAAAAGTCATTTTCGCCAATCATTTTATCTAAAATAGCTTGAAGTCTTTCTCGGCCTTCTTCTATTCTTGCTTTATCTCTACTATTAAGAGCAGCGTCAAATTTTAGAAGTTCATATTCTAAGCGTCTTCTCCTATCTCCTATGCTTTCTTCATAAAGCCTTTCTGCCTTTAATAATAATAGCTTATTAGCTTCTTCTTCTCTTGGATGTATCTTTAGATATGCCAATTCTTGCATACGTCTTTCTATTTCTTCATCTGTCATATCTACATCTTGACCTTTTATTATCATTCTTTTTTTCTTTCCTGTAGATACAACTTGAACTTCAACTTCTAATATCGAGTTAATATCATATGTATAAGTGACATCTACAGATTCTTCTCCTGCTTTGCTCTTAGGAACCTCTATGGTTAATTCTCCAATTAAAATATTGTTAGCTGCAAAACGGCTTTCTCCTTGAAGAACTTTTATCCTTATTGATGTTTGATTATCATAAGTGGTACATAGCCTTTCAGTTCTACTAGCAGGAATAACTGTATTACGTTCAATTATGGGACAATAATAACCGGATTCATATCGATTTTCTTCAATTTCTCTTACTACTTCAGTTCCTAAGGTAAAAGGACATACATCTGTTAAAATTACTTCTTTAACAGCCTGATTTCTTTCTTTCATTGCTCCCTGGATTGCTGCTCCTAAAGCAACTGCTTCATCAGGATTAACACTCGTATTAGGTATTATCCTAAAAAGTTTAGTAACCATTTTATGTATAATAGGAAGTTTTGTTGAACCCCCTATCATAACTACTTGATCTATGTCTGTGAGCTTTAAGTTAGCATCAGATAAACTTCTTTTTATTGGTTGTTTAATACGCTCTAAAAGTTTCTCACATTTTTTTTCATATCTATCAATATCAACTTTCATTTCAATTATTTCTTTATTTATATTGCATGTCATTACTGGATTTCTGTCTATTGCAAATTTTTTCTTACATTCTTCCGCTTGTTTTATAATATGTGTTAAGGTCTTTAAATCTAACTCTTCTGCATTTAAATTATTTTCCTTCATAAACATATCTACTAGTACTTGTGTAAAGTCTTCTCCCCCAAGAAAATTATCTCCAGCAACTGCATGTACTTCTAAAATATTATTAAAAAGTTCTAAAATAGATACATCAAAAGTCCCGCCGCCTAAATCAAAAACCAAAAATCTCATATCTTTATTACTTTGATAAAGGCCGTAAGCTATAGCCGCAGCTGTCGGCTCGCTAATGATGCGTTCTACCTTTAAGCCTGCTAATTCACCAGCTCTTTTAGTCGCCTTTCTCCTTGCGTCATTGAAATAAGCCGGCACACTAATTATTGCTTCTGTTACTTCTTCTCCCAAATATACTTCTGCATCTTCTTTTAAAGAACGAAGTACAAAAGAAGACAATTCCTCAGGTAAAAAAACCTTATCTCCTAAAGTGTATTGCTTTTTTGTCCCCATATCTCTTTTGAATACATAAGCACAAGTATCAGGATATAATATCGCCCGTTCCCTAGCTGTCTCACCAACATACACTTGTTCATTTTCATCAATACTCACTATAGATGGAGTAAGTTTTTTCCCTAAACGATTGGGGATTATTACAGGTCCGTCTTCTGAAAAATAACTAACCAGACTATTTGTTGTACCTAAATCTATTCCAATAATCATAATTACTTCTCTCCTACTTTTTCTCTAATTTCTTTTACTTTGCTTATAAATTTTATATCAGTATCATCAATTTCTAAGGCAATCTGATATTTTTCTAATGCAGCTAAATAATATTTTTCTTCTTCTAGAAACAGTCCTTCTAAAAAGTACATGTTGGCACACTTTGACAAAGAACACCTTTCGCAATTTAAGCATTCTTTCATAAGCTCCAAATAATGCTTTGCTTTTTCATATTGACCAATAAAATAATTCCAAGAAGCTAAATAATATAATCTTTCTTTACGGTTATTGGGGTCATTTAGCCAATTTTCTACACTCTTGTATTTCTTTTTAATATAGTTATAAGTGTTTTCTAAGTATTTTTCAGCCTTTTTTTCTTTTCCTAAAGATTTATAAATATATAGTATACATTCTGTCAAATCCTCAAAACAAACATCATCGTATTTATAATGTTCAAAATACATATATGCTTTTTTATAATATTTTAATGCCTTCTTAATGTCACCCAATACCCAAAGTATATGATCACCCATATACCTATAAGGTTCGCAACCTATTACATCTTGAACAATGCCCTTTTTATAACATTTTATTGCTTTATCACTATCACCTGCACAAGAATATACATAACCAAGATCTAACCAGTATTGAGATACATACCTCTTATCAAGTTCTTTTTTACGTTGATAATATTCTATGGCCTTATCCCAGTTTTTTAACCGCAAATATAAATACGCTATGTTTTTAAGAAAGTTACTATTATTAGTTTTTTCAAATATCTCTTCATAAATTTCAATAGCTTTTTCATATTCCCTCATAATTCTATAATAAGTAGCCAAATTTCTATGGGTAATAAAGTCATCATTGGTACGGTGTTCAAGGGCTAATTTATAGTACTTATAGGCCTCATCAAAATTTCCAAGTACTTTATATGCCCATCCTGCATTGTTATAAGGATACATGTCCTCTTCATCATATTCAATAGCTTTCTTGAATGCATCTATGGCAGTTTCTAATTCATATCCATCAGAATATATCAGACCTAATTCGTTATAATAATAACAATTCGGAAGTAACTCTATTTGACGTTCTGCATGTTTTACAGCTAAATCATAATACTCTTTATTAAAATATTTGTTATACCACTTTCTGTAAATATTCATAATTTTATTATTAACATAAAGATGGTCTGGGTACAATTCAAGAGCTTTTAAAAAATTATCAAGAGCCTTTTTATCATCATTGAGCTTTTCGTAACAAAATCCTATTGCATAATATGCATGATGATATTGTGGTTCTCTCTTTATAATTTCTTTAAAGACATTAATCGAATCTTTATATCTCTTAAGATAATAGAGTATATCAGCTTTTAATTCAATACTATCAATACTATCATTAATCTTTAATTTTTCTTCTATTGTTTTAAGTGCCAATTCATATTCATTCATATTATTATAACAAAGAGCCAATTCATGCAATAAGATTGAGGTATCTTCCAAATCCCCTTTTTCTTCTTGAACTTTATCATATAATTTTTTTATTTTATCAGCAAGTTCTTTTCTTTCATCATCTGTAGTTGATAAAATTCTTTTTAACCTTAATTCCTGATATTTAAGTTCGTTGCTTTCAAGATTTGCTTCTTTAGCTCTGTCAATAACACTTTTTGCTTCATCATATCTTTCAAATGCTATTAACACATTAACTGCTAATATATAAAGCCTTGGATATCCATTATAAATTTCTACTGCCCTATAAAAATCATCGATAACTTCCTTCCCCATCTTCAANTTGTAAAAGGCTTCTTGCCTATGTACATATGCTGGGAAGTAATTGCTGTCCATAGCTATTATCTTATCACATACATCTATACAAAGTTCATTTTTTCCAAGTTCTAAATACATTTGAGCCTTTTCTAATAAAAATCTTAGTAAATCAGCTACATCTGTCTCTGTTTCTATAGCTAAATCAAAATACTCCATACATTTATCAATATAACTTTCGTCTTTTTTAGTCTGAGCAAAACTATAATAACATTTTGCAATAAAATAATAAGCAAGAGGTAATCTTCTAACTATTTTTTTATCTTCATCACAAATATTCTCTTCATCTTTAACTTTATCTTTTGCTTTAAGTATTTCTTCCAACCAGATTTTTGCACAAGGATATGCCTTTTCATAATCCTCCATTACCATGTAAGTACGTGTCAGCAAATTATAATATTCATAATAAATCTTATCATCTAGTTCTAAATGCTCTAATATAGATAAGCATTCTTGATATAAATTATTCTGAAATAAACTCCAGCCTAATTCGAGTTTTATCTTTTTGTTATCTGGTTCTTCAAGCATCTTCTCTTTATAGATTTTTATTAAATAATCATTTACTTTTTTCAATTCTTCTATTAAACTTTGGTCATAGCTCCATTCTTCAAGTAAATCAAGTAGCTTATCTTTTGCCTTTTTATACTCTCCCTTTTCAAAATAATATCTATAAATAATTTTCCTTGCTCCATAATGACCAGAAAATTTATTTAAAAGGTCTTTAGCTTCTATATATGCTTTTTCAAATTCTCCTAACTCCATTGTTAATAAGGCAAGATAATATTTTATATATAAATCATCATATTCTTTTTCCCAGAGTCTTTGTCCAATTTCACTAGCAAGCTCGAGTTCTTTTAAGCTAATATGATATCTAATCTTTTCAATATCTAAATAAGGATGCCATAAATTAGTTTTTTCTAATTCTTCTAGTACTTTATCGATTCCTTCATAATCCTTATAGTCATTCATTCTTCTTAATGATAAATAACGGCTAATAAATTCGTCTATATTCCCTTCTTCTTCCCCTTCAAAAAGATTGTAATCAAACCATCCTTCCGTTTCAGGAGCATTTACTACAAAATCTACAAAGTCTCTTGGAAATTTTTCATATACTTCTTCTTTTATATATGATAGATTAAAAGTATCATTTATTAGTTTCCAAATCTCTGCTCCTAAACGATAATTATCCATTAAAAACACAAGAAGAGCATCCCTGGCCTCTTCATTTGTATCAAAATTAATACAAATATCTTCTTGAAATAATCTCTTCCAAGAGTCAAGATTTCCTCTATTAGATAAACTATTATAGACTTTTTCAACTTTCTTTATCCACCTGCCAATGGGAGTATATGCTTCTTCTATCTCATCATCCTCAATTTTACTAAGCCTAAGAGCTTCTTCATATGCTTGCCTTAAAGCCTTAAATTCTTCTGGCTTATCTTCAGGATTTGTAACAACCAGTTTTTTTCTATATGCGGATTTAATTATTGCTTCATCTTTTGTTTCTTCAATTTCTAAAATTTCAAAGACTGTTTTTTTGTTCATTTATACCCCACCTTGCTAATTGTATGCTAAAATTATACCATTAATATGATAAAATTCACATATTTATTATAAAAGTAAATTTTATAATTATTTTTCCTTTGTCTTAATTCTAACAAAGTGATATTCAAAACATAATAATTAAAATAAATTAGATTATTCTTCATATATGGTTTTTCAAAAAAAAACTACATGTTAAATATCTCAAAACACAAACTATTTAACAATGTAGTTTTATCTTATTTATAATAAATTTATTTTCCTAATAAGCCTCTTAAAACTAATCCTAAACCAGCAGCTGTCATTCCATACATTAGTATAGCTTCATATAAAGTAACAGGCATAAACCTTATTTTTAAGCCCATTAATATTCCTAATAGTATAATTAGCATTCCAAAAACAATAAAGAGCCAACCTACCCATGACTTTGAATTGAAAAAAAGTACTACTATTCCTATAATCAGAGGCAAAAGAACCAACCCAAATGATGGTGTAAAACCAATAACTTTTTCTAATGAAAAGTTACTGCTTATAATTGTATTTTGAAATATTAAATAAATACCAGCACATAATAAAATCAAACCTAGAAAAAAACTTCCTAATGAGCTTTTAGAACTGCGGTTAACATACACTAACTCCTGATTATCTTGAATTGCATTCTTTTTTTTAGCCATAAATCGCCCTCCATATGAAATTAAAACATTTTTTATCTATTATATCATAAAAATCATAATGTCCAATAAAGTTTTGAATAATTAAATACCTTGTTTAAGTTTCTCCATTTGATCAACAGTAATTAGATTGTCAATAATTTCATCTAAATCTCCATCTAAAATACTATCTAATTTGTGGAGGGTAAGGCCTATTCTATGATCAGTTACTCTTCCTTGTGGGAAGTTATAAGTTCTAATTCTTTCATTTCTATTACCAGTCCCTACTTGACTTTTTCTTGTAGCTGCTAGCTCTTTTTCTAGTTTTTCCTGTTCAATCTCATATAATTTTGCCCTAAGGACTTTTAATGCCTTTTCTTTATTTTTTAGTTGTGATTTCTCATCTTGACAAGTAACAACTATATTAGTAGGCAGGTGGGTAATTCTTACCGCTGAGTCAGTTGTGTTAACACTTTGACCACCGTGACCTGAAGAACGGAAAACATCAATTCTTAAATCATTCATATTGATTTCTACATCTACTTCTTCAGCTTCAGGAAGTACTGCAACTGTTACAGTTGAAGTATGAATTCTTCCCCCAGACTCAGTTATAGGAATTCTTTGAACTCGATGAACTCCACTTTCATATTTAAGCTTAGAATATGCTCCATTTCCTTGTATCATAAATATTATTTCCTTAAAGCCACCTACCCCTATTTCATTGCTGTCCATAATCTCAACTTTCCAATTATTCCTTTCAGCATACATTGAATACATTCTGAAAAGGTCCCCAGCAAAAAGGGCCGCTTCATCTCCGCCTGCTCCACCACGTATCTCAACAATTACATTCTTTTCATCGTTGGGGTCTTTAGGCAACAATAATATTTTCAATTCTTCTTCTATCTCTATTATTTTTTGTTTGTTTGAAGATAACTCTTCTTTTACAAGATGTTTAAAATCCTCTTCTAGATTATCTTCTAAAAGTAAGTTTGCTTCTTCTATCTCTTCTTTAACTTTTTTATATTCATTATACTTTTCTACTAAAGGTTTAAGTTCTCCGTATTCTTTCATCAGCTTTTGCCATTCTGCTTGATTGCTGATTACTTCAGGGTCACTAACCTTTTTTGAAAGCACTTTATATTTTTCATTTATTTCTTCTAATTTACTAAACATCTCTTCACCTCTATTATATCCTTAAATTATTTAATGTTACTTCCAAAGACAACCCTGTCTAATCCAGCTAAATCTTTCTTTATATTAATATTAGAAAATCCATTATTTCTTAATAGTTCTCCTACTGCTTCACCTTGATTATATCCTATTTCAAAAATAAGTGTACCTTTATCTTTAAGGTAAGCCTTGCTTTTTTCTGTAATTATGCGGTAAAAATCCAAGCCGTCTTTTCCACCATCTAAAGCTATAAGCGGCTCATAATCTTTAACTTCAACTTCAAGCTTAGCTATATCCTCTGTAGGAATATAAGGAGGATTAGATATAATCATATCGAATTTCCCTAAAAAATCTTCTTCTAATTTTTCAAATAAATTACTTTGCATAAAAAAGACTCTGTTTTCTACTTCATTTAATTTAGCATTATATTGAGCAACTTTTAAAGCTGAAGCTGACAAATCCAAAGCAAATACTTTAGTTTCAGGCCTATAATAAGCAATGCTAACAGCTATGCAGCCTGAACCAGTACACATATCCAATATAATACTATCTTTTTTATCAATTAGCTCTAAAGCATTTTCAACCAATATTTCTGTATCATTTCTAGGAATTAATACGCTTTTATCCACATAAAAAGATAAAGACATAAATTCCTTAGTATTTGTTAAATATTGAACCGGAACTCCTTTTATTCGTTTAGATATTAAATTATTATATTTTTCTTGAATATCTTCCTCTAATTCTTTTTTGGAATGGGTGTACAGTTGAACCCTTGAAAAGGAAAGAATATGGGATAAAAGAACCTCACTATCTAATGCCCAACTTTTAATTCCTTCATCCTTTAATTTTCTTTTAGCTTCTTTTAGGAGTTCTTCAATGTTTTTCTTCATCCTCTAAAACTCCCTTCAAGGCAGCGATTGCTACTTCGATCTGGGCATCATCAGGTTCTCTTGTAGTAAAGGCTCTTTGAAGCCACATACCTGGAACACTAACTATTCCAGCTAGTTTAGATTTAGACTTTCTTGCCCATCTTATTATTTCATAAGATATCCCTGCAATTAAAGGAACAAGTATTACCCTACTCATTATACGAATCCAAATATTTTCAACATTAAATATTATAAAGGTTATAACACTAACAAGCACAACAATAAAAAGAAAACTAGTGCCACAACTTTTATGAAGCCTGCTGTGTTTTTTTACATTTTCTACTGTTAACTCTTCCTCTTTTTCAAAACAATTAATAGTCTTATGCTCTGCTCCATGATACTCAAACACCCGTTGAATATCTTTCATCTTAGATACTAAATAAATATATGAAAGAAAAATTATAATTCTAATTAATCCCTCAAGTAAATTAATTATCCATACATTATTAATAAATCTTTTAAATGCCCTGGATACCAAAAGAGGAGTTACCATAAACAAAGCAATGCCTAAAATAATGGATATAAATATAGTAAATCCTATTATAAAATCTTCTATTTTTTTACTTCCAAATTTATTTTCCAGATACTTTTCAAATTTTGATGGTTCAACCTCTTCATCTGTTTCAAAAAACTGTGCAGAATATGTCAAAGTCCTAATTCCTACTATCATAGAATCAATGAATGTAGCTACTCCTCTAAATAAAGGCAACCTAAATAAAGCATATTTATCTGTTAAAGCTTTTACAGCCTTTTTTTCTAATACAATTTCTTTATCAGGCTTTCTTACCGCTACTGCATAAGATTTCGGGCTTCTCATCATTACACCTTCAATAACAGCCTGACCACCAACATTTGTCCGTTTCATCAATTCACCCCCTAAGTTTAAATATTGAGCAAATAATATATGTTAAAATTAAGAAATTAAATTTTCACTTAAAAAAAAAGGTTGAGTACAACCGCCTCAACCCCTTACTGTTCTTGCTTAATTCCATATTTTTTATTGAACATATCTATACGACCTTTAGCCGCAGTTGTCTTTTGTCTTCCAGTATAAAATGGATGACAATTAGAACATACTTCTACTCGTATTTCTTTCTTTACAGAACCTGTCTTAAAAGAATTACCACAGTTACAAACTACTGAAGCTTCTTCATAATTAGGATGAATTTCTGCCTTCATTTATTTCACCTCTTTCAAGAAAAATATCAAATATCTCAATCTGCTCTTTCTCTATTATAATTATTAAGCTTAGTTATAACGACAACATTCGTATTATAACATATACATTTTATTGTTTCAAGAGTATGATGTTTAGTTTTTTACAATTTTTTTTCGATTAGTGTGATAAATTCTTCATTAGATTTTGTATGCATTAAAGTTTCAATAATACTTTCTGTCACATCCGCAGGAGTCATACGGCTCATAGCTTTTCGAATTCCATAAACTACTTCCAATTCACTTTGTTTTAAAAGCAACTCTTCTTTTCTTGTTCCTGATTTATAAATATCAATGGCAGGAAAAATCCGTTTTTCAGATAACCTTCTATCTAAAACTAACTCCATATTTCCCGTTCCCTTAAATTCTTCAAATATAACTTCATCCATTTTACTGCCTGTTTCTATAAGAGCAGTGCCAAGTATGGTTAAACTACCGCCTTCTTGAATATTCCTAGCAGCACCAAAGAATTTTTTTGGCATGTGAAGAGCTGCAGGATCAAGACCACCAGATAAAGTCCTCCCGCTAGGAGGAATAGTTAAATTATATGCTCTTGCCAATCTAGTAATACTATCTAATAAAATAATCAAGTCTTTTTTTTGTTCAACTAATCTTTTTGCTCTTTCTAAAACCATCTCGGCCACTCTTTTATGATGTTCAGGTTGTTCATCAAAAGTTGAATATACAACTTCAACATTCTCACCACTTATAGAATTTTTCATATCTGTAACTTCTTCAGGTCTTTCATCTATTAATAAAACAATTAAACTTGCTTCAGGATGATTCTTAGTAATGGCATTGGCAATCTTTTTAAGAAGTACTGTTTTGCCTGCCTTAGGAGGTGCTACTATCATACCTCTTTGCCCCTTACCAATGGGCGCAATTAAGTCAATAAGCCTAGTAGACAAATCTAATTGATCATATTCCAAATTTAATTTTTCTTTTGGATATATTGGAGTTAAATCCTCAAAATTTGGCCTCTTTGATGCAACCTCAGGATTATCTCCATTTACCTCTTTAACATATAATAATGCACTAAATTTTTCCCCTTCTTTTGGAATACGGATATTTCCTTTTACTAAATCTCCTGTTTTTAAATTAAAACGTCGTATTTGAGAAGGTGAAACATAGATATCCTTAGTACCAGGAAGATAGTTTTCTGAACGTAAAAAACCATACCCGTCAACTAAAACTTCTAATACTCCTTCTTCAACAATTCCACTATCTAACTGCTCAATAGAAGAAGGAACTTTAGTTTTTTCTATATAATTATTTTCAGAAGCATCTTCTTTAAGAATTTCTTCAATTAATTCTTGCTTTTTATATTTTGTTATATTTTTTATTCCTAAATCTTTAGCAATTTCTCTTAATTCTGATAGAGTCTTATTATTATAATCATTTTCCATGGTTACCACCTTTATGTTCTACAAATTTGGTATTTTTATTTTTTTGCCAACATATAATTCACTTTCACTTTTCATATTATTATATTGCATTATCTTTTTATAGTATTGCCCAGAACCATAAAAGTCTGTACTTATACTCCATAAAGTATCTCCAGATTTAACAGTATAGTATGTAACTTGACTATCATTATTTGTTGTTTGGGTAGTGTTGGATGAATTGTTTTGGTTGCTTTGGCTACTTTGATTATTTTTGTTGCTTTGGTTGTTTTTATTAGTTTGCTTGTTCTGATTGGTCTGATTTGTGATTGGCTTTTCTTGACTTACTTGAGTTGAATTATTTGTATTGGAATTATCATTAGGTCGAATAGAATTAGCGGATAAAGAATCTTCCAATTCCTTAGTATCTTTATTTTCTCCAAGAGAGTTTTCTTGAAACTGAGCCTTTAATGCTTCTAATTCAATATCAACTATAGTCCTTAATTCTTGCAATTTTTTACGAAGCTCTGTGTTTTCAGCTAATAATTCTTGATTTTTTTCTTTTAATCCACTTATTTCCTTTTTTAATAATGCTACTTCTTCACTATCTTCTTCTATTACTACAAGACTATCATCTTTTTGGGTAAAAAGCTTAATTAAACTATAGCCACCCCATACAACTCCTACAACAAGAACTAATGCTGTAATTATAATAACTGAAGTAATAATTCGGTCCATAATAATATTCTTCTTTTTCCTTCTATATTTAGTTTTAACAGAAGGTCGAAGAATATCTTCATTTTTTTCAATTTTTTTATTTGTTTCGTCAAAATTGTCATCAAAAGGATTGGGATTATTAAATAAATCCTCTAATTCGTCTAGAATCTTCCTTTTTTCTTCTTCATCAAGATTTTCTAAATCTTCAAACTCATCCTCTTCAATCCAATCTTTTGTTTCCACAAAATACATCCCCTTAACTTTGTTTCTATTTATAGTAAGAATATACCATCATTTTTCAAAAATGTCTACTATATCAGACAAATAACTACACTTCTACTAGAGCAATGGTAAACTTAGTAAACCTGTATGCTTTTTAAGAAAATATTGGATTGACTTTTTAAATGTTTAAGATCTTCGTTATTTCTAGTTAATAAAAAAATCTCGTTACCGCAATAAATACATCTTAACTTTACTTTATTAGTCAAAAGATCCATTTCAATTTTATTGCTTCCACATTCACAATTTATTTTGCCCAATTCAGCTAAATCATGAATATAATTAATACTTTCAATGGCAACTTCAATATTATTGCATAAATTAGAAATTCCCATTTCTTTTAAAATTTCATTTAAAGAATTCTCATGAGAATCCAATGCATTTCTAACCTGGCTATCATTTCCTATAAAGCCTATTTTCATATTTTTCTTAGGACATTGTAGAATTTTTAAAGTATCTGAAAAAAATTGATTAATTTTATAAGTATAGGCATGTGTTTGGCTACATAAAAAGCAAGGAATAGATATCACTATTTGTTTATTAACTAAGGTAAGCCTAACAGAACTCTGAGAACACTTGCATACTATATGCTGTTCTTTTTTACCGGAAAAATCAAATAAAGATATAACATCAAAGCAAAAACTGCCACAGGATGCACATTGAAATACTATGGTTTGCATTTCATTTATCAACATCCCTATCACCTACCTTTTATAATTAATTCTTCAAATATTATTGAATTCCTTCTTAGGTGATAGAAATTTGTATTAACAGAATGTCTTCTGTCAAAATGCAATTACCAGACCTCCCTCATTAGCATAGGAGGAACTTAATCCTTTCATTTCTACAATAATAATATCTTTAAATTTATATTTTTTCATTACTTCTTCTTTGAATTGCAAAGCCCTTTCGATACAATTACAATGAGCAATTCCTAGAATCTTTTCTTCTAGATTTTTACCTTCTTCTCCAATAATATCTACTAATTTATTAAAAGCCCTTTTATATCCTCTTACTTTCTCAACTAGCTTAATAGTACCTTCCTCCGTTGCACCCATTATTGGTTTTATAGATAAAACAGAGGCTAGTTTTGCAATTATAGGATTTAATCGTCCTGCCTTGGCTAAATTGTCTAAGCTCTCTAATAAAAAGAATGTTTTCATTTCTTTAATATAATTATTAACTCTTTTAACTATCTCCATTTCTCCAATGTTTAATTTTGATAATTCATGTATTTTTAAACTAATAAGAGTTTCTCCCGAAGCTGCACTACGGGAATCAAAAATGTGAATAAACTTATTTGTAACTTCTTCTAAAAACATATCTTTCGCCAATACTGCACTATTATAAGTTCCGCTTATTGCTGAAGATAAAGTTACCACAAAAGTACTTTCTTTCCCTTCATAGCTTTTCATAAATTGTTCTGGAGAAGGACATGCTGTTTTAGGCGAAACTTCGCAATTTTTCATTTCACGAAGGTATTCTTTTATATCTAAACTTTCATCGTCTATATATATTTTGTCTCCTAATTGAAGAGTTAACGGTACTATTTCGATATTCATTTCTTTTTTCATTTCATCAGTTAAATCACAGCTGCTGTCTGCAACAATTTTAATTTCCATTAAATTTCCTCCTAATAATTATTATATTTTTATATTAATAGAATTAACTTAATAGTGCAAGTATATATATCTTGAAAACTAAAAAAATAATAAGTAGTAATTAATACTCTATTATGTATATCATAAGGTGTTTTTCTCTTGACTATAATATTCATAACTAAATAGGGATTATCACATATTAGTATTATTTTTCATAGATTAAAATATATTCCTAGTAATATCTTTAAGGAGGTGACCTTCCAATGGTAGATTCTCAATCTAGATTCTTTAAGAATGATTTATTATTATGGATAATTATTATTATCTTATTCATCCCATACTTTGGCAGAAGAGGCTTTTGGGGACATGAAAAAGACAATTAAACTTAAATATTAACTCTATCTATAGCAATCAATCTAATAAAAATCCCTTTTAAAACAAGCAAAAATTAATTAGAATAATAGTATATCCTTTTGGATAAAATATGAAATAAATCTTATTAGAAGAAAGGGGATTAAGATGATAGCAAAGATTGATAGAGATGGTTGTATTGGCTGTGGAACTTGCCCAGGAGTATGTCCCGAAGTATTTAGAATGGATGATGACGGTCTAGCAGAAGTATATGTGGATGAAGTCCCAGAAGAAGCAAAAGATTCCGCTATTCAAGCACAAGAAGAATGCCCTGTATCTGTAATTACTGTTGAAGAATAAAATTAATCTTGTAACAATAGAAAAATTATAAGCTAAAAATGAGTGTTTTAAGGTAGTTTTTAAAACACTCATTTTTTATGCAATAAAATCTATCTTAACCAATTAAGCGGTTCTATTATTTAAATACTTAAAATAAAATATATAAGTCTAACTATGACTTTTATCATTATAGGAGGTGAATACTATTAAAAAACTATTTTATAGTATTATATTTATTAGTATAATCCTATATATTATGCAGCCAAACAAACCTGATATTGCTAGATACGAAACTTTTGATGACACTCCTTTAATTACTGTTAATTATGATGAAACAGTAATTGCAAGTGCTCAAAACTATCCTTATCTATATGCAAAAGGAGGTATTGTATTAAAACGCACCTTATATCAATGGCAAGTTGGTGAAGATGTCTTGCAAATTAAGAAAGCTCTAAAAAAAATAGGTTATCCCATTAATACAAGTTCTTATATTTTTGATAATAACATGAAAGATATTGTTATGCAATTTCAATCAGAACATGATTTAAACACTGATGGAATTGTTGGTAAATCAACAGTCAATGCCATTAATAAAATCCTAATTGAAAATAAAATGACTTCTCCTGTTATTAATACTGTAGTAACCAACGCTCCTACTAGTGGATATTGGATTACAATTAATAAATCTTCTAATACACTCACATTGCTAAAAGGCAAGCAAGTCATTGAAAAATTTCCTGTAGCTACAGGAAAAGAGCCAAAACTTACTCCTGAAGGCAAATGGGTAATAAATAATAAAGTAGTTAATCCTGCCTGGAAAAATATCAAAGGAGGAGTGCCTGAAAATCCCTTAGGATATAGATGGATGGGACTTAATATTGGCGACGGATATATCTATGGAATTCACGGCACAAATAATGAAAGAAGCATTGGATACTTTGTTTCAAAAGGATGTATTAGAATGGATAATAATGATGTTGACAAACTATTTACTCTAGTAAAAAATGGAACACCTGTATGGATTGGCAGTCAAAAGCAACTTAGCCAATGGGGCTTTATCGTAAAATAAATAATCTAAAAGCTTAATTACTATTTTAATCTAATAATATTTCTTTAAATATATTTCCTTCTAAATCTTTAATTCTAAATATCTTATCTTCCAATATTCCATAGGAATTAGGGCTATCTTCTTTAGGTAAAGTAATCGACCCTGGATTAATTATATAAATATCATTGACTTTCTTTGCCACTGGTATATGAGTATGACCATAGATAAAAACATCTCCTTGGCTAAGCTTTGGAAGATTATCTTCATTATAAATATGCCCATGACTTATAAATAATCTTCTATTATCATATAAAATATTAGAATAACTAGACATAATAGGATAATCCAACACCATTGCATCTACTTCGCTATCACAATTTCCCCTTATGGCTATTATTTTATCTTTCATTTTATTTAGTAAGTTTATTACTTCTTGGGGATTATATTCTTTTGGCAGTGGATTTCTCGCTCCATGATATAGCTGATCTCCTAATATTACTAAATAATCTGCACTTTCTTTATTAAAAATATCTATAGCCTTTTTTGCATAAAAGGCAGAACCATGAATGTCAGATACAAAAAATAACTTCATTTTTATATTCCTCCTAAAAACAATCTTTATACTTTTATATTTTTACCTTTTAAATAATTATATACAAAATCACTAAACTAGCAAAACAATCCTCTGAATTTCTCAGAGGATTGTTGATTTTTGTTATTTGCTTCTTAGGAACGGTTTCAATTTTTCCATTTTCCCTTTTAATCCTGTATTGATTTTGCTCAAATCCGGCTAACTGAAAAGGATTAAGAGATAAGTCTTCAATAATAGCTACTTTCTCTCCAGTTTTTATATCCTTGCCTTCAGCTAAAACAAAATGTTGGTATTTTTCATTCCAATAATAAGTTTGAAGGACTTCTTTTGAACTTATTAATTGAAAATCATCTTCTTTTGGTAATTCCTTGATATTAGCCATCTTTGATTTATAATAAAATTGATTTTCTAATACTCTAATTACAGGATAAGGACCATTTTCCCATTTTATTGTTGATTTCTCTTCTACTTTAAGCCATAAAGGATCAAGTTTTTGTGGGTTATCCCACATTTCATTCCAATAAGCAAGATAATCTTCAATAAGAGAAAGAACCATATCAAACTGTCCATTCTCCCAAAGATAAGCCCTTATATATGTACCTTTTTCAAAAGCTCCTAACATTTGATCAACAAATTCTCTAACTACAATAAGTTTTTTACCTTTTGAACCTATAGATATTAATTGAATATCTTTTATATCAAAAAATTCATCTACTAAATCAAGATATTTATAATCGCCTTCTTCATCTTCTTGATAAACTGCAATAATTGATTTTTTGGGTGTAAAACTAATATACATCATTAATTCTTCTTTAGAATCTCCCAATAAATCTACCTTGTTAATATTTAAATCAATGCTATCTTTTTTATCATTCCACTGTGAATAATTTATATCCTTTAATACAATTTCTAAAATTTTATTTTTACTAGTGATTAAATCAATTCCTTCGATATAATCATTAATCCATTTGGCCTTTAATGTTCTGTTTGCTTCAGCCTTATTAATAATAAAAAAAATAACAAGCACTGCTAATAAAAGCAAAGCAATAAAGATATTTTTTCTATGCCTTTGCATGTTTTTCCCCCATAATAAAATGCTTGATTTATTTATATGAGGAATCAAATAAAAAAATGTCTATATAAAAATAGACATTTCTAAAACATAATTAATATACTTTTTAATCTCTTTTAAGATGATGTCTTAAATGCATTTTAGAATTATAATTTGTTTTTTTAATATCTAATATATCCTCTTTATCTTTATCATCATTTAAACTACTAAACTCACTAAGATTGTTCTTTAGTTTAAGGGTACATTCTTTGCAAAATCTTCCGGTATTTATGTCTGCACCACATGATTCACAAGTTAACCAGCCTACAGAACCGTCAACAACTTCTAAGCGTTCTTCCCTTAAAAACTTAGTAATTTTTTTAACTGAAACTCCTGTTTGCTTAGAAACTTCAGTAATTGTAGCTTTAGGGTGGTCATATATATATTCTTTTACTTTTTCAAAATCCTTTTCATCTTGTTGAATACATTCGTAACATATAGGTTTTCCTATATAATTAAATAATTTGCCACATCTTATACAATTCCTAACCTGCATAACATCACCCCTCTTTATTATAACACATAATAAAGAAATGTTTAATGATTTGACATAATTTAAAAAGTTTTTATCTTATTTTTGCAGGTAATCCAACCTTCTTTTGAACTTTTCTTAAAGTTTTAGTTGCAATATAAGATGCTTTTTCAGCATTATTCTTAATTATAGAATCAATATAGCTTTTATCTTTTTCTAATTGATAAAATCTCTCTTGTATAGGCCTTAATTCTTCTACAACTACTTCAGCAACTTTTGATTTTAATTCCCCATAGCCCAAGCTAGAAAATCTTTCTACTGTTTCTTCAACAGGCTCTTCTGTAATACTGCAATAAATATTTAATAAGTTTTTAATTCCTGGCTGATTATCATTATATGATATTTTAGCTTCTGAATCGGTTACAGCCCTTTTTAACTTTCTTACAATTGTATCAGGAGAGTCTAAAAGACTAATATATGCATTTTCATTTTCATCAGACTTAGACATTTTTTTAGTAGGCTCCTGTAAACTCATAATTCTTGCCCCTACTTTAGGAAAGTATGCCTCAGGAACTGTAAAGGTTTCCCCATAAAGATTATTAAATCTAATTGCAATATCCCTAGTAAGCTCTAAGTGTTGATTTTGGTCATTGCCTACAGGTACTAAATTCGCTTGATAAAGAAGAATATCCGCTGCCATAAGGACAGGATAGGTAAACAAACCAGCATTAATATTTTCGCTATGCTTTTGGGACTTTTCTTTAAATTGTGTCATACGGTTTAATTCGCCCATATAAGTAAAGCAATTAAGAATCCAAGCTAATTCTGCATGGGCATTAACATGAGACTGATAATATATGATATTTTCTTCAGGATCCAAACCTGCGGCAATATATAACATTAAAACTTCCCTAGAACGCTTTCTTAATTCTGCAGGATTTTGCCTAACAGTTAAAGCATGAAGGTCTACAATACAAAATACGCAATTATATTCATCTTGAAGCTTAGTCCAATTTTTTAATGCTCCTAAGTAATTTCCTAAAGTTATATTTCCTGAAGGCTGCATTCCACTAAAAATAACCTTCTTTTCTTTTTGATTATCTGCAGTCATTTGTTTTCACCTCATTTGTTTTATAGGACTTCACTTAAATAAGTATATAATTTAAAAGTGAAAACATCAAGTAGTACTAAGCTCCATTATTAATCAATTTTTTCTTGTGATTGTGATAATGTAAGTCTGCTTAATCCTGCACGAGTAATTATTTGATATAGCATTACAACAAAAATAACATTCCCAATGGATGCAACAATTACACCAGTATATAATACAGCAAAAGGTCCAGGCAATCCAACTAACAAGAGTGCACTAGCTAAGAAAGTAGTTCCGCTTACAATTGTTCCAACAAATCCAACAACCCCCATCTTAACAGTTTCAGAAATGGATAGCTTTTTAAGGGCATAAATCATCAGTCCAACTACTATACCAGTAACACATTTATCAATAATATTAGGAAGCTGGCCTCCTGGGAATTGTGTTGTCATGGCAGATATTAATCCACATACAATTGAAGTTGCAGCTAAATTAGTTGGATTAAAATTAATAAATATAGCTAAAAACATCATAGATAATAAGAAATCTGGTTTAAGACCTGCAAATGTTCCTGGTACAATATAGTGTAAAATTGCTCCTATTGCTAATAAGATTGCTGACATAGTTAATTGTTTTACTTTCATTATAAATTCCCCTTTCATTTTTAAAATATAAAATAAAAAAAGCACTTCATCCCTACTAAGGGACGAAATGCTATTATTCCGCGGTACCACCCTGATTAGATAGTAAAACTATCTCACTCACCCAGATACGGAGTTGCTACTCGATATCCTGCTCCTGTAACGGGAAGCCCCGGCTACCAATACTTTCTCAGTTAGAGATTTCATGGTGCTTCTCATGGAACCATTCAATATAAGCCTCTATATCGGACCTCACACCAAACGCCGACTCGCTGAATAGACTTCTTTATATTTACTCTTTCCAATCATAGAATTTAAAATTTATTATTTTTCATGATAACACATATTTTAAATCTTTGCAAGATGTTATCATAAGAAAAGTATATTATTAATTATCCTTATTATTTTACAAGCTCTTTAAGGCTATCTATCATCTTATTGACTTTCTTTTTGGATACAACAAAATCTGATTCACCGTCTCTAAAGGCTGCGTAAAAGTCATCACTATAAGATACATAATCTATTGTTACTTTTTCTCCTGTATCAAGGGTAAAAGTGGTTCTTATTTCAGGGTTTGTGTTTTCCACATCTTTATCGATTTCCGCATCAAAAGTAATACCTATTAAGTCTTGATAATAATCTTTAAAGGCCTCTTCTTCCACTTCTTTTCCATCTACTTTATAAGTAGTTATAACTTCTTCTCCATCTTCTTCTTTGCTGGTAGTTCTAGAAAGTTTAAGATTATTAACTTTGCCTTCATATTCTATTTCAATAGAATCTACCAGATTAATGTCAACAATATACACAAATCTGTCAATAAAATCTATAGGCTTCATGTCAATTAAAGATTGAAGTTGAGATAGAGCCATAGTATAAACAGTATCTTTAGTTTCTGTCATGGCATATGCTATATTGTCGTCCTTATTAGAACCTATAAATAAATGTAAAGAATTTTTAGTATCCCTGATTTCTATCTCTATTCTTGGATTGTCAAGGCCATACTTTGAAAGATCTGAAGGATTATCCTCTATAAAATCCTCAATAGTATAGTTAAAGCCTTTTTCCAAAATATTCATAAATTCTTTAGAGCCTACAGCATAACTATGCTTATATGGCTGTTTCATTATCCAAAGGTCTAAACCGTATTTATTAAGCTCTTCATTTATATTAGAGACTATTTCTATTGTTGGCTTTCCTTCTTGACTAATGTATAAATAGTCTAATTCTTGTGCGTTTATTTGTGTTAATTTTCTATTTCTTAAATCATCAACACTTAAACTAAAGTTTTCGCCATGATTCATCCAAACAGTATACAGTTTAGAATCATCTTTTCTCATAAGATAATAGGTAGTACCTTCTGGTGTCTTATTACCTAAATAATACTCTCTTGTTTCGCCATCATCAAAAAATGCTTTAGCTATAACAGATGGTGATTTAAGACCATATTGCTCTAAGTCTTGTGGATTTTCTTCCACAATTCTTTGAGCAAACATTACCGCAAAACTATAAGCTAAATCATTTACCTTTTCTTGATCTATTTCTATATTATCTTTACCAGCCAATACCCATATATCATATTTTCTTTCAATTGTTATTTCACCTTCAGAAGATATTAAAATCATCTTAGTAATTTTATCCCTAGAACTATTGGATAAGGTTAATTCAGATCCATCTTCTTCATTTATATCATTTTCTTTAGCATTATTACTGATATAGATATAAGCCCCTACTAAAACTACTAATAGTATGGCTGCTAAAATTAAGTTGCGAGACTTTCTCATCGGTTTTTCCTCCTCAACCATACAACTAGTCCAATAATACCTATGATAACTGGAATAACAATTACGGAAATACCCGAATATAATAATACTTGTGATTGATTCATCTTAAGTCGTTGTGTAACCAGACTTTTAGGTCTTATAGATATACTTTCTTCTCTGTCAACCAGCCAATTTATACTATTCATGAAAAAGTCCGTATTACCACCTGCACTTAGAGCATCTACGTCAGGATCTAATAAAAATTGCGTATTACCAATAACAACTAGCTTTGTAACATATTCTTCATTGTTTTCATACCATTTATCTGTAATTGCAACAGCTATATCAAGAGGACCATCTAAATCTCCTTCTTCTTTCTCTGCTACTTCAGATTCAAAATTTGTTTTTGCATAAGAGCTTTCTGAAGATGTAATTAAAGGGATAATCTCCAGTGAATCTCTTTTAACTTGAAGAGTTTCAATGCTTTGACCAACAGGTATTAAAACTGCAAGCCCATTGGACCTTAAAGGATTTGTAATTTCATGGTCACCTAAGCTTGGAATAATGTGCAAAGGATTAAAAAATTGATATTTTGTTTCAGGTTCTATAATTATTGACTTCTGAATACTTATTCCATACTTATTGGTTACTTCTTCAAGATTATCCATTTCTTTTCCGCTTACATTTGTAAGAATAATGGCTCTTCCTTTATTTTGTAAGAAATCATTGATTATGGTTGCTTCTTCTTTAGAAATATCCCTATTTGGAGCAAGTATAAGTAAAATATCTGCATCTTCAGGAATAGACTTATCAGTTAATAAATTCAAATTTTTTATCTCATAGTTTTCCTTTTCTAATTGTGTCTTAATATTATTAGATAGTTCAAATTCATCATGACCTTTTAAGGCATAAATTACAGGATTTTTTTCTGAAACTATATATTGAATTGCCCCTGTTACTCTTTCTTCAACTGCTAAAGACTCTGCAATATATGAACCATTACTATACCTATAATTAACTAATTGAAAAGGAGGAATTACTTTATATTTCCCATTTTCTCCTTCTACTATCAAGCTATCATTACTAATAGAATTACCACTTTTGTCATATTTCGTAGCAAATTGAGGATATAAAACTGGGTCCTTATATTCCACCTTTATTTTATTAGAATAATCACTATATTTTTTTAATGCTTCATCAAAAATAAGATTTTCTTTACCAGTCTCTGTTAAAGCATATATTGTAATTTTTTGATCTAAGCTATCTAATATATCAAGAGTTTGTTGAGATAGCGAAAACATTTTGTTTTCAGTTAAGTCTAATTTATAATCCAACTGTCCAACCATTAAATTTATTATTATAAGGATCGCCACTACAAAGGCTGTCATCATTGATGCATATCCACCATATCTGACTCTTTTATCCTTAAAAGACTCCCATATATTTAAATTCTTCATTATTGCTTCCCTCCTAGCTCCATCTACGCTTTTCAATAGTTTGTATAGTTAAAAAGATAAAAGCAAATGAAAAAGTAATAAAATACACTACAGAACTAATATCAAAAATTCCAAAAGAAAAACTTTGATATCTTTCCATCAAAGAAAACCATTGAAATAGCTTTAGAATAATTCCATCATATATAGCTGGGTTTGACACATATAACAAAACCATTGCTATTGCTCCAATAATTATAGCACCTGCACTTATATAAATATTTTTTGTTGAATAATATAATAGAGCAGCTATTGCAATAACGAGAATTCCAACAACTACTATGGAAGACTTCCTATCTGTAGGCAATCCCATTATTATTCCGTCCATAATCCATAAAACCAATAAAGTAATAACTGTAACAACTGCAGATATTACTTGATTTTCAGTTAGTGAGGATATAAATAAGCCTACAGAAATAAATGCTGCCCCAAGTAGAAAGAAGCCTATGTATCCTCCTAAAACTTCACCTACTGCCACATTTCCATAAAAACTTAAAATAATCGGATATAAAACTGTAATTAATAGAGTTAATAGGAATAATAATAGTGCAGCAAAATATTTACCCAATACAATATCCGATACCTTAAGGGGTGATGTTAATAAAAGCTGGTCTGTTTTTTGCCTTGTTTCTTCTGATATTAATCTCATTGTAAGCATAGGAACTACAAAAAGAAAAATAAAAGTTATACTGGACAAAACATTATTATATAAAGGATTTTGTCCTAATAAATTAGTTATAGAAAAGAAAATTCCAGAAATTAAAAGGAAAAAACTCATAAAAATATAGCCTGTTGCAGAAGCAAAATAGGAGCGAAGTTCTTTATTTATTATCGCTAACATCTTCCCCATCCTCCTTTTGTTGACTATCATTATCATCAAAATTGTCTGCTGTTTCTTGTTCAATTATTTGTTCTTGAGTAGTTACTTGTAAGAAGATTTCTTCTAAGGTTAAATCCATTGATTTCATCATTAAAATTGGATAATCCGCAGCTTTAAATGCGTAGTATAAATCTTCTCTGATATCTATATCTTCTTTACCTTCAACAATAATATCAACTGTGCCAGCTTCTCTTGAACCAGTTACTTCAGCAGTCTTTATTGAATTTATTTCTTTTACAACCTTTAATACATTATCTTTTGAGCCTTTTATTCTTAACAACATCTTATTAGTTTGTGAAAGCCTTTTTGCTAAGTTTTCAGGAGTATCTATAGCAACTATTTTACCTTTGTTAATAATTAAAACCCTATCACATACAGCACTTACTTCTGATAAAATATGAGAGCTAAGAATAATAGTATGATCTTTACCTAAACTCTTAATAACATTACGTATTTCAATAATTTGCTTTGGGTCTAAACCAACAGTAGGCTCATCGAGAATTAAAACCTGAGGTTCCCCAATCATAGCTTGAGCTAAACCTACTCTTTGTTTGTAACCCTTAGATAAATTTTTTATTAATCTTTTTCTCATATCGGTTATTTTCACAGCATTCATAACCTTGCCCAACATCTCTTTTTGTTTATGAACACTTACCTTTTTAATATTACATACAAACGTTAAGTATTCCTCTACAGTCATATCCATATAAAGAGGAGGCAATTCTGGTAAATAACCAATTCTCTTTTTTACCTCCCCTGGTTGTTCTAAAATATCAAATCCATCTACCTTAACAGTGCCTTCTGTTGCAGAAATATATCCAGTTATGATATTCATTGTTGTAGACTTTCCTGCACCATTGGGACCTAAAAAGCCTAAAATTTCACCTTTTTCAACTTTGAAGCTTATGTTATCTACAGCTTTGTGCTGACCATACTGCTTAGTTAAATTATTAACTTCAATCAAGCTACTCCCTCCCATGTTTATAATTCTTAGTAAGTTTATCAAAAAATCTTGAACTAAATATGAATAAATTATAAATTCTTTTGCACAATTGTTCAAGCTTTTACAAAATTATAATTATTAAACCCTTAAATTATATCATTAAAAAAGAAAAATTTCTAAAAAATAAAATTTAAATAAAATAAAGCCTATAGAAAACTTCATCTATAGGCCTTTTGCTATTTCTTTCTTTTTATCTTTCTTAACAATTCCCTTAAGTTTTTCTGCAATATCGTCAAAAATTGTATAATTTAATGGGATAACAACTAAGGTTAATACTGTAGATAATGATAAACCTCCAATAACCGCAGTTGCTAAAGGAGCTGTTATTTCTCCTCCTTCTCCAATTCCTAAAGCCATTGGTATCATACCAAGAACAGTTGTAAGAGTAGTCATAAGAATGGGACGAAGTCTTGTCGGTCCTGCTTCTAAAATTGCATCCTTCCTACTATAGCCCCTGTCACGAAGCTGAATAATATAATCAATTAATACAATAGCATTATTAACTACTATACCTACCAAAATGATTAAACCGATAAAAGAAGACATATTTATAGTTCTTCTCGTCAAAAACAGTGCAAGAATTGCTCCCGTTAAAGCTATAGGAATAGAAAATAGTATCGTAAAAGGATGTAAGAAAGATTCAAACTGAGAAGCTAAAACCATATAAACCAGCACAATTGCTAATAATAATGCTAGGGTAAGGCTTCCAAAAGACTCCATCATCTGCTCTATTTCTCCAGAAAAATCATAATTATATCCTTCTGGCATCCTATAATTTTTCAATTTTTCTTCTATATCTTCCTTAATTGAATTAATATCCCTTCCAAAAACAGCTGAGCTTATGGTTACGGTTCGTTTTTGATTAGTCCTCATTATACTTTCAGGACTTTTACTAATAGAAATATCTGCAAGCTCCGATAAAGGTATACTCATTCCCAAAGGAGATGTTACAGAAATATCTTTTATATCTTTAAGATACTCTAATTTAGAACTATCATATTGTATTCTGACATCTATTTCTGTACCGTCAACCTTATATTTTGTTGCAACTGAACCTTGCACAGCCGTTCTTAAAGTATTAGATATTGTCATCATATTTAGNCCGTACATAGATGCCTTATTCCTATTTATGACTATTTGAGCCTCAGGGTAACCTTCTTCAACAGAATGTGTTACTTCTCTTGTCCCATCTACACTCCTTACAATCTCTACAAAATCATTTGCCATAGATTCCAACTGTTCTAAGTCATCTCCTGAAATATCGATAGATATAGGGGCTGATCCTGATAAACCTACCATAAAATTACTACCTGTAACAGATATTTCAGCACCAGGAATATCCTTAGTTAAACTTCTTACTTCATCTGCTATTTCATCAACGGAGCGTTTTCTATCTTTAACTGAACCTACATTAACTATAATACTTGCACTATTGGAGGCTGTGTCTGTTCCAATCATTCCTGCACCCCCTCCAATATTTACAAAGACTTCTTTTATTTCTTCAATACCTTCTAAACTAGTTTGAACCTTTCTTGCAATCTCAAAGGTTTCTTCAATAACTGTTCCTTTGGGAAGTACAATATCAATACTAAATTGCCCTTGGTCAGTAGCAGGGAAAAACTCCATCCCCACTAATCCAACTGCTGGTATTATTAATGTCCCTATAAATACTGCTAATGTAATAACTACAGCTTTCTTTCTGTGATTCATTGTCCAGTTTAGAACTTTTCTATAGAATAAATCAATTTTATCTAATAGTTCGCTCCACTTATCAAATATTTTAGTAGTAATTTTCTTCCTTTTAATATCATCTATTTTTTCAACCTTTAATATTTTAGATGCCATCATTGGCACTAAAGTTAATGCTACAATTAAAGACGCTGTTAAAGAAAAGGTTACTGTTAAAGCTAATTCTTTAAATATCTTAGCTGCCCATCCTTCAACAAAAACTATAGGTAAAAATACTACTATAGTAGTAAGCGTTGATGCAACAACTGCCATCCCTATTTCTGTTGTTCCATAATCTGCAGCGTCAATTCTGCTTTTTCCTTTTTCCCTATGCCTGTAAATATTCTCTAAAACAACAATGGAGTTATCAACAAGCATTCCTACTCCTAAGGCTAAACCACCTAAGGAAACTATATTAAGAGTTATATCAATAAAAAACATAAAAGCAAAAGTTACAATAATTGAAATTGGAATAGAAAGCCCAATAATTAAGGTACTTCTTATATTACGTAAAAATACAAATAGTATTAGTATAGCAAGGATTCCGCCAATAATAGCAGTAGAGGCAACGTTTTCAATAGACTTATTTATAAATTCAGCACTATCATAAATAACAGCTATTTCAATATCTTCTAAGTCAGGATTTAATCTTAAAGCATTTACCTCTTCCATTATTGCTTTTGAAACTTTAACTGTATTCGCTGTTGACTGCTTTTGAATGGATAAACTAATGCTAGGATTGCCATTAATGTATGCATAGGAATCCATATCTTTATATCCTTCTTCAATTTCTGCAACATCTCGTAGATAAATCAGCCCTCCAGCAGTCGTAATAGGGAGATCTTTAATTTCTTCTATATTATTAAATTCCCCAATAGAACGAAGTGTAAGAGTAGTTTTTCCTTGCTTTAATTCTCCTGCTGGAAGATTTAAATTTTCTGCTGCTAAAAACTGTGCAATTGTAGCGGGAGTTAAATTATATCCTTTTAATTTATCTGGTAGTAAAGTAACCCTAATTTCTTTTTCTTTTCCCCCGCTTAAACTAACGGAAGCCACCCCTTCGATTTTTTCTATTTTTCCAATTATACTATTTTCAACACTGCGAGTTAACGCTTCTAAATCTTGATTACCACTAATGCCAAGCTGCATTATTGGCATCATATTGGGATCAAGTTCCAAAACCAAAGGCTCTTCAGCATCTTCTGGCAAATACCCTTTAATCATATCTATTTTTTCTCTCATATCAAGCATTGCCATATCCATATCTGTTCCATCATTAAACTCTACCATAACAACAGAAGAACCATTTGATGACATGGATGTTATATTTTTTAAATTACTTACCGTACCAACGGCTCCTTCTAAAGGCCTTGTAACTAATGTTTCAATTTCTTGAGGCCCCGCACCACTATATTGAGTCATTATTATCGCATAAGGAAGACTAAATTGAGGTAATAAATCTACTGGCAATCTTCCCATAGAAATAATCCCTAATAAAACAATAATTAATATTAACATGACAGTGGTAACTGGACGCTGTATCGATACTTTTGAAATCTTCATAAACTACTTCCTCCTATTCTAATTATCAACTACTTTAACCTTTCCACCGTCAACAAGATATTCTTGACCTTTAATAACTATATTCATTCCTTCTTTTAAACCTTCAGTGATTTCAGCTTCCTTACCATTATCAAGGCCAAGTTTTACTTCAATCCTTTTTGCTGTGTCTTCTTCCACTATATAAACATAATTTATATCTCCCTCAGTTAATACAGTTTCTCTTGGAATTACTATTACATTTTGAGCTGTATCAAGTTCAAATTCTACTTGGGCAAACATACCGGGTTTTAACAAAGAGTCTTTATTATCAATTTCTATTTTTACAAGGTATGTAAAAGTTCTTTCATCAGCGGCCGGACTTATGGCAGCAATCCTTCCTACAAACTTATTTGAAGAAGCAGAAGCTACATAAACATCTACCTTTTGATTTTTTTCTATCTTATTAATTATTTGCTCTGAGACATTTACATCCACAAAAACCTTATCCATTTGTATAATTGTAAAAGGTGCAATAGCTCCACCAACCATTTCCCCAGCATCTATCATCCTACTGCTGACTACACCATCAATAGGACTTTTAACTGCGGTATCCTTTAAGGTTTCTTTTGCATTAGCAATTTGGATTTCTAGGCTTTCTTTTGCTGCTACTGCTTGAGTAAGTTGACTTTGAGCCAATTGAACACTTTCTTTAGAAAGATTGCTCATAAATAAATCATAATTATCTTTTGCTGATTCATAAGCCAACAAAGCAGTTTGATATGTGCTTTCTAATTGGTCTAATTGCTGCTTTGAAACAGAACCTATATCATATAATACCTTCATATCTTCATATGCCTTCTTAGCATCTTCAAGTCTGATTTCTGCAGTTTTTAGTGCAGTTTCTAATTGGCTTTTTTGTTGTTGGTATTGACTTCCTTTTGCACTGCTAAGTCCAACTTGACCCATATTTACTGTTGCTTGTGCAGATTTTAATTGAGCCTCTAAAGCTTTAATATTGTTTTGAAGATCTGTCTCATCTAATTTAAATAATACGTCTCCTTCTTTAACGTAATCCCCTATATCAAAATATACTTCTTTTACTTTTCCTGCTACTTTGCTTGAAATCGTGATCTGTTGTTTAGGATTAATTTTCCCTCCATAAGTATAAGTATTAGATATTTGACCTTTAGAAACCTTTTGAATATTTACAGGAACTATATTATCTTCCGTTTCACTATCATTACCAGTATTATTGCAGCCAGTAATTAATAATGTTAATAACAAAATTACTGAAATTATATTTTTAATTCTCATACAATAATCCTCCTAAATAACTTATTCGCTAATAACAGCATTTAATTTGCTTATTCCTTCTTCAAAATCCTTTTTCTTATCACTAGTTAAACTTTCGTAAAATTCTCCAAATATATATATGATTCTTTCATACACTTCCGTAAGCACCCCCACTCCCTTTTGTGTCATAGATAAGTATATTTTTCTTCTATCATCTTCCTCTGAAGGATAATTTCTTATTAAATAACCTTCTTTAACTAATTTAGAGACTCCTATAGATAAGCTGCTGCTACTAACATTTAAATGTCTTTGTAAATCTGATAATGTGCATTGCTTAAACTGATGAACTAAAATCAAAATAGTAAATTGCCTGTCTGTAAGCCCTGTATTACCCTTACCATTAATATTAAATTCTTTAAAATACTTGCCATGAAGCCAATGGGTTAAGTTAATAATTAAACCCAGAAACTGTAGGCTTACTTCATTTGTTTTTTTGTCAGCCATATCTATCACCTTATATTTATAATAAAACTTTTCTAGTATAAATGCTATTTTATTTCAATAATTATTCCTTTAATTATTTAAGATTTTCATAATTAAATATTATGAATAAAAGCCATATTTTATCATTGTTTATTTATGACTTATACTTCATAATAAAAATAAATAAAAGGAGGCGATATTTTGAAAAAAATAACCAGCTTTACAGTAAACCATATTAATTTATTAAGAGGTATATATGTTTCCAGGAAAGACTTATTAGGAAATGAAAGCATAACTACTTTTGATATAAGAATGAAAAAACCTAATATAGAAGCAGTCCTTAATACTGCTGAAATTCACACTATAGAACATTTAGGTGCAACTTTTCTTAGAAATCATACAAAATATGCAAACCAAATTATTTATTTTGGACCCATGGGATGTAGGACAGGATTTTATCTTGTTATAGGTGGAGATTATTCATCAGAAAATATTCTTCCCTTAATGATAGAAATGTTTGAATTCATTGCAAATTATGAAGGAGAAATTCCTGGAGCATCTCCAGAAGAATGTGGAAATTACTTAGATATGGATCTTAAAACAGCTAAATTAGAAGCAAAAAAATTTCTAGGCGAAGTTCTTATTAATATTAAAAAAGAAAATCTTTATTATCCTGACTAAAAGCTATATATAATATCCCAGTATATCTAGTACCCAATCTGTATATACTAACTGAGAAAAATATAAAAGGAGACTAGATATGGCTAAATTTCCTAATCCCTTTTTTCGCAAATATACTTATCCTAATACCAACTCTTTAAGAATAAGTTCACTAAATAAATTATTACCTCATAAAAATCATATTCTTTTTAATTATGATGATGAAGATAAGGCAACTTATGAAAATTATTTTAGTATCAAAGAAAAAATCCCCCGTTGAAAAAATCCCCCGTTAGAGGGATTTTTATTGACCTAATTTTTTAGTTATAAGTCTTTGTAACTCTGATGCTTGCATGCCTTCATTTTCAGCAAATCTTTTAAAACAAGCACTTATTTCTTCATCATCTATTTCTTGAGAATAATTTTGAAAATCTCTTAATCTTTCTTGTGTATCTAAAAGAGCTTTCTTAAGATAATCCTGTGTAGTAAGTTCCATACCTCCACCTCCAAAAGCTACATCTATTTATATATTTAGTATAGAGATGGAGATAAATTTTATACTAATAACTTTTTCCAAAGCTTTTTATATAATTATTATTAAATTTATTCTCTTAAATGTGCTTCTAAATTTGTTTCTAAACCATTTATTATTTTCTTCATTGCTTTATTAACTTCTTCTTCAGTTAATGTCCTATCTGAAGCCCTAAAGGTAATAGAATAAGCAACAGACTTATAACCTTCTTGTATTTGTTTTCCTTTATAAACATCAAAGAGACTGTAGGATTCTAAAATCTTTCCTCCACGCTGTTTTATTATGTTCTCAATATCTTTTACTAATACTTCATCCTTAACAAGCATAGCTATATCTCTTGATACTGCAGGATACTTAGGTAATGGCTTATATACCCTGTCTAAATTAGCAGCTTCCTCAATCATTGATATATCAATAACTCCAAGATATACTCTTGTATTTATATCATAATTTTTTGCCACATTAGGATGAAGCTCTCCAATATAACCTAATTCTTTATTATTACAAGAAATAGAAGCACAACGGCCAGGATGCATCCAAGATAAACCTTGTTCTAAGTTATATTCTACCTTATCACTCATACCTAATTTTTCAAATAGTACTTCTACTGTACCTTTTATATCATAAAAATCAAGTTCTCCATACATACCTATTGTAAGTTTTGACTTTTCTTCAGGCAATTCTTTAAGAGGTAATTCTTTTGCTATATAAACTTTCCCTACCTCATAAAGGAGTGCTTCTTCATTTCTTCTATTAAAATTAGTAGATAATGAAGTTAGCATACCATTTAATGTTTGGGTTCTCATTATACTAAAATCTTCACCTAAAGGATTAGATATAGTAATAACTTTACGTAAATCGTCATTTTCACTTATGTTTAGCTTGTCAAATACTTTAGGGCTTTCAAAGGTATAATTCATTATTTCATAAAATCCTTGCCCTTCCATAGTATTCTTTATTATATCCTCAATCTTTTGACTATAGGTCTTTTTACCAACTGTAGGAGTTCCTCTTTCTAAAGTAGTAGTAATCTTATCATAGCCATATAATCTGGCAACTTCTTCTGCTAAATCGGCATTTCCTTCAATATCTGGACGGAAAGTAGGAATAGTTAGAGTTTTAGCTTCTTTATTAACTTTAAATTCAAGAGAACTAAAATAATCTATCATTTCTTCTTCAGATAGAGTAATTCCTAGAAGGCTATTTATTTTTTCTACAGAATAAGGAATGGTTTTTGGCTCTCTTTTTGCTGGATATGCATCAACTATTCCTTCAACTACTTCTCCTGCCCCCAATTCAACAACTAATTGGCTTGCTCTATTTAAAACATCTATAACAATATTAGGATCTAAACCTTTTGAATATTTAACAGAAGCATCACTTCTAAGACCTAACTTCTTAGCTGTAAGCCTTATATTAGCACCATTGAAGTTTGCAGACTCAAATAAGATGGTTTTGGTTTCTTCGGTTACCTTTGTTTCTTCTCCTCCCATTACACCACCAATGGCAATGGGACTTTCACCGTCAGTGATTAAAAGCATAGACTCATCTAAATTTCTGTCTTCTCCATCAAGGGTCATAATTTTTTCTCCTGCTTTTGCATTACGAACAAGTATTTTTTTATTCTTTAATTTGTCATAATCAAAAGCATGCATGGGCTGACCCATTTCAAGCATCACATAATTGGTAATGTCTACAATATTATTAATAGGTCTTACCCCAGCAGCAATAAGTCTTTGTTTCATCCATTTTGGTGATGGTTGTATCTTAACGTTTTTAATAATTCTTGCTGCATAACGAGGGCACAAGTCGGGATTATCAATTTCTATAGATATAAAATCAGAAGCGTTTCCTTCGATTTCTTTAACTTTAATTTCAGGATACTTAAATGGAAGCTTAAAGGTTGCTGCTGCTTCCCTAGCTATTCCTATAACACTAAAACAATCTGAACGGTTAGATGTTATTTCATATTCTACTACAATATCATTAAGCCCAAATACTTCTTTTATATCTGTTCCCAAAGGATATTCTTCGGATAAAATATAAATTCCATCTTCAGCTGCCTCAGGATAATCTTCTTTTTCAAGGCCTAATTCATCAATAGAACACATCATGCCTTGAGATTCTATCCCACGAAGTTTACCAGTTTTTATTTTTATGCCTCCTGGAAGGCTAGAGCCATTAAGTGCAACAGGAATATAATCCCCTTCTTTAATATTACTAGCTCCTGTTACTATTTGAATTATTTCACTTCCTACATCAACCTTTGTAACTAACAATTTATCTGCGTCAGGATGTTTTTCTATAGATAAAATTTTTCCAACTACTACCTTATCGATTTCTTTTCCTTGCTCTAAATAATTTTCTACATTAGAGCCAGACATAGTCATTGCATCTACAAAAGTCTTTATATCACAATCAATAGACACATAGTCTTTAAGCCATGACATAGGTATATTCATCACGATGCTCCTTTCTAAAATTGCTTTAAAAATCTTATATCATTTTCTACGAATAAACGTAAATCTTTTATACCGTATTTACTCATTGCAAGTCTTTCAAGACCCATCCCAAAAGCAAAACCTGTATATTCTTCGGGATCTATCCCTGCCATACGTAAAACATTTGGATGAACCATTCCACAACCTAATATTTCTGTCCAACCGCTTCCTTTACAAACATTGCAACCTTTACCCCCACACACTACACAAGATACGTCCATTTCTGCACTAGGCTCTGTAAAGGGGAAGAAATGAGGTCTAAATCTTACATTAACCTTATCTCCAAATAACTCTTTTGCAAATACTTCTAATACCCCTTTAAGGTCAGAAAAAGTAATATTCTTATCTACAACTAATCCTTCTATTTGATGGAAAACTGGTGAATGAGTTGCATCCACTGCATCAGAACGATAAACCTTTCCTGGACATATGATACGTACAGGGGGTTTTTGTTTTTCCATAACCCTTACTTGAATGGGAGAGGTTGCTGTACGAAGCATAAAATCTTGATTTATATAAAAAGTATCTTGTTCATCTCTTGCTGGATGATCTTTAGGAATATTTAAAGCTTCAAAATTATAATAATCTGTTTCGATTTCAGGACCGTCAGCAATTTTATAACCCATGCCTAAAAATATTTCTGTTATTTCCTCTAATACCAAATTCATAGGATGACGGCGACCGGTTTTTTTCTTTTTGCCAGGCATAGTTACATCAATAACTTCTTCTTTTAATTTTTTTTCTTGCTCTTCTTCTAGCAATTTATTTTTTACTTCTTCAAGTTTTTGTTCAATCTCATCTCTTACTTCATTTGCTAACTGCCCAATGATTGGACGTTCTTCAGCTGATAAATCTTTCATACCTCTTAATACTTGAGTTAATTGACCCTTTTTCCCTAAATACTCTACTCTAATTTCATCTAAGGCTTTAAGTTCTTTTACATCATTTAATAAACTAATAGCCTGATTTCTAATGGCCTGCAGCTTATCTTTCATAAATAACAATACTCCTTTCTAATTAAACATCTAAAATCAAAAAACTCCGTCCCAAAAGGGACGGAGAAAATCCGCGATACCACCCTAGTTCCTGCTAAATAACATAGCAAGCACTCTTGCCTATAACGGTAGGAAACCGGCATAACCTACTACTATTTCAGTCATGCAGCTCTGGTGGGAAATTCAATAGCAATTGAACCTAAGAATGCTTTCAGCCTGTGACATTCTTTCTCTTTAAGGAAATTTGCTATCTACTTAGACTATAAAAGTCTACACCTTCATAGCTTTTATCATTTATGATACATTTTAACATATCATTTTTTATTGTCAAGACTACAAAAAATCGGATTTATCAATCCGATTAGGGATTGTAAATCCGATTAATTTGTGTTTTCTACGTTCTTTTTTAAAAATAGAGTATATATCAGCCAGCCAATAAAAACAAAGGGTAGTCCTACTATTACTAAAGCCAATATACCAAAAGCTAAAGAAAAAGTAATTCCAATTAGCTTAAAACCAAGAGCTACTAATTTAAATAATAAAGGAATTCCAAATACTACAGCCACAAAGCCTATAACTAAATAAACAAGTATTCTTACTATTTTAGAATCCATATATTCACACCTTTCTTTTTGTTTTATTATTTGACTATATATACGTAAAAAATAAAGCAAGGTATGAATAATTGATAAAAGTTATTTTTTCCAAAGCTATAAAACAAACATCAATCCTAAAAGCCTATACAAAAAGGAACACAATTTATTTAATTTCACCGGCTTTTGTAAGGGCAATCTTTGAAGCAATAGGACCAATTAATTCAAAAATTAAAACACTACATAGTACAACAGCACGAACTTGTGCTGAATATTGAGGCAATGCTTTGTCTACTACTAAAGAAAGACCTATTGCAACTCCTGCCTGAGGCAGTAATGTCCAACCCAAATATTTTTTTACCATTGGCTCAGACTTTGTTAAAACAGCTCCAAACCATGAACCAAAGACTTTACCAATCGAACGCATGATTATGTAAATAACACCGATAACTCCAATAGAAGGAATTATAAAAATATCAAGTTCAGCACCAGATAATACAAAGAAAAGCATAAAGATTGGTGGTGTAAATGTATCCGCAATTTTAAAAATAGAGGCCGATTCTCTATTTATATTAATAAGAACTGCTCCTAAAAACATGCAAGCAAGCAAAGATGATGCACCTAAGTAGTCAGCAAGAGAAGAAGTAATAAATAATATTCCAACTATTGCACACATTCTATTAGATTCCTTCTTAAAAAAGTGAAGAGGAATAAGCAAAATTAAGGCTAAAACTAATCCAATAATTGCAGATAAAAACAGCTCTATAAAAGGAGCTAGTAATGATAATAATAAGCCTTTGCCGTCTGCTGCCATTGAATTAACATAAGTTAAGGCAAAACCAAAGGCAATCAAGGCAATAGCATCATCAATAGCAACTACACTAAGGAGAGTTTTTGTAACAGGTCCATTTGCCCGATACTGTTTTATAACCATTACTGTAGCTGCAGGTGCCGTAGCTGATGCAATAGTGCCAAGCATAATAGCTAGAGAAGGTTCCAGGCCAAGAATTATTAATCCACTTGCAACAAATACAATTGTTAATGTAGCACCAAAAAAGGCTATAACAACAGGAGTTAAACCGACTTCCTTAAAATAATCTTTGCTAAACTCAGCACCTATTGATAATGCAATAAATGCCAAAGCCATTTCAGAAACAATGCCTATGTTTTCAACAGCTTCAAAAGATAATATTCCCAATACGTAAGGACCTAATATGAGTCCAGCAATAAGATATCCAGTTACATTAGGTAAACCAACAAACTTAACAAGTCTTCCAAATAAAAGCCCACAAAGTAGCATTAATCCTACATATAAAAGTATGCTCATTTTTCTAACCCCTTTCCTCTAACAAAGTCCAGAGGAAGGCTAAACATAATCCCTGTGTCGGGCTCTGAAAAATCTCCTACTATTTCTTCTGTAATACGTACAATCGTATCTTCCTGATCATCACGAATCACAGTTAAAATTGTCTTGCTTTTTTTATTTTCGTCGCCATTTAAATACCTACGAATTGAACCCAAAAAATTAACTTCTTCTTCATCATGCTTGGAGTGATAAAGTTCCCGTGCCATACCCGTGCTTTCCAGAATTGTCGCTCCACATATCCCCTCTTTTACAAAAGTCATCATCAAATCATCAAGCTTTTCCGTGCGATTTAGTATTAAAACAAATAACTTCATAAGCTTTATCCTCCTTTTTTATTCCGCCATTAAAAAGAAAAAGAAAGGCTTAGATTATATGTATTAACAAAAATACCAATAGCCCCTCTCCACAATAATTGACGGTTTTTTATTAACTATCCATTTTATAATATATCATATATTATAACATAACTCAATTAATAGAATAATTAAACTAATTAAAATACAATTATCTTGTTTTTATCTAAAAATATTACATCTTTCTAGTTATTTTTTACTATTATATTTGAATTTTTCAAAAAATTGCTTATAATGATATTATAAGCATCTTCATAAGCATAATACTATTTATTAAATAAATAATAAAGAAGGAGTTCTTATGCTTAATAATTTTTTAGATAAAATGCTTCTTATTACTTCTATCATAACTTTGGGAAGTATTTTATTTAAAGGATATTTATTAAAACAAAATAAATATAAAAAAGAAATCCTTGGATTAATCGGAGGGTCTATTGGGATATTGTTTTTTTCTTATCCTAAATTAACTAACGATAATTTCTTATATATACTAACTCTTTGGATTATCCTTTCCCTTACGACCTTATTTGGAGCTTTTTCTTCTTCATTAATAGCAGGATTAATTCTTTTATGCTTTAATTTAATTAGTTCTCTTTCATTAAACAATCTTGTCATAACTTTACTGTTTATTATTTCTAGTGGAATTACAGATATTTTATTCCTTTCAAGAAAATATAAATGGATAACCTTAAACAGCCTATGGCTTATTATATCCTTAACTTACTCTAAGTCCTTGTCAATTCCTATTCATTCTTTTGTTTTTACTTGTATTCTCACCAGCTCTTATATCCTTTTTCTTTTATATATTATACGCAAAAACTATACTTCTTATATAAATCTTAAAATACAAGCTACAAAAGATTATCTAACAGGTCTTAATAATAAACGCCAATTTACTTGTATGCTGAAAAAAAGCTTTTCTAATCTTTCAACAAAAAATAAACTGGCCTTAATTATGCTAGATATAGACCATTTTAAATATATCAATGATAACTATGGTCACCCTGTCGGAGACGAAGTTTTAAAAGAATTTACAAAGCTTTTAAAAGAGCTTTGTCCTTCTAATAATATTTCAAGAATAGGCGGTGAAGAGTTTTGCATTTTACTTCATAATTATTCCTTATCAAAAGCCTATGACTTTGCCGAAAAAATCCGTTTAGCAATTCAAGACAATTCTTTTGAAATAGACACTCAAACAATAAAAATTACCGTATCTATCGGAATATCTGTTTATCCTGATACTGCAGAAGATATGAATAGCTTAATTAAAACGGCAGATGAAGCTCTTTATAAGGCTAAAAAATTTGGCCGCAACCGAATCAATCTCCCATTTAAAACATACAATATAAAAGAACCTGCATCTTAAATTTAGCTAGATTCTTTTATATTGAAAAAATATACTCATTATAAATTTTTGTCTCCTTGAAGTTTTTGATGAATTGCCTTAGCGGCCTTTTTGCCTGCTCCCATGGCCAAAATAACTGTTGCAGCTCCAGTTACCACATCTCCACCAGCATATACATTTTCTTTGCTAGTCTCCATGGTTTCTTCTTCAACAACTATTCCACCCCATTCTTTTGTCTTAAGACCTGGGGTTGTTTGACGAATTAATGGGTTAGGCCCTTGTCCAATCGCTACTATAACGGTATCTATATCCATAATATAATTACTATCTTTTATTTCAACAGGTCTTCTTCTACCACTTTCATCGGCTTCTGTTAATTCCATCTCTACACATTCAATAGATTTAACCCATCCATCTTCTCCATTTATTTTCTTAGGATTATTTAAAAATTTAAATACTATTCCTTCTTCTTTAGCATGAATTACCTCTTCTTTTCTTGCAGGTAATTCTTCTTCCCCTCTTCTGTAAATAATATATACTTCTTTTGCTCCTAATCTTTTTGCAGTCCTTGCTGCATCCATAGCAACATTTCCGCCACCTATTACTGCAACCTTTTCTCCAACTTTTACGGGAGTAGGACTGTTAGGAAAGTCATAAGCCTTCATTAAATTAATTCTTGTTAAAAATTCATTAGCAGCATAAACACCATTAAGGTTTTCTCCTTCGATACCCATAAACTTTGGAAGACCAGCTCCGCTTCCAACAAATATAGCCTTGTAACCCTCTTTAATAAGTTCATCAATTGTAATAGAACGGCCAACAACTACATTTTTCTGGATTTCTACTCCCAAATTAATTATTGTTTCAATTTCTTCTTCTACAAGTTTTTTAGGCAAACGAAACTCTGGTATGCCGTACATTAGCACGCCCCCTAAAGTATGAAGGGCTTCAAATATTGTAACGTCATAACCTAATTTTGCTAAATCTCCTGCACAAGTAAGACCTGCAGGTCCTCCACCTACAACAGCAACTTTAATACCATTTTTCTTAATATCAATATTTCTTTTTTCACCTTTTTGCATATGATAATCTGCAACAAATCTCTCAAGTCTCCCAATAGCTACAGGCTCTCCTTTAATGCCTCGCACACACACTTTCTCACATTGATTTTCTTGAGGACATACTCTTCCACAAATAGCAGGTAGATTATTTTCCTTTGTTATCAACTCATAAGCTTTTTCCAAATTTCCTTTTGTTAGTTCTTTAATAAATTCCGGTATAGGCACATTAACAGGACAGCCTGATACACAAGGCTTATGTTTACAATTTAAGCATCTTGTTGCTTCTTCCATTGCTTGTTCTTTAGTATAGCCTAAGGCAACTTCATTGAAATTTTTATTTCTTACCTTAGGATCTTGTTCAGGCATTTTTACTTTATTTAAACTCATATTAGGCATTTTAATCTCCTCCNAGTCCAATACGGCAAGCATGTTCTTCTTCTTTATACATTCCCTGTCTTCTTATACATTCATCAAAATCAACTAAAAAACCATCAAAATCCGGCCCGTCAACACAAGCAAATTTTATTTCATCGCCTACAGTTACCCTACATCCTCCACACATACCAGTCCCATCAATCATAATAGGATTTAGTGATACCGAGGTTTTAATATTTTGCAGCTTTGTAATACCAACTACTGCTTTCATCATCACAAGGGGACCAATAGCTATAACTTCATCGTATTTGTTTCCTTCTTCTAAAAGTCTCTTTAATACATCCGTTACAAAGCCTTTTGCTCCTTTTGTCCCGTCATCAGTAGCATAATATACATTATTGCAAATAGCTTCAAATTTATCATCCAATATTATAAAATCTTTACTTCTGCCCCCTAAAATTACATCTAGTTCAACACCCATTTCAGATAGCTTTTTTATTTGAGGATATAAAGGTGCTGCTCCAACTCCACCGCCAATTCCTAATACTCTTTTATGTTTTTTTAAGTCACTTGCTTTTCCAAGGGGACCAACAAAATCCTGCAAGCTATCTCCAATATTCTTCTCACTTAATAATTTAGTAGAATAGCCCAATACCTGAAAAATAATAGTAACTGTTTCTTTTTCTCTATCATAGTCTGCAATAGTTAAAGGAATTCTTTCTCCTTTTTCATCAACACGAAGAATAACAAATTGTCCTGGTTCACATTTTCTTGCAACATAAGGAGCATTAATGACCATTCTATAAACAAGTTCGTTAAGCTTTTCTTTTTCTAAAATCTTATACATATTCTCCACCATCCTATCTCTATCAAGCAAACAAAAGATTTTATTAATCAATAAATCTAAATTTAAAATCCATTAAATAATTAAATAAAAAAGCCCCCTTGTGTCAAGCAGTAGGGCTTAAAAACATTATACATAATCTAAACTAATAAATCAATAATTGGTATTATCTTGCTTACAATAAATACTCTTAATCGCCTATATTAATTGAAGGCTTTAATCCAAAATATCAGAGAGTTCTATGTATAAATTCTCTTCATCATTTATTATTACATTTTTATTTTTCTCAGATGTTATTTTCTCATCGGTTATTTTAATAGGAAGTTTAATTATAAATTCAGTTCCTTTTTCTTCTTCACTATAAAATTCTATTACCCCATCATGAAGCTCTACCAGTGACTTTACAAGCGAAAGTCCAATACCACTTCCTTCATTGTGTCGTGTTATTGGAGAATCAACTTGTCCAAACCTCTCAAAAATCAATTGTTGTTTTTCATATGGGATACCAACTCCTGTATCCTTTACCGAAATAATAACATGGTTATCTTCTTCACTAACTCTAACCCTTATTTCTCCGCCTGAAGGAGTAAATTTAGCTGCATTAGATAAAAGATTAAGCATTATTCTATCTATTTTTTCTGAGTCAAAAGCCATTATTATTTCATCTTCAGTGCCATCAAATATAAGTTTAATTGATTTGTTTTCTATATAATGAGATACAGATAGGGTAATCTGCCTGATAAAACTCACAATATCCTTGTTTTCTAGATGTAATTTAACAAAGCCTGTATCAATTTTTGTCATATCAATAAGATTGTTAAGAAGTCTCAAGAGCCTGTAACAATTTTGCTTCATAATCTTTGTGTATTTTACTCCATTATCTCTTGGAGTGTAATATTTTTCTAGTATCTGCAAAGATGCAATAATAACATTTAAAGGAGTTTTTAATTCATGAGATATATTAGCAAAAAACTCAGTTTTAAGTTTGTCGTATTCATTTGCTTCTTCTAACAATCTCTCCTGAAGACCGATATGCTTTTGGAGAATCATTTCTGACCTTTTTAAATCAGTAATATCCCTGATGTGTTCTATGAGATATTGGATATTATTGTCATCATCCAATACAGGATAAGACATTATATCTATCCACTTTTTCATATGTTCGATATATTTTTGCATTTTAAAAGGCTTTTTGTATTTATAAGATTTTTGAGTTGCTGTTTCTTCGCAAGGTTTTTCACACATATTATTACATTTTTGCCCCACGATTTCACTTTTAGATTGCTTCCAAAAAGTAAGAGCCGCTGGATTACACTGGATAATTCTATCTTCTTTGTCTTTTACACAAATGGGATCTGGAATGTTATTAAAAATAACATTTAATAGGGCAGATGTTTCTTTTAACATCCTTTGGGTTTCAAAATAATTGTCCACTGAATCAGTATTTTCTGATAAAAAAGTATAAGACCCTGCCATATATATAGGTTCATCATTTTCATCCCAACTTGCTTTTCCTTGAATAAGAACCCATTCATAAGCCATAGAATTAGTTTTAACTCTACATTCTATTTTAAAAGGCTTAATTTTCTTTTTTAAATATTTATCTAATGTATTTTTAAATCTATCAATATCCAAAGGATTAATAATATCATCTATTAAATCATAGGAAAAATGAGTTGGGGAATTATTCATAATAGAAAGCTTTTCAAAGCTTCTATCATAATAAACCTTATCATTTATAATATCCCAAACCCAATAACCATCATTAGCTCCCTCAAGAGCTAATTTTAACCAAGCACTATTTGATTTATCTTCTATAGATTTTCCCTCAATATTAACATTAGAATTCATCGAACCATCCCCTAAAAAGAGATAAAATATCATTAGCAGCTTGTATTTCTACATCATTTATTATACATTATTTATGCAATTATGCAAATTATTTTGCATTATGCTACATTATTAAACCTCAGTTTATAAATAATTTATCTAATTAATATCAACTAGTCAAATATTATTTAATTAAATTATATCATTTCTTTACTATTTGCATAATAAAAAATAATAATTTAATACAATCTTTAGATTAATTCTATTTATCTACTTTTTATCGTGTTAATTAATTCCATATTTGTTGATAAAATAATTCTTGTTTCTTGAAATGACTTTTAATAATCTTATTAATTTGTCTACTTCTTGAAAAGTATTATATAAGCCAAAACTAATCCTAACTAAACCTGGTCTTTTTTTGTCTTCATTTTTCATATAAGCTTCTATTTCTTCTTCTGATATATTTAGCAATTTTTGAACGTAAGGTTGGGCACAAAAGCAGCCACTTCTTACTGAAATAGCTCCTTCATAAGCTAAAGCCAAAGCTGTTAGTTCATGGGGAACGTCTTTAATATTAAATGAGATAATTCCAACCCTGTCATCAATGTTAAAAGAATCCCCATATATTATTATGTCATCTATTTCCTTTAATCTTTTTATAGCATATTTTAATAGTTTCTTTTCATGTTGATACAAATTTTCCATTCCTATATGTTTAAGAAATCTTATTGATTCCCCTAAAGCAATAGCTCCAACTAGATTAGGTGAGCCAGCTTCTTCGTTTAGAGGAGGCTCATTCCATAATACATCCTTATGAGTTACAAATTTTACAGTGCCTCCTCCTGGCTCTGAAGGAATTCCTCCTTCGAATAAATATTTATGCCCTATTAAAGCTCCAACTCCAAAAGGAGCATACATTTTATGTCCAGAAAATGCTAAAAAATCAATATGTTCAGGGTCTTTGTGGTCTTTCATATCAACTAAAATATGAGGGACTAACTGAGCACCATCAACAAATATTTTAGCTCCATACTCGTGGGCAAGCCTTGCTACTTTATGAATAGGATTAATATAACCCGTTACATTAGAAGCACCTGCAATAGCAACTAATTTCACTTTTCCTTTGTATTTTTCCAGCTTGTATTCCAAATCTTTAAAATCAAGTCTGCCGTATTGGTCGACTCCAATATAGTCCAGATCAAACTCCTTCCTCCAAGGTAAATCGTTGGAATGATGCTCCATAACTGTAGATAATACAATTCCCTTACCCTCCTTTTGAAAAAAACGTTTTGCCAATTTATTAATTGCCTGAGTAGTATTGTTTGTAAAAATAACTATATCCTTTTGGCTATCAGCCCCTACAAAATCAGCTACAATTTCTCTTGTTCTTTCATATATCCAGGTGGAAAATCTCGACTTATATCCCGCTCCCCTATGAATGGAAGAATAATAAGGCAAATACTTAATTATAGCTTTCAATACTACTACAAGAGGGGGAGTTGTTGCTCCATTATCAAAATTTATTTCTACAGCTTCTTTACCATTAATCAAAGGAACTTTTTTATCTATTCCCACAATTAGCTTTCTTAATTTATAAGCATTAATATGATTTTTCATAACCACACCCGCCCAATATACTCTATAATATATTATTATAGAAAGCGTAAAATGTGCTTGTGCTTATTTCATTAAAAAAGCTTTTGTCTACAATTAATGTAAACAAAAGCTTTCTTTTTTGGCCATATTTTATTAGAATATTTTTTGCTTATACTTTTCCAAAACTAACATCAAAGGATAACCAATTCCATAACAAGCTAGAATTTGTCCTAAACCCACTGTAACAATTGTTATTGGAATAGGAGCATTCATTGTAATATTTAATATAATTGGAACTACAATTGCATTAACAATAACAGGGGGCAAGGGAACTAAAGCCCTTTTAGGCATCTTATAAGATAAAAATGCAGCCATAAGAGTCGCCAAACTTCCCAAAATTATATCCAATTGATGAGAACCAATTAATACGTTAGAAATCAAGCAACCTATAAAAAGCCCTGGAATCGCTGACAGTGTAAAGTAAGGTAGTACTGTTAAAGCTTCAGAAATCCTAAACTGAATGGGGCCATAGCCCATAAAGCCAAAAATCCATGTAATTACTACATATATAGCAGCAATTACCGCACCTTGCGTCATATACTTTGTGTACTTATTCATTTTTTNCCTCCTAGTTTTGTTTATAGTCAGGATGGTTTCGAACTGACTGAATTAAAANTATAACATATTTCGACATTTAATAAAAGTGTATTATTAAAATTAATCGTATAAGAATTTAAATTGAGCATTAAACAAATCGTAATATAGTCCTTTCTTTTTTAGAAGTTCTATATGCTTACCCGTTTCCTTTATTTTCCCCTCATCGATTACCATTATTCTATCGGCATTTTGTATGGTAGAAAGGCGATGAGCAATGACAAAAGAAGTTCTTCCTGAAAGAAGAGTCTTAATACCTTTTTGAATAAGTCTTTCTGTTTGAGTATCAATACTAGCTGTTGCTTCATCTAAAATTAAGATTGCTGGATTCGCAAGAAGGGCTCTTGCAAAAGCTATTAGTTGCCTTTGTCCAGCTGACAACCTTGATCCTCTTTCATTTATATTGGTATCATAACCCTTTTCAAGCTTTATAATAAAATCATGAGCACATACAGCCTTTGCAGCATTTATAATTTCTTCATCGCTAGCATCCAATTTACCATATTTTATATTATCTTTTATAGTTCCTGAAAACATAAAGGTGTCTTGAGTCATTATCCCCAATTGACCTCTTAAACTTTCCAAAGTTACTTCTTTGACATTATAACCGTCAATTAATACCCTTCCTTTTTGACTTTCATAAAATCTACTAATTAAATTAATAATTGTTGTTTTTCCAGCTCCTGTTGGTCCTACTAAAGCAACTGTTTCTCCAGCTTTTACATGAAAACTTACATCATTTAAGACAATATTATCCTTATCATAGCAAAAGCTAACAT
>JGI24708J26588_10000082_pt1 | contig 67274 bp, 74 predicted proteins | sample BioPla1DNA2_FD_26588 | JGI IMG/M metagenome (IMG submission 26588) | reverse complement strand
AAGAGAGCTTACAAGACAAGCTGGCTTATACAATGCAGATAAAGGTTCTTATCCAGCCAATCTTAGTGACTTAGTAGATGATGAATATATTGATGAAGCACCTACTCCTCAAACAACTGGTGCAGCTTTTGAATGGAATAATGACAAATATATTGTTAACTTAGATAGTGCTGATGAAAAAGTTAAGACAATCAAAGATACTTTATCAGATGCTGAAACAGCATTTACTAATTAATATTTAATTAAATTCTTATCAGGCACATATGTGCCTGATAAGAATTTATTACTAAAAAGAAGGAGCAGTCGAAGGTGTATATCTATTACATACTGATATTTGTTGTAGGCTTAATGGTAGGTAGTTTTCTTAATGTATGTATTTATAGAATTCCTTTAAAACAATCTATAGTTTTTCCGGCCTCTCATTGTTTTAATTGTAATCATGAATTAAATGGCCTTGATTTGATTCCAGTATTTAGTTTTATTTTCTTAAAGGGCAAGTGTAGATATTGTGGAGATAAAATTAGTATTCAGTATCCTTTAGTAGAATTAGCAAATGCCTTGCTTTTTTTATTTGCTTTTATCTATTTTGGTTTTAATTTACTTACGGTTTTTTATGCAGTGTTTTCTTCTTTACTCTTAGTTATATCGGTTATTGATTATAAAAAAGGAATTATACCAAATTATCTTATTATCTTTGGACTTATATTAGGTGTTATTTATATCACCTTTACAGTTATTATAACTCATTCTTATGATATTGCTAAAAATGGACTTTTGGGAGCTTTTTTGGGAGCAATTATTATTATTATTATTATAGTTATTTCTCGAGGTGGCATGGGGGCTGGTGATTATAAATTAATGGGAGTCATCGGATTATTTTTAGGATACAAAAAAATAATTCTAGTACTTTTTCTTGCTGTAGTGTTAGCAGGGATTTTTGCAACAATTCTTTTGATTAGTAAATCAAAAGAAAGAAAATCAGCTATTCCTTTTGGGCCTTTTTTAGCAATAGCTGCACTTAGTGTATTATATTATGGTGACTTAATCATTAATTGGTATTTATTATATATATTTTAATGCGGGGAATGGTGGTAATGAAAAAATATTTAAGTAATTCAGGTTTTACAATAATTGAATTGGTAATAGTGTTAGCTGTAATTTCTATTATGGCTGCTGTAGTTGTCCCATCATTTGGAGTGACCCAAAGAAATCGCATTAAGAGTGTTTCAACTCAAATTGCTATGGATATTAATCGGGTTCGTACTCGTGCCCGTACACATCATAATCCTATAGATTCAGGTGATTATGAATATAAAATAGTTTTTAAAGATCCTGAAACTGTAGGCACAAAACAATATTATAAAAGCTATGAAGTATGTGGAAGGGAATTTAATCAAGGAAATCAGCCAGAAATCCCTAGCGGAGTATTGATTAGACCAGTAATGGGAAATGTTTCTGAGACCTTGATTAGTGAATTGCAGTTTGATGAAAAAGGGAGAGTAAGAATCAAGGATTCTTCAGGTTCTTATCACGAATGGAATGGAATTAGTTCACTAATTAAGATTAGTGTTGAAATAGAAGATTTCGACATAAAAAAAGAAGTCCAAGTCAATCAGTTAACAGCTCAAACCTTAATTACAGAGTAGTTAGTAGGTGATAATATGAAGAAAATTATAAGAATATTAAATATGGAGAGAGGTTTTACTTTAATAGAAGTAATTATTTCACTTGCTATTTTTTCTATTCTTTCCCTTAGTTTAATGGGTATAATGATTAATTTTAGTGCTCAAACAGGAAAAACCCAAAGGCAAATTACAACTCTTGAAAATGCACGTATAGTGTTAGAGTTTATGATTGACGAAACAAGAAGGGCTGAAGGGATTCAAATAGATAATTTATCTGGGAGACAGATATTGGCTTTAGAAATGAATGGGCTACCAGGTATTGATATTAGTGCCCCTAATCCTGATGTAGTTTTTGAATTTGATTCTAGCGAAAAAAAGGTATATTATAATGGGGTAGTATTATCTGATAATATTGAATCAATTAATTTTGTACCTTCTAGTATTGTAGATGCCGATGGAAAGATACATCCAGATCTTGATATAAATAAAGATGACTTAATAGATGAAAGTTTAAAAATAGAGATTAAGGCATTGATTCCACAAGATGATCATATAAAATCCGATGTTGATTATACTATTACAGGTGAAATATCAATAAGATACAAAAAAATTTTGACTAATTAAATTTTAGATGAGGGGTGTGGAATATGGGACAATTATTAGGCATTGAAGTTGGGAACAGCAATATTAAGCTAGTACAGGGCATTAAAAAGGGGAGGATAGTCCATGTTCAAAATCATGGGATTACAGCTACCCCTAAAAATGCTGTTCGGGACGGTTTTATTGTAGATATGGAAGCAGTATATAATGCTGCTTCAGAGTTAATAAAGAAGAAGCGTTTTAATGAACAAAATGCTGCCCTTTCAATTCAGGGGACATCGATTATTACTAGGGATGTAATAGTACCATATATGGAAGAAAATGAATTAAGAAATGTCCTGGAATATCAAAAAGAAGAATATTTTCCAATAGATGTGTCAGATTATCAAACTGATTTTAAAATATTGGAAAAGTTAGATACTGATGAAGGGAAGAAGTTAAGTGTTTTATTAGTAGCTGCTCCTAATAATATGATTACTGGAGCAATGGACTTATTAAGAAGATTAAATTTAAAAGTAAAATTTATTGATATAGCTTCTAATGCTGTTGCTAATCTTTATGCTAATAAGTCCATGTCATTCCAAGGAGAAGAGCCTTATTCCATCATGGTTTTAGATATAGGAGGACAGACAACTACAGCTACAATTATATCAGACGGGAAAATATTATTTAGCCGTACTATTTTATATGGTTTTGATGAGTTAAATGATATAATTTCAAAGGAATTTAGTGAAGAAAGTTATGAGCAAGTTGAAATTTTTAAAAAGAGATATGCTGCTATTTATGATGCTGATAAATCTCCAGAAGAAGATTTATATGGCAGTCATATCAGTCATGTTATAAAACCAGCTATTGATACAAACTTGATTCAAGAAATTAGCAGGGTGCTTGACTTTTATTATTCTAGAAATAATGCCAGAAAAGTTAAGACCATTTATTTAGTAGGCGGCGGAGCTTGTCTAAAAAATTTTGATAGATATATTGGCAAATCTTTTGGCATTAACACTGTTAGAGGAGACATTTTAGATAATATTAAAGCTAAAGATGCACTCAACTTTAAAGAAGATTTTCTTTATTTGACAAATGTACTTGGATTAATTACGAGAATAAGTTAGGGGGGAATAAACTTGAAAGATATAAACTTAATGCCTAGGGAGTATATTATTTTAGAAAAGCGAAGGAAATTAGGCATATTTATCTTTATATTGATTATTATTGTCTTAGCCTTTATGGCTGTTTTGGTAATGGCACCAATTAGAATAATAAATCAAAAAAAGCAAACCTTAGCACAACTAAATGCTGAGCTTAAAAATCCTAAATATGAAATTATTGATGAATTAAAGGTAGAATTGAGTCAAAAACAAGATGAAAAAACTTTATTGAATAATCTTATTTCTCAGGTGGATTATAATACAATTGCAAGTAGAACAACTTTAGATATTTTGACAGGTCATTTACCACCAGACATGTATATATCGTCAATAACTGTTAATAATGAATATATTAAAAGTTCAAATGTCAAGAATGAATATCCTTATATTAGGATTAAGGGAGCAGCTAATAGTTTTAGGGCAATATCTGACTATTCTGGACAGCTTTTAAATGTGCCTTTTATTAGAGATGTTGTCATAAATACAACAGCTGAAAGTACTGCTAAGGATGGAATTTCAGCAGATCATATAAAATATGATATTATACTCTATGTTGACAAAACGAAGGGATCGGTGAATCACAATGAAGAGTAAATCGATTAATTGGGGTATTGTAATTCTTGCTTTGCTATTATTTGGTGCAGTTGTTACTCTTTATATAATTTATATTTTATCCCCCCAGCTTCAGCAAATAAAACAATTAGATTTAGACATAGAAGATGTAAAGCTTCAAATTCAGAAAAAAGAAGAAGAATTACAGCAATTGGATTTAATAAGGGACGAAATTGCTCAATGTGAAAATGAAATTGCAGCAGCTAATATGAAAATACTTCCCTACAATGAAGTTGCTAAAAAGATAAGTTTTTTTGAAAGTTCATCAAAACTTAATAACTTAATTATCCATAAATATAACCTAAGAAATGGAAAAAGACAGTCGGTTTCTATATCAGGAGAATATATTGAAGACGTTGATAAGATTAAAGATGATGAACCTAAAGGAGATTTATTGTATAGAGAATTACTTGTTGATTTAGAAGTTATTGGATACTATGATTCCATTAATACTTATCTTGAACAATTAAAAGCTAATATTAAACCCTTTACAGTTTACAGTGTAACTCTTAATGCGGATATTGAGGAAGATAAAGCAGATTATGTTCGAGCATATTATAATTTAGGAAGAGATAGTAGTGTGGATGGATTTGTTTTAGCAACTATTAATCTTCGTACATTTTCTTTATATGATGAAGAACAAGCAGATGATGAAATAATTAATCATAATTATATGGAATACGAATTTGATTATGATAATCCTATGAGAAAAATTAAAAGTATTGAAGATGTGCTTAGACAATTAAAAGGAGATACTCCTACTAGCAGTAGTCGTTCAAATAATGACTTTTTCGAGCACTTTAAGGACTTACTAAAACCACCAGCTAGACCAACTACTAATCCAACTATAAGTGATAAAGGTGTTAAAAATTTTAAAATTGCAATTAAGGATGCTTATGAATCTGGAGCTAATTTTTATATAGTTGGTCCTGGAGATGATGGAGAATATACAACAGTGCAAGCAACAACTGTACAGCCAGCTTTCTTTGATTTAGAATTAAGCCCTAATGGTTATGTATATAGTTTAAGCTCAACAGATCAACCGACAAAGTCTTTTGCAAAACAAATGCCTTTAGACGAATGTAAAGTAGTAATTGATTCTTCAGTAATTGAAATAAGAGAAAATCAATTACTTAGCACTGTAATTAATATTAAAAATGATACTGGTAAGCTTTTACGTGTGGAAGTAAGAGGAAGTTATAAAGACAGAATATTCATTTATTCTACTAAGAGCGATACTCAAATTAATCCAGGAGAGACTGTAGACAATATAATGGTTAGTTATATTTAATATGTGTTAAGGAGAATCTATATGGATAGGTTTAAGAATATTTTTATTAATAATGATGAGTCAGGTTTTTCTATGGTCGAGATTATTATTGCTATGGCTATTTTCTCAATTTTTATAATTCCAATTTTTTCAATGGTTTTAGCTTCAGGGAAAAATACTGCTAACAGCAAACGATATTATGACGCAACCGTTATGTCACAAAATCTTTCGGAGGAAATAAAATATAAACTATCTGAGATATTTGCAAAACATGACCCATTTCATAATACTGCTGGTATTGACCCAATTGGTGACAAAGGAACTGCTGTTGAAATTGATGATTTTTTAGATATGGATCCTGATGTTTTTGAGGAAACATTTAAAACTAATGATTATTATTATGAAGTATATATTAGAGAAACTGATGATACTACAGAATCTTATACTATGGGTAACCCAAGTGATTTGTATATTTTAAAAAAGGGACCTATGACTGTTCCAGTAGTGGCTGGTGGTTCTTTTCCTGCAACTCCTTTAGATTCAGTGGATCTTACCCTTTCATCCAATGATTTTACTCCATATTTTAATATTGAGTATGAAAGTGAAAATCCTGATATAGTTAAAGAAAATTTAACTTTTGGTTATGTTGATGGCAATTGGACAACAGATTCACCGGAAAATGGAACTGATTTAACGATTTCATATGACTCATCTAAAAGAAGATACAATATATCAGTAGGAGAAAATACAACATTAACTACTGATGATATTATTAAATTAAACATTGACTTAACTAGAGCAAATGAAGAGTTATCTTTAAATGAACTTGTTATAAAAGTTAAAAATAAATCTAAAGCAAAGGTAGTTTTATCTGTTTTCCGTTCGACAAATGAATATGATAAAAATTTAAAGATCATACCAGTTCAAGAAAATAAAGAAGGTAATATTTTCTTAGATATGAAAACTAAAATTATTCCTAGACCAAATTATATTATCAAAATTATTGTAAGAGATGCTCGTGAAACTCAAAATGGAAAAATCTTAAAGGAAATGACAGATATATACTCTCATGATTATAGAATTCTTACATTTTAATAATAAAGGAGGGATAACAAGATGACTGCTTTTTTAAAAAGGCTCCTTAAATCTGAAGAAGGTAATGCACTTATAATGGTTGTTTTCTTAACCCTTGTTATGCTTTTAATTGCAGGAGCTGTTATGGCAATTTCTTTTTCAAATGTTGAAGTAAGTGATGCCTATAAGAAAACTTCTAACCTTTACTATGTAGCAGAATCAGCCGCAGAAAAGTTACTTGACAATGCTAATAAAATTCTTATTGCTGAAATGCCAAAATTAATGAAGGAAGCATCAGATGAGGCTAAAGCAACAGCATTTACTGAAAATTATAAATACTTAGTTTTTGAAGATTCACCTGATGACCCTGCTGATAGTGTTTATAAGCATAATTTTTATTTAGTTAATGAGGAAAATGAAAAGAATAAATTATACGAAGATAAGTTATCCTCTAAAGCTTTTGAACTCATAGATAATAAATTTTCTTCTGAGCCAGAATCATTAAAAATTGAGTATGAAGTAAAAGATGGTAGGAACAAAATATATGTTGAAGGCTACTTTGAAAAAATTCCTGATCCTGCACATCCTACAGGATATAAAGATGATGCATTATTATTAAAAGTTAAAGCCACATTAAAAAATGGGGCTGATATTCTATCTGAATTTGAGTTAGAAGGAGATGTCGTTTTAGCTGAACTTAAAGAACATGAAGAAATTTTATTAGAAGAGTATCGTTGGAAAGGTGATTATACAAATCCTGATGCTCCTGAATACAATCTTCCAAATGTTTTTAGAACCCCTGTTTTAACTTTTGGAGATTTTGTTGTTACTGATGGTGCTGAAGTTACAGTTGATGGCGACCTAAGGGCAAGAGGCTATGTGCCACCTCCATTAATAGATGGTGCTTTCCCTGAATTAGAACAATATGGTGGAGTATATGTTTCTAATGGTAGCAAATTAACAGTAGATGGTGATGTTATAACTTTGGCAAATGTTCATACTATTGCAGATACTGGTAGTAGTGTAGAAACTAATATAAATATTTCAGGGGATGTTATTGCTCATTCAGTAGTTATAGAGGATGATTATCCAGGACTTAATCCTGGCAGAGGCATAAATGACAAGATTTCGGGTCATACAATTAATATTGGAGGAGACGTTTACGTAGATAATGATGTTGCAATAGATAGGTATGCAGAGTCTTGTAATATTAATATTGCTGGTAATTTATTTGGTATAAGTAATAGACCTGGTTCTAATAATGACCCTAATAATGCCAGTGGAGTTTACTGCATAGGAAAAGATTCATTAATTACTATTGGTGGAAATGCTTTTGTGCATGGGCAAGCTTGGATAAGTTTTAATAATGGTAGAACATTTAGTAGATTGTATGAAAGTATTGGAGAGCCCTATGAAGAAGTAGATTATTTAGATAAGTACAGAATTGGTGATCCAGCAGGTGACCCCATCTATTTAAGGGAAAGAAAAGATTATATAAAGAATAATAAAGTAATATTATTAAGCCATAATAATAGTAGTAATTATTTCTATGCACCTGAAAGAATAAATGCTAGTGGACATTTTTATAAGGTAACTGATATAGATTATATTGGTTTGGGTGAAGAATTAATTAATAGTCATGGCAATTTTGATGAGCAACATGAGCTTGAAAATTTATTAAATAAGGGTGGAGTTTCTAGTAGTCAGTTACTACAAATTAATTCAAATTGGGCTAGTGATGCTAAGGCTATTCCCGGTACTGATAATGGAGTAAAGGCTTTAGATGTAATTGCTAGCAGTAGTGAAGATTATAAAGATTATTTAAAAGGTGAAGGTCCAATCAGCCCATTTAAAAGAAATTATTTTGCTGATGGAGGAACTTCTTTTGATTCAATGGGTGCTTATCGTGGTATAGAAGGATATATGTTTATAAAAAGAGATATTTTCTTAAAAGATTTAAATACTAATTCTCCTACAATAGATGGTATGGTAAATTATATGGATTTTAATAAAGATATTGTGTATGCAGAAAGTGAAAGTGGAGGTACAACTACTGCATATACTGATATTGAAAGTGTAACTTGGTCTGAAGATAATCCTGTATACTTTACAGATACTGGTAGTGGAGCTATAGAAGTTATTGATATTAGTACTTTTAATGACGGTATAGATGTGGATGATCCTATTCCAACTTTGATTGTTGATAAAGGAAATGGTACAATTATTCTTACAGCAAATGGTAGTTTAGATAAGCTTAAAGCTTTAATTATTTCTAATGGTAGGGTTATTTTTGATGNAGTAAGTGAGTTTGAAGGACAAATTATTACAAGAGGCTTAGTTAATCATGGTGATACTGGTTATGCCAATGAAGTTGTTGATACTACAGCCTTAGTAAGAGGAGAAAAAGCAGGAATTCTTGTTAGGAGTAATTTACTAATAAGTCATGATGAAAACATTATTTTTAAAGTAAAATGTAAAGATTATAATCTTAAAAGAGTTGTAATGGACTATATTGGTTTAACTAGTTATTCTAAAGATCATACTGATGATGATAAGGTTAATAAAATTATAACAATACCAACTATTGGTATAGAAAAAGATCAAAAAATTGAGCTAAGTCCCGAATCAGTTATTTATACTAGTAATACAGAAGCATTTAAAGGGGTTCGCTTTGAGCTAAAAACATTAAGAATCAATTAACGAATGGAGTGGTGACATTGAAGTGTAAGCATTGGAAAATATGGCTTAGTATGGCGATGACTTTAATAATGTTGTCTGGGTGTAGCTTTCTAAATTCTACGCCCCAAGAAGTAACAGATATGATTGCTGAATCTGAAGAAATAACAGAGAAAGAAGAAGAAACAAAAGAAAATGAAAAAAAGGATCAGGATAAACTTGAAGTGGAATTTGTGAAATTTTTTAATCAATTTTACAGTATTCCTACTAGTGAAATAATTAATTTAAATGCTTATCCTACCATTCCTAATGATAATTATTCAGAGGTATTTAAAAGATTTTCAGAAAGTAGTCTTTCACTAATGGAGAAATATATGACCCCTGAATTAGAAAAAAACTTAAAAAAGAATTATTTTCAAACAGATATTCATTTTCCACGCTTTTTATTAATTAATAAAAATGTTATTATTAATTATAATAAGGTAGAGGGATTAGAATATAACTTAATTAATCAAGAAGACATAAAAGATGGAAAAGACAAGATTTATACCTATTTGATTAATGTAAAGGTAAAAGCTAATACTATTCCATTACAAAGGTTTAATGAATTGTTTACTTATAACGTCAATTCAAATTATTATAGTCTTGCTAATGCCAGTACAATTATTGAAGAAAGTGAAAAAGATGAAATTATGCTTGAATGTAATTACGTTGCAAAAATACAAGAGAAGAATAATAAGATTAGCTTTTATTCTTTAAAAGAACATGGAGAAAAAGCAATTCCTGAAGATGAAAGAAGAAGTTTATTAAACAGTAGTTTTGTTAAAAGAGTTAATTATATAGAAAAACCTCTAACAGCTGATTCCTTGTTAATAAGAGAATTTATCCATAAATTTTTTAATATGGATAAAGATGATTATTTATATTATGAGTATGCCTTTGATACAAATTACGAAATATTTTCACAAAGCTTAGCTGATTTAGCTATTAGAGATTATTTTGCACCAAAAGAAGAACATTTTAGAAGTCAATATCCAAAAATGATTGTTCCTACAAAGGATGACATTATAGCTCTAAGCGTTAACAAAGAAGATGTAAAGATAGAGGTTCATTCTATAGCTTCTAGAGGCGGAAGAGTATATGTTGTTGATATACCCGCTGTAGCAGAGTTATCAGATTATTCCAAAGAGGATTTGGAATATAGGTATTATATGCTAGTTGAAGATATTGAGGAAGAAGGACCTAAAATTACTAAAATACAGTATATTTTCATTAGTCGACATTTTCCAGAAACAAAAAATATAGTAACAGATCCTTTTGAAGAAGATTCTAATAATGTAACTACAGAAGAAACAAATGAATCAGGAGGATTAGAAGAAGCAGAGGAAGCTCTTGAAGATTTTTAGAGATAAAAGTTAACTAACCAAAATACATTATGAGGTGCAGCATGTTGAGGCAATTGTTTCCTGAAGATTATATTGATTCTATTTTTGATTTGAATATTGAACAATTATTAAATAATAATGTTAAAGGATTAATTTTTGATATTGATAATACGTTAGTACCTTTTGACGTAGCACACCCTAATCAAAAATTAATCTCTTTTTTTGAAAAATTAAAGGAAAAAGGGTTTAAAATTTGTTTAGTTTCCAATAATACGAAGGAAAGGGTTATAAAGTTTAATGAGAAATTAAAAGTAAATACTATTCATAAGGCATCAAAGCCTAGAAGAAAAAGTTTTATTAAGGCTATGGACTTAATGGGTACTAATAAAGATAATACCTTGGTTATAGGGGATCAGATATTTACTGATGTATGGGGAGGTAATCGCTTAGGTATTAAGACCATCCTAGTTGTTCCTGTTAGTGATAGGGACGAATGGATTACATGGATTAAAAGAGGTATAGAAAGACTGGTAATCCGCCTATATCAACGTCAAAGGAGTAAGAAAAGATGACTTTAGTAGATATGGTAAATGGAACTACAAATGTATATGGTTTAATAGGCAGCCCAGTTGTTCATACTTTATCTCCATTAATTCATAATAGTCTTAATAAAATTCTTAATAACAATAATGTCTATGTGGCCTTTGATGTCAATGCCCGAGAATTAGAGGATGCCCTTAAAGGAGCATATGCTCTTAATATTCAAGGAATCAATGTTACTTATCCCTATAAGGAAGCTGTGATGCCTTATCTTGTAGCTATTGATGATTATGGAAAACAAATAGGGGCTGTTAATACTCTTAAAAAAACTAATGAGGGTTATATAGGCTATAATACTGATGCCTGGGGGCTTTTAATGTCATTAAAAGAGGAAAAGATCGAAATTGAAAATAAGAGTATATTGATTATAGGTGCAGGAGGAGCAGCAAAAGCTGCGGCTATGGCTATTGCTTCTTTAAGTGCTAAAAAGCTTTATATTTCTAACCGTACAATAAAAAGAGCAAGAGATTTAGCTGATGCTGTAAGTCATTACTATAATTTGCCCATTGAACTATTACCCTTAGAAGATATTAACAAGATTGATAATGTGGATATTTGCCTTCAGACTACGTCTTTAGGAATGCATCCGCAAGAAGGTCAATCCCCTATTAATGATGATGATTTTTTTCATAAGATAACATCAGCAGTTGATATAATTTATAACCCTTGGGAAAGTTTATTTTTAAAAAAGGCTAAAAAAGCAGGCTGTAAAACTGTTAATGGCTTTGGGATGCTTTTTTATCAAGCAGTAAAAGCGTACGAAATTTGGACTCAAAAGGAGATTTCAAAAGAGAATCTAACTGCTTTATATAAAAGCCTAAAAAATAAGTTAATGCTATAAGATTATACTTTGAAAGAAGGATTATCTTGAAAAGAAATGAAGGCTTTACTTTAATTGAACTTATTATTGTCCTTAGTATAATCTTGATTGTAGCAGCTATCGTAATACCTTCTTTTCATATAACAGAAAGATATGCCCTAAAAGCTTCAGCAATGGAATTAAAGTCCGATATAATATATACAAGGACAAGAGCTGTTAAAGACAGCAAGAGATGTTGGATAAAAATATTTAAAGATAGTAATCTTTATTATATTACATCAGATGCTTTCGGACCTCATCATAAAGTGGTAAAATTAAGGGAGGGCATAGAAATAGAAGAAGCAGTGTTTTCAACAACGGATACAATAAAATTTACGATTAAAGGTACTACTGGCTCGGGGGGAAGAATTTGTTTGCGTTCAAAGAATTTTAGAGTTAAAATTACTGTAGTACCTGCAACAGGTAGGGTTATGATTTATTCAATAGAAAAAATATAGTATTTAGTATTAGGGCTAAGAGTCATTAATTATGAGGAGGGGATTTTATGTTAGAAATTAAAAACTATATGGAAGATTTAGTGTTCCAGGAAATGGATGAGGTAATTAAAGATTTACAATGCTGCGGTTGTGAAAAATGCCGTATGGATATTGCTGCAATTGCTCTTAATTCTCTGCAGCCCCATTATGTAGTTACAGAAAAGGGAAGACTATATACAAAGATTAACACCCTTCAGCAGCAATTTGGCATAGATGTATTAACTGCAATGATAAAAGCAGCAATTATAGTTAAAAGGAATCCCCAACATCCTCATGAAGAATAATACAAACATAGTATTAATAGGATTTATGGGCTGCGGGAAAAGTTCTGTTGGGATANATCTTGCAAAAAGGATTTCTTATTCCTTTGTAGATTCTGATTTAGAGATTGAAAAAGAAATAGGAATGTCTATATCAGAATACTTTAAGAAATATGGAGAAGAGCAATTTAGGATTTTAGAAGAAAAAACAATTAAAAGACTTGTTCGTACTACAAGACAGGTTATTGCTACAGGTGGCGGTATAGTTAAAAATCCCGTTAATATTAATCACTTGAAAAAGACAGGCCATATTGTCTATTTAAAGGCTTCAGCAAAGCATATATATAATAACATAAAAAATGATTCCTCAAGGCCTTTATTAAATGTTGAAGATAAGTATAATACTATTATAGCCTTATTAAATGAAAGAAAAGAGCTTTATGAAAAACATCCAGATTTTATTGTAGAAGTTGACGGAAAATCTATAGAAGAAATTTCAAGCCTAATTATTAATTATTTAGAGGAAGGTCAATTATTATGAAAAAAATTCTTATTATTCATGGACCTAATTTAAATTTTTTAGGGATAAGAGAAAAAACTGTTTATGGCGAAACTTCCTTTGAGGCATTAAATAATTTACTCATTAAAAAAGGAATGAGTATGGGCTTTAAGGTGGAAGTCTTTCAATCTAACTTTGAAGGGGCAATAATTGATTGTTTACAAAAGGCATATTTTGATAATGTTGATGGAATTATAATTAATCCTGGTGCCTTTACTCATTATAGTTATGCTCTTAGGGATGCTATTTCTTCTATTAATATTCCTACTGTTGAAGTACATATTTCTAATATTTATAAAAGAGAAGATTTCCGGCATAAATCTGTAACTGCTGCTTCTTGTATTGGGCAAATATCAGGATTTGGAATTAATAGTTATCTATTAGGACTTTACGCCCTATATGAAGAATTAAATAATAAAGAGACATCAAAGGAGAATACTAATGAAGAAAAGACTGATGAAAATTAGAGAGGCATTAAGTAAAAATAACCTTGATGCTATTATAATTCATAGTTCTGTTAACAGAAGGTATATTAGTGCTTTTACTGGTTCTGCAGGAATACTACTTATTTCTAAGTTTTCTGCAGTTTTATTGACTGATTTTCGCTATATTGAGCAAGCTACAAAGCAAGCCCCTGATTTTACAATTATTAATTATACTACTGAAGGTTTATATAATGAAATTAATAAATTCATAGAAAAGGAAAATGTTAAAAGATTGGCTTTTGAAGCAGAGCAACTTTCTTTTAATGATTATAAAAAATACGAAGAAATGATAAATGCCCATCTTATACCTACTAATAAAATAGTTGAGGATATAAGAAAAATAAAAGATATAGATGAAATAGAAAGTATAAAAAAAGCCGTAGATATAGGAGACAAAGCTTTTAATCATATTTTGTCTTTTCTTAAAGAAGGTATTAGTGAAAGGGAAATTGCATTAGAATTAGAATACTTTATGAAAAAAAATGGAGCTTCGGATCTGTCTTTTAGTACAATTGTTGCTTCTGGAGCTTTTTCTTCTTTACCCCATTGGGAACCAGGGGAAAGAAGGCTGCAAAACGGTGATTTTCTTGTAATGGACTTTGGATGTATCTATAAGGGCTACTGTTCTGATATGACACGAACAGTTGTTATTGGTAAAGCAAGCAGCAAACAAAAAGAAATATATAATATAGTATTAGAAGCACAAAAGGCTGCCCTTGAAGCTATTAAGCCTTTTAAAAAAGGTAAAGAAATAGATAAAATTTCAAGAGATTATATTGAAAATAAAGGATATGGCCAATATTTTGGTCATGGTTTAGGCCATTGTGTAGGAATGGAAATCCACGAAAATCCGAGGTTTTCTATTAATGAAGAAGAGGAATTTTTACCAGGGATGGTTGTTACCGTGGAGCCGGGGATATATATACCGGATTTTGGAGGAGTTCGTATAGAAGATTTAGTTGTCATAACTAAAGATGGTATTGATAATTTAACTAAATCACCCAAGGAACTTATCGAAATTTTAAATTAATAATTGAAAAAGTTTCTTTTTTGGTTTAAACTAAACAAGGTGTAAATCAATTGAATCTATGATTAAGGAGGAAATATATGGTTTCAGCAGGAGATTTTAGAAATGGATTAACCATTCAATTTGAAGGAGAAATATATTCTGTTATTGAATTCCAGCATGTAAAACCTGGTAAAGGGGCTGCTTTTGTAAGAACAAAGTTAAAGAACTTAAAAACTGGAGGAATTGTTGAAAAAACTTTCAGACCAACAGAAAAAGTGCCCAGAGCTCATATAGAAAGAAAAGATATGCAGTATTTATATAATGACGGTGAATTATTTTATTTTATGGATTCAGAAACATATGATCAAATTGCATTAAACCAAGACCAATTAGGCGATTCATTAAAGTTTGTAAAAGAAAATGATTTGGTTAAAATATTATCTCATAACGGTTTAGTATTTGGAGTAGAGCCTCCTTTATTTGTTGAATTGGAAATTACCCATACAGAACCTGGCTTTAAAGGAGATACTGCTACAGGAGCAACTAAACCTGCAGTAGTAGAAACAGGAGCTACTGTACATGTTCCTTTATTTGTTGAAATAGGAGATATAATTAAAATTGATACCCGTACTGGTGAATATCTAAGCAGGGTTTAATTAAACCTTATAAAAAATTAATAATGACCACAAAAAAGAGTAGTTAAAAGCTTAAAACTTTTAGCTACTCTTTTTTTGTTCTAAACCAGGACATCCTTTCATAAAAATATTTATATAGGTAGCTTAAAGGAGGGGAAAGGTTGAAAAGCAAAGAAGTAATCTTAAGCTTTCTTAGTACTAGGCTAAAGAGCTTGTTTTACAATTTAAGTGAAGAAGAATTTGAAAAAATTCATGAAATAAGATTAAGAGTAGATAAACCCTTAGTTATTTTAAAAGAAGGAAATTATTATTTTGTAAGAGGAGACGGTTTCTTAACCAAAAATCTTGAACAAGCTTTTATTGTATTTCAAAAAGATATTATTGATACCATTCAATTAATGAGTGATTATTCGATGTATGCTTTGGAGCAAGAGTTAAAAAATGGTTATATTACTCTTCAAGGTGGCCACAGAGTAGGAATAACAGGCAAGGTTCTAATTGAAAAAGGCGTCGTTAAAACGATTAAATATTTTGGTGCAATGAATATAAGAATATCTCATGAAATAATGGGCTGTGCCAAAAAAGTTTTTCCCTATATTATTAATGGACAAAATATATATCATACTTTAATTATTTCTCCTCCTGCTTGTGGTAAAACAACTATGCTTAGGGATTTAATACGTTTAATAAGCAATGGGGGTGAAAACAGATTTTTAGGACTAACAGTAGGAGTAGTGGATGAACGCTCGGAGATTGGCGGCTGCTATCAAGGTGTTCCTCAAAATAATCTAGGACTTATGACTGACGTATTAGATGGATGCCCTAAAGCAGAAGGAATGAGGATGCTTCTTCGATCCATGTCCCCTAGGGTAATAGCTGTAGATGAAATTGGAAAAATGGATGACATATTTGCTATAGAAGATGTAATGAATGCAGGAGTAAAACTGATATCTACTGTTCACGGTAGCTCTCTTTTGGACATACAAAGAAAACCTGTACTAAAAGAACTAATTAATAAAAAAATATTTGAAAGGATAGTCATATTAACTAATAAGAATGGTCCAGGAACAGTTGAAGATATAATTGACGGTATAAGTTTAGAATCTTTGATGAAAGGAAGAGAATAGTGATAAAAATAATAGGTGCCTTAATTATCATAACAGGGACTGCTCTTATTGGATTTTTTATGGATAAGTTTGAAATGTATAGAATGAAGGACTTAGAAAATATAAAAAGAGCCTTAGTTTTTTTAAAAGGGGAAATTGATTATATGATTGCTTCTTTACCTGTTGCAATGGAGGAGGTAGGTTCAAGGGTAGAATCTAGTATAGGTAAAATATTTAGCCATGTTGGGGAAAGCATGAAAAATAAAAGAGGGTATAGTGCAGAAAAACTATGGAAGGAATCCGTAGAGCTTTACAAGGACAGAACCTATTTATCAAAAGAAGATATTAAAAATTTACTGTCTTTAGGTACTGCCTTGGGCTATCTGGATAAAGAAATGCAAAAAAACAATATAGATTTATTACTAGTTTATTTAGAAGATGAAATCGAAAGGCTTAAAGTTCACCGGCAAAAAAATGGCAAATTGTATAAAACTCTAGGTTTTTTAGGAGGCATCTTGATTGTTATTTTATTGTACTAAATAGGAGGGATTAGGTGGATATTACAATAGTATTTAAAATTGCAGCTGTAGGGATATTGGTTTCAGTTCTTAATCAAGTTTTGGTCCGCTCGGGGAGAGAAGAGCAGGCCATGCTTACAACTTTAGCTGGCCTGATAGTTGTCCTTTTTTGGATTATACAATATATAAGTGATTTATTTAAAACAGTTCAAACCTTGTTTCAGTTATAGGGGTAAGGATATGGAGATAAGTCAAATTGTAATAATAGGATTAATTTCAGTAATCTTGGCTTTGATGCTAGATAAGCATAATCCCGAGTGGAGTATGTATATAAGAATTGCTGGAGGCATGCTGATATTTTTTATTATCATTCAAAAGTTAGAGCCTGTTTTAGAAATTGTAAAAAAGATGAGCGAAAAAATAGACGTTGATTTTGTTTATATAGCAATCGTATTTAAGGTATTGGGAATTTCATATATATCAGAATTTGGTGCTCAGCTTTGTAAAGATGCAGGAGAATCATCTATTGCTTCGAAGATTGAATTTGCTGGGAAAGTAATGATTATTACTGTTTCGGCACCAGTTATGCTTGCCTTAATAAATATTATTTCGGAAATCATTCCATAGGAGTTGTGAAATGAATAAAATACAAAGGATATTTATTATGTTTATATTATGGTTTTTAATACCCATAAAAGTATATTCCCATACTGTGGAAGAAATTTGGACAAGACAAATAGATAGTTTAGATTTTTCAACTATAGATAAGACTGTTACTAGCATTAAAAGTCAAAAAGAAAATCCTTATTTACATGAATTTAATTTTAAAGATACAGTTATTAAAATAATAAAAGGAGAAGCTGATTTTTCTCTTACAAACATTATAAAAGCAATAATAATTATGATTTTTAAAGAAATGCCAGCTTATTTTGCTTTGATCGGAAAACTAATAGTTATTTCTATGCTCTGTGCTTTTTTAAGTAATTTAGCTGAATCTTTTAAAAGCAAATCTACTTCTAGCGTGGGTTTTTACGTGTGTTATATTGTATTAATCATACTACTTTTACAATCTTTTAAGATAGCCATGAGAGTTTCGGAAACAACAATTGAAAACATGGTATTAATTATTCAGTCTTCCCTGCCTATGTTATTGACCTTAATGATTGCTTCAGGAGCTGTTACTAGTGGGACAGTATTTGAGCCTTTTATTATATTCGCCTTACAAATTGTTGGAGTTTTTATAAAAAAAGTGTTACTGCCTTTAATTTTTTTCACTGCAGTTTTAGGAATTATTAATTCTTTGACGAATAAAAATTTCCTAAAAAAAATGCTTGAATTTTTTTGTCAAGGGATTGATTGGATCATCAAAGGAATAGCTATATTATTTATAGGGCTTATGAGCCTTAGTGGCTTAACAGCTCCTGTTTTAGACGGAGTTATCAACAAAGCTGCAAAAACAGCAGTAGGAGTAGTGCCAGTAGTGGGGGAAAGCCTTACTGGAGCCGTAGATATTGTTATGAATTGTTCTCTTCTTATCAAAAACGCAGTGGGTGTAGGGGTTATTATACTAATTTCTATTTATTGCTTATTACCATTAATTAAAATTCTTCTTTTTTTAATAGTTTATAAATTGACGGCAGCTCTTATAGAACCAATATCAGATAAAAGAATAGTAAATTGTATTTCTGATACAGGAGATGTTTGTATAAAATTATTTACTGCTATCTTGACAAGTTCTCTTATTTTTATTGTTGCAATTACTATTTTAATAGGAGTTGGAACAATGACTTCATTAAGATAAGGGTGATATGATGATTGATTTTTTAGGAAATTGGCTAAGGAACATAGCTTTTTTTATAATTTTTACAGTTTTTTTGGATATGTTGATGCCTGACAGCAGTTTTAGAAGTTATATCCGTATGCTTTTAGCATTAATTTTAATCCTTATTGTTACTAAGCCTATTAGTTCATTAGTTGTAAAGTCTGCCTCAATTGCTAATGCAGTTGAAATCAATGAATTGGAATTGGAAAGGCAGACAATTCTTAAAGAAAGTAAAATGATTCAATCAAAACAAAATGATTTAATTATTGAAAGATATAAAGATACAGTTTCGATGCAAATAGGAAAATTAATTGAAACAAATAGTAATTATAGTCCCCAAACCATAGAAATAATTATAGACGAAGATAGAGAGTCTGAAAGTTTTGGGGAAATTAATGAATTAAAAATTCTCCTTGTGGACAAAGAAGAATTATCAAAGGGAAAAAATAATATTGAAGCAGTTAAACCAATTAAAATTGATACAAAAATTGAGAAAGAAAAGAAGCTAGAAAATGCTATTGAAGATAGAGAACTAGAAAAAAATATAAAAAATTTATTAATTAACTTCTATAATTTGTCCATTGATAATATACATATTACTGTACAAAAGAATTATTAGGGGTGGAAACATGGGAAAAATTATGGAATGGTTAAAACTACAGGAAAAAGAAAATAAAAACATTATCTACAATATTATGTTTTTTATTGGAATAGGTGTTTTATTAATAATTCTAGGAGATACAGTATTTAATAATGTTCCTAAAAAAATAATTGATAAAAAGGATAATTTAGTAATTAATGAGGGAAACTTAAAAGAACAGAACAAAAATTTCGAAGATGCAATGGAAGAGAGATTAGAAGCAATATTTTCAAAAATGGAAGGGGTAGGGAAAGTTGAAGTAATGCTTACTATATCTTATGGAAAAGAAATTTTTTTAGCAGAGGATGTTGACTCTAATTATTCTAAAACTAATGAAGAAGATACCCAAGGGGGACAAAGAGAAATAACTAGCGAAGATATACAAAGTAAAACAGTGATGCAAAATACGGGATCGGGCAGTACAGAACCGGTTATATTAAAGGAAAAGTATCCAGAGGTAAAGGGAGTATTGATTTTAGCAGAGGGGGGAGAAGATCCGAGAGTTAAACAACAGTTAACCGCAGCTGCTGAAACTTTGTTGGGAGTTCCTGCTCATAAGGTTCAAGTATTTAAAATGAATAAATAATAGGGGGAATCGTATATGTTTGTATTAAAAAGAAATCAAATAATAGTTACGGCTTTAGTAGCTATGATTGCTATTGCCGGATATTTAAATTATACAGACAGCAATCAAATTGGTGATGCTGATATTGTTTATAAAGATGAGTTAAATATTTCTGATGCTATTCCTGATGATGCCATGATTATGGGAGATACTGAATTTACTGATACAACTGAAGGAGTAATTGGAGATGCTCTCTCAACAGATCCTGATATTTTAGCTCAAATTAATCAGCTAGAAATAGGGGAAGATTTTGATGATACTATAGAGACGGCATCGGCAGATGAATTTGCAATTATTGGGGAAGAAGAGGATCCGGGGGCTGCTGTTTTTGTTAACAGTAACACGGATACCCCATATTTTGCTCAGGCAAAACTAGACAGGGAACAATCAAGGGCAAAAGAAAGAGAAATATTATCCGAAATATTAAATAACAAATCAGTGGACAAAGATAAAAAATCTCAAGCAGCAGATGAAATGTTAAAGCTACAAAGAAGAATAGAAAAAGAATCTGCAACTGAGGCAATGATTGAAGCAAAGGGCTTTAAAGAAGTTTATGTAAGAATTAATGACAATGGAGTAGATATTGTTGTAAATAAAGAAAAATTAACAGAACAAGAGCTTGCACAAATTGAAAGTATAGTAAGAAATGCAACTGGATTTGAAGTTGACAAAATTCAAATTATTCCCCTTAAATCTCAATAAAAGCAATTTGCAAATAGGAATAAATCTGATATAATAGTTAAAAGGTAAACTTTACTGTTTATTTAAGATAAGCTTTGGTGGGAGGAATATAAATGGACGAAAGAAATGTTTCTTCAGTTAGTGATATAAATCAGATTGGTCAAATTCAGATTGCTGATGAAGTAATTGCAATTATTGCAGGTTTGGCTGCTACAGAAGTAGAAGGAATTGCTGGAATGGCAGGAACTTTTACCGGAGGAATTGCAGAAATTCTAGGTAAAAAGAATTTATCAAAAGGCGTAAAAGTAGAAGTAGGAGAAAGTGAAGTTTCTATTGATTTATTCCTTGTTATTAAATTTGGAGTTAAGATACCAGATGTTGCCTTGGCTGTTCAGAAAAAAGTTAAAAATGCAATTGAAACTATGACAGGATTATCAGTTATCGAGATTAATCTTCATATTACAGGTGTTCATTTTGAAAAAAATAAAGCTGAGAATATTAAACAAGAAAATGAATTTTTTGAATAAGAAAAGGAGAAATTAACCCTTAAATATGTAATATATTTAAGGGTTAATTTAAGCATATTTACAAATGAATTTTCTAGGAGGAAAAAGATGAGCCGCCGAAGAGCCAGAGAGCATGTTTTTACTCTATTATTTCAAATGACTTTTGTAAGTCAAGAAGAATTTCAAGAAAAGATAGATTTATTTTTTAAATATAATAATATAAAAGAAGAAGATAAACAATATATTAAGGAAGAAGTCAGAGGAGTTCTTTCAAAGCTAGATACAATAGATGAACTCTTATCACAACATTCAAAAAAGTGGAAAATAGACAGGATGTCTCGGGTAGATTTATCCATTCTTAGACTAGCTGTATTTGAAATAATTTATAGAGATGATATTCCCAATAGTGTGGCTATAAATGAAGCTGTAGAACTAGCAAAGAAATATAGTGGTGATCAGTCTCCTTCTTTTGTCAATGGCATATTAGGAAGTATTTCTTCATCTTTAGGTGAGGTTAATGATGATGAATAGAAAAGTATTTACTGTCTCTCATGTTAATAGTTATATTAAATCATTAATAGATAGGGATTATGTTTTAAGTAATATTTGGGTTGAAGGGGAAATATCAAATTTTAAAAGACATAGTTCTGGTCATATTTATTTCACATTGAAAGATAAGGATGGAGCTATTTCTTGTATTATGTTTAGAAGCAGTGCAGCTTCCCTTCTTTTTAACCCCCAAAATGGTATGAATGTAGTTGTTAAAGGATCTGTTTCTGTATATGAAAAAAGCGGTCAATATCAAATATATGTCAATCAAATGGAGAAAAAAGGAATAGGGGCTTTATACGAGGAATATGAGAGATTAAAAGAAAAACTGGAAAGAGAAGGGCTTTTTTTACAGGAATATAAAAAAGCCATACCTAGCTTTCCTAAAGTGGTAGGAATAATTACTTCACCAACTGGGGCAGCTATTAGGGATATTATTCAAGTATCAAAAAGAAGAAATCCTAATATACAGCTTGTTGTTTACCCGGTATTAGTTCAGGGAGAAAAAGCGGCAGCTGATATTGCACAAGCTATAAACGCAATGAACCAATGGGGAAAAGCTGATCTGCTTATAGTTGGCAGAGGAGGAGGTTCTTTAGAGGATTTATGGGCTTTTAATGAAGAAATTGTAGCAAGGGCAATATTTCAGTCGGATATTCCTGTTATTTCTGCAGTAGGGCATGAAACAGATTTTACTATATCAGATTTTGTTGCCGATTTAAGAGCTCCAACTCCTTCAGCAGCTGCAGAATTGGCAGTTCCTTTATTAAAAGATTTAAATATTCGAATAGTTAATTCCTTTAAAATGATAAATAACATAATAGAAGATAAAATTAGTTTAGGAAGGGATAAGCTTTATAATATTAATAATTCAATCCCTTTTAAAAGACCTCTTAATACTATTTATGAAAAGCAGCAGTATTTAGATAACTTAGAAAAGATTTTAGATAATCGTATAAAGCAGATTCTAGAAAAAAAGAAAAGCAGCCTTGTTAAAGAAATACAAACTTTAGAAGCTTTGTCTCCATTAAATACTTTAGTTCGTGGTTATTCAATTACTTTAAACTCGAAAGGTCACAATATTTCTTCTATAACTGAATTAAAAGTTGATGATAGTATACATGTGAAATTAAAAGACGGAATAATTGATGCAACTGTTACAGGAATCCAGAAAGAAGAGGAGGAGTTTAATGTCTGATAAAAATCCCTTGTCTTTTGAAGAAGGTATAAAGCGTTTAGAAGAATTAGTTGAATTATTACAAGAAGGGGATATTAGTTTAGAAGATTCTTTAAAATATTATAAAGAAGGAATAAAATTAAGTATTTATTGTTCAAAGCAGTTAGAAGAAGCAGAAAGAGAAGTTATTAAGCTGCAAAAAGACTTTGAAGGAAAATATGTAGAAAAAGCATTTAAAATTTGGGAGAATGATAATGAAATATAAAGAAGAATTAAATAATAAAATAAAACTTATTAATGATTATTTGGACAAAATATTTGATAGTTTTCCGGATTCACAAGCACAAATTATATATGAAGCCATGAAATATAGTGTTTTTGCAGGTGGGAAAAGACTTAGACCAGTATTGATGTTATCAGCTTTTGAAGCTGTAGGGGGAAAAGGAGAAATAATATTTCCCTTTGCTTGTGCTATTGAAATGATACATACTTATTCATTAATACATGATGACCTTCCTGCTATGGATGATGACGATTATAGAAGAGGTAAAAAAACTAATCATAAGGTTTATGGGGAAGGGCTTGCAATTTTGGCAGGTGATGCCCTTTTAAATAAAGCTTATGAACTTATGATAAAGGCTTCTATAGATTATCCAGGGAAAGAAGCTCTTTTAGCCATGGATGCTATTGCTTCTTGTGCAGGAACGGAAGGAATGATTGGGGGGCAAGTTGTAGATTTAATTTCAGAAGGTCGCCCAGTAGATTTAGATATTATAAATTTTATTCACAAAAACAAAACAGCTGCAATGATAGAAAGCTCATTAAAAGCGGGTGCAATATTAGGACAAGCTAGCAAAGAGGAAATAGAAGCTTTAGCTAATTTAGGTTATTGTATTGGTATGGCTTTTCAAATTCAAGATGATATTTTAGATATAACAGGTGATGAAAAAGAATTAGGAAAGGCTATAAACAGTGATCTAAAAAACAATAAAGCAACTTTTGTTTCCATTAAAGGCCTTGAAGAATCAAAGAAATATGTAGAAAGGCTTACTAGACAAGGAATGGATTATTTAGAGATACTTAAAGAAAGAGGAAATTTTTTGATCTGGCTATCAGATTACTTAATGACTCGTGGATTTTGAGGAGGATTTATTTTGCAAAGTGTTCAAGGAATATTCAATAATAATATTATTAAGGCTGCCGTTTTAGCATGGTTTATAGCACAACTTTTAAAAATGATTATCGTATTAATACAAAGCCGTAAAATTGATTTTTCCAGGCTTGTTGGTTCTGGAGGAATGCCTAGTTCCCATTCGGCTTTTGTAATGGCTATGTGTGTAAAAGTAGGGGAAACTGCAGGATATGATTCTGCTTTATTTGGTTTAGCTGTAGTCATAGGTCTTATTGTTATGTATGATGCAGCAGGAGTAAGAAGGGCTGCTGGAAAGCAAGCAGCTGTTTTAAATAAAATTATTGAAGAAATAGAACATGATGAACTTCATTTTGAAGAGAGATTAAAAGAACTGCTTGGTCATACTCCTGTTGAAGTAATTGTAGGAGCATTTCTAGGGATTGTAATAGGGTTAACATTTTTTTGACATGAAAGAAGGGATTAATCTGCAATGATAATTGATAGAATTAATTCGCCTAAAGATTTAAAGAAATTAAGCTTAGATAAATTAAATATTGTTGCTAGAGAAATAAGAGCTTTTCTTATAGAGAAAATTAGCAATTCAGGTGGGCATTTAGCTTCTAATCTTGGAGTAGTTGAGTTGACCTTGGCTTTGCATTATTGTTTTAATTCCCCAAGGGACAAAATTATTTGGGATGTAGGTCATCAAAGTTATGTCCATAAAATCCTTACAGGAAGAAAAAATAAATTTGATAGTTTAAGAAAGTTTAAAGGTATAAGTGGTTTTCCAAAACAAAATGAAAGTAAACACGATGTTTTTGATACTGGTCACAGTTCCACATCAATTTCTGCAGCTATGGGTATTGCAGCTGCAAGGGACTTAAACAATGATAATTTTTCTGTTATTGCTGTAATTGGTGATGGTTCTTTAACTGGTGGCATGGCTTTTGAAGCTTTAAACAATGCTGGAAGATCTAATAGTGATTTAATAGTAGTACTTAATGATAATCAAATGTCCATATCTCCTAATGTAGGTGGGCTTTCCAAATATTTAAATAATATACGTACAGAGCCAGTTTATCTTGAAGTAAAAGAAGATATTGCCCAAGCTCTTAGAAAGATACCTAGGATTGGTAAAAGTATTGAAAAAACTATTAAAAAGACCAAAGAAGGAATAAGATTTTTATTGGTTCCTGGAACCTTATTTGAAGAATTAGGTTTTACCTATGTTGGGCCTGTTGATGGGCATAATATGAAAGAATTAGTTAATGTAATTAATAGAGTTAAAAAAATGAAAGGACCAATTTTACTTCATGTGAAAACGGTAAAAGGAAAAGGATATAGTTTTGCTGAAAAATTCCCTAGTCGCTTTCATGGAGTTGATAGATTTGATATAGAAACAGGAGAATCCCTTAAAAAGGATTTTGCAGAAACTTACTCTGAGGTTTTTGGCAATACTTTGGTAGAGCTTGCACAAAAAAATGAAAAGCTTGTAGCAATTACAGCAGCTATGCCAGATGGTACGGGATTGATGGATTTTAGCAAGAAATTTCCAAAAAGGTTTTTTGATGTAGGAATTGCAGAACAACATGCAGTAACTTTTGCAGCTGGTTTGGCAAGGGAAGGTTTTCATCCTGTTTTTGCAGTTTATTCTTCGTTTTTACAAAGAGCCTATGATCAAATACTTCATGATGTTTGTATTCAAAAATTACCGGTTATTTTTGCAATAGATAGGGCGGGAATTGTAGGTTCGGATGGAGAAACGCATCAAGGAATATTTGATTTATCATTTTTATCTCACATGCCTCATATGACAATCATGGCACCTAAGGACAAAAAAGAATTAAAAGATATGTTAAAATATGCAGTAAATATAAAAGGGCCTGTAGCCATTAGATATCCTAAAGGTGAGGCTCCAGAGCTATTTCCTTACATGAATAATCCTATTGAATATAAAAAGGCTGAAATTTTATATGAAGGTGAAGATGCAGTAATATTTGCTGTAGGAAAAATGCTTGAAAAAGCTAAGATAATTGTTGAAAGTTTAAGGACAAAGGGCTTTAATATGACTTTAGTTAATCCTAGATTTATTAAGCCACTTGATGAAGAATTAATAATTAGTCTTGCCAATAGTCATAAAACATTTTTTACTATGGAAGACAATGTAGTATCAGGTGGATTTGCTAGTAAAGTTTTAGAACTTTTATCCAAGCACAATATAAAAGATGTTCATATGAAGATTTTTGCCTTTCCTGATGAGTTTATTGCCCAGGGAAGTGTTGAAGAATTATACAAGGAATATGGTCTAGATACAGTAACTATGGAGGAAGAAATTATTAATCAATTAACTTCTAAAGGATGATTTTTAAATGTCTAGCAAAGAAAGATTAGATGTGCTTCTTGTAAAGAAAGGTTTTTTTGATTCAAGAGAAAAAGCCAAAAGAAGCATTATGGCAGGTTTGGTATTCGTAGATGGTATAAGAGAAGATAAATCAGGAGTAAAGGTTAGGGAAGATGCCCTAGTAGAAGTTAAAGAAACTATGAAATATGTAAGCCGGGGGGGCTATAAACTGGAAAAGGCTATTGACAGTTTTGAGATTGACTTAGAAAATAAAATTTGCCTTGATATTGGAGCATCAACAGGAGGATTTACAGATTGTATGCTTCAAAAGGGAGCAAAAAAGGTTTATGCTATTGATGTAGGATATGGGCAATTAGCTTGGGAATTAAGAACTGATGAAAGAGTAGTTTGTATGGAAAAAACCAATATCCGCTATGTTAAAGAAGAAGATTTAGAAGATGAAGGAGATTTTGCTTCTATAGATGTATCCTTTATTTCTCTAAGCAAAGTCCTAAAAGTAGTCATGAATTTATTAAAAGAAAATGGAGAAATAGTGGCTTTAATTAAACCTCAATTTGAAGCAGGACGGGAAAAGGTAGGTAAAAAAGGAGTAGTAAGAGACCCCAAAGTCCATGAAGAAGTAATTATTAATGTTATAGAATATGGATTAACTGAATACTTATACTTAAAAGGCTTAAGCTATTCACCTATTAAGGGACCTGAAGGAAATATTGAATATTTAGCTTATTTTAGTAAAGATAAAGATGAGAGTATAGTTGATTATGAATATAATTTAGTTAAGGATATTGTAAAAAGAGCCCATGAAGATTTAAATTAAGCTTTGCTTAAAAAGGGAGGGGATTTATTGAAAAAAGTAGGCATAATACCAAACATAGAAAAGGACATTAATCTTAATAACACATTAACTATTATTGATTGGCTAATAAAAAATAATTGTTCTGTATATATCCCTGAAGATTTGGCAAAAATTTTAGGTAAGCCTTATTTGTCATCAAGAAAAACTGAAGACATATATAAGGATTCAGATTTTATAATCGTTTTAGGAGGAGACGGGACTTTTTTAAGTGCCGCAAGAAATGCTGCAGTTTATGATACCCCCATATTAGGGATTAATTTAGGAACATTAGGTTTTTTAGCCGAAGTAGAAAAAGCTTCCTCCCTGAAAGCCTTAGAAAAGCTTCTAAAAGAAGAGTATTCTATTGAAAAAAGAATGATGTTAGAAGTCAAGGTCAAAGACTGTAAAAAAGAAAATGCACAAAAATTAATTTGTTTAAATGATATAGGGATCACCAGAAGCTCTTTATCTAGAATTATAAATCTAAAAGTATATATAAATAATCAATTTGTAGATCATTATTCAGCAGATGGCGTAATAGTATCTACACCTACGGGCTCAACTGCATATAATCTGTCGGCAGGAGGTCCCATTCTTAATCCTAATTCCAATATGATGGTTATAACCCCGATTTGTCCTCATAGTTTGAGTGCGAGGTCTTTCGTGGTTTCTGATGAAGATATTATAGAAATAGAGATATGTGAAAATCATAATTGTGATGTTATTCTTACTATTGACGGACAACTTGGTTATAATTTAAATAGTAATGATATTATACAAGTTAAAAAGTCAAGTTATAGTACTAAATTAATCAAGACTTCAGACTATAGTTTTTATGATATATTAAGAAAGAAAATAGTTGGAATAAGGAAGTGAGAATATGAAAATTAAACGACAATCAAAAATTCTTGAATTAATTAATAACTATGATATAGAAACTCAAGAAGAATTGGCCGATAGATTAAAAGAAGCAGGTTTTGAAGTGACTCAGGCAACGGTTTCTCGAGATATTAGAGAATTAAAGCTAACTAAAGTCTCTAATGATAAAGGTATTCAAAAGTATTCTGTTATTGGCAAGACTGAACAAGATATTTCCTATAAATATATCCGAGTATTTAAAGAAGGTTTTGTAAGTATGGACATAGCACAAAATATACTAGTCTTAAAGACAATTACTGGTATGGCTATGGCTGTAGCAGCTGCTATGGATGCTTTTAATTATCCTGAAATTGTTGGGACTATTGCTGGAGACGATACTATTTTTTGTGCTGTAAGATCTGACGAAGAAGCATTAAAACTTATGGAAAAGCTTAATCGCATCCTTAATTCCAAGTAGGGAGTTGGTTTCATGCTTGTACATATCTATATTAAAAATATAGCCTTAATTGATGAAATAACAATAGATTTTAAAGAGTTTTTAAATATATTGACAGGTGAAACTGGTGCAGGTAAGTCTATTTTAATTGGTTCTATAAATTTTGCCTTAGGAGAACGCAGCTCAAGAGAAATTATTAGAACTGGTGAAGAAAATGCCCTAGTGGAACTTCTTTTTTTTATAGAAAATGATGATGTTATAAATGCCATAAAAAATCAAGGAATAGAAATTGAAGAAGATAGATATGTTCTTATAACAAGAGCTATAAATCAATCAGGCAGAAGTGTATGCCGTATTAACGGACAAACTGTAACAACAGGAATGTTAAGGCAGATATCTTCTAAATTAATAGATGTCCATGGTCAGCATGAACATCAATCCTTATTAGATGTTGGAAAACATATTGAACTTTTAGATTTATTTTGTAAAGAAGAATTATATGATCTAAAAAATACCCTTGAAATGAAATATAAAGAATATAAAAATATAGAAAAGCAAATCAATTCTCTTATAGGTGATGAAAAGGAAATAGAAAGAAAAATTGATCTTTTACAATATCAAATAGATGAGATTTCCAGTGCAAAGTTTGAAATAGGTGAAGAAGAAGAGCTTAATAATCAATTAAATAAATTATCTAATTCAGAAAGATTAATTAATGGGATGGAAGAGCTTTATACTCTTTTATATGGGAATGAATATGAAAATCATTCAGCTTCTTTATTTTTAGGAGAAGCCATAAAAGTTTTAGGAAACTTGGCAGATATAGATGAAGAACTAGGGGCTTTATACGAAAATGCTGAAAATATTCAAGTTTTACTTGATGATATGGCAGGAGATATAAGACGCTATAAAGAAAAAATACACCATGATCCTTATGAGTTAAAAACTGTAGAAGACAGATTAGATTTATTATATGATTTAAAAAGAAAATATGGAAACTCTATTGAAGAAATACTTGCTTACAAGGAAAAAATTGAAGAAGAATTAAATTATATTATTAATAGTGAAGAAAGCTTAAAAGATTTAAAAAATAAACATGAAACTTTAGAAGATGAAATAAAAAATATTTGCCGCAAAATTTCTTCTATTAGAAAAGAAAAAGCTAAAAATATTGAAGAAAAAATTGAAAGTTTACTTGATGAATTAGAGATGAAAGAAGCAAAGTTTTCCGTTATGTTTTCGCAAAAGGATAATTTTAATGAAAATGGCTGGGATAATGTTGAATTTCTTATTTCAACTAATCCAGGTGAAGATTTAAAAGCATTAGCTAAAATTGCATCTGGAGGAGAAATGTCTAGAATAATGCTTGCATTAAAATGTGTATTAGCAGATCTAGATGAGATAGGGACTTTAATATTTGATGAAATTGACACTGGAATAAGTGGAGCTACAGCTCAAAAAGTTGCTGAAAAGCTAGGTTATATATCTAGAAAAAGGCAAGTTATATGTATTACTCATTTAGCCCAAATTGCTGCTATGGGAGATAATAATTATAAAATAGAAAAAACAGTAGATGAAAATAAAGCTATTTCTTCAATTAAAGCTTTAAATGAAGATGAAGTTATTCATGAATTAGCAAGGCTTATAAGTGGTGTACAAGTTACTGATATAACTTTAAAAAATGCAGAAGAAATGAGATTTTTAGCAAGAAATTTTAAGGAAAAGTTAAAATAATTTTCTTGTTAGCTTTTGACTGGTATAAGATTAATTTAAAAAGGTTAATTTATGTTTATAAGATATAGAAACATAAATTAACCTTTTTTAAATTATATTGAGGGTGAAGATATGAAAAATAAAAACAAAAAATCTTTAAGGTGTGGTATTGTATTTATAATATTTATATTGTTTATTAGTCCTTATGCAGCATCTTATTATTATATACCAAAAGAAATAAAAATGATGGCAGGTAGAAATCATGATTTTGAGTTTAATCTACCCCTTCAGGCAAAAATTACCACAGAGAAAATAGGTGTGCTTAAATTTAACAATAAGCCTATAGAAAGCAATAATTTTCAGATAGATTTACGTTCTCCTTTTTCTATTCATCCAACTCAGCAATCAAGCTTTAATGTTAAGTTAAAGCTTTTAGGTTTAGTTCCTCTTAAAACTGTAAAAGTAGATATTATTCCTCCTAAGGAAGTTATTCCTTGTGGTATGACGGTTGGAGTTAATGTTTCAACAGAAGGAATAATGGTATTAGGAACAGGGTCTGTTATAGCTATGAATGGGGAAGAAGTTACCCCTTCAAGAGGGATTTTAAAGACAGGGGATTTAATTTTAAAAGTAAACGGAAAATCTCTAGAAAACAAAGAAGAATTAATTTCCTTTATTGAAAATTCTAAAGGTAAAAGCTTAAATATAACAATCAAAAGAGATAATGAGCTTATTGAAACTAGCATTACCCCTATTCAAACTAGTATTGACAAAAGTTATAAGATTGGTGCTTGGGTTCGGGATAAAACTCAAGGAATAGGAACTATAACTTATTATAATCCTAAAAACAATATATTTGGTGCTTTAGGTCATGGAATAACGGACATTGATACAAGGCAAACTATTCCAATTAAAGATGGTAAAATAATGAAAGCAGAAATTACATCAATTAAAAAAGGTCAAAGAGGTATGCCGGGTGAACTAACTGGAGCTATTTATGATACTAAGGAAGCATTATTAGGAACTATAGAATTAAATAGTAATCAAGGAATTTTTGGAAAAATAGAACATGATAAAATTAAGTATTTCCCCAAAAAAAAATTTCCTATCGGATTGCAAAATGAAATTCATGAAGGGAAAGCTACTATCCTTTCTAATATTTCTAATGATAAGGTAGAAGAGTTTGAAATAGTTATACAAAAGGTATCAAGATTTCAACACGATATTTCTAAAGGAATGATAATTAAAATAACTGACCCCAGACTATTAGATAAAACAAATGGGATTATTCAGGGGATGAGTGGTAGCCCAATCATTCAAGATGGAAAAATTATTGGAGCCGTAACTCATGTTTTTGTACATGACCCCAGTAAGGGTTATGGAATATTTATAGAAAATATGCTAAAAAACGAAACAAAATTGGAATAAATTTGAATTAAAGGTTCTATTTTAGTAAGAAGTTCTTTTTTGTGAATAATGAATCTTGATTTTATTTAATTCATTAATTATAATAGGAATAGATTGGATATTTCCTTTTTTCTAGGATAATACGCTTTTCGAGGCTTACTAAAGAATTAAGCCGTTATAAAAAAACAAGGGGGTCATTTTTTTGAACAATAATAAAATTAAAATTATCTTAGCAGATGATAACAAGGATTTTTGTGAAATTTTAGCTGAATATCTTAATAAACAAAATGATATGGAAGTAATAGGTATGGCAAATAATGGGACAGAGGCTTATGATATGATTTTAGAAAAGTCTCCAGATGTTGTTATTTTGGATGTAATTATGCCCCACTTAGACGGAATAGGTGTACTTGAAAAGCTTAATAATGTTCATATGGAAAAAAGACCGGTATTTGTTATGCTTTCAGCTGTTGGACAAGATAAAATTACTGAAAAGGCATTAAATTTAGGAGCAGAGTATTATATAATTAAGCCTTTTGATATGGAAACCCTTATTAACCGTATACGTCAATTAAAAGGCCATCATGAAATTATTAAAAGTAAAAGTTCGAATATGTCCATAAGCAAAGGGTCTTATGTTCCTACTGCTCACAATTTAGAAACTGAAGTTACTAATATTATTCATGAGATTGGGATTCCTGCCCATATAAAAGGATATCAATATTTAAGAGATGCAATTATTATGTCTATTAATGATATGGATATATTAAATTCCATTACAAAACAATTATATCCTTCTATTGCTAAACAATATAATACTACACCTAGCAGAGTAGAAAGAGCTATCCGCCATGCCATAGAAGTTGCTTGGAGCAGAGGAAAGATGGATACAATCAATAAGCTCTTTGGCTATACAATTAATAATGGAAAAGGTAAGCCTACAAATAGTGAATTTATTGCTCTTATTGCAGACCGACTAAGGTTAGAATTACAAGTTGGTTAAGATTTATAAGCTTTCTTACTTTGAATAATAATAAAGTAAGGAAGCTTTTTTATTTGTTATATTTATTGAAAAATCATCCATACTAATTATAGATAGAAAACAAAATCATATTAGCTGTAAAAGGGGTGAAACATTGACTATTGTAGGTGTTGCCAAAATCGACTGCAAGACAAAAAACTTAATTCATAGGCTTAGTTCTAAAGATATTGCAATTATTGACCATGAAGATTTGGATTATGTTTGTGCTTATGCTTTAGCCGCTAAAAAGGTTAAAGCAGTTATAAACAAATCCTCTTTTATTTCTGGGAAATATCCCAATAGAGGAACAGATATCCTTTTAGATAATAAAATTCCCCTATATGAAAATATTGACCGGACTGTTTTTAAATATATAAAAGAAAACGACAAAATTGAAATAAAAAATAATTTGCTATGTAAAAATGAAATTGCAGTTCCGCTAAAAGCTATTAATAAAAGTGATTGCAATGAATTTAAAAAAAAATCCTTAGATAATCTTCAAAATGAAATGTATTCTTTTATCGATAATACCTTATATTATATGAAAAAAGAAAAGACTAAATTATTTCATTCTCCTAAACTTCCTTTTTTAGATATTGCTATTGCTAATAGGCCAGTTGTTCTTGTAACTAGAGGAGAGTATTATATTGAAGACTTAATAAAGTTAAAGGATTTTATTAAGAAAAAACAACCTGTATTGATTGGAGTAGATGGTGGGGGAGATGGGTTGACTTTTTTAAATTATATTCCCGATATTATTTTTGGAGATATGGATAGTGTTTCGGATGCGACCTTAAGAAAATCAAGAAATATCGTGCTACATAGTTATGACAATGGAATATGCCCAGGAGAAAACCGTATAAAAAAATTAGGTTTGCCTTATTCAAAATATTCTTGTTTTGGTACCAGTGAGGATGGGGCTATTTTAATGTGTTATTATATGAATGCTTCTTACATTGTTATTGTAGGAAGTCATAATAATTTAATAGATTTTTTAGAAAAGAACCGAAAAGGAATGGCTAGTACAATTTTAACCAGGATTTTAGTTGGTTCCAAGCTAGTAGATGTAAAAGGTATTTTTAGACTTTTTTAAAGATGGTGATTACTTGGATGAAAAAATATCAATAATTATTCCTGTTTACAATGAAGAAAAAATAATAAAAGAAACCCTTAGAGGTCTTATAGATGCCAATATTAAAAACTTAGGGGAAATAATAGTTGTAGACGATGGCTCTTTAGATAAAACAAAAAGTAGGGTTAATGAAATTAAGAGTCCTCTAATTAAATATCATAAATTAGCTCGTAATTTAGGTAAAGGAGCTGCATTAAGAAAAGGAGTAGAGCTTTCTAGTTATCCAGTTATTGCATTTTTAGACGGTGATATAGGATATTCTTCAAAAGAAATAACAAAACTTCTTAAAGCTATTTATGACAATAGGGCTGATTTAGTTATTGCAGAGTTTCCACCTGCATCTGTTAAAGGAGGTTTTGGTATCGTAAAAAATATTTCCCGTAAGGGAGTCTATTTTTTTACAGGTAAAAATATAAAAAATCCCTTATGTGGACAAAGGGTATTTAGAAAAAAAATACTGTCTTATATAGATATTCCTGAAGGTTTTGGAGTTGAAGTAGGAATGCTTATTGATATATTAAATCATGGTTTAAGAGTAGAGGAAATTCCTGTTTTAATGACTCATAGAGAAACAAAAAGAGATTTAAAAGGTTTTATTCATAGAGGAAAAGAATTAATTCACATTTTAACTGTATTAATTAAAAAGTCTTATCAATATAAGAATCCGAGGAATAGACGGTGAAACTATGATTTTTTACTTTATTGGAGGGCTTATAGGATTTGTCACTAGTTTTTTTTGGAAGGCCCTAATTCTTGAATTTCTCATAAAATATAAGATAGCAAAGACTAATTACAAGCAAGAAATAATTCCAGTAGGAATGGGTATTTTGTTATTTTTTTCAGTTTTGATTGCTAGTTTTTTTATCATTTTTTTTACTGAGCAACCCATTATTTATTATGTTTTTCTTTTTGGTCTTTCTCTTATTGCTTTTGCAGGCCTCCTTGATGATATAATAGATGAAAATGAAGTTAAAGGTTTAAAAGGCCATCTTAAAAAGATGTTTAATGGAGAATTAACTGGTGGGGGTATAAAGGCTATTATTGGAACTTTGATTGCCTTTTATGTTTCTTTCTTATTTTCTACAGATATAATTGATTTAATTCTTAATATATTAATTATTCTTTTTTCTATTAATAGTATAAACTTATTTGATTTAAGGCCTGGAAGAGCTTTAAAAATATTTTTTTTAATTAGTATTATTTATTGGATTATAGGAGACTTTTCTGACAAGTATTTAACTCTTTTAGTTATTGGTAGTAGTTTGCCTATATTAAAAGGAGATTTGAAAGGGCAATATATGCTCGGAGATGTAGGAGCAAATATTTTGGGCTATACTTTAGCTTTTACAGGAATGATTTCTCTAAATTTTTATTATAAAATGATAAGCATTGTATTATTAATTGTTCTTCACATTATTGCGGAGACAAAATCTATATCAAGCATTATTAATAAAGTTCCATTACTTCGATATTTAGATTATTTAGGAAGAGAAAAATAAAATAGGCTAAGCTTAGCCTATTATTTATTTTGATAATTTTTTTTTAGAAAGACTCTTTTTTATTTTTATTTCATCAGGGGTAACATATATGGTCTTTTGATTTTCATAAATAACCATTCCAGGTTTAGCTCCTTTAGGTTTTTTTACGTTTTTTCTTAGTGTATAGTCTACTGCTACATTACTTGAATTTTTGGCTTTGCTATGGTATGCAGCAAGATTTGCAGCCATAAGCAGAGTAGCTTCTGGAACTTCTTTGTTTTCAGTTTTAATAATAACATGAGAACCAGGGATATCTTTAGTATGAAGCCATAAATCCATAGGACCTGCAAGACGAAAAGTTAATTCATCATTTTGACGGTTATTTTTTCCAATATAAATATCAAAGCCTTCGTCAGATTTAAAATGTAAAGGTTTAGATTTTATTTTTTCATTATGAACTTTTCCTTTTTTATTTTTAACATAGCCTTGTTCTTGCAATTCCTTTTTTATATCTTCAATATCTTCAATGTCGGTAGAAGATTCTATTGAAGAAAGCAAAGATTCTAAATAAGCTATTTCCTCATTAACAAGTTTAAGTTGCTCTATGAGGGCTTCTTTAGTTCTTTTAGCTTTATTATATTTGCTGAAATACTTTTGAGCATTTTGAGCTGGTGTAAGGACTGGATCTAAAGGAATAATAACTTCACTTAAATTATCCTCATAAAAATTAATAGTAGTATATGAGGTCATTCCCTTTGAAATATTGTATATATTAGAAGTAATAAGATCCCCAAAAATCCTTAAATAATCACAATCAGACACATCTTTTAATTGACGGCTTTGAATATCTTTTTTCTTATAACACCTTTCTAGATTATTTTGAATAATTTTTTGAATATCTTTGGACTTTTGTTTGATTCTAGAAAGATTATCTTTTTCTTTGTAATAATCTTCGATTAGTTCTGATACAAAGTCATAGTTCTTTTTTTTGTAGTTTGTAAATTGTGTTAAATCAATAGAAGAAAACTCAATAGGTGCTTCTGTATTAGGATCATATATAATTTGTGGATTAAAGGAATTTTCTCTTATTGAATTAAAAATATCTTTCATGATTTCTGATATCCGCTTTATATCATCGTCTTTTAATTCTTCTAAATATGTAGAGGCATCTATATTTGCCCTGTGGCATATTTCTGAAGCAATAAGAGGGCTAATTCCTGTAAAAGATTTGTATATAGCTTGCTGAAGCTTTGTTCCGTTATTACCTTTTAAGTGTTTTCCATAATCAGCATCCATAAGCTTTAAAGGATTTATTTTATCTTGAGAAGGAGGTCTTTGATAAGTTCTTCCTGGTAAGACTTCTCTAATGGAGCTTTTATCTTTTGTAACGCGGACAATACTGTCTAAAATAAGGTTTTTATCGTCGGTTAGAATAATATTACTATGACGTCCCATTATTTCGATAATTAGTTTTTTTACAGTTAAGTCTCCTAGTTCATTATTATTTTCAATATGAAATTCAATGATTCTTTCAAAATCTGGCTGAATTACATCAATTAATTTGCCTCCAGTTAAATGCTTTCTTAAGAGCATACAAAACATAGGAGGACTTTGGGGATTTTTCTTTTGAATATTAGTAACATGGCTTCTTGGATGATTACTGTTAGAACTAACTAATAAGCGATAATTTGTCTTACTTACTCTTATTTGAATTATTATTTCGTCGGATTCTGGTTGATATATTTTATCTATTCTTCCATCTAACATAAGTTTTTTAATTTCGTAAACAATGTTAGAAATTACAATGCCGTCTAATGCCATAAAAATTCCTCCTTCTAATCATAGCTTAGTATACCACCAACTTTTTTACTTTAAAAGTATTTTCAAATATTTTATCTTTTAAATTGAGAAGTAAAATTGAGCTTTTATGCTTTATTGACTTAGATAAAAAGCTGCGATATAATACAAAAATAGAAGAAATTCAAAGGATAAGAAGAAATGAGTGGATAAAATGGTTCGCAGCATGACTGGTTATGGCCAAGGTAAAGTTGTCGTTGATGACAGAAAATTTACTGTTGAAATTCGATCTGTTAATCATAGATATAATGATATTAACATCCGCATTCCCAGAGCGTTAAATTATCTTGAAGAAAAGATAAGGACATTTGTAAAAGAAAGAGTTTCAAGAGGTAAAATAGATATTTTTGTTTCTTTTGAGACTACTTCAAAAGATGATTTTGATGTTAGCTTAAATGAAAACTTATTAGAGGCTTATTTAGAACAACTTAATATCATCAAAAACAAATGTAATGTAATTGATGATATTTCTGTATCTTTATTAGCTAGATTTCCTGATATTATTTTAGTCAATAAAAAAGAAGATGACAAAGATACTTTGTGGAAATTATTAGAAGAAGCATTAAATCAGGCATTTAATGGTTTTCTTTCTATGCGTGAAAAAGAAGGTGAAAATTTAAAGAATGATCTTCTAGCTAAAATAAAAGCTTGTGCTGGGCATTTAGCAAAAATTAAAGAAAGAAGTCCTCGTTTAGTAGAAGAATATAAAAGTAAATTAGAAAAAAGATTAGAAGAAATATTAGCTAATCATTCTATAGATGAAAATAGAATAGCAACGGAAATAGCAATATTTGCTGATCACTGTAGTATAGATGAAGAAATAGTCCGATTAGGAAGTCATCTTAATCAATTTAGAGATATTTTAAACAAGGAAGAAATAGTAGGACGAAAGTTAGATTTTTTAGCACAGGAAATGAATAGAGAAGTAAATACTATAGGTTCAAAAGCCAATGATATTCAAATAACCCAAAGTGTTTTAGAATTGAAAAGCGAAATTGAAAAAATAAGAGAACAAATTCAAAATCTTGAATAAGCATATGCTTAGGAGGTTAATATGGGGATTAAATTAATTAATATAGGCTTTGGAAATATCGTTTCTGCCAATAGGATTATCTCAATAGTAAGCCCTGAATCTGCCCCAATTAAAAGAATTATTCAAGAAGCACGGGACCGGGGTATGTTAATAGATGCAACCTATGGAAGAAGGACAAGAGCAGTTATTATTATGGATAGTGATCATATTATTTTATCAGCTGTACAACCTGAAACGGTTGCTAACAGGCTGTCTTCAAAAAATCATGACAATCTTAATGCTGAAATTGATGAATAATATAGGTGATTAATAATGAATAATACTAAAGGAATTATTGTTGTTATTTCAGGACCTTCTGGTTCTGGTAAAGGTACAATAGTAAATGAACTAATTAAAAATGAGCAATATGCCCTTTCTATTTCAGCCACCACAAGGAAGCCAAGGATAGGAGAAAAAGAAGGAATTCATTACTTTTTTATGTCAAAAGAAGAATTTCTTGAAATGATTAACAAGGAGGAATTAGTTGAGTGGGCTGAGTTTTGTGATAATTATTACGGCACTCCTAAGTCTTATATAGAAGATAAGATTAATAAAGGCAAAGATGTTATATTAGAAATAGAAGTACAAGGGGCATTACAGGTTAAAAAAATATATCCAGAAGCTATTTTAATTTTTATAATTCCTCCAAGTTTAACTGAGTTAAAAAATAGGCTGCTTAAACGGGGGACGGAAACTAGTGAAATCATAGAAAAAAGGTTAATGCGGGCTGTAGAAGAGTTGGATTTTGTAAAAGAATATGATTATTTGCTAGTAAATGATAGTATAGATAATGTGGTTAATGAGATTAATATGATTATCAAGACTGAACATTTTAAGGCTAATAGAAGGACATCTTTAATAGAAAAAATTAAAAAGGAGTGATAGAATGCTTAAACCTTCATATTCAGATTTAATAGAAAAATTAAATAAAAATAGTACTGATGAAGATAAGCCCATTATTACAAGCCGTTATTCAATTGTTATAGCTGCTGCAAAAAGAGCTCGTGAAATTGTTGATAAGAATAATCCACTTATAGAAACAAAAACAAATAAACCTGTATCTATTGCTGTAGAAGAACTTTATCAAGGTAAAACTATTATTAAGAATAAAGATAATAAAACAAGTCCAATTGATGAAATCGAAGATATTAATGAAATAGATGAAGAAATTGAAAAGGATACTGATAATATCGAAGACATTGAAAATATTGAAGAATAGTATTTGTAATCGCCCTTTGGGCGATTTTATTATAACTATAATAAGAACATAAGATATTTGCTTCCTACAAAAAATAATAAAAATACTTTTTGATTAAAGAAGGGAAGAAAAAATATGATTAAAAAAACTGTTGTTTTAGGAGTAACAGGAGGAATTGCTGCATATAAAGCCTGTGAAATTGCTAGCCGTCTAGTTAAGCTAGGAATAGAAGTCAATGTTATTATGACTAAATCTGCTCAAGAATTTGTCAGACCTTTAGTATTTCAATCTTTAACTAACAGGCCAGTAGCAACGGATATGTTTAAAGCACCTCTTTCCTGGGATATCGAACATATTTCTTTGGCTAAAAAGGCGGATTTATTTTTAATTGCACCAGCAACAGCAAATATTATTGGGAAAATTGCTGCTGGTATTGCAGATGATATGCTTTCTACAACGGTTATGGCAACAAAAGCCCCTGTAGTCATTGCTCCTGCAATGAATACGGCTATGTATAAGAATAAAATTGTTCAAAAGAATATAAAGGATTTATCAGATTTAGGTTATCATTTTATTAGTCCTGGAGAAGGTCGCTTAGCTTGCGGAGACTCGGGAGTAGGAAAGCTAGCTGAAGTGGATATTATTGTTGATGAAGTAATTGACATTTTAAGCAATTATCCTAAGGATTATAAAGATAAAAAAATTATAATTACTGCAGGTCCTACTAGGGAGGCTATAGATCCTGTAAGATTTATTAGTAATCATAGTTCTGGGAAAATGGGTTATAGCCTTGCAGAAGCAGCTGCAAAAAGAGGAGCTGATGTGACTTTAATTTCAGGTCCTACCTATCTAAAACCTCCTTCTTCGTGTAAAACAATCTTTGTTACAACTACAGAAGAAATGTATAAAGAAGTTTTAAATCTTTATGATGAATCTGATATTGTTATTAAGGCTGCGGCACCTAGTGATTATGCAGCAGAAACAATTTCAGTTAATAAAATAAAAAAGACACAAGATGACTTATCTATAAAATTAAAGTTAAATAAAGATATATTAAAAGAATTAGGAAGAATAAAAAATAAGCAAATACTTGTAGGCTTTGCGGCAGAAACAGTTAATGAATTAGAGTATGGGAAAAAGAAGTTAAAAGAAAAGAACTTAGATATGATTTGTATCAATAATGTTTCAAAAGATAAGGTAGGTTTTGGCCATGATACAAATCAAATAACAATTGTAAAGGAATCAGGAGAAGAAAAAGTTTTTCCCTTAATCACTAAGAAAGAATTAGCAAATTTAATTTTGGATGAAATAAAAGACTTAATGACAGAATCCTAAATCATATAAAGGGTGGAAAAAATGATTGCAGAAGTAATTGTAGGAATATCTCATGAAAATCTTGATAAAATATTTCACTATATAGTTCCCAAGGAATTGGAGTCAAAGGTCAAGATTGGCTTAAGAGTCCTTGTTCCTTTTGGAAGAGGCAATAAAAAGATTGAAGGCTATATTATTGGTTTTAGTCAAACTAGTGAAATAGAATTAGAAAAATTAAAAGAAATATATTCAATAGTAGATGAAAACCCTTTATTTGATAAGCATATGCTTTCTTTAGCAAAATGGATGAGGGAACATTATGCTTGTAATATGGTTGATTGTTTACGCTGCATCATTCCATCAGGATTAAAGGTTAAATCCCAAGCATTTATTAAAATAAGTCCTCATATAAAGACAATAGATGACTTAGATATAAACAAGAAAACTGAAAAAGAAAAAGAGATTCTTTTATATTTGTTTGAAAAAGATAGTTATATTCTTATAGAAGATTTACTTGATTTATTTGGAAGACAAATCAATAAAGAGATAAAAAAGTTAAGTAAAGAAAATTTACTTGAAATAAAAGAAAAGGAATTAATAACAGATTATAAATATCTTATAAAACACGTATCTCTCAATAAGGATATGACAGAAGAACAAATAGAAAACATACTAATTGAATATAAATCAAAAACTAATTATAAGGCACAAAGCAGAATAATAGAATTTTTAATGCTTAATGAGTCTATACCTCTTAACGAAATGAAAAAAATCCTTGAAGTATCGACTTCTTCAATCAATGCCTTAGTAAAAAAAGAAATAATTGAAATAGAGGAAGTAGAACTTATTAGAGATTCATATAGACATTTATACAATGAAAGAACAGAAGCCTTTATTCCTACTTCTCAGCAAGAAAATGTGATAAAATATATATTAGACAAAATGGATAGCCAAAAGGGAGAAAGTATTCTTCTACATGGAATTACGGGAAGTGGAAAAACGGAAGTATATCTTCAACTTATTGAAGAAGTAATAAATAAAAAAGGGCAAGCTATTGTGCTTATCCCTGAAATATCTTTAACTCCTCAAACGGTTCAAAGGTTTAAAAGTCGTTTTGGAGATAAAGTAGCAGTTACTCACAGTAAACTTTCTTTGGCAGAAAGATATGATCAGTGGAAGAGGGCAAGGGATGGAGAAGCCTCTGTTATGATTGGTCCAAGATCGGCGGTTTTTGCTCCTTTTTCCTCTTTAAAACTAATTATTATCGATGAAGAACATGAAAATACTTATAAGTCAGAAGTAACTCCTAAGTATCATGCCAGAGAAGTAGCAGAAAAAAGAATTGAATTAATTGGAGGGGTATGTTTAATTGCCTCTGCTACTCCTTCTTTAGAAGCATATTATGCTGCAAAAAAAGGTTCAAAAGACTTAGTTGAGCTAACCTATAGGGCTAATAAAAGTAATCTCCCTCAAGTAGAGATTGTTGATATGAGAAATGAACTTGCAGAAGGCAACCGCTCAATTTTTAGTAGTTATCTTAAAGAAGAAATGGAAGAAAAACTTAAGAAGAAAGAACAAATCATATTATTTTTAAATAGAAGAGGTTTTTCTAATTTTGTTTCTTGTAGAAAATGCGGATATGTATTAAAATGCAAAAGTTGTAGTATTTCATATACTTATCATTCATACAATAATTCTCTTTTGTGTCATTATTGTGGCGATAAAGTAGTTAGTCCTTCAATTTGCCCTCAATGTGGTTCTAAACATATAAAGTATTTTGGAGTAGGAACTGAAAGAGTAGAAAAAGAAGTTAAAAAGTTGTTTCCTGAAGCTTCAGTTTTAAGAATGGATTTAGATACTACTAAAGGGAAATATGGTTATGAAAAAATAATAGGACAATTTCGAGCTCAAAAAGCCGATATTTTAATTGGAACTCAAATGGTTGCAAAGGGGCACGATTTTCCTAATGTTACTTTGGTCGGGATTTTAGCAGCAGATTTAACTCTTCATATTCAGGATTTTCGCTCTGCTGAGAGAACTTTTCAGCTTATTACTCAAGTAAGCGGAAGAGCAGGAAGAGGAGATTTGCCGGGTAAAGTTATTGTACAGACATATGATCCAGAACATTATAGTATAATTTCTGCTAAAGAACATGATTATCTAAGTTTTTACAATAAGGAAATAACTATAAGAAAAGAACTTGATTATCCACCATTTAGCCATATTTTTATGATTTTATTAGTTAGTACAAATGAGAAAACAGTTATTAGTTCTGCTTTCAGGCTCATGGATATTATGAATTACTTTAATAAAAAAAATAAATTTAAATTATATGGTCCAACACCTGCAATTATATCTAAAATTAAAAATAAATATAGGTGGAGAATAATAGTTAAATCAAATGACAGAGAGCTTTTAATGAGATATGCTTTTTATTGTATTGATAAGTTTAAGAAAAATCTAAACAATAATCAATTAATTATTCAAACGGATATAGATCCCCTAATAATTTATTAAGCTTAAAAGGAGGAAATTAAATGGCTTTAAGGGAAATTAGAACCAATGACGATGAAATTTTAAGAAAAAAATCTAAAAAAGTTGATAATATTACTCCTACTATAATTACCTTATTGGAAGATATGGCAGAAACTATGTATGAGGCTGAAGGGGTTGGTTTGGCAGCTCCTCAGGTAGGAATTTTAAGAAGAGTAGTTGTTATTGATGTAGGCGATGGGATTATTGAACTTATTAATCCTGAAATTATTGAAACAGATGGTGAGCAAACAGGACCAGAAGGGTGTTTAAGTGTTCCAGGAGTAACAGGAGAAGTTGAAAGACCTTTAATAGTTAAAGTAAAAGCCTTAAATAGGAATGGCGAAGAATTTATTATTGAAGGTGAAGGACTTCTTGCACGGGCACTATGCCACGAGATAGATCATTTAGATGGTATTATTTTTACAGACAAAGTGATTAGATATTTAGACGAATAAGAAAAGGGGTTATTATTATGAAAGTAGTTTTTATGGGGACACCAGAATTTGCAGTTCCCTCTCTACAAAAATTAATAGATGAAAAATATAATATTGCTGCTGTTATTACGCAGCCTGACCGTCCCAAGGGCAGAGGGAAAAAAACTTTAGCTCCTCCAATTAAAGATTTGGCTCTTAAATATAATATCCCTGTATATCAACCTGAAAAAGTAAGAACTACTGAATTTATAAATATAATGCAATCAATTAATCCTAATTTGATTGTCGTTATTGCTTTTGGACAAATTCTACCTGTGGAAATATTAAATATTCCTCAATATGGTTGTATAAATATTCATTCTTCCCTTTTGCCTAAATACCGAGGAGCTGCTCCTATTCAATGGGCAATAATTAATGGAGAAGAAGTAACTGGTGTTACTACAATGTTTATGGATGAAGGTATGGACACAGGGGATATTTTACTTAAGAAAGAAGTAAATATTTATCCTGAAGATACGGCACAAGAACTTCACAACAGGCTGTCAATTGAAGGAGCCGAGCTTTTAAAAGAAACCTTAGACCAATTAATTAGGGGACAATTAACAAGAAAAAAACAAAATCATGAAGAGGCCACATATGCTCCTATCCTAAAAAAAGAAATAGGTTTAATAGATTGGTCAAAATCCTCAAAAGATATAATAAATTTAATTAGAGGCTTAACACCTTGGCCAAGTGCCTATACTTACTATAAAGACAAATTAATAAAAATATGGAAAGCAGAAAATTATAATGAAATATATGATAGTAACTCATTTGGTGAAATTGTAGAAATAATAAAGGATGAGGGGATAGTAGTAAAAACTGGAGATGGCAGTCTGATTATAAAAGAATTACAAGCTGCTAATAAGAAAAGAATGTTGGCTTGTGATTATTTAAGGGGACATGAAATGGAAAAGAATACTATTTTAGGAACAAATACAAATTAAATTCATGGAATTAAAAACTACATTATTTAAAAAATTAGTTTTTACAGTAATATTCACTTTTGTTTGGATAGTTTTGCTTTTATGGACCATTCATGTTTATATCCCCATAGAATTTTATAAGAAATTCTTTTCTATCCTTACAATTATTATAATACCAGTGATATTATTCTTATGTTTGACCTGTATATTTTTATTATCAGTATATAAAAAAGAAAAAGTATTTTTACTTTCTCCTAGAATTGGTATAAAACTTTTAAGAAAGATATATCCTTTCATCTCTGCTATAGCTGCTTTTTATAATTATGATAGATTTTTCATTAAACAACTTTTTATTTCAATTAATAATATTTTTGTTAATGATTTAAAATTAAAAGTATCTTTTTCGGATATACTAGTTTTAATACCTCATTGTATTCAAAACTATAATTGTAATATAAAAGTTACTTCTGATTTTATTGCCTGTAAAGAGTGTGGTAAATGTAATATTTCAGAACTAAAAAAACTAAAAAATAAATATGGTTGTAACCTGGCTATTGCCACAGGAGGAACTATAGCAAGAAAAAAGGTTAAAGAATTTAATCCTAAATACATAATTGCTGTTGCTTGTGAAAGAGATTTAATTAGCGGTATATTAGACATCAAAAGCATTCCAGTTTTTGGTCTTTTAAATGAACGTCCAAACGGACCCTGTATCAATACTACAGTAGATATTAGTAAAATTGAAAATCAGCTTAAAAAGTTTACCATGACGATAGATAAGGAGAGATAGTATGTATATTGATATAACTTATATAATTCTTGTTTTACCAGCAATTCTTTTGACTCTTTATGCTCAAGCTAAAGTAAAATCAACTTTCAATAAATATTTAAGAGTGTCAAATTCAAGGGGTGTTACAGGAGTAGAAGCGGCAAGAGCCATACTTCAAAATCAAGGCATACATGATGTTAATATTGAAAGAGCAGATGGGCATTATACAGATCATTATGACCCTAGAACTAAAACTATTAGATTGTCTTCTCCTGTATATGATGGTGCAACTATTACATCAGTAGGGGTTGCTGCCCATGAAGTAGGTCATGCCATACAACACAATACAAGCTATTCCTTCTTAGTTATAAGGCATTCAATTTTTCCAGTTGTAAATATTAGCTCAAGATTAGCTATGCCTTTAATATTATTAGGATTATTATTTTCTAATAGTTTGGTGGCAATAGGAATCTTGTTATTTTCAGCAGTAGTTTTATTTCAATTAGTTACCTTACCTGTAGAATTTAATGCATCTAAAAGGGCTTTAGCAGCCTTGGAAGGACAAGGTATTTTATCAGATAGTGAAATAAGACCTGTAAGAAAAGTTTTAAGTGCTGCTGCTCTTACTTATGTTGCAGCAGCAGCTGTTGCTGTAGCTAATTTACTTCGTTTATTAATTCTCTTTACTGGTGGCAATCGTAGAAGAAGGTAATATAAGAAAGCGTTACTTAGTAACGCTTTTTATCATGAATCATAAATTAATTATTTTAAAAAGTTTATGATATTAAATATATAAATTATACATTGGGGAGTAATAAAATGGAGAAATTAAATCCAAGAGAAATAGCAGTCAATATTATTTCTGAAATTAATGAAGAAGGTGCCTATAGCAATATATCACTTAAAGAAAATTTCAGTAATTATCGCCATTTAACTGATTTGGATAAAGCTTTCATTACAACGATTGTAAATGGAACAATTAGATACCTTCTTACAATTGATTATGTAATAAATCAATTTTCAAAAACAAAAACAAAGAAAATGAAAGCTGTTATAAGAAGTATCTTAAGGTCTTCTGTTTACCAGATATTATTTATGGATAAAGTTCCAGCTTCAGCAGCTTGTAATGAAGCAGTCAAAATTACAAAAAGAAGAGGTTTAAGCGGTTTAGCTGGCTTTGTAAATGGAGTTCTTAGAAATATTTCTCGTAATAAGGATAATATTATTTATCCAGATCCACATAAGGATTTTATAAATTATTTGTCTATTAAACATTCATTCCCTAAATGGATTATAGAATATTGGCTAGACCATTATTCCAAAGAATTTGTAGAAGAATTATGTCATGCATCTAATATAAATCCTAAAGTTAGTATACGTTGTAATTTATTAAAAAGTGATGTAGATTCCTTAACAGATAGCTTGTTAAAAGAGAATATTGATGTTTCTAAAGGACTATATTTAAAAGAAGCTCTTTATATTTCTAAGACATCTTCCATAAGTGAATTAGATTCTTTTAAAAAAGGCTTATTTCAAGTTCAAGACGAAAGTTCAATGTTAGTAGGACATATAGTTAATCCCAAAGTAGGAGAAAAAATTCTTGATGTATGCAGTGCTCCTGGAGGAAAATCAACTCACTTAGCTGAGTTAATGAATAATAAAGGTTATATATTGGCACGGGACATCCATGAAAATAAATTAAATTTAGTTAAATCATCTGCTAAAAGACTAGGAATTGATATTATTGAAAGTCAAGTAAAAGATGCAAGTGCAATTGATGAAAAAATGCTTAATAAAATGGATAAAGTCTTAGTAGATGCACCTTGTTCAGGACTTGGCATAATCCGCAAAAAACCGGATATCAAATGGAAAAAAGAAAATAGTGATTTGAAGGAATTAATTGGTATACAAAGGAGAATCCTGGAGGTTTCTTCAAAGTATGTAAATAAAGATGGTGTTTTAGTATACAGTACCTGTACTATATCTGAAAAAGAAAATCTTGAAAATATAGAATGGTTTATTAAAAATTTTGATTTTGTTTTAGAAGACATAGATCCTTACATTCCCAAAAAGCTTCAAAATGAAAACTCAAAACAAGGATATATAAAGTTATACCCTCATATTCATAATACGGATGGTTTTTTTATTGCAAGACTTAGGCGAAAAAATTAGGAGGTTAAAATGCAAGAGATAGATATTGCTTCATTAACTATAGAAGAAGTAAAAAACTTAATAGTAGAAATAGGTGAAAAAGAATTTCGTGGAGAACAGATATTTCATTGGATTCACGGGAAAAGGATAGAAAGCTTTGATGAAATGACAAATCTTTCAAAGAGATTAAGAGAAAAACTTAAAAATAATTATGAATTGAATTTACTTAGTATTGAAGAAAAATATGTTTCTAAAATTGACAATACAACAAAATACTTGTTTAGTTTAAAGGATAATAATATAATAGAAAGTGTTTTAATGAGATATAATTACGGTAATACTGCTTGTATTTCATCACAAGTAGGCTGTAGAATGGGATGTGCTTTTTGTGCATCTACATTAGGAGGCTTAATTCGTAACCTTACTGCTGGAGAAATGGCAGGACAAATTTATAAAATTGAAAAAGACAGCAATATAAAAATATCTAATATTGTTATTATGGGTAGTGGTGAACCCTTAGATAATTTGGAGAGTATCCTTTCATTTATTAAGATAATAAATCATCCTAAAGCTGCCAATATAGGCCAAAGACATATTACCTTATCTACTTGTGGTCTAGTAGATAAAATTTATACTTTAGCAAATAAAAATTTACAGATTACTTTAGCAATATCTTTACATGGACCTAATGATAAAGTTCGTCAAGAAATAATGCCTATTGCTAAAAAATATTCTATAGATGAACTATTAAAAGCTTGTTCTTATTATATAATGAAAACCCATCGAAGAATAACTTTTGAATATGCTTTGATAAATCAGTTAAATGACCAAGAAGAATATGCTTTTGAGCTAGCTGATAAGTTAAAGGGTTTATTATGCCATGTGAATTTAATTCCTATGAATCCTGTAAAAGAAACTAATTTTAAAGAAAGTAATAAAGATACTATAAAAAAGTTTAAAGAAATATTAGAATCAAAGGGTATTCAAACTACTGTAAGAAGAAGATTAGGAAGCGATATTGATGCTGCTTGCGGACAATTAAGAAGAAGGTATTTGGAAATGAAATGAGGTGGAAAAATGATTATTTCAGCTGGAAAATGCCACATTGGAAAACATAGAAATAAAAATGAAGATGCTATTTTTTTACATGATAGTCAATACGGTTGTCTTCCCAATCTCTATATTGTCGCTGATGGCATGGGAGGACATTTGGCAGGAGAGTATGCAAGTACCTTTGCAATACAAAGTTTTTGTGAGTATGTAAATATGCATAAAGACGATAGTATTTCTGCTGAAAATTTGAAGTCTTTTTTATATGATGCCATCCTTTATACAAATAATAAAGTATATGAAAAATCAAAAGAAGATGATAATTTTAAAGGAATGGGTACGACATTTATAGTATCAGTTTTTTTAGCTGATAAAATATATGTGGCTCATGTTGGAGATAGCAGAGTCTATATTATTCAAGATGATAAAATCTATCAGTTGACCTTAGACCATTCTTATGTAGAAGAAATGGTTAGAAAAGGTGAAATTACTGAAAAAGAAGCAATAAATCATCCTAATAGAAATATTATTACTCGAGCTGTAGGAACAAATTCTACAGTAGATGTTGATTTTTATACTGCAGATATTAATGATGGTACTTTTACACTTATGTGTTCTGATGGTTTATCTAATATGCTTGAAGAAGAAGAAATTTTACATATTATTAAAGAAAACGAGGACTTGGAAACAATAACTCAGGCATTGGTAGACAAAGCCAATGAAAAGGGAGGATTCGATAATATTTCCGTAATCATAATAAGGGGAAGAGAAGGAAGGTGAGAATATGCTGCAGAAAGGATATATATTAAGTAATCGCTATGAAATAATTGAAAAAATTGGTGCTGGTGGAATGTCCATAGTATATAAGGCAAAATGTAATAAATTGCAGCGTTATGTAGCAATAAAAGTATTAAGAGAAGAATTCGTTAGCGATGAGGAGTTTGTATCTAGATTTAGGGTAGAAGCACAATCAGCTGCAAGCTTATCTCATCCTAATATATTAAATATTTATGATGTAGGAAATGAAGAAGATCTATATTATATTGTCATGGAATATATACAGGGCAAAACCTTAAAAGAAATTATTGATGAAGAAGCTCCCTTTTCTTCTACAAAAACATTAAAGTTTGGTATAGATATTGCATCTGCCCTTCAGCATGCTCATAAAAACAATATTATTCATAGAGATATTAAACCTCAAAATATATTAGTAACGGATGAAGGTGTCTTAAAGGTTGCAGATTTTGGTATCGCTAGAGCTGTCGATTCTTCTACAGTTGTTACAACTGGAAATGCCATTGGCTCTGTACATTATTTTTCTCCTGAACAAGCAAGGGGAGGCTATATTGACAAAACAAGTGATATATATTCATTGGGAATTGTTTTGTATGAGATGATAACAAAATCTTTACCTTTTGAAGGAGAAAGTCCAGTTACTGTAGCACTAAAACACATTAACGAGGAGCTTCCTTCTCCATCAAGTATAAATTCTCATATCTTTCCAAGCCTTGAAGACATTATTATAAAAGCAACTCAGAAAAAGACAGATAATAGATATAAAGATATCGATGAAATGATTAAGGATATGGAAAGAGCTATAGATGAACCTAATGGAAAGTTTGTTAATAAGAGAAATGTAATAGATTCTCCTACTATTGAAATGACAAAAGACGATATGAAAATTATAAGAGGAGAACAAAAATATAGCAACGATAAAGATATTGATATGGAAAAGACCATTGAGAGTGATTTTGAAAATTATGATGAAGATTATAACCAAGACGATGAAGATATTGATATGGAAGATGAATATGAAGAAAAAAATCCTAAGGAAAAATGGGTTTTGGTAGGAGCAGTATTTACTTCGTTTATTATTATTGTAATTTTAAGTGCTGTAGGTATTAATTTAATAAAAAATTATTTAACACCTAAAGTTGTAGAAGTTCCGTCATTAATTGATATGACTGTAGAAGAAGCAAAGAAATTATTAGAAGAAAAAAAATTAGTATTAGTCGAAGCTGAAGAAATATATGATGATGATATCGAGGAAGGAAGAATTGCTTTTCAAGATCCACAAGAAGGAACTGTAATTAATTTAAACTCTGAGGTAGTAGTAAAGGTTAGTAAAGGCTATCAAACTTTTGAAGTGCCTAATGTAGTGGATTATGATTATGACTCAGCTATAAGGAAGTTAGAAGAATACTTTAATGTCTCTGTCGATTCTCAATATAGTGATATAGTGCCTGAAAATCATATTATTGCACAAAATCCTAAAGAAGGTACTCTGCTCAAATCTGGTGAAACAGTAAGAATCACCATTAGTTTAGGAGAAGAAGTTCAGACAGTTCCTGTACCAAGGGTAGTTAATTTATCCGAAGAGGCAGCTGTAAACCAGCTTCTTAATGCAGGGCTGACTGTGGGTAGCAGGACCTATGTACCTAATGATGAAGTAGAAAAAGGTTATGTAATTAGTCAAGGAGTTGCTCAAGGGGAAATGGTAAGAGCAGGGTATGCTGTAGATTTGGTTATCAGTGAAGGAATGCAAAAGACTGATGAAGAGGAAACTCCAACTCCAACTACTAATGCACCTGTTGAAAAAGTCATTGAAATTATGGCTCCAACAGATATAGATACTCAGCTTGTAAATGTTAAAGTTAGACTCAATAGAGAAAATCAATTTGCATATGACAATAACCATGATATTTCAGAGTTTCCTATTAAAGTTCCGATTGCTGGATATGGAGAGGGATTTATTGAAGTATATATAAATGATGTTATAAAGTATAGAGAATCCATAACATTCAATAATCCTGTAAATACTACGGAGGAAACAGAATGATAATAGGAACTATAGTAAAAGGTATTGCTGGTTTTTATTACGTAAAAGTTAATGAAACAATATATGAATGCAAGGCCAAAGGAGTATTTAGAAATATCAATATAACTCCATATGTAGGGGATAAAGTTGAGATAGTTCTTTTAGATGAGGAAAATCGAGGTAATATTGTTAAAATATTACCTCGCAGAAATTGCATGATTCGGCCTCCAGCATCCAATATTGACCAAGCTGTTATTGTGTTTTCTATAAAAAATCCAAATCCCAATCTTCAGCTTTTAGACAGATTTTTAGTACTAGCTGAAGAACAACAATTAGATATTATAATTTGTATAAATAAAATTGACTTAGAAGAAGATGAAAATGCTTGTAAAGATTTAGAATTTGTTTACAAAAAAGCAGGTTACAAGACTATATTAACAAGTACTGTGTCTGATATAGGTATTTTGGATTTAAAAGAAGCCTTAGCCAATAAAACAACTATTTTTGCTGGTCCTTCAGGAGTAGGAAAGTCTTCCTTATTAAATTCTGTAAATCCTTCGTTAAAATTAGAAACAGGAAAGATTAGTGAAAAAATAAAAAGAGGAAGACATACTACAAGACATGTAGAACTTTTATCATTGGATAATGGAGGATATGTTTTGGATACTCCTGGCTTTAGCTCCCTTAGCCTTACTCATATGGATTCAGTTAAACTTCAAGATTATTATAGGGAGTTTATTCCATATAATAATTCTTGTAAATTTGTCCCTTGTAGTCATATTCATGAGCCTGAGTGTAAAATCAAAGAAATGGTAGAAAAAGGGCATATTGATATGGAAAGATACGAGCGTTATATTAAGCTCTATAATGAACTTGAATCCAATGAGCAAAGGAGATGGAAAAAGTGAAGGTATTAATTTTTGCTGGTGGAGATATTGAGGATTATTCCTTTGTAAATCAGTATGTAAATATTTCGGATTATATTATCTGTGCGGATAGTGGTATTGGACATACAAGAAAAATTAATTTGCTTCCAGATTTAATTGTAGGAGATTTTGATTCCGCTTCCCAGGAAGATATAAATTATTATAGGGAAAAAGATATAGATATTAAAAATTTTCCTACTAGAAAAGATAAAACAGATACAGAAATTGCCTTAGACATGGCTATAGAAAAAGGAGCAAAAAAGATTTACATTATAGGCGGCACTGGGACACGTTTGGATCACAGCTTGGGAAACATACACTTGCTATATTATGCCTTGCAAAAAAATGTATCGGCTGTGCTTATAAATCAAAATAATATAGTTCATTTAATTGATAAGGAAATTATTATTAGTGGTGAAAAAGGAAGCATTATTTCCCTTATTCCTTTTTCATTAGAAGTAAAAGGAGTTTTTACAAAAGGGTTAGATTATTCATTAAAAGATGCTGTACTTTATAGTGGCAGTTCTTATGGAATTAGTAATGTTATGACTTCCTCAACGGCGACTATAGCTATAAAGTCAGGATTTCTTTTAATTATTCAAGAATTAAAAGATTAAAGGTCTCAATTTAATTGAGGCCTTTTTTATCTGCACAAATTTTTAAATCCTTGAATAAAATATAATGAATAAGTTAAAGGAAGTAGAAGGATATGAAAAGCAGGGTACTTGGATTATTTCTTTTTGCAATAGGAATGGGAATGCTCCTAGTTTTTCTTATTCCAGGAACAAGTTTTATTATCATTATAGCAATATTTCTTNTGTTTTTAGGATATGCATTTTTTAAAAAATATTAGTGAGGTGAAAAAAATGAGGATAATGGTAATTAAAATGCCCAAAATAATAGGAAAGATAATTAAAAAAATATGTGGAATAAAGGATTAATAGATAAAAAAAACAAAGCTCTTTTGAACTTTGTTTTTAAAGCTTATTAAATTAGTTTGCACGTGTAACGGCGTCAGAACGTAAACATCTAGTACAAACATTGATTCTTTTTGCAGCTCCGTTAACCAATACTTTTACTTTTTTGATATTTGGTTTCCATTTTTTATTAGATCTTCTATGAGAGTGACTCACTTGTATACCAAAGTGCACACCTTTTTGACAAATTTCACATTTTGCCATAGCACTACACCTCCTTTATATCCATAGCCCTAAGAACACAACAAGGATATTTTATCAGATAGTAATAAATAATGCAAGAAAAATTCTAGCTATATTATTTACAATTCTATTTTGAAAAATAATAAAAAATGATATAATATATAATAAAGTTTTAATGAAAAGAAAATTACTCAGGAGGGTTAATATGTCTGGTAAAATTGTGAATGAGTACGGTAATGTTTTTATAGAGAATGAAGTCATTGCTCGTATAGCCGGTTTGGCAGCAATAGAATGTTATGGTATAGTAGGTATGGCAATAAAAAATGTTACCGACGGTTTGGTTCAACTGCTAAAGCGGGAAAGCCTTACAAAAGGTGTTAAAGTAAATGTTGAAGACAATGGTGTAACCATAGATTTTCATGTTATCGTGGAATATGGCACAAAAATTTCAGCAGTAGCAGATAATTTGATTAGTACAGTTAAGTATAAAGTCGAAGAATTCATTGGTTTAGAAGTTAAAAAAATAAACATATTTGTCGAAGGTGTCAGAGTAGACAATTAAAAGGTACAAAGGAGGCAGCAAAGTGAATATTTCGAAGATTGACGGAGAAATGTTAAAACGGATGATAATAGCCGGTGCTAATAATTTAGAGAAAAAGAAACAAATAGTAGATGAGTTAAACGTATTTCCAGTTCCTGACGGAGATACAGGAACAAATATGTATTTAACAGTGCTGGCTGCGGCAAGAGAAGTAGAAAAAGCCCAGTCCAATGATATATTTGAGATTTCAAAAGCAGCAGCTTCTGGTTCTTTAAGAGGTGCAAGAGGTAATTCAGGAGTTATTTTATCTCAATTATTTAGAGGTTTTTCAAAAGGACTTCAAGGACATTCTGATGCAGATACAAAGATTTTGGCAAATGCCTTTGAATCAGGAGTTAAAACTGCTTATAAAGCAGTAATGAAGCCAAAAGAAGGAACAATTCTAACCGTAGCAAGAGGTATTGCAGATGAAGCTCTTTCTATTGCAGAGGAAATAGAAGATATAGAAAGCTTTTTACAAGATGTATTTGCCCATGGCCACGCAGTATTAAAGAAGACTCCAGATATGCTTCCAGTTTTAAAGCAAGCAGGAGTTGTCGATGCAGGTGGAAGAGGACTTTTAGAAATTTTTGAGGGAGCTATTTCTGCTCTTTATACTACTGGAGATGTTTCCTTAGTAGAAGGGACTTCGGCTTCTACTGCTGCTGCACCTTATTCTGCTCTGGCTTCCGTTAGTCATGAAGAAATTACTTTTGGATATTGTACAGAGTTTATTATTAATTGTTCAGATAACAATGAAGCTTCGGCAGAGGAATTAAGGCAGTATTTAAATACTCTTGGGGATTCCATAGTTGTAGTAGAAGATGATGAGGTGATTAAGATTCATGTACATACAAATCACCCTGGAAAGGCTCTTGAAAAAGCTTTAAGCTATGGACCACTAACTAATATAAAAATTGATAATATGAGAGAACAACATACAAGTCATATCAATTTTAAAAAGAGTGAAGATAAAATAGAAGTTACTGCGTCAGAAAAGAAAGAAATAGGTTTTATAGCTGTATCTACAGGAGATGGTATTAAAGAAATATTTAAAGGTTTAGGAGTTGATTATGTACTTCAGGGCGGTCAAACGATGAACCCTAGTACTGAAGACATATTAAATGCTGTAGAAAAAGTAAATGCTGATACAATAATTGTTTTACCTAATAATAAGAATATTATTTTAGCTGCAGAGCAAGCTCAAAAGCTATCAAAAGAAAAGAAAATAGAGGTTATTCCTTCAAAAACTATACCTCAAGGAATTGCTGCTATGATAGGATATGAGCCTAATAGGACTATAGAAGATACCCTTGAATCTATGAATGAATCTATGTCATATGTAAAGACAGGACAGATCACTTTTGCAGTAAGAGATACAGTTATTGGTGATAGAGAAATTAAAGAAGGAAATGTATTAGGTATTATTGAAGGAGATATAGCTGTAGTTTCCGATGATTTGGATAAAGCTACTTTAGAACTTATAGACAAAATTGTAGATGATGAAAGTGAAATTGTAAGCATTTATTATGGAGAAGATATAGAAGAAAGCCAAACTCTTAAGATAAGAAAATATATTGAAGAAGTTTATCCAGATTGTGAAGTAGAAATCCATTATGGAGGTCAACCACTTTATTATTATATTTTCTCTGTAGAATAAAATTATTTTAGGGCACCCAACAGGGTGCCTTTAAAACATCATGAAAGGGGTTTTTTATGAATCTTTCCGATCCCGTAGACATTCTTAAAGGTGTCGGGGAACAAACTCGTAAAAAGCTTAATAAATTAGATATTTATAGCATAGAAGATTTATTATATCATTTTCCAAGAGAATATGAAGACAGGTCTAAAATAATAAAAATAAATGAAATTGCTTTTAATGAATCTAACACAATAATAGCCAAAATTGCCAGTATTCCACAAAACGAAAAAAAAGGAAGGCTTGTAATTACAAAAGTTAAAATAAAAGATGAAACAGGGACAATTTTTGCTGTTTGGTATGGACAAGCTTATTTAAAAAAACAATTTAATATAAACGAGAGCTATATATTTACTGGAAAGGTTTTATATAAATATGGCAAAATTCAAATGGAGTCACCGGAATTTGAGAGATATGATGGAAAAGAAGTTCTTTCTTCAGGTAGGATTATTCCTATTTATCCTGCTACGTATAAATTGTCTCAAAAAATAATACGTCAATTGATTTATCAAGCAATAAAAGAAACAAAAAATCAATTACTTGAATTTTTGCCTAAATGGATACGGAAAAAATATCAAATAGCTGATTACAATTATTCAATTCTTAATATTCATTTTCCTGAGTCTTTGGAGGACTTTTTTGTTTCAAGAGAGCGTTTAGTATTTGAAGAATTATTTATTTTGCAAACAGGTTTATTAAGAATTAAGAATAAAATCAAAGATAATAAGAGAGCTATAAAATTTAATGACATTGAAGAAGTTAAAGATTTAATAGACAATTTACCTTTTAAATTGACTAAGGCACAAATAAAGGTATTTGATGAAATTAAAAAGGATATGCTATCTGACAAGTCAATGAATCGTTTAATCCAGGGTGATGTGGGCTCTGGTAAAACAGTTATAGCTGCATTGGCCCTTTATATTGCTGTAAAAAATAATTATCAAGGGGTTATGATGGCACCAACAGAAGTTTTAGCCAGTCAGCATTATCAAGGACTAATTTCTTTATTTGAAAAAGAAAATATCAAAATAGGCTTGCTTACTGGTTCTTTAACCAAAAAGAATAAAGAACTTCTTTTAAAAGAAATAGAAGAAGGAACTATTAATATTGTTATAGGAACCCATGCTCTAATTCAAGAAAAGGTTGTTTTTAAATCTTTAGGCCTAGTTATTACTGATGAGCAGCATCGCTTTGGAGTAGCACAAAGAAGGCTCTTGTTTGAAAAAGGTTCAAATCCTGATGTTCTTGTAATGACGGCTACACCAATTCCTAGAACCTTAGCATTAATTTTATATGGTGATTTAGATATTTCAATAATTGATGAACTGCCCCCAGGCAGACAAAAAATAGATACTTATTGTGTCGATTCATCATATAGGGAAAGAATTTATAAATTCATAAAAAAAGAATTAGATACTGGAAGACAAGCTTATATAATCTGTCCAGCAGTTGAAGAATCAGAAATTGAAGGACTCCAATCGGTAATTAATTATACTGAACAAATAAAAAATGAATTTAAAGAGTATAGAGTTAGCTTTCTTTATGGAAAAATGAAGGCAAAAGAAAAGCAGAAGATTATGGAAGACTTTCTTAGCGGCGAAATACAAATATTAGTTTCTACTACGGTTGTTGAAGTTGGAGTAAATGTTCCCAATGCAAGCATTATGCTTATCGAGAATGCAGAAAGATTTGGTTTATCTCAACTTCATCAACTTAGAGGAAGAGTTGGAAGAAGCATTCATAAATCCTATTGCATTTTAATAACTGATTCGAAAAGTAAAATAGCAAAAGAAAGAATGAAAGTCATGGAAAAAACTAATGATGGTTTTAAAATATCTGAAACCGATTTACATTTAAGAGGACCAGGAGAATTTTTTGGTACCCGTCAACATGGGATTCCTGATTTAAAAATTGCTAATTTATATAAAGATATAGACATTTTAAAAAAAGTTCAAGATGCTTCAAAGGAATTATTAAAAGCTGACCCCAATTTAGAAGCTGATGATCACCTTTTATTAAAAGAAAAAATAGATAAATTTTTTGAAGAAAAAACAAAAAATATATCCCTATAGAACTAACATAAATTACCATTATATTCGACAAAAAATTGCACATAATATGAATGTACCTTAAATAAGGTATTAATAAAGGGTGAAATTCTAAAGGAGGTAATATTATGGCAAGTAGAAACCGTAAAGCAGTTCCTGAAGCTAGAGCAGCCCTTGACAAATTTAAGTATGAAGTAGCAAACGAAATTGGAGTACCTTTAAAGCAAGGATATAATGGAGACTTAACTTCTGCTCAAAATGGTTCTGTTGGCGGATACATGGTTAAAAAAATGATTGAGCAACAAGAACGTCAAATGGCAGGAAATGCACCTCTTCAATAAATAAAAGAATAAAAAAGGAATGGCAATAATGTCATTCCTTTTTTTATAATAGATAATTACATCGATAAAAATATCGATGTAATTAGGGAGAGGAAACAGAAAGATTATTTGAGGATTCGTTATTATTATGAACATTATAATTGACTTTTATTCAGTTTATTATTAAATTATAGTTATGAAGTAATTTTTCTTATTTTGATATAAATTGAATTTTTTATGTTTATATTGGAGGAATATGATTGAGAGTAATAGCCGGAACTGCTAAAGGACATAAGCTTAAAGCTCCAAAAGGAATGGATACCCGGCCTACCACGGACAAGATAAAAGAAACACTTTTTAATATGATTAGTCAAGATATTTATGATTCTAACTTTTTAGATTTATATAGTGGTACAGGAGCCATTGGGATAGAAGCATTGAGTAGAGGAGCAAAAAAGGCTGTATTTATTGATAAATCCCATATTTGTAAAATGATTATTGAAGATAATTTAATTCATACAAAATTAAAAGATAAAGGGATAATATATCAGATAGATGTTAGCAAAGGATTAGATATATTAAAAGAAAAAGACGAAAAATTCGATATAATTTTTATGGATCCTCCTTATTGGGATAATAACATAGAAAAAATATTAGAAAAAATTGTAAGACTAAATCTTATTTCTCCTATAGGATATATTATTGTTGAGCATTCTTCAGAAAAAGATATACAAAATCTTTATAGATTGCAAATATGGAAAGAAAAAGTTTTCAAGACGACAAGGATGACTTTCCTAAAAATACTGGAGGAATCATTATGAAAATAGCAATTTATCCTGGTAGCTTTGATCCAGTTACTAATGGACATATTGATATTATTTTTAGAGCTTCTGCTATGGTAGACAAGTTAATTATTGGTGTTTTATCCAATGTAAAAAAACAGCCCTTGTTAACTGTAGAAGAGCGTATTGCTCTTTTAGAAGCTACTACTCATAAATATTTAAAAAATGTTGAGGTAGAAGCCTTTTCGGGTTTATTAGTAGATTTTGCTGCAAAGAAAAATGCTTCAATTATTGTAAGAGGTTTACGGGCAATGTCTGATTTTGAATATGAGCTTCAAATGGCTCAAACTAATCGAAACTTAAACAAAAATATTGAAACCATTTTTCTAGCTACAAACGTTCATTATTCTTTTTTAAGTTCTAGTGTTGTAAAAGAAATTGCAATGTTTGGCGGAGATATTAATTCATTAGTACCGCCTGTAGTTGAGGAATATCTTAAGACAAAATTTATGTGAGGTGGGATAGTATGGATAGTATTTTACAATTGTTAGAAGCTATTGAAGATATTTTAGACTCCAGCAACGCAGTACCTTTTACAGGAAAGGTAATGGTTGACAAGGAAGAGTTATATGAGCTTATTACAGATATCCGTCTAAAATTGCCTAATGAAATCAAGCAGTCTAAATGGGTTATTGAAGAAAGAAATAAAATACTTATTGATGCTCAAAAAGAAGCTGAAAATACAATAAAAGAAGCAGATGCTAAATTAGCTAAATTGGTTGATGAGCATGAAATTACAAAAAGGGCATATGAACAAGCTGAAGAAATTATTGAAAGTGCAAAGCAAAATGCAAGGGAAATGCGTTTAGGAGCTTTAGACTATGCTGATGAAGTATTATTAGCAGTAGAAAATAACTTAAAACAAGCTTTAGAAGCTATACATAATCGCAATATGGAATTAGAAGATAGTTTAGGAAATGTAATTAGTACTATTTATTCAAACCGTCAAGAGTTAAAAGGAAATACACAAAAGTAATTTTATATTTAGTTTTTATTACTTTGAAAGATATTAATATTAATTATTATAAAAAGAATACAGATAGAAGCACAAAAATAAGGTCCTATTTTAAACCACAGATTATTTGTAAAGGAATCTGAGACAGTTTTAAAAACAGATTGACTATAACTAGTTATTTTTACAAATTGAGGGTACAATAATATCGAATAAATAAATGCAATTAATCCTTGTATTAGTTTTGAATAGCTATAAACTAAAATGTTAATATCTGAAGAACTAATGACAGTTATTGTTTGCATAAGCACAGATATTCCACCAAAAGCAATTAAAAAGCTTACTAAGGCAAGTTCTTGGCAAATGGTAGATGAATTTAGGCTAATCCTACTAATACCATTAGTAATTTCAATTATTCCTAGAACTAAAGAGGAGATTAAATTAGGATTTAAGCCTATAGTATTAAAAAAGGGTTTTAGCAATTTAGTTGATAAATTTAATAGAGAAGATAATTCAAGAAGTTGTGATATTACAGAAAAAACTATTACAAACCCACCTATTTGAACAATAGTCTCCATAGAATTTAAAATACTTTCTTTAAGGATTAATCCAATTTTTTTTGAATTAGTTTTTTGTATGATTAATAGTTGATTTAGGGATTTCTTTATAATATTTTTGTATTTTTTTCTCTTGATTGATTTTTCTCTTTTGTAGAAACTAAAGAGTATGCCTACAGTTAATGAAGAAAGATAATGAACAATTAATAAAAAAACACCTATTTCGGGTTTAGAAAGCATACCGGCAGATACGGCCCCCAAAATAAATAAGGGGCCGCTATTATTTGTAAAGGAAACAAGACGTTGGGCTTCAATTTGACTAATTTTGCCCTTAGACCGTAAATCTGAGCTTATTTTAGCACCCATAGGATATCCAGATATAAGGCCCATAATCCAAGGGAAGGCACCTTCGCCAGGCACATTAAAGATTGGTCCCATAACAGGTTCAAAAATAATACCTATAAAATGAACTACTCCTAATTCTATTAATAAATAAGTAGCTACCATAAAAGGAAACAAAGAAGGGAATAGCGTATTAAACCATAATTGAATTCCTTTTTTAGAAGAAGTAAGGACTTCTTGAGGGAAGATTAGTATTCCTGCTGTAACTAAAATGATAATTAATATAGTAATAAGTTTAGATGATGATATAAAATGCTTATTCTTCATCATATCCCTCAATTTAAATTATCTTTTATCCTTATATAAATATGTTTTATAAATAGATATTAATACATTGTTTATTTATTAATAATTATTAAAGGAGATGAGAATTCTAAGCCTCCTATTCTTTGAGAAACTTTTGGATAATGTAGGCTGTAAATATCTGTAGCATATATTTCTTTTTCAAGCATTTTTTTAGGAAGTCCTTGTAAATTCACATATGACTTTTTTATGTTGGATATTATTGGGAGATTAGAATTAAGTTTTAATTTTTTTAATAAGGGGGATGCAGTTTTTCTAAAGCCAAGAATTCTTATATATTGAGGTCCTCCGTTATTATGAAAGTCCCAAAAATCTTTAGAATATATTTGTAAAAGCATATTCAATAGTGCTCTTTGAATTTTTGTTAAAGTATATCTTTTAGTTTTAATTGATTTAGTTAAATCATTAATATAAAAATGATTCATTCCTGATTTTATTATTCTATTTTCTAAGCCCTCATCAATCTCCATTATCTTACTTATTGTTTCTGGGGGCATAGTTTTAAGTAGATATTGCAATTCAAAGGAAAAATCATTGTAATAAACTGGGGCTTTGCCTAAGTTTATGGATTCAAGAAATAAATCGGCACATTTTTTGGGCATTGTTTTATATAAAATGCTATAGTCATTATTTTTAAGGGAATTTCTTATTCCTGTTGCTGAAGCAAAAATAGAATCAAGCTGGGTAGAGTTGTATGAAGCCCCTTGCCTTTTAATTGTAAAAACTTCAATAGGACTTTTTAATAGCTTTAGAGCCTTTAAATATTCAATGGCCAAAATATTATTAGAAGAAGAAAGGATTTTATTTAATTCTTCTTTTGGAATATTAATTTTTTTATCTATAAACTCACTTATTAAGGCTTTATTTCTTGCAAGAGGGAAAGCAAGACCCTTAGATACATATGCTTTTAGTTTCATTTTATAATGGTCGGATTCAAAGAATAAAAAATCAGCTATTTGTGATAATAAATCTATAGAGCCTAATTCACTGCCAAAGGATATGCAGTCAGTGATATTTGAATGATGTAGTATAGATATGGCTCCAAAGGCAAAAAATTCGGCACTGGACGTAGCGTATACTACAGGTAATTCAAGAACCAAATCAGCTCCTGCTTCTAAAGCCATTTTGGTTCTTGTCCATTTATCAACTATAGCAGGTTCGCCCCTTTGGACATAATTGCCGCTCATTACCACAACAGTAAAATCAGAATTCGTTATTTTTTTTGATTCTTCTAAATGATAAAGATGACCGTTATGAAAAGGATTATACTCTGTAATCAGGCCTAATACTCTCATATTCATTCTCCTATAAAATTTATATTTATATTATTCTATTTTAACAATTTTGTGTCAATAATGCTGTCGAAAAACTAAAAAAAAAGATAAACTTTCTTTAAGACTATTGTATACAATAAGCAATTTGTTTATAATAAGTAAAGGAATATTATTGAGAGGAGTATTATTGTGGATTTTTTACAAACTATCAAGCAAAAAGCAAAAGCTGACAAAAAAACAATTGTATTACCCGAATCACAAGATTTAAGGGTTTTAAAAGCAACTGAAAAGATTATTAAAGAAGATTTAGCAAAGGTTATTTTAATTGGTAATGAAAAAGAAATATTAGAAAAAGCAGAGGGATTAAATATTTCTGGAGCTGAAATTATAGATCCAGGCTCATATGCCCAAATGAATGATTTTATAGATGCATTAGTTGAATTAAGAAAAAATAAAGGGATGACAAAAGAAAAGGCTACAGAATTACTACAAGATCCTTTATATTTTGGTGTCATGATGGTAAAAAAAGGAATCGCCCATGGTATGGTAGCTGGAGCTGTTAATTCTACAGCTGATGTACTTAGACCTTCTCTTCAAATTTTAAAAACTGCTCCTAATACAAAATTAGTTTCTTCATTTTTCGTAATGGTTGTACCTGATTGTGAATATGGAGAAAAAGGAGTATTTATTTTTTCTGATGCAGGTTTAGTACCAAATCCTAATTCTGAGGAGTTAGCTGCTATTGCTGTAAGCTCAGCAAAATCTTTCAAACATTTAGTAGGGGCGGAGCCAATTGTTGGAATGCTTTCATTTTCAACTAAAGGAAGTGCTTGTCACCCTGATGTAGATAAGGTTATTGAAGCAACAAAAATGGCAAAAGAGCTTGCTCCAGAGTTAAAAATAGATGGAGAATTCCAATTGGATGCTGCAATTGTTCCAAGTGTAGGGGCTAGCAAAGCACCAGATAGTGAAATTGCTGGAAAAGCAAATGTATTAATTTTCCCTGATTTAGATGCTGGTAATATTGGTTATAAATTAACTCAAAGANTAGCAAAAGCTGAAGCTTATGGTCCTATTACCCAAGGAATTGCAAAACCAGTTAATGATTTATCTAGAGGATGTACTGATGAAGATATTGTTGGTGTTGTAGCAATTACATGTGTACAAGCACAAATAAATGGCAAATAATAATTTATAAATTATAAGCACAACATATTTCTATTAATTTAGTTTTAGTTCGTTAAGCAAATTATTACTAAAAAATATTTAAAAATCAAATATATTATACGGGGAGACGATAATATGAATATTCTAGTAATTAATTGCGGCAGTTCTTCTTTGAAATATCAATTAATAAATATGAAAGAAGAAAAGGTATATGCTAAAGGAATATGTGACAGAATTGGAATTAACGGTTCTGTACTTAAACATACTCCTAATGGTAATGATACTGTTGTTAAAGAAGTATCTATGGTTAATCATAAAGATGCCGTAAGAGAAGTTTTATCTGCATTAACTCACGAAGAATACGGAGTTATTCAAAGTATGGAAGAAATAGCTGCTGTAGGTCACAGAGTTGTTCACGGGGGAGAAAAATTTAGTGGCTCAGTTATAATAGATGATGAGGTTATTAAAGCTATTGAAGAATGTAGTGATTTAGCTCCTTTACACAACCCACCAAACTTAATTGGAATTGAAGCATGTAGAAATTTAATGCCCAACACTCCTATGGTAGCAGTATTTGATACTGCATTCCATCAAACTATGCCAAGCAGGGCATATTTATATGCTATTCCTTATGAATTATATGAAGAACATAAAATCCGTAGATATGGTTTCCACGGAACTTCTCATAAATATGTAGCATATAGGGCTGCAGAATTATTAAATAAGCCAATTGAAGAATTAAAAATAGTAACTTGCCACCTAGGTAATGGAGCAAGTATATGTGCAGTGAAAGGTGGAAANTCAATCGATACTAGTATGGGATTTACCCCCCTTGCAGGTTTGGTAATGGGAACACGCTGTGGAGATATTGACCCTGCTATTGTTGGTTTTTTAATGGATAAAGAACATATATCCTCAGAAGAAGTAGACAATATTTTAAATAAAAAATCAGGTATACTTGGTTTGTCTGGGGTATCTAGTGACTTTAGAGATATTGAAGATGCAATAGCAAAAGGAAATAAAAGAGCAGAAATGGCTATGGATGTATTTGTTTATACTGTGGCAAAATACATAGGTTCATATGCAGCTGCAATGAATGGCCTTGATGCAATTGTCTTTACAGCAGGCTTAGGTGAAAATAATAGTGAAGTAAGAAGAGATGTTTGTAAATATCTTGACTTTTTAGGCGTAAGTATAGATGAAGAAAGAAACAAATGCAGGGGAATAGAAAGGGATTTTACTGCCCAAGGAGCAAGAGTGCACACTTTAGTTATCCCTACCAATGAAGAATTGATGATTGCAAGGGAAACAAGAAATTTCTTAACAAAATAATTTATTGACAAATAATAAGCCTGTATGTATAATATCAAGAGTGAACCTGTAGAGGTGATAAAATGATACTAAATGTATCTAAAATTATTAATGTTCCTGGTGCCTCGATGGAATTGTCTTTTAATAAAAAGATTGATTTTATTGAGTTAGGAAAAGATAAGATTAGCTTAATTGAGCCAGTTGAATTTGTTGGTGAAATAAGTTGCACTGATGGAAAAGAACTTTTCCTCACTGGCAAACTTTCAACTGTTTTGGAATTGCCTTGTAACCGCTGTTTAGTAGCAGTGACAACGCCTATTTCCATAACTATAAATCAAAGATTTACACCTGATAGAACAGACAACTATAATGAAGATACTAATCTTATTGAAGGAACTGAGATAGATTTAAAGCCTGTTTTTATTAAAGAAATAATATTAAACATTCCTATGAAAACATTATGCAACGCTCATTGTAAAGGCCTGTGTTCAGTATGTGGACAAAATCTTAATAAAGAAATATGTGATTGTAATGAAGAACTACTTGATGAGCGCTTTGCTATATTAAAAACATTATTTAACGGGTCTAAGTAGTAAACCTAAGGAGGTGTAGAAATGGCTGTACCAAAGGGGAAAGTATCAAAATCTAGAAGAGATAAAAGAAAAGCAAATTGGAAATTAACTGCTCCTAATTTAGTTAAATGTGAAAANTGTGGAGAATTAATGATGCCTCATAGAGTGTGCAAAACATGTGGAACATATAATAAAAGAGTAGTATTAGATGTAGAGTAAGATTAAATAGACAGCATTTGCTGTCTTTTATTCTATAAAAAATAATATTTTAATAATAGCCTATTATGTCCTTAGGCGGAATGGAGGATAAGATGGCTGAAAAAATAATTATTGCTCTTGATGCAATGGGTGGGGATAATGCACCTTCTGAGATTGTAAAAGGAGCAGTAGCTGCTGCAAATGAGGATATCAAAATTATATTGGTTGGTGATGAAAATCAAATTAAGAATGAATTAAGCAAATATGATTATGATCCATCACAAATATCTATTCATCATGCTTCAGAAGTAATTAGCATGGAAGATTCCCCAGTTGCTGCAATAAGAAAAAAGAAGGATTCTTCAATGGTAGTAGGATTAAAGCTTCTAAAAGAAAAGGAAGTTGATACTTTTATATCAGCAGGAAGTACAGGTGCTTTGCTTGCAGGAGGAACTTTTTTAGTTGGTAGGGCAAAAGGAATTGAGCGGCCAGCTCTTGCACCCTTAATACCCAATAACAAGGGTTTTTCTCTACTAATTGACTGTGGAGCCAATATGGATGCAAAACCTGCATATTTAGCCCAATTTGCCCAAATGGGTTCGATATATATGGAAAGTGTTATGGGCATTAAGTCCCCTAAGGTTGCTCTTGTTAATGTAGGCGCTGAAGCGGAAAAAGGGAATCAATTAACTAAGGAAGCTTTTTCTTTATTGGAAGAATTAGATATTAATTTTATAGGAAATATTGAAGGAAGAGATATTCCTATGGGACTTGCAGATGTTATTGTCTGTGATGCATTTACAGGGAATGTCATCTTAAAACATACTGAAGGATTAGGACTTGCTTTATTTAATATTATTAAAGAAGAGCTTATGAAAGATACGCTTTCCAAAATTGGTGCATTGCTTTCAAAATCTGCATATAAGCGGGTTAAAAGACGTTTTGATTATACTGAATATGGTGGGGCACCTATGCTTGGCTTACAAGGTTTAGTAGTAAAAGCTCATGGGAGCTCTAATGCAAAAGCTATAAAAAGTGCCATTGAACAGGCAGTTAAATTTAAAAAAGAAAAGATAGTAGAAAAAATAGAGGAAAAAATAAATCAATAGCATTTTAATATTGACGGTTATAAGAGTATATACTATTATCAATGTATAATAAATTAATTAAATGAGGTGATAGGGTGGTTTTTGACAAAGTTAAAGAAATTATTGCTGAACAATTAAACATTTCTGAATCTGAAATTACAGAAGACACTTCATTTCAAGATGATATGGGTGCTGATTCATTGGATATATTTCAAATTATCATGGCATTAGAAGAAGAATTTGATATAGAAATATCAAATGAAGATGCAGAAAAAATTACTACTGTAAAAGATGCTGTTGATTATATTCAAAACATTATATCTGCAGAATAAAAGTCCTTATTAAGGACTTTTGTTTTGTAATAAGGCATAAAAATTTATTTATAAGTAAAAATTT
>JGI24708J26588_10000080_pt1 | contig 68226 bp, 64 predicted proteins | sample BioPla1DNA2_FD_26588 | JGI IMG/M metagenome (IMG submission 26588) | reverse complement strand
CTTCTTCTTGTATAAAGAAAAAATCAGTATTTTTGCCTCCTTTTAGTATGGGCATAAGTCCTTTATTTATTCTATGAGCATTGGTAATAATAGCGCTCCCCAAAGCTTGCCTAAAAATCTTCGTTAGTTTAACTACAGGAATAACTCCACAATCAATAATATCCTTTAGAAGATTTCCTGCCCCTACAGAGGGCAATTGGTCTACATCACCTACTAATATAATAATCGTGCTATCCTTTACTGCTTTTAAAAGATTGTACATTAAAATAATATCTACCATGGAAACTTCATCAATGATTAATACATCACATTCTAATGGATTTTCTTCATTTTTTTGATAGCCTTCTGTAGGTTTGTATTCCAATAAACGGTGTATAGTTTTTGACTCCATACCTGTAGCTTCCGACATTCTTTTTGCAGCTCTTCCTGTGGGAGCTGCTAGAAGTATTTTTCTACCCATTCGTTTAAAAACTTCAATAATAGCTAAAGTAGTTGTTGTTTTACCTGTACCTGGTCCACCCGTAAGCACCATAAACTTTGAATTTGCTGCACATTTTACTGCTTTTATTTGAATTTCATCGTACTGAATATTATGTTCTTTTTGAATGGCTTCAAGGACTTTTTCTAGACTTATTTCTGCTTTTGGAATATCACAAGCTAATATTTCCTTTATTCTTTTAACCACACCTGTTTCACTATAATAAAAAGGCGGTAAATAGACTTCTGTGCTTTCTTCCATAATCAGATCTTTTTCTTCCAACATAATAGCAATAGTTCTATCAACTAATTCTTTTTCTAGTTCAAGAATTTTTACCGCCTCTTCTATTAATACATCTTTTAAAACATAACAATGTCCTTCGTTAGATAATTCATTTAAAAGATAAATAATTCCTGAACGACAACGCTCAAAAGATTCTTTTTTAAAACCTAATTTTTCAGCAATCTTATCAGCAGTTTTAAAACCAATTCCCCAAATATCATCTGCCAATCTATAAGGGTTTTCCTTTACAATTTCAATACTTTTATCTCCATATGTTTTATAAATTTTTACTCCATATGCAGTGGAAACCCCATGGCTTTGCAAAAATATCATAATATTTTTTATTTCCTTTTGCTCTTGCCAAGCCTTTTTAATAAGCTTTAAACGCTTTTTTCCAATACCATCTACCTCTATTAATCTATCTGGCTCATCTTCAATAATTCTTAGGGTATCTTCTTTAAAATGCTTTACTATTCTCTTTGCATAGACAGGACCAATACCTTTTATTAAACCACTTCCTAGATACTTTTCTATACCAGCAATGCTAGCAGGGATAGTTTCTTTAAAATCGAAGGCTTGAAATTGCTTGCCATATTTACTATCATATTTCCATTGTCCTTTTATATGAAGAGTTGCACCTATATTAACAGAAGCAAAATTACCTACGACTGTAACAAGCCCCGAAAAACCCTTAGATTTTATTTTGATAACGGCAAAGCCATTTTCTTCATTGCTATATGTAATTCTCTCAACTACTCCGCTAATAAAATCCATAATAAAACCATCCTATTATTTTTTAAGTATCGGCTGCCATTAATAATTAAAGTTTATAAAAATAGAGCCATTAATGTTAAGAATATAATTGCACTTATACCAAATAGACACATAATTATAAGAGCCTTCTTATCAGATATAGGCAGTTTAATTGAAGATAAAGTCCATGGCCCCTTAAGAAGTTCTTCTCTACCTGTTAATACTCTATGATATATTTCATCAAAATCATAAGCTTGATAGTGGATATTAATATTTGTATCTTTGCTGGCTATCATTAAGTCAATTCCCGGTCTATTAACTCCTGCATTATTTGTTAGCGTAATAAAAATTATCTCATTCCATAAAATTTTCTTTTCTTTAATAATTGTTTTTTCTATTATACCTTCATTATCTATACAGTAATAAGTAGATTTAATATAAATAATATTTATTATCAAAGGAATATTTACAAGAACTATAAACAGTAAATAAAGCTTAAAATTATGAATACTATATTCCCCTTTGTAAGTATCAAAGTAGATAAGTAAAATTAATAAGTAAGAATTATCATGGTTAAAACTGAAGGAAGATAATATGATAAAGCTAATTTATATTTTTTCATACAATCACCTTTCTACTTTTTTGGTAAAGCAATTCCGTTTTTACCTAATGGAATTTCATGGTCCAAGCCTACAAATTTGCCCTCTTTTGTCCATAAGACTTCTTTTACAAAATTATATTTTTCTTCGTCCCAAGTCACAAAATCATCAAGAACCAAACCTCCGGTATCTCCTGAATTTGCATTAAAACACCAGAATGTATGATGTAATTTATNTTTTTTAATGAGTTCTCTTAAATATTTCATCCAAGTAAGATTAGGCTCAGACATAAATCCTCCCCACTCGCCAATAAGTAAAGGGGCTATTTCATCTTCATATATAAACATCCAATTATCGCGCCAACAATCTTTATAAAGACTTTCATATGTAAAAGCACCTTCAAACCATGGCTGAGCATAAACTGCAGGTCCATAATCATGAGGAGAGTATACAAGTTTATTTTGGTATTTTCCTAAATTAATAGGGTAATCTTTTACACCTCTTAAATTTCCTCCCCACCAATTAATATAATAATCTGCAGAATTAGTTGATGAATAATCACCATTTGTTTTTATATTTTTAGGATATATTTCTATACCTTCTACTAAAACAAGAACGTTAGGATTTTTTGAAAGAACTGCATTAGCAGCTTTTTCTGCAACATACTTCCAATTTTCAGGATCTTTTGAGTCATTCCATATTGCCCTTGGAGATTCATTAGGCTTTCCATGGGGTTCATTTTTTAAATCATAGGCTATAATAGTGTCATCATCCTTGTATCTTTCTGCCACCCAAGAAAGAGAATCTAAATAATCTTGTTCTGTAATATCTGCTTCAAACCAAACGGGCTTCATATGGCCCATTGGATCTGTCTTTGCTGAATGGATATCTATCATTATCTTTAAACCATTTGCCCTGGATTGACCAACAACATAATCAAATATTTGTAAACTATCCATGCCAACTAAGTATGAATTAATTGCCTCATTAAAATTTGCCTTAGGTGGATTGCCGCTAGCCCACTGCAAAATTAATTCACTGGAAATAGGTATTCTTAATAAATTAAAACCTCTATCTGCTATAGCAGCAAGAGACGTGTTTAAGTCAGCAGCCCATAAACCATCAAAAGTATTGGTTCCTGTATTATAACCAAACCAGTTGACCCCGGTTATCCATACTTCTTGACCGTATTTATCTACAATTTTGTTGCCTTTTACATATAGCCAGTCATCTGTAGTTGGAGCTGGAACATCCTTAGGCATAAGTTTTTCTGGTTGAACATATTCCCTGGAGCCTTGATTATTATTTACTTGATTGTTCTCAGCAACGTTTTCAGCAATCATTGTATTATTTTCTATATAGGATACTTTAATAGAATTTGAGTCAATGTTATTAACACCCACTAGAATACAACCAAAAGCTACGCTACCCTTTGCTGGAATAATTTGATTAAATTCTTCTCCAATAAAAATTATCTTATTATTGTCTATTCTATAAGTAGCATTCCAAATCTGATCTATCTGTGAGCCTTCGGACGCAGCTATTTCAACTTCCCAATTAGATATTTCAAAATCCCCATTGTTATGTACTGTTATATCAGCCTGGGTATAAGTTACTCCATTATTTTCCCAACTGTTGCCTACTAAAAAATCTACTTTTAAATTAGAACTTTGACTTTTCTTATGGTCTTCTTGATTTTCCTTAACATCATCTTTTAGATCTTTCTCTGTTTCTTCTTGTGCTTCTTTGTTGCTGCCAATTCTTACAATCTCATTGCCATCTATCTCTAAGCTTCTATTATTACAAGCACTAGCAAAAACTAATATCATAACAAGAGCTAATAATAAAGAAATTATTCTTTTTGATAAAATTCCTTTCATACTTTTGTAGATCACTTTACCCCTCCATCTCATATCTGTAATATCATTAGTTTTAAGACTTACTATTCAATAATTCCACATTATTTTATATTATACCATATTTGCATATCTTAGTAATAAAAAATAAGCTATGGACTTTAAAAACAAGCCATAGCTTATTATGCTTTATTAATTACTTCTTAGAAGGATTTATATTTGTTTTTTCTAAGTTTAACAGATATTCTTTTATTTCCAAGCCACCACCATAACCAACTAGTTTCCCATTAGAGCCAATGACTCTATGACATGGAATAAAAATAGCTATTGGATTTTTATTATTAGCCATACCTACTGCCCTTGCAGCCTTAGGATTACCAATAATAAGGGCAATATCTTTATAAGAGCAAGTTTTAGCATATGGAATATCACATAAAGCTTTCCAGACCTTCATTTGAAAATCAGTGCCTTTTGGTGCAAGAGGCAAACTAAATGTCTTACGATTTTTATTAAAATACTCAAGCAATTGCATACTTGCTTGCCTTAAAAGCTCTGTTTCTTCAATTATATATTCCTCATTAATAAGCTCTTCTTTATTAAGTAACAAGTTGCTTATATAACCTCTTTCTTCGGCTATGCCTATTTCTCCTATAGGAGTATTGTAATAAAATACTTTTTTCATAATAATTCCTCCAAAGGATTTGCAACTAACAACTACTAGTTTTTGTATAAATCTTTATTGCATCCCTTAAAAACTCAGCTGCACCAACTTTTATCTTATCATAATATGCCTTAAATCTTTCATCTGCAACATACATATCAGCTAATCCTGCATGGGCTTCTTTACTATAGTCAGCCCAAGTATAGCTTAACCACTGGCGATGTAAATCAGCTGCTTTTTGTGCTAAGTCACTTGAAGGATCCTTGGTTTCCATAGCAGTTATTAACACTTTGTTTAATTCCTCTTCTAATTTTTTAAATTCATTATACTGCTCTATTGTCATATTTAGCAATTTTGCATTAGATTCATCTACTGCTTTATTTCCATATTTTTCTCGTATTTCTTTTCCATACTTCTTTTCATTTTCATCAATTAATTCTTCTTTAAAGCCTTTAAACTTTTCTTTGTCTGTCATAATAATTCTCCCTTCTAATGACGCTAAAGTCTTATCAACATTTTCAATAAGTAAATCCAATTGGCTTCTTTTTTTAAGAAGTTTTTTTCGATGCTCAATCAATGCAGTAAAAGAATCAAAATCATCAGAGCTAATGAGTTTTTTTATTCTACCTAAATCTACCCCTAACTCCCTATAAAATAATATTTGTTGTAGTGTATCCACTTCTTTTTTGCCATATATACGATATCCTGAAGAATTAATTCTTGCAGGTTTTAGTATATCTATTTCATCATAATATCTAAGGGTTCTAGTGCTTATTCCTGCCATATCTGCTAATTGCTTTATTGTATATTCCATATAAACAGCTCCTTACAAGAGTACTCTTTAGTACACTACTTCTTCCTTTACTTTAATGATTGAAACATCTATATATATGGTACACCTTAACGTAACGTAAAGGTCAAGGATATTTTAAAATAATTTTTTATAAAAAATTATATATTATACTAATATAACTAAAAAAACCTTTCGTTATTATATTTTTATTAACGAAAGGTTTTTAGCTTAGTATTTTATTTTGAAATAGTTGCTTTTGCAAGCTTTTCAAAAGCAGCTAAGGATTTTTTAATCTTTTCATAAGAAATACAATAAGCTAATCTTACATGTCCTGGACATCCAAATCCTGAGCCTGGTACAAGTAAAAGGTTGTATTTTTTTGCTTCTTGACAAAACTCTATGTCATTTTCAATAGGAGTTCTTGGGAATAAGTAGAAAGCTCCTTCAGGCTTAATGCAAGTAAAGCCCAATTCAATTAAATGGTTATATAATAAATCTCTGTTCCTCTTATATATTTCTACATCTACTTCAGCATCTATACAATCTGCAACAACTCTTTGAAATAAAGAAGGTGCATTAACAAAACCGAGAATTCTATTAGCAACATTTAATGCTGACATAACACTTTCAAAATCATCCATTTTAGAATTTGTAACAATGTAGCCTATTCTTTCTCCCGGAAGGGATAAAGATTTACTATAAGAATAACATATAAAAGTGTTTTTATAATATTTTAAGATATAAGGAACTTCTATTCCATCATACACTATTTCTCTATATGGTTCATCAGATATAAGATATATGCTTGTTCCAAACTCTTCTTCTTTTTCTAAAAGGGTCTTTGCCAGTTCCTTTATAGCTTTTTCGCTATAAACAACTCCTGTAGGATTATTAGGAGTATTAATTATTACTGCTTTTGTTTTAGCTGTTATTTTTTCTTTTAAGACTTCAATATTAGGCTCAAATGTTTCAATATCAGGAGGAACAATCACTAATTCCCCATCATAATTACTTACATAATTGCGGTATTCTCCAAAAAAAGGAGCAAAAACAATTACTTCATCCCCTGGATTTATTAATGTTTTTAAAATAATATTTAGTCCTCCAGCTGCTCCGCAAGTCATAACGATATTATTTTGTGTAACATCAAGATTATGCTTATGATTAATAAAGTCTGCAATTTTAGTCCTTACAGCCTCATAACCTGAATTATTCATATAACCATGTACAAGGTTAGGATGTTCCGTATTTAATATTTTGTTTATCGAACTTTTTATAGTTTCCGGAGGTTCTACATTGGGATTTCCTAAACTAAAGTCAAACACATTTTCTTCTCCATGAATTTTTGCAAGCCTTTTTCCTTCTTCAAACATAGCTCTTATTGTTGAGCTGTTTTCTACTAATACTTTCATTTTTTTCGATATCATTTTAATGCTCTCCTTTTTATTGCCATTTGATGATTTAAAATATATAGTTAATATTTTACTATTTTAATGCACTAAAATCAATCGAGTATAATCAAAAGTCTTTTTTATAATAGAAATTAATAAAATTATTATGGGGTTAAATAACATCTTTCCTAAATTAATTAAAAAGTTTTTAAAAATATAAATTCTTTTGACTAATCGCTTTAACTATATTAAAATATTCAAGAAGTATTTATTTCAAGGAGGGAAGGCTTTGTATTATATTGATAGAAAGAAGACATTTTTAAAGGATTTTGATGAAAGTTCACAAATTACCTATTCTAAAATCGGAAAAATAAAAGCACTGTTTTGGTTAATCAGTTTTTTGATAATTATCTTGATTCTAATGGTACCATCTATAGTTTTAAATATTGCTCTTTCTATTTTTGCTGTAGCGACCAATACAGTTGAGATTATTAACGAAATGTCGACTAATCCTAAAAATCCAATGTTATCCCAATGGATTAATGTAACTTTATCAACAGGAATAAATATACTTTCTTTTTTCATATACATAAAATTAATTGAAAAAAGACCCTTTAAAACAATAGGTCTAAAAAGCAATAAAAAGCTTATTAAATATTTAAAAGGAGTATTAATTGCTATTCTTATGCAATTAATTTATTTTAGTATTATTTTAATTTCTGGTTTTGGTGAAATATTATCAGAACCTATTTATGCAAGTTATTCTTTTGGTATTTCGGCCATTGGACCTGTTTTAATGTTTTTGATCGCATTTATTATACAAGGAGCTAGTGAAGAAGTGGCCATAAGAGGTTGGCTTTTACCTGTACTTTCAAAGCATTATAAGCCAGTTACAGCTATTATAATCTCTTCGCTTTTCTTTGGTATTTTACATGCTCTTAATCCAAATGTTGCTATACTACCTATAATAAATCTAATTTTATACGGTATATTTGCATCCTTATATGCCTTATATGATGATGGTTTATGGGGAATTTTTGCTCAACATTCCATATGGAATTGGTTTATGGGAAATGTCTTGGGCTTACCTGTTAGTGGTATGATTATAGGAAATTCAAGTATAATTGAAACAAAATTAACAGGACCTACATGGATTACTGGGGGAGACTTTGGACCTGAAGGTGGAATTATCGTTACAATTATCTTTACTGTAAGTTCCCTTATACTTATTAAACTATTAATTAATAAGGGCATTATAGTTCCTAAAAATAAGAACTCGACAAAAAATATAGAAGAAACTGCATAATAAAAAAGATGCTTAACTTAAGCATCTTTTTTATATTTCTTATACCCAACCACGGTTTTTAACTGCCTGTGCAACACGGTTAATAGAAATTACATACGCAGCATCACGCATATTTAAATTTTGATTAATTGACAAATCATAAACGGCTTTAAATGCTGCAGTCATTTTTGTATCCAATTTCTCCATTACTTCTTCTTTTTCCCAGAAATAATTCATGTTACATTGAACTTGCTCAAAATAACTACAAGTTACTCCGCCTGCATTAGCAAGAAAATCAGGAATAATAAATACTTTGCGGTCATTAAGAATTTTATCAGCTTCTGGTGTAGTAGGACCATTTGCTGCCTCAGCAATAACTTTTACCTGGCTGCTTATTTTATTAACATTTTGGTCAGTAATTTGATTTTCTAAAGCTGCAGGAATAAGAATATCTACATCTTGTTCAAGCCATGCTTCTCCTGGAAGAATTTCATAGCCTAATTCTCTTGCCTTATTTTTATCTATACATCCAAAAGAATCTGTAATACTTATTAATACATCTGTGTCAATTCCATCTGTCTTTTTGAAAGTATAAGATGTTTTATCATTATTATCCCAACAAGAAACTGCTATTACTTTACCACCTAATTCACTATATAATTTAGCTGCATGCTGAGCAACATTACCAAAACCTTGAATTGAAGCTGTTGTTTTTTTAATATCTATAGCTAATTCTTTTAATGCTTCTCTTAATACAAATATAACACCATATCCTGTTGCTTCTGTTCTACCAAGAGAACCTCCCATTCCAACAGGTTTTCCTGTTATAACTCCTGGATATTTACCTCCATGAATTGTTTCATATTCGTCAAGCATCCATAACATATGTTTTGCATTTGTCATTACGTCTGGTGCAGGAACATCTTGTACAGGTCCTATGTTCTTTGCCAATTGTCTTACATAACCACGGCATACTTGTTCTTGTTCTCTTTCTGATAAATTGCGAGGATCACATACAACCCCACCTTTTCCTCCACCAAGAGGAATATCTACTACAGCACATTTCCAAGTCATCCACATAGATAATGCTCTAATGGTATCTACAGTTTCATCAGGATGAAAACGGATTCCTCCCTTAGCTGGTCCTCTGGCATCATTATGTTGAATACGATATCCTCTAAATACCTTTGATGTACCATCATCCATTTTTACAGGAATAGAAAAATGATACTCTCTCATAGGCTGACGGAGAAATTCACAAATTGCTTCATCAAGACCTATCTTTTTTGCTACACTATCAAATTGGGCTTGTGCATTTTTATATGCATTATAAGTCTCTTTGCTCATGTTTTACCTCCTAAATATACTAATTTCATAGTTCAACTCTAAATAATTATAACACTCTGTTTTTTTATCGTCAATGCAAGACATAAATATTAAAATGTCTTTTGTGTGACAATTCAACAAATTGTAATTAAGAAAATTATCCTCTATTGATATCCAACTATATCAACAAATCTCTGTGCTGCAGTAGATAAAGATACNCTCTTTAAAAAACAAAAACCTATGGACCTTTTGGGAAGCTCTTCTGTCAAATTTATTTTATATAAAAGTTTTTTATCTAAGTAGTCCTTAGAAAATTCTTCTATAACACAAGCAATACCAAAATTATATTTTGAGAACTCCAATAATAATTCATGAGAACCAAGCTCTATTTCTGGTGTTAATCTTATTCCTTTTGAGGAAAAAATTTTTTCTACATACTGCCTTGAATTTGATTTTCTCTCCAAAAAAATCAAGGGATATTCTAATAACTGCCGTAGGCTAATTTCTTTAGTAGAAAGCTCCTTATACTTTTCTCCACAAACAAATATATCATGAATATCCATGCATTTTCTTACAGCTATAGCTGAATCTTTAACTGGTAAGTTGCAAATTGCCAAATCTGTTTCCCCTGATTTTAAAAGACTACATAATTCCATTGTAGTTCTATTAATTATCTTAAGTTTAATATTTGGGGATTTATTGTGGAATACTGATAAATATGGTAATAAGAAATATTTAGAAATAGTATCTCCGACTCCAATTTTCATTTCCCCAACCATTAAATTTCTTGCTTCAAAAAGTTTTTTTTCACCAACATTAATTAAATTAATTGCTGAATTAATATATTCAAACAATAGCTTACCTTCATTGGTTAATTTTACCCCTTTTGAAGTTCTGGTAAAAAGACGTACACCTAGTTCTTTTTCTAAATTCATAATAGACTGACTTATAGCAGGCTGTGTCATATAAAGATTTTTAGCTGCTTTTGAAAAGCTTTTACAATTTGCCACTTCACAAAAAACCTTATATAAATCTAGTTTACTAACCATATAAGCTCCCCTTATATAGAATATTAAAGTTATTTATTTTACTTATATCATTATTTTGTGTATAATTCAAGTATATTAATATTTTAAGGAGAGATGCTAAATGGCTAGAATATCAGGAACTATAGCTAGAGGTCTTCGTACTCCCATTATAAATAAAGGGGACAATCTTGCACAAATTGTAGTAGATACCGTATTAAAAGCATCTCAAGTAGAAAATTTTTCTATAAGAGATAAAGATATCATTGGTATTACCGAATCAGTTGTTGCCAGAGCTCAAGGCAACTATGCAAGTATTGATGACATTGCAAAAGATATTAAAGCAAAATTCGGCGACGATACTATAGGTGTGATATTTCCAATTCTAAGCCGTAACCGTTTTGCAGTTTGTCTTAGAGGAATTGCAAAAGGAGCTAAAAAAATTGTTTTAATGTTAAGCTATCCTGCCGATGAAGTAGGAAATCATTTAGTAGATATTGATTTACTAGATGAAAAAGGAGTTAACCCTTGGACAGATGTCTTAACTGAAAAAGATTTTAGAGATTATTTTGGCTATATCAAACATCCCTTTACAGGTATTGATTATATAGATTATTATAAAGCCTTAGTAGAAGAATATAATATTGAATGCGAAATTATTTTTTCCAATAACCCAAAAACTATTTTAAACTATACAAAAAGTGTCCTAACATGTGATGTCCATACAAGATTTAGAACTAAAAGAATTTTAAAGGATAATGGTGTCCAAAAAATATTTAGCCTTGAAGATATTCTCTCTAGACCAATTGATGGTAGTGGATATAATGAAGAATATGGCCTGTTAGGCTCAAACAAAGCTACAGAAGAAACTGTTAAACTTTTCCCTAACCACTGTCAAGAACTTGTCGATGAAATACAAGCTATTTTAAAAGAAAAGACAGGAAAAATAGTTGAAGTAATGGTATATGGGGACGGAGCCTTTAAAGATCCGGTAGGCAAGATTTGGGAGCTTGCTGATCCTGTTGTTTCACCAGCTTATACAAAAGGTCTTGAAGGAACTCCTAATGAGATTAAACTTAAATATCTTGCAGATAATAACTTTGCAGGATTAAAAGGTGAAGAATTAAATAATGCTATATCTAACTTTATTAAAAATAAAAAGGACAACCTTGTAGGCTCTATGGAATCTCAAGGGACTACCCCTAGAAGACTTACTGATTTAATTGGTTCTCTTTGCGACTTAACCTCAGGAAGTGGAGACAAAGGAACACCTGTTGTATATATTCAAGGTTACTTTGATAACTATGCAAAATAAGCTGCCAAAAGGCAGCTTATTTTTTTAGAAATATTGTATTATATATTAGGAATTTGCCAATCAATTTCAGCTTGATTAGTCTTTTTTAAAAAATCATTAGTCTTTGAAAAATGCTTACATCCAAAAAATCCTCTCGAAGCTGATAAAGGACTCGGATGGGCAGCAGTAAGAATGAGGTGCTTTGGATTAGTAATATATTTTATCTTTTCTTTAGCATTATTTCCCCACAATAAAAAGACCATAGGACTTTCTTTTTTATTAAGTAGCTGGATAATATAATCCGTAAAAATCTCCCATCCTTTGTTTCTATGAGAATTGGCCTTGTTTGCTTCTACAGTTAAGCTAGTATTTAAAAGTAGTACTCCTTGTTTTGCCCATGGAACTAAATAACCGTTATTGGGTATAAAACAGCCCAAATCATCCCTTAATTCTTTAAATATATTTATTAAGGATGGTGGCGTCGCTACTCCCTTTTGTACTGAAAAAGCCAGGCCATGAGCTTGATTTTCTCCATGATAGGGATCTTGTCCTAAAATTAAAACTTTTGTATCCTTATAAGAAGTAATTTTTAAAGCTTCAAAAATATTATACATATTGGGATATATAGTTTTTGTTTTGTACTCCCTGGCAAGAAACTGTCTTAAGCTTAGATAATAATCTTTTTTAAATTCATTTTTTAATAGTTCATCCCAATCATTTCCTAGATTAACCACATTTCTTACTCCTTTTTATATTTATCATTATTATCTATCAAATCCCTTTTTTAGAAATACTAATCTTTCCTCCTCTTGCTCTGAAAAACCGCCATGACCATAATCCGGGTAAATTCTAATTTCCTTTTTAGCATTAATATGATTATAGGCTGCAAAACAAGTAGAAGGCGGACAAATAGTATCTTCTAAGCCTACACTCATAAGAACTTCTCCCTTGATTCTTGATGCAAGGTTCATATTGTCAAAATAGCTTAAAGTATTATACACTTTTTCTTCCGTTTTATGCAAGCTGTCATGAATTTTAAAGAAATGACTTATTTCTAAATAAGGATTTTCCTGTGCTAACTCAACAGCCCTTCTAAAATCGCAAAGATAAGGACAATCTGCCATAATAACTTTTACCTCGGGACATAGAGCCCCTACAGCTAAAGATAAGGCCCCGCCTTGACTGCCTCCTTCAACAGCAATACGACTAGCATCTATTTCTTCTCTTTCCATTAATAAGTCTATTACTCTAGCACAGTCCATATATACATAAAGGTAATAATAGTTTTTATGATTAAATATTCCTAAAGTCATCCATCCTGAAGCCCCTCCATTGTCGTAGTGATTATGGTCAGGGCTTTTTATATTTTGTCCCCTTGCTTCTGCTAAAAAGACTCCATAGCCTAAAAGTAAATATTTAAAAGTATGACTTATCACTCTATTATTCCAATTATAGCCATGATACATAGCAACAACAGGCACTTTATTATCTTTTGATGCCGTACTTGGCAATATTAATCTTCCGTGTATTCTAGAATTTCTAAAGCCATCATAATAAACATCATAAGCTTTTATCTGTTCTACTGGATAATCCATAGGGATATACTCTGCATTTAAAGGCTGCCCCTTTGACTCTTTTATAATCTCGTCCCAAAAAGCATCAAAATCCTCTGCTTTTGTTTGTTTTGGTTTGTAAAGCTTTAATTCTTCTAATGGCATATCAATAAAATTCATTTTTATCCCTCCAATAAGCAAGTCTCTAGTAAGTATGTTATTAATTATACTATACTAGAGACTCAAAAATATAACAATAAACTTTATTTAATTTTTTTATGTTTAAAATTTTTAACTTTATTTGCGTAATCAGATACTATATGTCCCTTACCAAAAAGTTTGTACTTATAAATTACAAGGCCATCTAAACCTACAGGACCACGTGCATGAATTTTATTTGTACTAATTCCTACTTCTGCACCAAAACCATATCTATATCCATCGCTAAACCTTGTAGAGCAATTTACAAATACACTTCCTGAATCCACAAGATTCATAAATAAGTCAACATTATCTTTATTATTACTGATAATGGCATCGGTATGTCCTGAACCATATTGATTAATATGATTAATTGCTTCTTCCATGTTAGAAACTATTTTAATAGCCAATTTGTAATCTAAATATTCCGTTGCCCATTCTTCCTTAGAAGCAAGCCCAACATCTATGATAGTTCTTGTTTTGTCACAGCCAACTAATTCTACTTGTTTGCTTTCTAATCTTTCTTTTAGCTTTGGTAAGAATTCTTTTGCTATATCTTGATGAACCAGAAGAGTTTCAGTTGCATTACATACAGCAACATACTGGGTTTTAGAATCTTCTACAATATCAAGAGCCATGTCAATATCAGCATATGCATCCACATAACAATGACAAATGCCATCTGCATGACCTAAAACAGGTATATTTGAATTTTCCATAATGTAACGTACAAATTCATTTGAACCCCTTGGTATAATTAAGTTAATATATTTATCCATTTTAAGCATTTCATTAACATCATCTCTTGTTTCAAGAAGTTGAATCCAACCACCATCAATTCCTACTTCTTTAGTAGCATCTTTTATTATTTCATATAATATTCTATTAGTATTTTTAGCTTCACTACCGCCCTTTAATAGTACTGCATTTCCACTTTTTAAACAAAGAGTTGATATTTGAACTAATGCATCAGGTCTTGATTCAAAAATAATACCAATTACTCCAATAGGACAGCTAACCTTGTATAACTCAAGCCCTTCGTCAAGCTCTGTAATCCCTTGAGTTATATTAACAGGGTCATCAAGAGCAATCAAACTTTTTATACCTTGAATAACGTCATCAATTTTTTCTTCATCAAATTTTAATCTCTTAAGAAGAGGCATTGCTAGGTTTTCTTTTTCACTTCTATCTAAATCTTCTTTGTTAGCCTTAATTATTTCATCTTTATTTTTTTCTAATCCTTTTATGATTTCATTTAAAGCTTTATTTTTTAATTCGCTAGTTGCTACAGCTAATTTTATAGAAGCATGCTTTGCCTCTACTGCCATATCTTTAATATTCATACCATCACCTACTCTAATTTATTACAATAATAATACTATAGCTCCTATATTTATGCAATAACTACTCTAGCTTAGCTTAAAGCTAATTATATAAAATAAAAAAAAATTTTGCAAAATATAGTATTGATAATTATCCTTGTAAAAGATAGAATGAATCATAAAGAATAGTAGTAAGAAGGGAGCAGCTTATTTTGAGTAAATATTGGAGTAAGTTAACAAAATCTTTGACACCTTATGTTCCCGGGGAACAGCCTAAGGATAAAAAATACATTAAATTAAATACAAATGAAAATCCATATCCTCCATCTCCAAAAGTATTAGAAGCTATAAGAAATGCAGTTAATGAGGATTTAAAACTATATCCTGACCCAAATGGAGATGAACTTAAAAAAGTTATTGCAGATTACCATGGAATTTCCGTAAATCAAGTATTTGTAGGAAACGGTTCAGATGAAATATTATCTTTTGCTTTTGCTACTTTTTTTGATTCCTCAGAAAAAGTACTTTTCCCTGATATTACATATAGCTTTTATCCGGTATATGCTAATTTTTATAATCTTTGGTACAAAGAAATTCCTTTAGAAGAAGATTTTTCTCTTCCATTAGATAAATTTAATATTCCTAATGGAGGTATTATTTTAGCAAATCCCAATGCACCAACTTCCAAATATGTAAGCCTTGATGATTTAGAGCTACTTATAAAAAACAATTTGGAAAAAGTAGTCATCTTAGACGAAGCTTATATTGACTTTGGAGGAGAATCTGCTATTAAATTAATTAATAAATATCCAAATTTGCTCGTCATTCATACTTTATCTAAATCCAGATCTTTAGCAGGACTTAGGGTTGGGCTAGCCATGGGAAATCAAGAATTAATCGAAGGCTTAAACCGAGTTAAAAACTCTTTTAACTCTTATACCTTGGACAGGTTAGCTCTGGCTGGTGCCATAGCTGCTTATAAGGATAAAGAATACTTTGAAAAAACAAGAAAAAAAGTAATGGAAACTAGGGAAAGAACAAAAAAAGAAATGAGGGCTTTAGGTTTTAATGTACTTGATTCAATGACAAATTTCATTTTTGCAAGCCATCCTAAAGTTAATGGGGAAAAAATATTTTTAAGTCTAAAAGAAAGAGGAATTCTTGTACGCTATTTTAACAAACCAAAAATTGATAATTACATAAGAATTTCTATTGGAACTGATAAAGAAATGGATTCTTTAATTAAAAATTTAAAAGAAATAATTATTTAAGTATAATAAAAATTGCTTTTCAAATGAAAAGCAATTTTTATATAAGAAAAAGTAATTTTTATACTGTTTGTTAAGCCTTATTGCCATTAATAAATAAAACTCCCAAAGTATTTGGACCACAGTGGGATGATATAACTCCTCCTGCTCTGGTAATTAAAATTTCTTCAAATCTATTTAAACTTTTTAAATAATTATTTACTTCTTCTATAATCTCTTCACTACATCCTGAATGAGTTATAAATACTCTTTTTTTGTCTGCACTTAATAAATCTTCTTCTAAATCTTTTGCATACTTTAATATTACTGATTTCATATTGCCCCTGTATTTTTTACCTACATCCATTTTTCCATCTACTACAATTATCTTAGGCTTTAGTTTCAAGGTATTTGCCAGTAGTGAAGTAACTGCTGAACACCTTCCACCCCTGTATAAGTATGTTAATGTATCTACCACAAAGCTTGCAGATACTTTAGGAACAATACTATTTATCTCACTAATAATTTCATTAACCGCTATTCCTTCTTTTGCCATTTCAGCAGCCCTAAGAACTTGAAGTCCAATTCCTGTAGATAAGTTCATAGAATCAATAACCCATACTTTATCATAGTCTAAGTTTTCTGCTGCTAATCTTACTACGCCACAGGTTGTAGACATCGCTTCCGATATCCCAAAAAATATTATGTCATCTCCTCTTTCTACAAAAGGTGTTAAAAAATCAATGGTATCTCCAAGAGATGGACATGCTGTTTTGGGAGTTTTCCCTACTTTATCTGACCATTGGTATATTTCGTCTGGCGAAATCTCTAATCCGTCTTTAAAACTATCATCTTCTAAATTAATCATTAGTGGAAGAATTTTTACATTATACTTTTCTAATAAGTCTTGCGATAAATCACAAGTACTGTCAGCAATAATTTGTACCATATATATCCCCCTATTCTTTTTTAAACTAATGGTTTTCCACAATACGGACAATACGCATAATGGTCATTTATGGCCGAACCACAGTTTAAACATCTATCTTTATCTATTATATCATTTAAAACAATTAAATCCTCTTTTTTTAAAGTTTCTATTTTTCCTTGTTCAATTTCTTTACCAAGCTGTGAATCAATCATATATACTTTTCTACAACAAGATGTTCGTATATAATAATTTATATTCCACTTAAATATAGGAATAAAAAATATATGAAAATAGTTATATGTTTTTATTATTTTATAACTACCTAAAGCTTCACAAGAAGGACAAATAGTGTTTCGTACAGATGATATTTCTTTTTCCTTTGTCTGTATTCCAAATATCCCGATAAAGAACATAAGCAAAACTCCTTAGTATGATATATATTCATATTATGAGTTAATTAACCATCATAAATATATTATCACTTTGTAAAAATCATAACAAGTTTATTTTAGAAAGGATACTATAATGAAATTAAACTACAATATTTTATATGGTACTTTTATTCACAGGCCAAATAGATTTATTGCCTATGTAAATCTATCAGATAAAAAAGTTGTTTGCCACGTCCCTAATACAGGCAGATTAAAGGAACTATTATATCCAGGTGCTCAAGTTATTATCTCCCACCATCCTTCAACAAATCGTAAAACTGAATACAGCCTTAGAATGGTCAAGAAGGGGGATAGTTGGATATCCATAGATTCACAGCTCCCCAATCTTCTTGCATATGAAGCCATCTCAAATGGACTTATAAAAGAATTAGATGGCTATTCCATAATAAAACGAGAAATAAATTACGGCAATAGCCGCTTTGATATACAATTAATTGGAAAGGATACTTGTTTTATCGAAGTAAAAGGAGTTACTTTAGAAAAAAACAATTGGAGCTATTTTCCCGACGCTCCTACCCAAAGGGGCCGTAAGCATATTGATGAAATGATAGAGCTTGTTAATAAGGGATATAGAGGAGTAATTCTTTTTATTGTACAAATTCAATATGCTAAAGGCTTTAGCCCAAATAGTACTACTGATATAGCATTTGCTAAAAAATTAAAAGAAGCCTCAAAAAAAGGCATAGAAATTCTAGCATATAAATGTAATATCTCTCCAAAAGAAGTTGTAGTTGTTGAAAAAATCCCTGTTGTTCTATAGAATAAACAATTATTAAAAAAATATAAGTTGATTTTTATAGTAAAATATAATATTAAAAAATCCCTCATTGTTAATTGAGGGATTTTCTTGTATTATTTATCACTGTTTTATTCTTATCTTTAATATAATGGTTAATTATTATTCTTTATTTTACTAAGCCTGTATCTTCAGGAAGACCTAACACAATATTCATGTTTTGAACTGCTGCCCCTGAGGCTCCTTTTCCTAAGTTATCAAGCCTTGCTAAAATCAGAGTGCTTTCTTTTTCATCATTTCCAAATACAAATATTTCACATTTATTTGTATCATTACATGCTGTAATATCAAATCCCCCATCAAATAATAAATCTAAAGGTTGATGTGGCATTACTTTAACAAAAATTTCGTCCTTATAATATTCAGATAAAAGCTCTGCTATATCCTTAGAAGATACCTTTTTATTAAGCAAATAATTGTGAATAGGTATGGACACAGCTAAACCCTTATAATAGTTACTTACTATAGGAATAAAAACCGGATACTTATCAAGACCTGAATACATTTTCATTTCAGGTAAATGCTTGTGATTAAGACCTAGTCCGTAAGGTCTTGGTGCCTTTATATAGTTTTCATTAATTTCCTTGTTTTCGTATTTTTCTATAAGACTCTTCCCGCCCCCACTATAGCCTGTAATAGAATGAACTGTTACAGGATAATCAGAAGGCATTATAGCTGTTTTTATTAGAGGGGCTATAGAAAGAACAAATGCTGTTGCATGGCAACCAGGAACTGTTACCCTACTTGATTTGATAATTTTTCCTCTTTGGTCTTTTGTCAGTTCAGGCATACCATATGTCCAACCCTTGCTTACTCTATGAGCAACACTAGGATCAATTATCTTAGTGTTAGGATTTGTTACAAGTTTTGCTGATTCTCTTGCTACTTCATCAGGCAAACATAAAAAAACAATATCTGCTTCATTTAGATATTTCTTTTTAATTTCTGTATCCTTTCTCTTTTCATAATCAATAGTTAATAATTCTACATAGGGATGTTTTACTAATCTCTCGTGAATTTGAAGTCCTGTCGTACCAGTTTGACCATCTACAAAAACCTTATATTTCATAACACTGTCCTCCAAAATAAAAATAGTTTATGTAAATATCATAAAATGATATTAGCTTATTAGATTTCCAAATAATTATACAGTATTATGAATATTTATTCAAGGGCAAGTTATAAAAGATTAATATCTATTTCTGTAATCTTTTTTACTATTAAATCTGCCTTCTTTAAGTCCTGCTTGCCTGAATTAGGATTAATATAACCAATACATTTCATACCTGCTTCTTTTGCTGCAATCACACCATGTTTAGTATCTTCAAGAACTACACATTCCTTAGGATTAACTTTCATTAATTTTGCCGCTTTAAGGTAAATATCTGGAGCAGGCTTTCCTTTGTTTACTTCTTCTCCACTTATAACAACATCAAAATAATCATATATTGCAAATTTATTTAAAATCTCTTCGATTAATGCTCTTGGAGAAGAAGAAGCAACTGCAATAGGTATATGTTTATCACTAAGATTTTTTATCAATTCTTTAATTCCTTCAATCGGTTGAATGTCAAGTTCTCTTACAACCTTAACTTTATCTTTAATTTGTTGCTCTAAAATCTTTTCTGTTGGCTCATTAATAGTATATTCTTTCTTAATCAATTCCCACATTTCATAATCTGTCATTCCTGCATACTTTTCCAAATACTCTTTTTCTTCATTAATACCAAAAGACCTTAAAGCTGACCATTCAACTTCAAAATGAATAGGCTGGCTATCAATTATTACACCATCCATATCAAAAATAAATGCTTCCATTAGTTATCCTCCTTAATTATAGCTGTAAATTTATTCAAGTCATTATCATAAGTATAACCGATAGATTTCATTTTCTCTAGAATCTCTTCTTCTTTTACATTATATCTTTCGCATAATTGCTCGAAACTTTTACATTCATTTCTTAATTTCATATTTAACCAGCTTAAAAGAATATAATTATCTTCTAAGGGTACAAAGTAATACATTATACCTCCTCCTTTTATTAATTTGCTTGCTAAAGACTATTTCAAAAGACAAACAACTTGCTTATCTTATAGTATTTAGTAGATATATTAAAGGCTATCCTATTAAATTGCAAGTATCTAAAAATTTAAATTTCACTTATAAAAATATAACTTAGATAATAACCTGCTGATTATTTCTAAGTTATATTTTATTGAAAACTTTTATTAATAGTCTTCAACTTGGAATTTATTTTTATTATCCAAAAGATCTAAAACTTGATCTAATATTAAAGGTCTGGCAAATAAATAGCCTTGGAAATAATCGCAATTATGAGTAATTAAATATTCCACTTGCTTTTTTTCTTCTACACCTTCAGCTACAACTTCCATTCCAAGTTTATGTGCCATTGAAATGATTAACTCTACTAGGGATTTGTTAGGATCTGCAACTAATATTTTATCAATAAAAGCCTTATCAATTTTAAGTATATTCATATGGTTATATTGTAAAAAACTTAAAGCTGAATAGCCTGTACCAAAATCATCTAAAGCAATGGTAATCCCAATACTCTTTAAATAATTAATGATTCTTTCCACAGATTTTTCCGAAGATAAAAATGCAGATTCTGTTATTTCAAATTCCAGGTTTTTGGGATTAAAGTCATTATCTATTAAGGCTTTTTCTACCTTAGAAATGAACATATTATCCTCTAACTGAACTGGTGATATATTTATAGAGAGCTTGAAATTCTCATTACGCTTTAAAATGTTATTTTTAAACTGACTCATTGCTTCATTTAAAACCCACTGACCAATTTCAATAATACTACTGTTTTCCTCTGCTATAGGAATAAAAATACCAGGGCTAACAGAACCTAATTCTTTAGAATTCCACCTTAGCAATGCTTCAAAACCCCTAATTTCATTTTTATTACTATAATATTGAGGTTGATATACTAAATACAGCTCTTGATTTGAAATTGCTTTTTTTAATGCACTTTCTAATTTCATTCTGGTTAATAACTTTTCCTTTATTTCATTAGAAAAAAACGATATGGTGTTTTTACCATTTTTCTTAGCATGTTGCATTGATATATCAGCATGTTTTAAAATATCAGAAGCAGTGCTGCCGTCATCAGGAAATATTGCAACTCCAAAACTAGCTGTTAATGAAAATTCCTTATCTTCGATGTAAAAGATATCAGAAATAGTTCTTCTAATATCATTTAAATAATTTAAAATTTCTTCTTTAGATAAATCTCGCTGAATAATTATTGCAAATTCGTCTCCATCAGTCCGTCCAAACAAGTCATCTTTATGAATTTTTCCTTTTATCCTATCTGCTATCTTTTGAAGTAATAAATCTCCAATAAGATGTCCTGCTGTATCATTGACGGATGTGAAATTGTCCATATCCAAAAATACCAAAGTAAATCTTTTTTTGATAGTTGATTCATTTGAAGTCAGTCTGCGTACTCTATTCATTATGACATTTCGATTTGCAATAGCTGTAACAGAATCAAAATAAGCTAAACTGTATAATTGTTTTTTTCGCCTATCTCCTTCAGCCATAAAATTATAAATTACAGTTAAAACTAAAAATATTCCAATGGAAGTAACAATACCGGCAATAACACCATCAGAGAATTTTTTGATAAGATATGCAAGCATCGCAATTAAATTAATTGTGTTTAATAGAAGTGATATTTGATAGCCTCTTTTATTATAACGAAGTAATAATAAAACTAAAATTAATAATTGAACTTGTGTAATAATCCCGTTTACTACAAGAGAATTAAGCCCATAGTCAGTTATTCGCTGGGCTATTTCCTGATTGGAGCTAATAAAGGCAAGTAAAAATAAAGAAAAAAATAAACTATTACTAATAAAATCATAAATATTTTTTCTTTTATTTTTATTAGCAGTTTATCCATATTATCCTCCGTTATAATAACTTTACTCAACCTCCAAAAAACTAATAAAATTAAGAAATGATACTCGACTCAATTCGAGCTTTTGCTTTGTTTTTTTACACCTATATATATTATTTTACAATATAATAATGTATAATTCAATCTATAACATCATAAGAAATTATTACTATTTTTCAATTAAAAAGCTCATGAATAATATTATATTCATGAGCTTATATAAATACTTTAATTTTTATTCTCCTATAATCTTTACTAAAACTCTCTTAGTTCTTTTTCCATCAAATTCTCCATAAAAGATTTGTTCCCATGGTCCAAAATCTAATTTCCCATTGGTAACTGCTACTACTACTTCTCTTCCCATAATAGTTCTTTTAAGGTGTGCATCTGCATTATCTTCAAAACCATTGTGGTCATACTGGTCATAAGGTTTTTCAGGTGCCAGTTTTTCTAAGAATCTTTCAAAATCCCTATGAAGTCCTGACTCGTCATCATTAATAAAAACACTAGCAGTAATATGCATGGCATTACAAAGTAAAAGGCCTTCTTTAATTCCGCTTTCTCTTAAACACTCCTCGATTTGAGGTGTAATATTTATAAATGCTCTTCTTGTTGAAGTATTAAAATACAATTCTTTTCTATAAGATTTCAAATTAACTTCCTCCCTTTTTAGCTTCATTTGCTTTTTTGACCATTTCATCATATAAATCATATAAATATTGGGTCTTATTTTCAAGCAAATAATAGTGGCCAATATAAGGAATTAATAAAACAACAAGCAACAAAGAAAGAAGAATAGTAGGAACAGAAAAACTATAAATATTAATCATTATGCTTAACATAGTAAGAATAGAAAACAGACAAGTTACTATCAAATGAACTAAACGTTCATGTTGAAAGTATCCTATCCATCGTGCGAAATGTTTAAGTTCTTTATCCCAATCTGTATTTTCATCCGATAATAATAGTTTTTCTGCCAAAGCAACTATTTCTAAAATTTTCTTTTTCATAATTTCCCCCTAGGAAAATTCAATAATCAATAAGGATTTATATTTAAAAATCAAATTACGCTTTCTGTTTTTCAAATAAGGCCTTGCAATCATCTAAACTTATTGTCATAAGTTCCGTATCAGTAACATAGCCGCTGCTAATTCTATTAGCTTGAATAGATACTAATTTTTCAAAAATATTTCGTACTACCCGGCCATTACCAAAATGATATGAAGGATCTATATTTGCTTCTGCCTTGCGTTTCATTTGTTCAAAGGCATTGTGCATGTATGCTTTTACTTCATCTAATAATATATATCCATTTTTCTTTACAATAACTTCAAAGATTTGTAAAAGCTCATCGCTACTATAATCATCAAAATGAATATATTTATTAAACCTTGATCTTAAACCTGGATTTGAATTAAGAAACTTTTCCATAGGCTCGAGATATCCAGCAACAATAACAATCAATCTGTCTCTATAATCCTCCATGGCCTTTAGTAAAGTGTCTATGGCTTCTTGACCAAAATCTTGTTCTGAACTGCTGCTAAGAGTGTATGCCTCATCAATAAACAAGACACCATCTAAAGCCTTATCGATGACTTCTTTTGTTTTAATTGCCGTTTGACCAACATAGCCTCCAACTAAACCAGAGCGGTCTACTTCAACTAAATGACCCTTAGATAAAACACCTATATCTTTATAAATAGCTGCTAAAATTCTCGCAACGGTTGTTTTACCTGTGCCTGGATTTCCAGTAAACACCAGATGCAAAGACATATTAGGTACAGGAAGATTTCTTTCTTTTCTTAACTTTTGTACCCTAATAAAATTAACTAATGTATGAACATCTTGTTTTACCTTTTCAAGACCAATTAACCCATCTAATTCCTCAAAGTTATTATCAGTCTTCTTTTCTTTATATTTATCTTTGAGGTAAAATCCTTCTCTTTCTAATTGCTTAATCTTTTTCTCATTTAAAACTCTTTCTACTTTTGTAAAGTAATCTGTAATAAACTCCATCTCTACATAGTCAATTTTGTGGTCTATAGATAAAAAAGCCAAAGCAAAGAAATGATAATGGGACAACAAAATCCTAGAGTCATTAGTGCCAGTCTCTACATCTTTTTCAATACATAATTCAAAATAATAAGGTGTATCAGCTAAATATTTTGTACTCCATTCCATTAAAACACTATTTATAAATACTTGAAACTCTTCTATTTTATATTTAAAACCGAATATTTCATTAAACAACTTAACGTGACTTTTACATATCTCCTTATTACTTCTTATAATTTGTATTATAATTATTCCTATATGTTGAACAATATCTTTAAATATCATTTTTGCCTCTATTCCATTTTTGTCTTTATAATATTGTTCAATATAAACTGCAATTTTATTGCATTCTTTTAAACGGATTTTTAGCTCTTTTACCAACTCATACATACTGCTGGCTTCTTCATTTAACTCAGGTTCTGCACAAGGTTCAGATGATATAGACTTACCATTTTCAATTGTGTTTTTTATCCATTTAGCATTTAATCTTTCATATCTTATGCCATTCCAGAATTTATTATTTTTAAACTCGCCTTCTTCTATCAAATTATGAATATCATAATATTTGCCTTGTCCATGACATAATTTATTTTTAAAATTTCCTTTATACCAAGAACCATTTTTCCAAGTCATAATTCCATATCCATTTGGTAAACCATTTTTAAAAGCACCTTCATACCTCGCACCAGAATCATAGGTCATTATTCCATTACCAGAAGGGAAACCATCTTTCCATTCTCCAGTATAAGCATCACCATTTTTCCATATCATAATGCCATTCCCGTGAGGAGTGTCATTTACAATTTCTCCATTATATTTATCACTATTAGTATAGCTTATTTTACCTTTACCCTTTATAATTTTTCCATGTTCACAAATACATTCCCCAATAAAACGAAACTTATTAGGTATTATAACTTCTCCCCTGGCAAAACCATTATCTTTTATTCCTAAACATTTAAAAGTAACCCCATTTTTAAATAAGATTTCTGCAGCAACTATTAACTTTCTATTCTTATCAGTTTTAACTTCAATAAGTTGATTACAATTTGAACAAAAATTTATGCCCAAATTATTTACTTTAATGCGATAATTACATTTTGGACAAGCAACATAATAAGTAAGTCCAGCCATGTTTTGCATATGCATTTCCTCCTACAAATCAGGTACTTATTTACATCATAAATATTTACCAATATTCATACTTATGGAAACTTATTTATTATTATAACACATATGTTTTAGATTTTTAATGTTTTTAATACTTTTTATCCATAGACTTATTAAAAATTTTCAGATAAAATATTAAATAGTTACAATATTGTTACATTTTTTATCTACTCATGTTATAATATTTTATATTTGTACACTATTTTGTAACAATTTAAAATAAAAATAAGGTGATTACAAATGAAAAGTAAAATAAAAAAACGAAACAATAATATTTCTAACCGCTTTACTATAATGATTGTCCCTAATAGTTCAAAGAAGGTAATTAAGCTATCTTTTTCTCGCTTGACCTCAAATTTACTAGTTTCTTTCTTTTTCATCCTTTGTCTTTCTCTTTGCGGCTCAATATGTTTTTCTTTATATCAGCAAAAGAAAATTACTTACTATGCTAATAAAGTAGAAGAACAGCAAAATGAAATTTCTATGCTAATGGAGAAAAATGAGAATTATCTTGCTGAATTAACTTCACTTCAAGACAAAACAAAAGAAGTTATGAATCAACTTGATGCCTTGAGTAATTTTAGAAATATGATTTATGAAAAAGTAAATAAATCTACTAATAATACCATGCAAACTAACTTAAACGAAATTGAATATTATGAGTATTCTTCTACGCAAGCCTCCAATAAAATTATAACTTATCAAGGCGGAGGCGAATCTTACGATTTCGATGAAATAGCAAAAAATCTCAATAGAACAGTTGATTCTAGTAAAAATATAGTTGACATTGAGTACAAAAAACTACAGGACTTAGATTCATTCATAGAAGAAATTACTCCTTACTTGGAAGCTTATCCATCAATCTTGCCAACTAAAGGTAAGTTAACTTCAACAATGGGTTGGAGAAGAAACCCCTTTAACTCTTCACGCGGTGAATTTCATTCAGGAATTGACATAGCTGTAAATGTGGGTACAGATGTAGTTGCTACAGGAAACGGTACAGTAATATTTTCAGCTTATAAAAGAGGATACGGTTATTTAGTAATAATTGACCATGGCTTTGGTATTCATACGTATTATGCCCATAATTCTTCCCTATTGGTTGAAGAAGGAGACATAGTTAACCGTGGAGATATTATTGCAAAATCTGGCTCTACGGGATATAGTACAGGTCCTCATGTCCATTATGAAATCCGCTTAAATAATGTACCGCAAGATCCCTTAACATATATCATAAAAAATTAGCCTGTAAAAAGTGCTTCTAAACATATTATACGAGGAGGAATTAGCTATGAAAAAAAACAAACAAAAGATATTTGATAATTACTCAACCATTATAGGAGAAAATACTGTTTTAGTATCTGAATATCTAAAAAGTGAAGAAACTGTTAGAATTGACGGTAAATATAAGGGTGAAATAATATTGGAAAGCGATTTAGTTGTAGGAGAAAAAGGAACTGTAGAAGGTTCCATTAAAGCAATTAATGTAGAAATAAGTGGCACTGTTATTGGAGATATCACTTCTAAAGAATTAGTATATCTTACATCTAATTCAAAAGTAAAAGGCAATGTCACTTGTAATAATTTAGTAATTGATGATGGTGCTAGTATATTAGGTTATTGTAGTTCAGGAAATCCTTCTGCAATATCTGATTCCATAAATACAAGTGAAAAATTAGAAACAAAAAATTTAGAATCAAAAAGCAAAAAGAATAAAGCTGTTTAATAAAATATCAAAACAAAAACCTTCTACTTTTTAGTAGAAGGTTAAAAATTAATAATAAATAATATGAGTCCCAACATAACAATCACGTACAATTTTTTCTCTCTAAACTTTTCTCGTCCTCATCCAAAGACAATAATACCCCAAATTCACCATATATAGCAACCACCATCTATATGATAGCATAATTCTATATAAAAACAAATATTATTAATTGAAATACATAAAAACTATATTTAAAGGTTATATTCTTATTTAAACGGTCAGGAAATGTTTAATAATTTCTTGAATTCTTTCATATGTCTTCTACTAATTGGAATTTCATCATCTATACCTTTCATTTTAATTATATATGTATTATTAAACCAAGGTATCACTTCATTGATAGTATTTAAATTAACTAAAAAACTTCTATGACATCTAAAGAATCCATCCTGCTTAAGTATTTCCTCTAAATAAATTAATTTCCCATCGGTAATATATCTTTCATCTTCTGTAACAATAACTGTTTTACCATCTTCCATAGTGCAATATATTATATCCTNAGGATTTAATAATAAAATCCTGTTGTTTTTCCAAACTGGTAATTTGTTAATAGGTTTTGTTTCCTGTATTTCAAGTATCTNTTGAATTACTTTTTGGTTATTTTCTTTATTGTGTTGTTTACTTATATTTTTAATCCGCTTAATTGTTAAATCTATTCTTTCTTCATGAAAGGGTTTTAATATATAATCTACAGCATTTACTTCGAAAGCTTTAATAGCATATTCATCAAAGGCAGTGACAAAAACTATTATTGTATCCATTTCTGCTCTGATTATTTCTCTTGCAATAGTAAAACCATTGATTTCTGGCATTTCAACATCTAAAAATACGACATCTGGTTTTTCCTTTAATATCCTTTCCAACGCTATTGTAGGATTGTTATAAGTTCCTATTAGTTCGATAAAACTATATTTATTAATAATATATGTTAATTCTTCTAATGCTGGCTTTTCGTCATCAACTAATATTATCCTCAATCATCTCACCCCGCTTAATAGGTATTCTTATGGTTATTTTAGTTCCTTTGCCTATTTCGCTTTCAATTTCAAGCTTTCTACCATATATACACTGTAGACGGTTATTTACATTAGTTAAACCAACACCCTTATTTTTATATTTATTGTTTATCAATGAATAAATTTGACTTTCACTCATTCCTACCCCTGTGTCTTCAACAATTATTACTGCTTCATCGTCTTCACGAAAGGCAGATATTTTTACAGTTCCGCCTTCAATGTTAGAAAGCAGACCATGCTTTATTGCATTTTCTACCAAGGGCTGCAAAATAAGAGGTGGTATATGGATATTTAAATTCGGCTCTATATCATAAACAACATTTAAGCGTTCAGAAAAACGGGCTTGCTCTATGGATAGATATGATTGAACCGATTCTATTTCTTTTGATAAAGGAATAAACTCCCCTTGGTTTTTAAAACTGTTTCTTAAGTAGCTGCTTAAATCTAAGATTAATTCTCTCGCCTTGTTTGGATTGGTGCGGCAAAATACGGCTATTGTATTTAATGCATTAAATAAAAAATGCGGTTGTATTTGTGCTTGTAATGCCTTAATTTCTGACTCTATTAATAATTCTTTTTGATAGTCTATTTGGCTTAATTCTAATTGAGTTGAAAACAAATGTCCTAATCCCTTAGCTAATTCTATATCTGAAAGACTAATACTATTTACTGAATCTTTGTAAATTTTGATACTTCCAACAATGTGATCCTGCATTTTTAAGGGAACAACGATAACTGCCTTTAAGGGACAATCTTCGTTACTGCAATTAATTTCGCATTTTTCCTGTGCCACCATAAATAAACCTCTATTTAAAACATCCCTTGTAATCTTTATATCAATGGGATCATTTTTTTTATGATGGTCATCACCTAATCCAACATGAACCAATATTTTGTTTGTATCTGTTATGGCAACAGCAGATGCATCCGTCATTGAATAAATAATATGGGCTGTATTTATAGCTGATTCTTCCGTTAAACCCTTTCTTAAATAGGGCAAGGTTTGATTAGCAATATTTAGTGCTAACTGAGCCTTTTCACTACCTGCTTTTTCCTGTTCACCATAAAATTGTTGAATAATCATAAGAAAAATTGTTATTCCTAATACATTAATAACAGTCATAGGAAAAAATAAAATTTTTACTACATGCAAAGCTTGATCAAAAGGCTTTGAAATAATTAAAATAATAATCATTTGTAAACATTCCACAATCATACCTATAAAAAGTCCATAAAGCCACTTTTTCTGTTTTTCATCTATATATTTCTTAGATAATCCGCCAATTAAACCTGCCAAAATTGTAGATATACCACAAGCTATGGCTGTAAACCTACCTTCAGGAATAAGCATCCTATGTATTCCAGCAATCAAACCTGCCCCGGTTCCTACCAAAGGTCCTCCTAATATACCAGCTAATACAATACTAATTGAACGGGAATTTGCTAAAGAATCCTCAATAGGAACTGCCCAGTATGTAGCTAATATTCCAACACAGCCAAAACCAATAGAAAAAAATATCTTATCTCCTAAATTAATATTTTTCTTTAAAATATATCTTTGAAACAAACTTGACTTTGATAAGAAGAATGCAAAAAACACTACAACACTTAATTTGTTTAATAAATCCTGTAATAATTCTATTAGCATCTTATCCCCTACTTATTATCAAGTATAATCCTCTTGTTATTAATAAAAAATCTCTTTTTACAAATTAAATTATATATTTAAATTTATCATACTTTTTGATATATTTCTATCAAATTTTAATTTTTCAATAATTATTTGATAAATTAAATGATGATTTTAAAAGATAAAGAATGGATTATGTCATAAATTTGTAATAGAGAAAATATAATATTGTAAACAAATAATAGGTGTAATTTTTCAATAAATATGGTATAATTATATCAAGAAAAGCTTTATATATTCGCTTTTGAGCAGTCTCTTAAAAAGAATGGAGGTAGCAATGAAAAACTCATTTTATGTAGGAAACCCTTCACAATTGGTAAAAGAAGTAAAAGGTACCATGGCTATGGAAGGTTTTTATTTAAATAAACAAGAAATAAATATGCTTAAAAGATGTGCTTGTGGACAAATTTCATCTGCTAATCTAGTTAAATTATTAGTAAAAAAATATAGCCAAAAGTAATCTTTAATTACGGTGATTATTATGAATAATATACCTTATGAATTTTCTTGGGATATCAATTATTGTTATCCCAATTCTTTTGTTTTAAGAAATAAATTAAACATTAAAGATAAAGATCAATTAGAAAAAGCTGAACAGCAAATTACTTCTGTTAAAATATTAGATTTAAAAATGAATCCTTTAAAGGGAAATTTAGATTTTGATCATTTGCTATCAATTCATAGATATATCTTTATAGATATTTATACTTGGGCAGGTATGACACGAACTGTTAATATTTCAAAAGGTAATCCTTTTTGTGACTTTAGATATATAAATGATGTGTCCTTAGAACTTTTTGCGCAACTGCATAAAGAGCACTATCTTATAGGCCTGGATAAAGAACAAACTATAAAACGTTTAGCCTTCTATCTTGGAGAGTTAAACGCAATACACCCTTTTAGAGAAGGAAACGGAAGAACTCAAAGACTCTTTATTGAGTACTTAGGTATGGTTTCTGGCTATCATGTAGACTTTACTAATATTTCTTCAGAAGAAATGGTTGAAGCCAGTGTTGATTCCTTTCTTAAAAAATATGACAAGATGAATAAACTATTTAAAAAGGCTGTTTCTCCTATATCCATAGAAAAACAAGAAAAGTTTATAAATTTGTTGGCTACAAAAAATAGCCATTATAAAAAAATCTTTTATCTTTGGAAAGAACAAAACATTAAATAAGGGCTGTCTTAAACTATATTTAAGACAAGCCCTATTTTAAAGCTTTTTTACTTTTAAAGTCTATTATTAAATTTATTCAATAATATATTCAATGTCAGGAATATAAACTTTGTTGTCTTCTAAGGATTTAAAGGAATTAATCCATGGTGGACGGTATTTTGCTTCATTTGCAATTAAATCAGGATTAATTTTTTCAAATTCCCATTCTTCATGTACAACTTTTTCAACGCCAATCATTTCATGCCATTCTTCATCCGTTAAGGGTTTTTCACTTAAAAATTCATAATAACTGTTAACAGCTCCCCTTGCTAAATATATATTACCATTGTCATATATTGCTACTATAATATCATTAGGCAGGCCTGTTCCAATTTCAACAAACATTTCTACATCAGCTAAGTTAGCTACATCAGATACTACCGCAGAACTAACTGGTTGATTATATTCATTTGATAACATGTCATCTAATCGTTCCAGGGTACCTCCAATATATTTTAGGGCTTCGTTTTCTTCCTCGGAAAGAGGAGTATTCTCTAGTTCTTTCACAGAACAAACTATAAATAATTCATATACTTCTTCTAAGCTTTTCAAGATATCTTCTGCATTCTCAGATAATAAGTCTCTCTTTTTTAGATTTGCTTTTGAATATCTTACTAACCATAAGAGCCTATCATATACTTCAACTGCTGGTTCTACATAATTAGGACAGTATTCTTGTAATTCTCCCCCGCCACCCATTTCTGCTACTGGTGACTTTGTATAAAGTACTGTATCATGTTTAAGCTCTGCATAGCTTCCTAAGCCAGTAGAAATAGTTTTATCTTCCCATGCTTGATTTTGCATAAAAATTGGATAGCCTTCATCTTTATAATCCTTTGTCCAAAGGGACTCTAATACCCAAAGCCAGCCACTATAAAGATTTTTTTGCCAATCTTCTATTTTTAGAGAATTAACCTTATTTTTTAACTCATTTAGCTTACTAGTATATGTTTTTTCATCTAAGTCTTTTAAATAATATTCTTTAGCTAAAAACTCAGCCCTTTCATTTCCAAAAGCTCCAGCAACATCTAAACCTGTAGGCACTGGCCTAATAATTGGGAACATAAGCTCTTGCATAATATTAGCATCCAAGGTATACCTTTGACCCATAAATCTAAATTGCTTTTTTGAAGGAGTATCTACCGCTCCTGTAATTAATTTATATTGAATTTGCGGTACAGATAGTTTTTTTATTTCATCTTCTAATTTATTTTTATATTTCTTATCCATAATCTTTTCAAGACTTATTTCATTACCATATACATTTATCATTAATTCTTTTATTTCAAGAATACCTATATCGTCAGATTGGCCCACGAATAAATTAGTTGGAGAATATATTTTATCCCAAAGAACTATGTCATTGCTGCCATCTTCATTAAATAATAAAATATATGTCATTGCTAAGGCCTTTTTTGTTGAATCATAGTCTATCTTTCCATTTTCATCTTCAAGGGGATAGGCAGTTAGACCATACCAAATCATAGTTCTAAAATAAGGCTCTAATATTTCATCTCCTGTATAATGCCCTCTTACAATGAATTCTTCATAATTTACATCATAATCAAATAAGGGGGATTTTACATATCCTTGTGCTGCTTCTATAAGATTTATTTCCTCCTTAGCAATCTGAATATATTCTTCTGGAATATCTCCATAACTATCATTTATTAGCTTATTCGCAACTGAAAAGTAAACCACAATATTTCCTAAAACTTTTTTAGTCTCTTTATCATTTTCTTCATTATATAATTTTACCGCTTTATTAAACATATTATCAGTTAGTTCTTGCAAGTCTCCATATAGATGTTCTTTTTCTATAGCCTTCAAAGTTTCATCAAAAAATTTATGATACATATGAAGAGCAACATCAACCGTAATAAAGTTAGGTATGTTTTTGTATTCATTTTCTTCATAAATGTCATACATTTTCATATAATAATGAGCTTTATCAGGATTAGGATTTAAGACCACAAAACCGTTATCAACTAGCATCTTAATTTGCTCTTGAGATAGTCCATCAAATTTTGAAGCATTTACAACATTGCTTAAATCAGAGTTAAGAGTATATTTCGGAATAGAAGGAGTATATGGTGTTAAAGAAAAAGGAATTTCTTCATTTGAATAATTTAAAGTATCCGAAATAGTTAAGATAGTACTGTCTTTTGCATTTGCTTTTGTGTCCCACAAAAAAGCTCCTTTGTCTCCATTACTAGTACAAGCTGTGAGTAAAATAACTAAAGATAATAAAATAGCAGTTATTTTTTTAATCATTTAATTGCTCCTTTCTTTTAGTAGGTAAATGCCATTCTCATTTTTATCAGCAGACAATTCCAAATAAGAAAAATTTGTTTTAATAAGAAATCTCCCATCAATATTTTCAATTTTAATATATTCAATATTTTTGTATATTTTACTTTCTCCTTGTAAGATAAAACCAAAACCAAACCAATAATAAACTGATACAATGTTTTTACCATCTTCAACTTCTTCTATGACAATAAATTCATCAGTCCCATTTCCATCTAAGTCTCCAAAACAAACATCTTTAAAAGGAGCCCTTAGCTTTGATCCGGTCCACTTTTTTACAAGTTTATTATCCTTATAATTAAAGAAGAAAGGTCTGTTTTCTAAGCCTGGATAATATGTAGTTTCTTTATATGCACCAATAAAAATATCTAGCTCACTATCGTTATCAAGGTCACAAATTTTTATAGTCCAAGGATTAATCGGAGCTAAATTATTACGGTATTTTTCATTTATATGTATTTCATTAAAAAAAAAGTTAATCTCATATATGATAAGATTATCACCGTATTTAGAATTTTTATTTCCTTCAATAATTAAAATATCTTCTTTATCATTATTATCAATATCCCCTACTTCTATATCAATAATCATTTTATCCTTTTCGGAAACCAGATAATACTTTTTATCTTTATATTTTATAAAACCCTCCTTAGGATAACATTTAATAGAATAACTCTTATTGTCTGAAAAAATTTGAATTGTTGATGCTGATGAATCTTTAAAGTATTTATTAGTAATAAAGCTTATTAAAATAATTAACAAAAAAAAATATATGTATTTTTTGTAAGATAAGTTTTTTTGCAAGATATTTTCACCCTAAATTTATATTTGCTTTAATAAAATTCCTTTTATCCATTATAGTTTAATAGATAGTTAATATCAATACATCTTATTAGAATCCTATCGGTATCAATAAGAAATGTTATTGGTTTTTATAAACAAAAATAGCTTTATAAGCTAAAAACAACAAATATTAATTGTGTTTTTTTATCGGATTATGCAAATATTATATAGTACCAAAGAATTAATACTTCCTATGAAAGAAGGAATAATATGTCAAATATTTTAAGCCGGGATCAACTTTATATGGAATTAGAAAATTTAAGAGATTTAATAAATAACTTTGATTACTCAGAATTAAAAAATGTTACATTTATAAATTTAGAGTCTTTATTTACTTATATAGCTCAAGTAGAAGATAATCCTTTTAGAAGGCAATATGAAGCCATGCAAAGTTCTTTAGATATATTAGAACCCTTTATTCCTTTTGCTACAGGAGAAAGGGCAAAAGAATTTCTAATAAAAATGAGTCAGACAGAATCTGACGAAGAAATTGAATGTTTAAAAGAAGAATACAGTCATAAAATAAGGACTGACTTTGTAAATATGATAAAAATGATTGAATCAGAAGAAGAATGGATTCACCTTACAGAAATATGTGAGGTATTAAGACAAAGCAAAGAACAATATCATACTTTAAAATAAGTATTATAAATTGTATTTGTATAACCTTTTAAGCCATTTTGGTATTAAATATAATTGCACTAAAGTAAATAATATATCCGAATACATCTTAAGCTTTTCTTTCTTACCTTTTAACCAGCCTCTTTTTATTTCTTTAGGAGTATGAGATAAGTTAGGCATAAAAACTTTTTTTATTTGATAACCTTTTTTCTTAATATAATTAGATATTACTATTTCTATCCCATAAGGAATCCTATCGTTGAAAGTTATTTTTTCTAAAATAGTTCTTTTAACCAATCTTTGCCCCGATAAAAAGGGGGCTATTTTATGAGAAATATCCGTTGTTATCTTGCCTTTAGTAAATAAGCCAATAACCATATCAACATCTTTTTCTTGGATACAATCAATCATAGATACTATATGCTCTTTTGATAGACCCTTTAAATCTGCATCTAAAAATAATATCCATTCCCCACTACTATAAATTAATCCTTCCTTCATAGCTGCCCCCTTACCTTTATTATGTTCAATATCTATAACCTTAACGGGGTATTTTTTTGCTTCTTCTGATGTATTGTCATTAGAGCCGTCATTGACAACAATTATTTCTTTAATTAATTCTAATCCTATTAAGGGAGATAAAACATTTCCAATCCTTCCTTCTTCATTATACGCTGGAATAATTACAGAAATATCCATACAAATCTCCTTTAAAGATATCTTAGTTTTATCAATTATTATTAACTTTTGAATAAAAATTTATTTATTTAAGATGAAATATTTATTATATTATTAAGCAACTTTTTAATAATGTTATCTTTATTATTGATTTTTTTCCTAGTTAAGTTTACCATAATATATAATATCATTTGAATGGAGCTTGCTTATGAATTGGGATGGCATATCCTATCATTCTTTAAATTATTATCTTCGTAAAAAATTTAATGATAAAGTTTTAAAAATATCCCTAGATGGAGGATTTACTTGCCCAAATAGAGACGGTACTATATCTGATAGAGGATGTATTTTTTGTAGTGGCAGGGGGTCAGGTGACTTTATTCTCTCTCCTGATTTATCCCTTAATGAACAATTTAACAAGGGGAGAAAACTTTTGGAAAAGAAATGGCCTTCAGGTAAATATATTGCTTATTTTCAAGCCTTCACAAACACTTATGCACCTGTGGATATACTTAGAAAAAAATATGAGGAAGCTTTATCCTTACCTGGTGTAGTAGGTTTGGCTATTGCTACCCGACCTGATTGCTTAAATGATGAAGTCCTTGAATTATTGGATGAAATCAATAAAAAAACTTTTCTGTGGATAGAATTAGGACTGCAAACTATGCATGAAAAAACTGCTTCTTTCATCCAAAGAGGATACCCTCTTTCATGTTTTAATGAAGCAGTATATAATTTATATAAAAGAAAAATTGAAATTGTTGTCCATTTAATATTAGGGATCCCTGGTGAAAGCAAGGAAGATATGCTTTCTTCTGTAAAATTTATTTCCAGACAAACTGTTAAAGGAGTTAAACTACATCTTCTTCATATTTTAAAATATACTCCTTTGCATGAAATTTATAAAAAAAGTCCCTTTAAAGTATTAGAAAAAGATGAATATGTTGAGCTTATAATTGATTGTTTAGAATTACTGCCTCCAGATATGGTAATTCACCGTTTAACAGGAGATGGTTCTAAAGATTTACTTGTGGCACCAAATTGGAGCAAAGATAAAAGAGGAGTTTTAAATAGTATTCATAAAAGACTAAAAGAAAGAAATACTTGGCAAGGAAAATATTACAATAATCTTGCTACAATTAATATTGGGAGGGAAAAAGATGTTTGATTCAACAAGAGAATTAACTACTAATAAGTTAATATTGCTATACCTTTTAAATAAAATACATATTCCTTTATCCCATGCTCAAATAACACATTTTATTATGGAAAAAGGATATATAGATTATTTTTCATTACAACAATATCTAACAGAATTATCAGATAGCAAGCTTGTATCAAAAGAACAAGATGATAATACTACTAGATATACTATTGCAGACAATGGAATTAATACTCTGGAATACTTTAGTAACCGAATTCCCGAAAGTATTAAACAAGAAATAGACAAATACATACAAAAAAACCGCCGTCGCTTAAAAAATGAAATGGAGGTTACTGCTGAATACTTTCCTAATGACAGTAACGAATATATAGTTAATTGTAAAATTAAAGAAAATGATAGGACCTTAATTAATATAGAAATTAATACAGCTTCAAAAGAACAAGCAAGGAATATATGCTCTAATTGGGAAAACAATGCTCAAACTTTATATCAATCCATTTTAGTTTCCCTAACTAGCCCAAGCTCAAAATAACTTAAAAGTTCAATTTTTATTTTATAATTCCTCTTCTTGTGGCTTCTTCTTTATATAATCTATATTTTTCACGGGCAAAAGCATAGGCAAGCTTTGCCATTCTTTTATCCATATATGCCATTGGTCCTTTTTCTTTTGCAGATTCTTCTAGCCATCTTTTGGTATCTTCAAGTTCTTTTTTTATTATTTCAATCTGCTTTAATAATTCTTCATCATCTAAATCGGTATAATTAGGTATCCATTGACGTCCAAATTTCATCTAAATCCCCCTTCAAGATAAGGAACAAACTTAAATAAATATTTTTGATATTAGTTCCATTTTTTGCAGTCAATTATCCTAAATATATCTTATTACTATTATAACCATATTAATACAATATTAAGTTTATGTTACAAAAAAAGAACGCATAAAATGCGTTCTTTTTAACCTTAATTTGAATTCATAATAAGCTCTATTAATTTTCCTTGTTTTTTAGCAATTTTAATAATTTTTTCATCGATTACTTGTCCAGATCTTGCAATTATTTCGCCATGTTCATTTCTTATATCTTTACTTACTCTCTTTCCAGACAAATATTTAGTTTGTTTCCTTTCAAAAATATTATTCTTCTTAGAAAATTCCATGCCCATATCATCATAATCTGAGCCACCATCAGCTGCTTGAATATCCTTTAGTACTTTGTCTATCAAATCCTGTTCACTATTTTTTTCTACTCCAATATCGTCGAAAAAACTACCAAAACTGCTGCCATATTCTTTACTCTCATATTCATTAGTTTCAGCTTCTTCACTCTCATCTTTAGCAGAAAAACCATAAGAATCTTCAATTTCATCTTCTAAAGCTTTTTCTTCCCCATCATAGTTAAATTCAAAATCTTTATTTTCAAAATCTAATGATTCATCATCGTAATTATCATCTTCTGATGACTTATCTTCATCAGAAAATAATAAATTGTCATCGTCATAATCGTCAACACTATCAACAATATCGTCATCATCATCGTCGTCATAATCTTCATCTGACAAACTAGTGTCAGAACTATCTAAATCAGTTTCAAAACCTAAGCCAGTCAAAGGCTGGGATGGTAAGTCTAAATCTAGATCTGTTGGTTCTTCTACGTCTTCTAAGCTAAATTTTTCGCCAGGAGATATTAAACCTTCTCTTTGTAATGTCTCTTGAATCATCTCTTCTAAAGTCATTTTTGTTTCCGTATCATCATAAATTTCTTCTATTTCTTCTTCTAACTCTAGCTCTTCTATTTCTTCTGTATCTAATTCTTCTACCTCTTTTTCTAAATTCAAGTTAGCTATTTCCTCTAAATTAAGTTCACTTTGCTCTTGTCCAAAATCCATTGTTTTTTCTTCAAAATCAAAAGTAGTTTGATCTTGGATTAAAGCATTTGTTTCTTCTTCAAAGTCTATTTCATCTTGAACTAAACCAACTGCCTCTTCTAACATTGTAGAATCATAAGACAAACTACTCTCCTGGTCTTCAAGAGAAGAAATTTCTAAACTAAAAGTATTTTCTTCAATATTTGAACTACTAAAACTCAGGTTATTATCTTTTTCTTCAAAATCTACATCTGTTAAAGACAATTGATTTTCATTTTCCTCAAAAGACAACTCTTGATAGCTTTCCTGATTATCTACTAAAGTTTCTTTTTCAGGAACTATACTATCTATGCTGTCTTTTTCATCGGACACATGAAAAAATTCACCTGTTTTGCATCTTTAACTTCATCTGCAAATTCATCTTCAAATTCATCTTCGGAATTTAATAAATTATAAACTGCTTCATCTTTTACAATTATGGTGTTTTTACCGTAAATAATTACATATTTACTAGGGATTATCTTACTTGAACCACCATCGCTCGGAATTAATTCTAAGCCGGTAATATCAAATCTTTCTTCGTGAATATAAAAGTCTCCTGTCCTTCCAAGATAGTTCCCCTTATCCGTAAGGATATTGGTATCTTTAATTTGAATATTCTTCTGAAATAGCCTTATTGCATCCGCTACACTCCTATTATCAAGCATCACATCTTCATTTTCTACTATTACAGCATTATTACCAGCACGAATTACATCTTTAGTTGAAATAACAAAAGAATTCATTGTTTTATGGTCCGTTTCAATTACTAAATAATCAACCGTACCTTTTTCTGCATTAACTAAGTAATTACACACGTTACCGACTTTTTCCGCAGTCGCCAAACTAATGACCGTTAATCCGATAAGTGTATCTGTTTTTTTCATAGTTTTACTCCTTTACCGATTTTTTATCTATACTTCTATTTTAGCTATATTGTAACAATATTCAATAGTTTTTTACAAATTTTTATATATATTCAGCCATGAGGAGTAAATGTTTTTTATAAAATACAAGGAGATGTGATTATCTACAATTCATAATCACATCAATAAGTTTCCCATTTTTCTTAGCTTTTTCGATGGTATCTACATTAATCAAATCTCCTGTCTTTGCAATTACCTTGCCAGTATCTGTAATAATATCTTTGGTAATAGTTTTACCTGTTAAAAACTCTATTTGCTTTTGTTCAAAAATACCATCTAATTTTTTGTTTCTCTCTAAATCTACAGGGCTACCAGCATCTTGCATCTTTTTCATAATACGGCTCATAAAACCGTCTTCTTCCTCTTCTTCTTTGCCAATGCTATAAAACACTTCATTAGGAAGTTCCTCTAAACCCAAATCAACATCTACGTCTTCACTTTCACTGTGAAAACCAAATTCAATCTTTGACTCTTCATCTTCAAAATCTAATATGTCTTCATCAAGATTAATAGGATCATCCATTTGTTCTTCATCCATCATATCCTCATCCATATCTATGTAGAAGAATTCTTTCTCAGATAACTTTTCTGTTTCTTCTTCATCATATGTATCACTCATAATATCTAAGGAACTTGAAATATCATCATCATCTATATCGATAGTAGTAACTTCTTCTGCTAGTTCTGTAGCAACTAGCTCTGATTCTTCAACTGTTTCTTCTTCTAGTCCTGTCTCATCTACTTCTTCAATTAGCCCTTCATCGGTTTCTTCTTCGTCAACTAATATTTCTACTTCTTCCGCTGCTAGTTCTTCTGGTTCTGTTTCTGCTACTACTTCTTCTATCTCTTCTATTACTTCCTCTTCTTCTATCTCTTCTATTTCTTCCTCTTCTTCTATCTCCTCTGCTACTACAAATTCCTCTACTGCTTCTGCTGCCTCTGCCGCTTCTTCTGCTGCTGCTTCTGCTTCTTCTACTGCTTCATCTATTTCTTCTTCATCTTCTAACTCTACAGACTTTTCAGCTGCCACTTCTGCTTCTGCGGCAGCAATTGCTTCTGCTATTGCTGCTTTAACTGATTCTATTTCAGCTTCTCTGATTTCACCTATACTCTCTTCTTCTGTTATAGGATCATCTCCAAAAGCTTCTTCCTCAAAAGACATTGTCGACGTAGCTTCTTGCTCTTTTTCTAGGAATTCATCTTCAAGTCTTTCATCTTCATCCATTGAAAACTCTAGAGCTTCTGCCGAACTTACAATGCCTTCTTCATCGGATCTATGAAAAAACTTGATGTTTCATCTGATATTAAATCTTCTTCTGAATCTAATATCTTTTCTTCGACATCTTCTGCAACAACAATCAAGTTTTTACCAAAAGTAATTACATCTTTTCTAAGTATTATTTTTACTTCATTAGAATTTCCTTCTTCTATAAACTCTAGTGCAGAAATATTGAAATCATCATCAACAAAAAAGTCCCCACTTTTTCCAATTAAATTGCCATTCTTAGTTAATATACTTGTATTTTTAATTTGAACATTTTTTTGAAGCAATTCAATTGCATCTGGTACACTACTTATATCAATCATAACACCTTCACTATCAATGGTAGTAGCATACTCTCCTACCCCGATAATATCTCTTGTAGAAATTACTAATGAACTGATGGCTTTGTCTCCTGTTTCAACTAAAATATAGTCAACAGTACCATCATTTCCGTTAACAATTAAATTGTTAACTTTTCCTACATTTTCAGCAGTAGATATGCTAATAATTGGTAAGCCTAGGATTGCCTTCGTTTTTTTCATAATATTACCCCTTTACTAAATATTTGTCCATAATCATATTCTACCTATAATTAACTAACTATTCAATAGTTTTTTATAAAAAAAAGTCCGAAGTATCGGACATTTTTTTATTATCATTTATTATCTTTTATTATTATTTTAACCTTTTAGTCTTTTTAACTCTTTAATCTTTTAACCTCTTTAATCTTTTAACCTCTTTAATCTTTTAACCTCTTTAATCTTTTTAATCTTTTTAATCTTTTTAAATCCTTATTATTTTTTATTACCTCATATCTTTATAGTCATCTTTCATTGGCATTAATGCCCAACAAACAAGATAAACTATAATTCCCGGAACAATACTCATCATTAAACACACTAGAACCCATAAAATCCTTACTAAAGTCGAATCAAGATCAAAATATTCTGCAATACCCCCGCAAACTCCTGCTAATTTTTTATCTCTATTTGACAAACATAATTTTTTCTGCATATAATACCTCCTTTGCATCACAATTATTTATTAACTTACTTACGAGATTTATATACATATATACGTACTATTTAAATTAAAGTTTGTTAATAATAATTTTTTATTTTATTCTTCCTTTATAATCCATTGTTTAAATATATTCCATATTTCTTCCTTTCCTTGTTTTGTTACAGATGAAAAGGGAATTAATATATCATTATTATCCATAGCAAGTTCTTTACGGATAATAGATAAATTCTTTTGGACTTGACTTCTTTTTATTTTATCCATCTTAGTAGCTACCACTAATATATTACTTTGATAATGTCGAAGCCATTCATACATAACCTTGTCATTTTCTCCTGGTTTGTGTCTAATATCTACTAATAAAACTACTTGTTTTAACTGTTCTCTATTTATTAAGTAGCTTTCAATAAATTTTCCCCATCTTTCTCTTTCCTTTAAAGAAACTTTTGCATAACCATATCCAGGTAAGTCTACAAAATATAAAAGCTCTTCAACATTATAAAAATTAATAGTTTGTGTTTTACCCGGCTGAGCACTAGTTCTAGCTAAGGCTTTTCGATTAATCAATGTATTAATCAAGGAGGACTTACCTACATTAGACTTACCTGCAAAAGCTATTTCATTTAAATTGCTTACAGGAAATTGACTAGAATTTCCACATACATATTCCAACTTTACATTATTAACTTCCATATTTCCTCCTTTATTTACAAATGGTTTTATCAAATTGGATGAACTATCTCATTAGCTTCTTCTGTCTTAAAGATATCTTCTGAAATATTAAATTCATCCTTATTAGCTTTTTCCTTTTTATTAATTTGATTAACAAGAGCATGAAGCAAAACTTCATCCATCGATTTTACGAGTACAAAATCCATATCTTCTTTTACTGAATCAGGCAGATCTGATAAATCTATTTCATTTTCAGCAGGAAGAATTACTTTTTTGATTCCTGCTAGTTTGGCTGCCAGTATTTTTTCTTTTAAGCCTCCAACAGGTAAAACTCTTCCCCTTAGAGTGATTTCTCCTGTCATTGCAACATAATTATTTATTGGAATATTGCTAAGAGCTGATATCATAGCAGTTGCCATAGTAATTCCTGCTGAAGGACCGTCTTTAGGCACAGCCCCTTCAGGGATATGAATATGAATATCCTTGTTTTTATAAAAATTAGGATCAATCCCTAATTCATCTGCTTTGGAACGGATATAACTAATAGCAGCTTTTGCTGATTCTTTCATAACATCCCCTAATTGGCCAGTTAATTCAAACTTCCCTGTCCCTTTCATAGTATTCACTTCAATAGAAAGGGTATCTCCTCCAACAGAAGTCCAAGCAAGGCCTCTTGCTATACCTACTTCGGCTTCTGCAATAATCTTGTTTAATCTGTACTTTTTCTTTCCTAAATATTTTTCTAAATTATATTCAGTAATACGCACATATTTTTTATTTTCTTCAATTATTTCTTTAGCTGCTTTTCTACACAATTGCCCTATAGTTCTTTCTAATTGTCTAACTCCTGCTTCTTTTGTATAATAGGTAATTATAGTTTTTATAGCTTTTTTGTCTATTCTAAGTTGAGATTTCTTCATCCCATGCTTTCTTAACTGTTTGTCTATTAAATGATTATATGCTATATGAAACTTTTCTTCTGCTGTATAACCTGATATTCTTATAACTTCCATTCTATCTAATAAAGGCCTTGGAATTGTATCAAGAGTATTGGCTGTGGTCAAAAATAAAATATTAGATAAATCAAAAGGAATATCTATATAGTGGTCTACAAAAGAAAAGTTTTGCTCAGAATCTAAGACTTCCAATAATGCTGCAGCAGGATCTCCTCGAAAATCACTACTCATCTTATCTATTTCATCTAGAAGCATTAAAGGATTTTTGCTTTTGGCATTTTTTAAGCCTTGAATTATCTTTCCTGGTAATGCACCTACATAAGTTCTACGATGACCCCTAATTTCTGCCTCATCTCTTACTCCACCTAAAGAAATCCTAACATATTTTCTATTAAGAGCCTTTGCAATTGAATGGGCTATAGATGTCTTACCTACTCCAGGAGGACCAACTAAACAAATAATTGGACTATCTACCTTAGGCGAAAGCTCTCTTATGGATAAAAATTCCAATATTCTTTCTTTAACTTTTTCTAATCCATAATGATCCTTTTCTAATATCTTTTCAGCTCTTTTTATACTGCGAGATTCCTTAGTTTCTTTTGTCCAAGGAAGATCCAACAACCATTGTATATAATTCCTTACAACAACACTTTCTGCAGAACTTGTAGGAATCTTTAACATTCTTTCAAGTTCTTTTTCAATTCTTTCTCTTACATCTTGGGGAGGCTTAATCTTTTGGAGTTTTTCTCTATACTCATTCACCTCACCTTGGATTCCATCTTTATCTCCAAGTTCATCTTGAATTATTTTTAACTGTTCTCTAAGATAATATTCCCTTTGAGACTTATCAATATTTTTCTTAACCTTTTCTAATATTTCTTTTTGTACCTGCATTATTTCAATTTCAGATTTTAGTATTTCGATTAACATTATTAATCTGTCTTTTTCATCAAACTCACTTAAAATCTGTTGTTTTACTTCTAATTTTAATTGTATGTTTGAGCAAATAGCATCAGCCATTTCTCCTGGCTTATCCATTGAAATAATGTTATTAACCGTATCAGAAGAAAGTCGGTTATTTAACTTGGCATAATCTTCAAATGTTTCTGCAGCTAATCTTACAAGGGCTTTAGTAGTTACCTTGCCATTATTGGCTTTTTTATCAGTATCTTCTTTTTCTATATACACCAAGAAGAAAGGTTCCTTTTGCTTAAAACTTATTATTCTTCCTCTTTTGTCTCCCTCTACCAAAACACGGATAGTATTATTAGGTAGTTTTAATATCTGCTTAATATTAGAAATTGTACCAACAGAATATATGTCATCTATATTGGGATCTTCAATTTCAGCATCTTTTTGAGCAACTAAAAAAATAGGCTCCCCTTTTATCATGGATTCTTCCAAAGCTTTAATAGACTTTGGACGAGCCACATCAAAATGTAAAATCATGTTAGGAAAAACTGTAAGCCCTCTTAAGGCTACTAAAGGAATTTGAATTATATTATCATTTTTTCTTGTCATATTTTCACCTCATATCTAGTGTCTATATGTAATTATCCTTATTTTATCGATACTTGTCAAATTAATATTATTTATTAATAACAATACTCCTATATCTCTACCACCCACCTCTAAGCTTAAAAAAAAGAGACGTCTTTTCTTCTACGCCTCCTTTAAACTATATCAGTTTTTACATTGTCATTTAATTTTTCCATATAAACATATTGTAGATTTGGAGTTATTTCTTTAACTTGAAATTCTTTATAGCCTAACTTTTTATACAGGTTAATGTTTCTAATGCTTTTATGGCCAGTAAAAATTTCGTACCTCTTACAATCATTAAAAATAGATTCTATTTCACAAATTAGCCTAGTCCCTATTCCTTGCCTTTGAAATTTTGGATGTACCACAAGTCTTCCTATATGACAAGTATCCCCTTCTTTATAAGCCCTTACTGAACCAATAATAACTCCATTTATAATCGCCTTTAAAAAGAAATATGCGGAAAACTCATATTCAATTTCATCTAAGGTTTCAACTAATGGGAGCATATTAAAATCACCGTATATTTCCGCTTCGCTAATATACGCCTGTTTTTGAAGCAAAAGAATTTCTACCAAATCTTTTATCTGTGCCTGCTCAATAACCAGAATATTACCCCCTGTCTAATTATTCATATGCTAAAAACCAATGAAAAACAATTCTCATTGGTTTTATATGCTAAAGATTATATCATATTTAAATTTACATTCTCAACATATAATTAAAAATTTATAACAATATCTCTTGTTTAATTATTATTATGAGCTTTTTTTGTTTAATTCTAATTATCAAAAGATAAAAAATTACATACCTTGTGCCGTTAATACATCTCCTGTTTTTGTTTTTACTACGATATCATCTTTTGTTTTTTCAAATACCTGTTCAATAACTTCTTCAATATTCTTTACAGCTATTACTTCTATACCATAACTTTCAAAAGTCTCTTGCCAATTATCTAAAGGAATAAATACCTTTTCAATCCCTGCTTCTTTAGCTGCATTAATTTTTGCATGAACTCCGCCTACAGGGTGAATATTTCCCCGAATAGATATTTCACCTGTCATTGCTATTTTGTTGGATATAGGTTTGTTAAATATAGCAGAGTATACAGCAATAAAAATTGCAATTCCTGCTGAAGGTCCATCTATAGGAATCCCACCAGGAAAATTAATATGGATGTCGTAATCTTTATAAGGGATATTTAGAAGGCTTTTCATTACTGTTAGTACATTTTCAACAGAACCTTTAGCAGTACTAGTTCTCTTCATCTTGCCGTTATTTTTATTGAATTCTTCTTCTTCAATTATACCCGTCACTGTTAAAGTTCCTTTTGATTTTTCTTCTGCTTTTTGAGCGGTAACTTCTATTTCTAATAAAGCTCCCATTCGGATACCATATACTGCAAGACCGTTAACACAACCTATTGTTTTTTCTGAAGATGTCTTTTTATCTAATCTTTTACTATATTGACCACATTCTATTACCCATTCAATATCTTTGATAGTAATGTCTTTTCTATTTTCTATAGTTGCTATGCATCCGGCTGTTTGCAAAATATTAACTGCATCCCGTCCATTATTTGCATAATCAGCTATTAGTTCTGAAANACCTTCATCTAAATCAAATGCTCCTTTTTTAGCTGCATTTTTTACAATTTGTTCTACATTTTCTTTGGTTAAAGGCTGAAAAAACACTTCTGTACATCTTGAGCGAATTGCAGGAGGAATTTCCTCAGGAGTTCTAGTTGTAGCTCCTATTAATCTAAAGTCAGCTGGAAGACCATTTTGAAAAATATCATGTATATGACTTGGTATACTAGGGTCTTCAGAAGAATAATATGCACTTTCTAAATATACTTTCCTGTCTTCTAAAACCTTTAAAAGTTTATTCATTTGTATAGGATGAAGTTCACCTATCTCATCTATAAACAATACTCCACCATGGGCCTTGGTTACTGCTCCTGGCTTAGGTTGGGGTATTCCTGCACTTCCGTATGCCCCTGCTCCTTGATAAATAGGGTCATGTACAGAACCTATTAAAGGGTCCGCAATACCCCTTTCATCAAATCTAAGGGTTGTTGCATCCAGCTCAATGAAGGGAGCAGTTTCACTAAAGGGAGATAGAGTAATCTTTTTTGCTTCATTTAATGCAACTCTGGCAGCAGCCGTCTTTCCTATTCCTGGCGGACCATATATTAGTACATGTTGAGGATTGGGTCCACACAAGGCTGCTTTTAATGCTCTTAAACCATCGTCTTGACCTATAATTTCCTTAAAAGAGTTAGGGCGGGTTTTTTCCGATAATGGTTCAGTTAGGTGGATTAATCTTAAATTCTTTAATTTTTCTAGTTCTTTCTTTGATTCTTTACCTATAGATATCTTAGTTGTCTGCTGATTTTTTAAAAGAACTAAAAAGTAAACTCCAATTATTACAGAAAACACAAATTGAATGATAATTAATACATTGCTCACTTAATGGCCTCCTATCGTGCATCAATACTATAGTTTTAGTATGTACAATAGAAAGCTTTTTATTACAAGCATAAAAGAAAAGATGCACTTAATGCATCTTTTTTTATGCTGTTTCTCCTCTTTTAGTTCTTTTCTTTCTTTTCTTTTTTATTGGCTGCTTATTTTCATTAATAATTAATTCAGGCATTTCTTTCTTTTCTACAGTAGTTTTTGTAATAATGCACTTTTCTACATTTTTTGTAGAAGGTATTTCATACATTACATCAGTCATCATATCTTCTATAATTGCTCTTAAGCCCCTAGCTCCTGTTTCTCTTTCTATTGCTTTTTTAGCAATTAATTTTAGGGCATCTTCTTCAAACTCAAGAATAACATCATCCATTTCGAACAATTTTTTATATTGCTTGATTAGGGCATTTTTAGGCTCAGTCAATATTTGTACAAGAGCACCCTCATCTAAGCTGTTTAATGAAACTATAACAGGAACACGACCTATAAATTCTGGAATCAAACCATATTTAAGCAAATCTTGAGGTAATAGCTGAGTTAAGATTTCTCCAATGTTTTTTTCTTTTTTGCTTTTCACATCAGCACCAAAACCCATACCGCTTTTACCAATACGCTTTTCAATAATTTTATCGATTCCGTCAAATGCTCCTCCACATATAAATAAAATATTAGTTGTATCTATTTGAATAAATTCTTGATGAGGATGTTTTCTTCCACCTTGTGGGGGAACAGATGCTACTGTACCTTCTAATATTTTAAGAAGTGCCTGTTGAACACCTTCTCCGCTTACATCCCTTGTAATAGAAGGATTATCAGATTTTCTAGCTATCTTATCTATCTCATCAATATAAATAATCCCTTGCTCAGCTCTTTCAATATCATAATCTGCAGCTTGAATAAGCTTAAGTAGAATATTTTCAACGTCTTCTCCTACGTATCCTGCTTCAGTTAAGGAAGTTGCATCCGCTATTGCAAAAGGCACATTCATCATTCTTGCTAAAGTTTGTGCTAATAAAGTTTTACCAGAACCAGTAGGTCCAAGCATTAAAATATTACTCTTTTGTAATTCCACATCATCATCATAAGTATCATCTGAATAAATTCTCTTATAATGATTGTAAACTGCAACAGCAAGAGATTTTTTAGCTCTTTCCTGTCCTATAACATATTCATCTAAAGTAGCTTTAATCTCTTTTGGTGTTGGGATGCTTGAAAACTCGTTAGTACTAGGGAGCTCATTAAATTCTTCCTCTATTATTTCAAAGCATAATTCTATACATTCATCACATATATATACTCCCGGTCCGGCAATTAATCTTCTGACTTGTTCTTGAGTCTTCCCGCAAAAAGAACACTTAAGCTGCTTCTTATCTTCAAATCTGCCAGCCATATACTCACCTCTTATCGATTTCCTTCCTTGAAGTTATAATTTCATCTATCAAACCATATGCTTTTGCTTCTTCAGCAGTCATAAAATAATCTCTTTCAACGTCTTTTTCTATCTTTTCTAGAGGTTGGCCGGTATTTTCACTTAACATTTCATTCATTCGTTTTTTAATTCTTAAAATATGCTCTGCATGAATTTGAATATCTGTAGCCTGACCTCTTGTTCCACCAAGTGGCTGATGAATCATTACCTCTGCATTAGGAACTGCAAATCTTTTTCCTTTTGCTCCACCACTTAATAAAAAAGCACCCATACTTGCAGCCATTCCAATACAAATAGTAGATACATCAGCTTTTATATAATTCATTGTATCATAAATAGCCATTCCAGCAGTAATTGACCCACCAGGGCTATTAATATATAGATGAATATCCTTATCAGGATCTTCTGCTTCTAAAAACAAAAGTTGTGCAACTACTAAATTAGCAGTAATATTATTTACTTCTTCCCCAAGAAATATTATTCTATCCTTCAAAAGTCTGGAATATATGTCATAAGATCTTTCACCTCTATTTGTTTGTTCAACAACTATAGGTACTAAACTCATAGATATTCCTCCTTTTCCTTTTAATATTATTATAATCTATTACTTTTCTACTGAATTATTAACTACTAAGTCAACAGCTTTAAGATTTTTAATGTCTTCTTTTAAAGCTTCTGTTCCTTCTTCTCCCATGCTTTCTTTAATTTTATCTACTTCCATATTATATTTTTCTGCTAGCTTTTTAAATTCTTCTTCTAATTCTTCTTCTGTTGCTTCTATATTTTCAGCTTTGACAATTTGCTCTAAAACTAAACCTAGTTTTACTTGAAACTCTGCATCTGAACGGAAATTATCCTTTAAAGAATCTAAGGTTTGATTAGTAAACTGTAGATATTGCTCAAGGGGAAGACCTTGATATCTCATTCTCATTTCAAAATCTTGAAGCATTTGTTCAAGTTTGTTTTCTATCATAACTTCTGGTACATCCATTTCAGCATTAGCTATTACCTTTTCTAGCACACTTCTTTCTTTTTCATTCTTTGCTCTTCTTTCTTTTTGTTCTAACAGTTTTTCCTTAATGTCTTGTTTGTATTCATCCAATGTGTCAAATTCAGAAACATCTTTAGCAAATTCATCATCTAGTTCAGGAAGTTCTTTTTCCTTTATCTCTTTTACTTCTACTTTGAATAATGCAGCTTTTCCTGCTAAAGATTTTTGAGCATAATCTTCTGGGAAGGTAACATTAACCTCTACATTTTCTCCTGGATTTTTCCCAATTAATTGCTCCTCAAAATTATCTATGAAAGTATGAGAACCTATTTTAAGTGAGAAATCTGTTGCTTTTCCACCTTCAAAAGCTTCTCCATCAACAAAACCTTCAAAATCAATAATTACTTCATCTCCATCTTTAACTGGTCTGTCAGTTACACTAAAAATACGCGAATTCTTTTCTTGAACTTTTCTTAATTCTTCCTCAATTTCTTCGTCTTTAACTTCAACTTCTATTTTAGCTACTTCTATATCTTTATATTGACCCAACTTTACTTCAGGTTTAATTGTTACAAGTGCAGTAAATACTAAATTTTGTCCTTTTTCAATTTTTTCAACATCAAATTCAGGTCTTGACACTACATCTAAATTATGTTCTTTTATTGCTTTTTCATATTCATCAGGAATCACATAATTAACTGCATCTTCGTAAAAAATTTCCGGACCATATGCTTTTTCTACTAAATTTCTTGGAGCCTTTCCTTTACGAAATCCAGGAATAGAAATATGTTTTTTATTTTTATTGAAAGCATATTTCATGCCTTCTTCAAATTTTTCAGCCGATACCTCGATTGTTAATTTTACTTGATTATTTTCTAATCTTTCTAATTGTGAATTCATATTATTTGTCCTCCTTAAACAGTATTATAATCTATGTACACTCAACAATGTGTATCCATAGTTTTCTTAGTATAAAATAATAAATATAGAGAAGCAAAAGTATTAATAATTAACATGTAAACTGCTTCTCTCAATTCTCTCAACAAATATTAAAAAGTACTCATTTATTTTAATAATTGTAAGCATAACCATCTTAAAATTATACCATATAATATCATTTAAATCTACTATTTGCTTTAATTTTGATTTTCTTAACATTAGCATTATATCTAAATAAAAAATTAACGTCAAGATAATCAAAGTATTTCTCTTAAATATAATAAATAATCTTATTTTATAAAAATAAAATTTATGAAAATAAAAAATTCCTTTTGAATATACTCATAATAAATATTATTATTGCAATTTTATATCTTTTAGATTATAATTTACAAGGTTAGCAATAACAGTCATCTGTTTAAATAGTTATCATTAATAATTTAGACGGAGTAAGGTGAGAAAATGAGCAGAGTAAAAAATTGTTTAGCCATTATTTTAACAATTATTATTAGTTTATCCTCAATAGGATGTGGTAAAACAAAAGAACTAACATTAGGTGAATTACAAGGCAATACTTATAGTAATAGCTATTTTGGAATATCAATGAATATTCCCGAAGGTTGGGAAATTCAAAGTGATGAATTTGTAAAAGAAATGATGGAAATAGGAAAAGAGACCCTAGCAGGAGATGATGAAGCAAAAAAAGCTGCATTAAATCTTGCAGAGCAAAATGTATTATCATTCTTTATGACACTAAAATACCCAAATGATGGTACACAACCTATAAATCCTAATGTAGTTTGTAATGCTGAAAAACTTTCTGTTTTATCTAATGTAAAAAATGAAACTGAATATTTAGAATCAACTAAAAAACAATTAGAAAACGTAGTTGAAATACCATATGAATTTAATAAAGATATCTATACCGAAAATCTTGGTGGGCAAGATTTCTATGTGCTAGAATCAACAATTAATATAGGTGAGTATTCTATTACTCAAAAATATTACACTAAAATCATCAACAAGTATGCATTTAATATTCTTGTTCTATATACTGAAGATGAAGGAAAAGAAGAAATCAATCAAATGCTACAAAGTGTAAAATTTGAATAAAACATCTATTAGGGATGTCTGTTATTATAACCATTCTATTTTTAAAATATGAAAAAGATGACATATTGTGTTTATGTCATCTTTTTTTATATTTATTTATTGAAGATTATTTGTATTTCCAGCCATTTGTTGTTCTTGTTTTTCAATCATTTTTTTAACCATATATCCGCCTACATAACCAGCTTGAGCAGAAGTTAAATCTCCATTATAACCTTGTTTTAAAGGTACTCCAATTTCATTAGCTACTTCAAATTTAAATTTATCTAACGCTGCTCTTGCTTCAGGAACTGCTTTTCTTCTAGTATTTGTATTATTATTGGCCATTTTTTTCACCTCCATGATAATATTATCCCTATTTTTTAAAAAAATATTAGTTTTTTTGTTGGAATATAGAACCATTCCCATAAAATAATATAATAATCCAACTATTACACATGAAATAAACAAGCCAATTTGTTATAATTAAAAACGACAATTCTTTTTTACATCAAGGAGGCACTAATAATGGATTCATCTTATTCATACCAATTCTATGAATATTCATTTCTACAGGTATATCAAGAAAATATTGAAATAAAACTTCAACAAATCGATCTTTTCCTCAAAACAACGCCTGAAAAGCTTAATATTGAAAATACTATTGATTTATTAGATATAAGTAAGGAAGAAATACAACAACTGATGATTAAATATAATATTGATTCTATCAATCCCAGTTCTTTTTTTATTATTATGGTTTTGGGAAGTAGTTATATCTGTGGCCTCTTAAGGCGTCAATTGCAAAGAGGACATAAAGAAGTTTATTCTAAAGAAGATATAGCCTATATATATCAAATTAATCCTGAAAAAATTGATATAGCTTTAGATAAATCCCAAATAAACGAAATTACATCAGAAAATTTAAAACAACTATTTAAATACATACCTGTTTGCATAGTAGAATAATTTTTCTATTTAAAATATAATATTGAAATATAATCCTTCTATATATATAATATATTGTAAAAATATTGTTATTGAGGGAGGATGTAATGATATTATGAAAAGATTGTTATTTTTGCCAGTGTGTTTTATTGTTATTATGTTAAACATAGTCGGATGTTCAAATTCAACTAACAAGATTTCAGGTAAACTTAAAGGGAATAAATATACAAATGAACACTTTGGAATAACAATAGAATTTCCTAAGGAATGGGATGTCCTTAAAAATAAAAAACCTGCAGTAATTACAATGATGGAAAACAGATTACCCAAAAGTGCTACAGAAAATAATATAGACATCTTTTCTGCAATATGTCCTGGTGCTAGTGAATCTCCTAGCCTTACTCCAGCAATACATGTTTATCTTGAAGAGCTAACAGAAGATATAGAGAGTGAAAAAGAATACTTAACAAAACTCAAAAATAAGGTTGGATTTCAAAGCATTCTTACATATAAATTTGATAAGGATGTTGATACTGTAGAAATTGATGGAAAAGATATCCATGTTATAAATGCAACTATTACCGATCCTTCTTTTATGAACCAACAACAATATTACGCCATATTAGATGATGATTATGCTTTTGTTATAACTGTTATGTATTTTGGTGACGATGAAAAAGAAAAGATAGATGAATTATTAGAACACATTTCTTTCGATGAATAATAAATAAAATACTTTTAATCTTAACTATATAATAAATAAGTGCTATATAATTATTTAAACTAAATAATCATATAGCACTTTTATTTGTTTCATATCTCATTTTCAACTTCTTTCCAGTAATGACATGCAACAAAATGATTTTCTTTTACTTCTTCTAATTTTGGTCTTTCATTTTTACATTTTTCTTTTGCCATAGGACAACGATCAGCAAATTTACAACCTTTTGGTGGATTAATTGGACTTGGCACATCTCCTTCTAAAACAATTCTTTCTCTTTTTCTTTGTACTTGTGGGTCTGGAATAGGAATAGCAGATAAAAGTGCCTTTGTATAAGGATGAAGGGGGTTTTCATATAATTCATTACTATTAGCCAATTCCATCATAGATCCTAAATACATTACGGCTACCCTGTCTGAAATATATCTCACCATAGACAAATCATGGGCAATAAATAAATAGGTCAGACCCATTTTTTCTTGCAAGTCTTTTAAAAGATTTACCACTTGTGCTTGAATAGATACGTCCAAGGCTGAAATAGGTTCATCACATACTATAAATTCGGGGTCAAGTGCCAAAGCCCTGGCAATCCCTATTCTTTGTCTTTGTCCACCACTAAATTCATGAGGGAAACGATTGGCATGCTCTTTATTTAAGCCAACTAGTTCAAGAAGCTCATGAATGCGATTCATTCTTTCTTGTCCACTTGATAATTTGTGTATATCAATTCCTTCTCCAATAATGTTAGATACAAGCATTCTGGGATTTAAAGAAGCATATGGGTCTTGAAATATCAGCTGTGCCTTTTTTGTAAAATCCTTAGCTTCCTTCCCTTTAAGTTTATATATATTTGAACCTTTATATTCTACAGTTCCTGATGTCGCATGATAAATATTTAATATAGTTCTACCAATTGTAGATTTACCACATCCTGATTCACCTACAAGACCTAAAGTCTCCCCTTTATAAATGTCAAAAGAAACATCATCTACTGCTTTTAAATAAACGTTCTTATCTATATTAAAGTACTTTTTTAGATTTCTTACTTTTATTAGGATTTCTTTATCATTTTTCATTACTTTGCACCTCCTTCTTTTGAAGGCTTTTTGCTATTTGTGTAGGATTATCTACTTTAGGAGCAAATTCATGATTTAACCAACATGCTGAGTGTTGATTTTCTTCTATTTCAAATTTTGGAGGCATTTTCTTTCTACATATTTCCATTGCATATTCACATCTGTCAGCAAAAGGACAGCCTTGTGGAGGAGCAAATAAATCTGGTGGGGTTCCTTCAATAGAATCCAACCTACCGTCTTCCTTTTTTATATCAAGTCTAGGAACAGAATTTAACAAGCCCCAAGTATAAGGATGCCTGGATTTATAAAATATTTGGTCTGTACTTCCACTCTCTACTATTTTACCACCATACATTACTATTATCCTTTGTGCAGAATGAGCCACAACTCCTAAATCATGAGTAATTAATATGATGGAAGTATTTATTTTATCTTGTAAATCCTTCATCAAATCTAATATCTGAGCTTGAATAGTTACATCAAGTGCAGTAGTGGGCTCATCAGCAATCAGTATTTGAGGATTACATACCAATGCTATAGCTATCATAACTCTTTGTCTCATACCACCAGAAAACTGGTGAGGATATTCATCAAATCTTTTTTCCGGATTTGGAATTTGAACCATCCTAAGCATTTCTAAAGCAGTTTCCCTTGCTTTTGAACCTTTTACCTTTTGGTGCTTAATGAGGGCTTCCATAATTTGCTTACCTACAGTCATAGTTGGATTAAGAGAAGTCATTGGGTCTTGGAAAATCATCCCAATCTTACTTCCTCTAATCTCTTGCATTTCTTTTTCTTTTTTATTTAATATGTTTTCTCCATAAAATAGTATTTCTCCACCTTTATATCTTGCAGGAGGTTCGGGATTAAGACGCATTAAAGACTTTGCTGTAACGGATTTTCCGGAACCGGATTCTCCAACAATAGCTAAAGTTTCGCCTTCATAAAGATTAAAAGAAACATCTCTTACTGCTTGTACTTCCCCGGCATAAGTATCAAAAGATACTTCAAGATTCCTAACTTCTAAAATTTTTTTCATACGTGACTCACCTCCTATTTTCTAAGTCTTGGGTCTAGAGCATCTCTTAAACCATCTCCTAATAAATTAAAAGCAAACATTGTTAAGCTTATAGCAATTGCTGGTATTAATAATTGGTGTGGGAATTGCCTAAATATCTTTGCTCCTTGATTTGCAAGGGAACCCCAAGAAGCATAAGGTACTGGAACCCCTAAACCAATAAAGCTTAAAAATGCTTCAGCAAAAATCATTTTAGGAATCATCATTGTCATATTAACAATAATAGGTCCCATTGCATTTGGGATTAGATGTTGAAAGACAATCTTTTTCGTACTTGCTCCTAAGGTTTTTGCCGCAACAACATATTCTGAATGTTTTAATCTCATAACTTCTCCGCGAACTATTCTAGCTGTTCCCATCCAGCCTGTTACAATTAATACAATACTAATTGGCTTAATTCCTGGGTCCATAACTGTCAACAATAAGATAGTATATAACATATCGGGAACAGTCATTAATATTTCAACAATTCTCATTAAAATATCATCTATTCTACCACCAATATAGCCTGAAATTCCTCCGTAAATAATTCCGAAAACAGAAGTAATGAATACAGAAATAAAGGCAATAAAGAAAGAAATCCTTCCACCTTCCCAAAGCCTAGTAAATAAATCCCGTCCAAATTCATCAGTGCCAAACCAGTGAGTTGAGTTAAACCACTTTTGTCCCACTGTTTTTATAACTAAGCTGTTACCCTTCTTTTCAAAACTAATTCCTCTAAAATCAGGATCTTCATTAAGAAGTCTTTGACCCTCATTGTTTAATTTTTCTATTATACTATTCCATGTGTCAGTGCTGCTTACTTCTATCATCAATTCATATTCTTTCTTGTCTCCCTGCCAGGATTCATCTGCTGCATTTCCTATTTTAAATCCTATTTTACCAGGAGATTTAAGACGAACGTTTTTAAAAGTTGTTTTGTTTTTACGATAATTAGGCACATGCTTATCATAATCAAAAACATCATTTGCTAACAATGAAATACTTCTTGCATTACTCATAATTGGAGTTTGATTTTGTTCTGCTAAATTTTGACTTTCATAGGTATGGCCATACAAGTTTTTTGTGATAATAGGGCCTATAATTGACATAGTTATTAAAACAAGCAATATCCAAAAAGAAAGCATGGCAACTTTATTTTTCTTAAGTCTTCTATAGGCATCTTGCCAATAAGATAAACTGGGCCGTTTTATTTCTTGTGATGCCTTTAAATTTTTACCTATATGCTTAAATTCATTTTTATCAAATTCCGTATTCATTATCTATTTCCCTCCTTTCCCGGAAATTCTAAGTCTTGGATCAATAAAGCCGTACAAGATATCTACAACTAAAATGGAAAGAATAATAAGAGCAGCATAAAAAATCGTAATTCCCATAATCATAGGATAATCTTGCTCTGTTATAGTAGATACAAAATATTCCCCTAATCCGGCAACTGCAAAAATCTTTTCTACAACAATAGACCCTGTAATTAATGCTGCAAATAAGGGACCCAAAATTGTAATAATAGGCATAACTGCATTTCTTAAAACATGCCTTAGGACAATTTGTAATTTTGAAAGCCCTTTAGCTTTTGCTGTACTAATGTAATCTTGTCCTAGCACTTCTAAAGTAGTTGTCCTCATTAACCTAGAAATAGTCGCCAAAGAACTCATTGCTAAAGTTAAAGAGGGTAGAAAAAGGGATATTTGTGTTTTGTCAACCGTAACTGGAAACCATCCTAGTTTTACACCAAAAAAGTATGCCAAAATAGGTCCTAATATAATGGATGGTATAGATACCCCTACAATGGCTATAATAATCGAAAGATAATCCAAAGTTTTTTGATGATTAAGTGCAGCTATAACTCCTAAAATCAAGCCAAATACTACTGCAATAACTAAAGCTCTCCAACCTAAAGCAAAGGATTTGGGAAAACTTTCTGCAATTATGTCTGTAACAGAACGACCAGGATACTTAATAGATGTTCCTAAGTCTCCTTTTAATAAGTTTTTCATGTAAATTACATATTGTTCTGGAACTGGTTTATCTAAGCCGTACTTAACTCTTAAGGCTTGTCTAACCTCAGGCTTTAATTTAGGATCTGTAAAAGGGTCGTTTGGAAGTGCATGCATTAGGATGAATGTAAGTGTCGATATTACCCACAAAGTTGCAAAGGCCATCAAAAGTCGTTTTAGAATATACTTTAGCACATTGGTACCTCCTATCTATTTATATTTACTAAAAACATTCAAGCCTAATTATAATTAATAATCTTTATTTTAATATTAAGAAAGGTATATGTATATATACATATACCTTCCAATATAATATTGAATAAACTAATTACTTTTTATCTGCTTCTTTTGCTGCCATATCGATATCTGTCCAATAGAAATCTGTAGTTGCACCTACTCCTCTTATAACAACGCCAGTTACATACTTTTTAAATGTAAAGTGTACATTTCTAAAGTACTCAGGCACTATAACTGCATCTTCAATAATCAGCTTTTCTGCATCATACATATATTGAATACGTTTAGCAGGATCTTCTTCAACTTTTGCTGCTTGGATTAACTTATCATATTCTGGGTTATTATATCTTCCGTTATTGTTTGGATTAACTGATTCAAATAATTCTAAGAAAGTCATTGCATCAGGATAGTCAGGACCCCATCCTGCAGCACTCATTGCAAATTCACCATTTTGAAGTCTTGTTAATCTTTCTCCCCAAGGCAATGGAACAAGATTTACAGTGATGCCGATTTCTTTCCAATCTGCTTGGAATTTTTCAGCAACCTTTTGGTCAATATCTGAATCCCCAATGAGCATATCCAATGCAGGAAGTTCACTCATTCCTAATTCTTTAAGACCTCCATTTAAGAATTCTTTAGCCTTTTCTTTATTGTTATCTTCGAACAATTCCATGCCATTTTCTTCACGGAATGTTTTTTCAAGTCCTGGGAATGTCTTTGGAACAAACGCTAAAGCAGGCTCATCTCCAATATTAATTTTTTCTACAAATGAAGTTCTGTCCATTGCATACATTAATGCTTTACGGATATTTGCATTTTGAGTAATTGGGTTATCAAAATGGTTAAAGTCAATGTAGAATATACTAAAGTCTGAACGATTAATCATTGCTTGTAAATTTAACTCATCTAAAGTAGCCATATCTTCAAAATCTGGTACGTCTTTTGATTGAATTGCAGAACCATCTAAAGCACCAGTCTTAAGTAGATTTGTTCTTGTTTCTACTTCATTAACTATTTTTAAATTAATTACGTCAATATTAATATTGTCTTTGTTCCAATAATTTTCATTCTTTACTAGCTTAAAGTAATCTTTATGAACCCACTCTACTACTTTCCAAGGTCCATTAGCAAGTAAGCCTTCAGCCTCAATACCATATTTATTAGCAGCTGCTTGCTCATTATAGAAATCTTCTTTAACAGGAGCATATACTGCAAATGCTGTCAAGTTAGGGAAATATGGTGCTGGAACTGCAACTGTAATTTTAATAGTTGAATCTTCCGCTACCACTTTAACATTAGCCCATAATTCATCCTTTATAGTTTTATATTCTTCTAATTCTGCTTCAGTCATAGCTTCAATTCTTGCAGATTTTTCTTCGTCACTAAGGTTAGCAAAAGCTGCATCTTTTTCTGCTAAGAAGCTTGCCTTATCATATGCTGCATAGTCTCCTGCCCCTTCTATATAGTCAGCAATTAAGAAACTATAAGGTGCTGATGTATCTATACCCATTCTCCATGCAAAGAAGAAATCTTCTGCTGTAACTGTTGTTCCGTCTTCCCATTTTGCATCATCACGAAGTTCAAAAGTATAAGTATTAGTTGCTTCATCATAACTATATCCTTTAGCTACTCCGGGTTCTAAAGAAGAATCATCTTTACCAAATCTCATTAATCCTTCCATAAACATATTCTCAACCATTATATCTGGTTGTCCCCACATTTGTTGAGGATCCAAAGTTTGAGGTTCGGAAGATAAGTAATAATCTAATACTTTTTCTCCTTCATAGTCACCTTTTGTATTATCTTTATTTGTTTGTTCTTGAGCTTCTCCAACAGTTTGACCGTCATCTGAGCTACTACAACCAGTCATAGCAATAGAAAAGGTCATTACTACTGCTAGGCCCATGGCCCAAAATCTTTTTAAATTCATTATATAGTCCTCCTTCTAATTACTAGCTAATACTAAAAAACAAAGACTATTATATCACCTTTTATTTAGCTTTGCAATTTTTTATTCAACTTTCGCTTGGTATTAACGTAATACTTTTATCATAATCTTGTATAAAATGAATGAAATCTTGCATATTTTTTCTTATAATTCTTTTAATTAATGATTTTATTGATTCTTAATTTTTAGAAATACTAAATTAAAAGGTTTTTCTCGTGTACAAATAATTCCTTTCATAGAGTTTTACTATATATCATTCATTTGATAAAATATTTTTATTATAAACACACCTAAAATATAACAAATAAAAACATTTTTTTGCTATTTGTTATGTTAGTTTTTATTAGCTGTAAAAAATTATCTTTACAATTTGTATAATTAAAGCTTTTTAAATTATAAATTATGCAATATAATAAATATGAGATGATAGATTTAGCTTATTGTAAGATAGGAGGAATTCAATGTGGAAATAGAAAGAAAGTTTTTAGTTAAAGAATTACCAGATAACCTTCAATCGTATGAGAATCAAGAAATAATTCAAGGATATATTTCTATTGATCCTACTATTCGATTAAGAAAAAGTAACGATGAATACTTCCTTACTATTAAAAGTAAAGGACATTTAAAAAGAGAAGAAATGGAATTTCCATTAACAAAAGAACAATTTGAAAACCTATGGCCAAAAGTAGATTCTGCTACTATTTATAAAACAAGATACAATATCCCCTTAGAAAATAACTTAGTTGCAGAATTAGATGTTTATCATAAAAATTTAAATGGTCTATTAACTGTTGAGGTAGAATTTGAGTCAGAAAAGGCTTCAGAAAAATTTGTCCCTCCAGAATGGTTTGGAAAAGATGTGACTCATGATAGTAGATATAAGAATAATAACATTGCAGTATACGGAATACCAAAAGATTAAAAAAAGCTTCAAGACAAATGTCTTGAAGCTTTTTTTAAAAGTGCGGATGAAGGGAGTCGAACCCCCACGCCAAAGGCGCTAGATCCTAAGTCTAGTGCGTCTGCCAATTCCGCCACATCCGCAAATATGAGCTACCCGGGACTCGAACCCGGGACACCTGGATTAAAAGTCCAGTGCTCTACCGCCTGAGCTAGTAGCCCATATAACTGGGTAGGAAGGATTCGAACCTTCGCATGCAGGAGTCAAAGTCCTGTGCCTTACCGCTTGGCGACTACCCAACAATAAGGGTGAATAGTGGGATTTGAACCCACGGCCTCCAGGGCCACAACCTGGCGCTCTAACCAACTGAGCTATACCCACCGTATGATTAATATGGCGTGCCTGCAGGGATTCGAACCCCGGACACATGGCTTAGAAGGCCATTGCTCTATCCTGCTGAGCTACAGGCACACAAAAGCGGGTGATGGGAATCGAACCCACGTATCCAGCTTGGAAGGCTGGTGTTCTACCATTGAACTACACCCGCAAGCATCGGGGTGACAGGATTCGAACCTGCGACCCCTTGATCCCAAATCAAGTGCTCTAGCCAAACTGAGCCACACCCCGGAATGCCGACAACGATTATTATAACTGATGAGAAATTATTCGTCAATAGTTTTTTTAAAAAATCAGATTATCCTTAATCTGTCAATTGAATTTCTTTCATTAATAGTCATAATTGCAGGATCTATAAATCCACCTTTTTCTATATTTATTATGCCAAAGCTCGGCAGATTTGTAGCTCTTGGTTGACTAATGCTTCCAGGATTTAATAAAAGAATGTTCTCAAAGTAATAAATTAGTGGTATATGAGTATGCCCAAATAAAATTATATCTGCTTCCTTTTCTTGTCCATAATAAATTATTCTATCATAGCCCCACTTTACATTATGCTTATGACCATGGACCATTAGTATCTTTTTCCCCATAATAGTAATTATTTTTTCAGATTCAGTAAAACTATTATAATCACAATTTCCTTTAATATAATGAAAGTCAATTTCTGAAAACTCATTAGATAAAAGCATTGCATCTTCATCATGGTCTCCTAGATGAATAACCATGCCTACTCTATCTTTTATTCTTTCTATGACTTTCCTTGCATAATATAAATTTCTATGGCTATCACTTAAAATCAATAATTTCATTAAATTGCTTCCCCCAGTCTTATCTTTAGCAGTTCTTTCATCTTATTTAATGCTTTAGCCCTATGACTGATTTGATTTTTTAATTGGGAAGACATTTGGGCAGTAGTCATTTTATATTCAGGAACATAAAAAATAGGATCATAACCAAAGCCGTTTTCTCCTTTAATTTCATAACCAATTATTCCTTCAATTACACCTTTAGTAGTAATTATTTGACCATCAGGAAAGCCAGCAGCAATAACACATACAAATCTTGCAGTTCTTTCTTCCTCTGCTACTCCCTTTAACATATCTAATATTTTATTATTTTTAATATCATAGGGGGTATTTTCCCCCTCAAATCTAGAAGAATGTACACCTGGTGCCCCATTTAAATAATCTATTTCCAAACCAGAATCGTCTGCCATTACTATGTCATTAGTTATTTTCATAATTTCTTTAACCTTAATAATTGCATTTTCTTCAAATGTAGAGCCATTTTCTATGATTTCTATATCAATTGCTGCTTCTTCAAGCGAAAGAATTTGAAGATTTAGTTCCTTCATTATTTCATTTATTTCAACTATTTTTCCCTTGTTTTTTGTAGCAAATATGATTCTTCTCATGACTTTTAACCTCCGATAAGGTTTGATAAATCCCCTAGGGCATCTTTTTGAATGTCAGTTAATTGTTTTATTCCTATGTTGCCTAGTTCAATCAGTTTATTAAAAGTCTCTATAGAAAAGGGGGCTTGTTCACCCGTTCCTTGTATTTCTACAAATTCTCCCTCATCAGTCATTACTAAATTCATATCAACTTCTGCCCTACTGTCTTCTTCGTAGCATAAGTCAAGCAAAGGAGTTCCTTCAACAACCCCTACACTGATTGCAGAAACAAAATTTTTAATAGGCATTTTTTCAATACTGCCTTTTTCTAAAAGACGATAACATGCATCTACTAAGGCAACAAAGGCCCCAGTAATAGAAGCAGTTCTTGTTCCTCCATCAGCTTGTATAACGTCACAATCAAGTATTATTGACCTTTCTCCTAATAAAGAAAAATCAATTACCGAACGAAGAGAACGTCCAATAAGCCTTTGTATTTCTGAAGAACGGCTATTCATTTTCAAGCGGCTAATATCTCTGTTATTTCTTACTTCTGTAGCTCTTGGAAGCATTGAATACTCTGCCGTTACCCAACCTTCTCCGCTTCCTTTTTTAAATGGGGGTACTTTTTCTTCTACAGTAGCATTACATATTATTTTTGTTTCACCCATTTCAATAAGCACCGAGCCTTCTGGATATCTTATATAATTACGAGTTATCTTTACTGGTCTTAACTGTGAATGTTCTCTCTTGTCAATCCTTTCCACATTTATTCATCCTTTCTTAATAGCTATTCTTTACTAGAAAATCTATAGCTATTCCTTATTTTTTAATTGTTTAGAAATAGAAACAATATATCGTACTATATTTTACCATAAAAAAAAATTATAACAAGATTTTATGATAAATAAAAAACCACCTAATGGTGGTTTTTAACGATAGGTTGGATACTTTTCAAAAATTGTAATTATACCATCATATAATGCTATTGCAGCTTCTTGCCTAAAGGAATCAGCTTTAAGTAATTGAGCATCATTAGCATTATCAATAAAAGCAACTTCAACTAGAACTGCTGGCATTGTAGTTGTTCTAAGAACATATAGGCCTGGACGCTCCTTAATTCCCCTATCATTTGTGCCTAATCTACTAACTAAGTTATTTTGAAAAATTTGTGCCATTTTTTTGCCAGAAAGTTCTTCGGTATTGTCTGCAGCAGTAGGGAAGTATAAAGTTTCTGTTCCTTTGAGCTTACCATTGTAAGCATTATTATGTACGCTTAAGAATATATCTGATTCTATCTCATTAGCTAAAGCACTTCTTTCCTCAAGAGTAGGATAAACATCATTTGTTCTGGTATAATATACTTTAATTTCTGGATTGTTATTTAATAATTCTTTTAGTCTTAATACAATATCTAAATTAAGGTCTTTTTCTTTCATGCCATTACCAGTTGCACCTGGGTCTTTTCCGCCGTGTCCTGCATCTATTGTAATAATCTTATTGTACTTTTCTGTTGGTTTTAATAATGCAATAACAAAATACCCGCCCTTATCATATATTTCAAAAGCACTAATTTTGTTTTCTACAAAGGTTAATTCTGTTTTATTATTGATGTTATTGCTTATTTGTAGATAATTTAATTTTTCATCTCCGATATGAAAAATTCCTTGACCATATACAGATGAATAATCCCCTGGAAGAGTTAACTTATATACCCTGTTCATATAATCATCATAATGAACAATATCTTTAATGTTAAAGTCCAAAGAAGGCTTCAAAACTGCTATTTGGCTATTAGCTTGATTAAGGTATTTAATATTTTTAAAAGTAGGTGCCACAATCTGAATAGCTGTTCCATTATTTCCAACAGGCATTATTTCATATTCTGGCTGTCCCTCAAGATCTAAAACTACTCTAAATGTATCAAAGCTAAATTGAGATGTTCTGATTCCTTTAACATACTGCCCTTGAACCTTTTCATCAATTGCTTTCATACTAGCTTCAGAATTAGGAATATCTATTACCAATCTATCAGGATTAGTCATTCTAGAAACCTTTACACTCGGGCTAGCATTGCCAAATACAGTAAGAATATCTCCTCTTGCATTTTGACTAAGTTCTATTTTATGAATTACTGACTTCTTCATTTTTACAATGAAGCTCATTCTATCAGAAGCCATTGTAATTTCATAATCATTTTGATTTATTAAATCAAATACAATTCTTGTCACTTTAGGATTGCTACTAAATTGACTAGCTCTAATGCTTTTTACAAAAGAATTATTAGTAATTTTAATATTTTCACTAGGAAGTTTCATATTTGCATTATTAATATCCACTACAATTCTTCCGTCTAAACTCATATGTTCTAATGATGTAATAGGAGAACTTGCTACTACCTTTAAGTGACTCCCATCACTAACACTTTCTAAAACTGATGCTGATATAATATCTGTAGTAGGATGAGAAACAGTTTCAATTGGTGATGAAGGCAAATCTTCTGAAATATCTTTATCTGATCCAATAACAACTGGAACAGTTGCTAACTTTGTAGGAAGTTTTGGTATTTTATTATTAAAATCTATATCAGAGTTTGGAATATCTATTTTTTCCTCTTGTTCACTATCTTCTTCCTTATCTTCTATATCTATTATATCTTCCTTATCTAAGATATCTTCTTTTTCTTCATCCTCTATATCTATTATATCTTCTTCTATATCTTTTTGATTATTTCCTTCTCCAGCGACATCAACCATTACTATTCTTTCGTTGCTTAGCCATTTTACATCATAACCTATTGTTTCTGCAACAAATCTTACAGGAACCATAACCTTATTATTAATAACTTTAGGAGGCATAGGAATATCTTGATATTCTCCATTAACCCAAGCCTGATTGCTATTAGTCTTTAAAATAATTAAAGAATCATNCATCCCAATATATGCTTCCTTAGTATAAGGCTTCCATTCTACAATAGCACCCATAGCTTCGCATACTTCACGAATTGGTACTAAAGTATTTCCGTCAAATACCATTGGTGGGATATCGCCTTCAACAATATTTCCTTTTACAACTAAGCTAATAGGCGGTTCTTTATAAATATGTGTCTGTCCATCATACATTAGAAGCATATCTGCATTCACATTATGAATTAAAAATATATTCATTATTATCGATATTGTTAATAAATATGTAACATATTTTATTTTCTTCATTTTTTCGCCTCCATTTTTACTCAAGTGTCATTCTAAAATGTCATTTTTTCTTTCACTAAATAAAATTATATCAGAAGATGTAAGCATATAAAAGCAAATATAGAATTTGAAATAATTTTGTAATAACCACGTAATATTTATTAGAGTTATCTCACCATAAAAAATACTTCCAAATAGATTATCTAATCATTATTAATTAGACTATCTATATTGGAAGTATATATATCTCTCTACTTATAAGTCAGCCATTTTCATAAATTCTTCTTCTCCAATAATTGGGATTCCTAACTCTTTTGCTTTTCTATTCTTAGATGAAGTTGAATTAATATCATTATTAATTAAATAATTAGTATTGCTTGTAACTGTTCCCGTTACCTTACCTCCTAGGGATTCAATCTTTTCTTTTAACTCATTTCTATTCTTAAAATGAGTTACATTACCCGTAATTACAAAAGTAAGCCCCTTAAGACTTTGATTCTCACTTTTTTCTATTCCTTTTATATTTAAAATGCTTCTTAGCTTATTAACCATTTCTTTATTTTCTTCTTTTGCAAAATAATTATAAACTGATTGGGCAATTACTTCTCCAAAGCCATGTATTTCTTTAATATCTTCTACACTGGCATTCATAATTTTTGTTAAATCGTATTCAAAGTGTTCACACAACAATTTTGCATTACTTAAACCCACCTGATTTAAACCTAAAGCATTTATGAAATTAGGCATGTCCACATTTTTAGATGCTTCAATAGAATTAACTAAATTATTAAAAGACTTTTCTCCAAAACCTTCCATCTCTTTAATTTCTTTTTCATATTTATGTAAATAATAAATATCAACAAAATCATCAAGAAAATCTTTATCAATAAACTTTTCAATGGTTGCTTCAGAAAAACCTTCAATATTCATGGCATCTCTTGAAACAAAATGTGTAAAAGCTTTTATTCTTTGAGCCTTACAATTAGGATTAGTACAATATAAGGCCTTAACTTCCCTAACTTGTCTAATCTCAGTCACACCATTACATACAGGACATTTATCTGGTATTTGAATATTATTGCTTTTTGTAAGGTTTTCTGCAATTTGAGGAATAATCATATTTGCTTTATATACTTTAACTGTATCCCCAACTCCTAATTGCAACTCTTCTAATATACTTAAATTATGTACGCTGGCACGGTTTACTGTAGTCCCTTCTAATTCTACGCTTTCAAATACTGCTACTGGGTTAATTAAGCCTGTCCTTGAGGTATTCCATTCAACATATAATAGTTTACTTTCTTTCATTTCATCTGCCCATTTAAAAGCAATAGAATCTCTAGGGAATTTAGCAGTAGAGCCTAGGGATTGGGAATAGGACAAACTATCATATGTTAATACCAAACCATCGGATCCAAAATCATTTTCTAAAACTTTGTCATGAAACTGTGCTACAGTATCTTCTATATTATTTATATCTACTTCTTTATATTCCACTACATCAAATCCCATTTTTTCTAGCCACTTTAATTGATTTATTTTCGAATCCTTAAAATCTTCTTCTGCAGCAACTAAATTAAAAGCAAAAAAATACACATTCCTTTTTGCTGTTATTTCATTATTAAGTTGTCTTACGCTACCACTGCACAAGTTACGTGGATTTTTATATTGTTCTTCAAGAGGCAAGCCTTCATTTATCTTATTAAAATCTGAATATTTTATTACTGCTTCTCCTCTTAAAACAAGCTGCTTTTTATAAGGAATTGTAAGAGGAATATTTTTAAATACCTTAGCATTATTAGTTACATCCTCTCCAAATTCCCCATTACCCCTAGTTATTGCTTGAGATAATTTACCCTCATTATATATTAATACAATAGTCAGCCCATCTAATTTCCAAGAAAGAATGCCCTTTTTATTAGTTAAAAAACTCTTTAATTTACTTACTTCCTTAGTCTTATCTAATGAAAGCATTGGAAAACTATGACGTACCTTTGGTAAATTACTTAGAACAACGTAACCTACCTTTTGAGTAGGACTATCTGCAAGTATAATACCTGTTTTTTGTTCTAATTCTACCAATTCGTCGTAAAGCTCATCATATTCTTTATTTGACATTATTTCTCTATCTTCTTGATAATAAGCTTTTGCAGCTTCATTTAAAATCTTAATTAATTCTTTCATCCTCTCCATGATATCCCTCCCTATCATTAATAAAAGTGTCAAAGTATCCTATATCCTAAAAGACAACTATCCTTATATTACTATAATAGAAAGTAAAAAAACAGACAAATTTGCCTGCTTTTTATTTAGGCTATGTTTTAATATAATGTTGAAATTTAAAGGGTTTTTTAAAGGAAGCCAAATGACTTCCTTTAATCCCCACTTTGAAGAAAAGTACAGGTGTCAAAG